>Ga0123342_1000185_pt1 | contig 84041 bp, 42 predicted proteins | sample Turbeawhitnodule_FD_89960 | JGI IMG/M metagenome (GOLD analysis project Ga0123342, IMG submission 89960) | Root nodule microbial communities of legume samples collected from Mexico - Turtle bean Mexico white nodule | ecosystem: Host-associated > Plants > Roots > Nodule | place: Mexico: Nepantla... | reverse complement strand
TATATATATAATAGTTTTTTTTTTATTATTATGTTTTATATAGATAAAAAATAAAAAAAACATATTCTCATAAATATATATATATATATATATATATATATATATATATATATATATATATATATATAAACTCGCATGCTTATTAAACTCATCTCTGGCTTTTCCTAATTGAACCAATAGTACAAACTGTCAATTTTTGTCTCAGAAGCGTTTAAATATTACTATTTTAATTAAATCTTTAGGTTAAAGGAGGCATTGTTAGTAACTAAAAGTATGTTTGTCTGCGCTTACTTTTCAGATCAAATATGAGGGTAAGGTTAACTAATATGGGAATAAATTTTCTACCAACAGTTTCCCCATTTTCATTTCAGTCTAATCTAAAGAGAACTCTCTTTTTTGAATTGATGATTATCCAGTGATTACTTCAAATTTCTCTTCTTTTAAACATGTACCTGACTGGAATAGTTTTATGGCTAGAAGGGTGATTTGATGCTGCTTAGTATTTTGCAATTATTGGGTGGAAGCCATAAACATTTATTTGGATTCCTATGCAATGTCGCCTATCTTGGACTTAAAGTGGCTGACCAGAAAAAAATTAAAATAAGCATGGCAGTCTTCTGTGATGTATAGAATTACTGAGATCATTTCTTACATACTCAACCAAATCGAACTTGAGAGGTTATAGCGTGTACTTTTTTTGTTGAATATGTTTTTATATTCGGTTTATTTTATTCTTTTTTCTATATTGCTTTCGGACAAAATGGATTAAAGTTGCAAGGTGTTGTTAAGGTGCCTAGTTTTGAAACACTTATTTTTTCCAGTAAAACTGCAACCATCTCGCCGCAGATCTCTCTTTACACTAGCAACAGCCATGATTGTCTTCACATCCAAGGCCTACAACATCCTCTCTCTCATTTCTATTGCTAAATCGACATTGACTGATAAAACAGTATGTATATGTTGTTCCATACAAAGTTTTTCATTTAAGTTGTTATAGTTTCCTTACTTTCCCTACTTTCTCTTATTGCTTTCTAATGCGTTGATTATTTACTCAATTGAATATGCTATCTATTTCCTTTTTTTGGTGATCAATTGCTATTTGTTTTATCTCTTAGAATTTTTGTGCTTTTAGATGGATCCATTCCTGCAGCTGGTTAGTGATTGCAAGTTACAAGCAGTTGCTGATGCAGTCAGGAAGCCAAGTAGAGCTTATGGATCAAAAGAGGACGATGAGGAAGCTTTGAAGTCACTTTCAGCCATAAAGTTAACTGAGAGCCAGTCTAAAGAATCATTTTCTACCATGATTGTGCAGAGTCTTGGAATATCGTTTAATGTAATGACTAAATATGATATATTGCTGCATCAGCTTATCATAACCAGTGAACTAAGTGTGAGTCCTTTCTATGTAGGAATCATCCATCCTAAAAGAACGGCTGCTCGGCGATTTTACACCTGATGATGCCTGTCCTTTGGGATGCCAGTTATCCAGTGAAACAACAGGGGATATGTACCAGTCTGGACTAAAAGATGATAAACTTCCTGATATGGTAACTTGCTCTGCTCTGCTCTTTTTTTAAGTATTTTCATTTTATTTAAACCTTCATTGCTTACTCTCATGAAATAATGCAGGTCGACATTTCATTATTCACTATTGACGATGACATTTCACATAGTGGTTTGGAGTCCCATGCTAATCCTGATCCACAGGAGCAGTCGTCACAAAATCTAAGCCTGTTGAGTGTTGATGACATATTGGGCTCAGTAAGTTCTTCTCATTAACATATACACACTTATAACATGTTTAGTTTGAATTAAGTTCTAAGGAAAAATCACTTTTATTAAAAAAAACTCTAGATTTTGATTGATGCGAAACATAGAACATCCAAAGGACTAATAACGTCATACCTGTGAGAGAAACTATTCCTGGCCCTGCCCCTAACAAATTATGTTGAGGTTGATTTAGCTCTTGTCATAATATTGAATCTTCTATTCTCCCAAAAAAATTATAATATGCTTTTTATATTTAAATTTAAATTATCAAAAGTTAGAGTAATGAATTTTATTATAAAAGTTCAATCAAAATAGTATAAAAGTTTCTTTATATTGTCAACTAACTAGAATTAGTATCAGTGTAACATTTAAAGTATTATTATAAAAACTAATAAATTCATCCTAAATGACAATTGTAAAAGGTTTTTACAATGTTGTCTTATCTACTATTTTTTCTAATTACAAAAAATGATATTATCTGAAGGTTTCGGAGACAACACATCAAGTAGGAAGAATTTCTATTTCAACACCGTTTGACATGCCTTACAAAGAAATGGCTCACCATTGTGAGGCCCTCCTCGTGGGAAAGCAGCAGAAGATGTCCACTTTCCTGAGTACTCATTCAATACAAGGATATTCATTTAGGATCCCCACTGAATACCGCCAGGAAAAGGACGGGGTCTCCTCAAACCTCCATATTCTACAGGCTTTACCTTCGGTACTTCTTTACTTCATCATTAAAATATCTGATAAACATTCCATGCTTCGTTTAGGGATCTTCAAGAATCTGCTCTCAGTCATGAAATTCTGCTAAGCACTCACCCATTTTTTGATGCAGAGTGGAAATCCATTCTTGGATTCTAACATGGACTCTACCTCACACAATGCATTGCCTGACTCTGCTCCAAGGCCTTGTGCTACAGCATACCAGCATCAGGCTGCCTTCTTTCAACTGCCAGCCTCACGTCCGTATGATAATTTCTTGAAAGCAGCCGGTTGTTGATTCCTGGTATAGAAGATGGTGATTCTCATAGTTGAGCTTCTTGGTAACACTTTCCTCACATTAGTTGATACAGAAGAAGATGCTCGGAAAAGTTGCACTGCCTGCTTTCAATCAGTATTTATGGTTGGATCAGTGTTTTTTAGGGCAACAATTATCAATCAAACTGTTCATTGAGTTATATATCTTTTCCTTGATTTGCTTCCAGCAAGGAGGCGTGTCTTTTATTGGCGTCCTTGCAAATTTTTCAGAGATGTTTTTATGTGCATAGGTTACCGCTCTTGCAAATCTGTACGTCTCGTTTATTCTTTTCGTTTTTCTTTTTTCTTTCCTTCCTTCATTGTTCTTTAATCTCACCATTGTTGGGGTGCGAGAATTTTGTAAAGACAACTCTTTTAGGCGGAGAATCCAGTCTGCAAATGGAAGGATTGCTATGACCTTGAACTTGATCATTCATGGCTGGTATACCACTCTTGCTCTGGTTTACGTTCCCAGTTAGAGCACGCAGAAGAAGAACTACCATAAACCGCCGGGTTAGTACAATTCAATATAAATACCATATTCAAATTCAGCACAAGGGATCCTTCTTCTTCCCAACTTACAAACCCAAACCATTTTCTTCTAGCTATCTTCACAAACTTTCCTCTTCCTCTACAATCAAAAATTAAAATTAAAATAAACTGTGTCCTAAGTCCACTTATAACCACTTACAAAAACATCTATATATTTAAATCTGTATGTGTGGGAGATGACCAAAATATCACTGTTGAGTAACTCAAGTTATTTTACTAGTTTGAGTCTGAAATATTGTCTCTCCTTTTTGTTTTTATATCATTTTGAATGAGAAAATGATATTTCACAACTTTTCAAGTTGTATATAAATTTTAATGTGATTGAATTTATAAATAAATATACATAGTAAAGGAAAATTTGTAATTAAATAATATAAAAAAATATTAAAATAATAATATTGAAGTTGTAATATGATTGTATAAATATTGTGTTTATATTTTGAATGTTCTATGCATAGTATTTTAGTGGTTTTAAAATGTCCTTTATTATTATTTTTTGTTGAGAATTAATTTTTTATAATGTTACCAAATATATAACTCCTAATTGAGAAACTTGATCATAATTCTGAAGTTGAATTTCAACTCCAAATTCAATATATCTGTTTCTTTTCATTTTCACCTGTAGGGAAAAAAGAGGATAATTACGTTGCATGTTTTTTTTTATAGCAAAAGATGTTGTATTTAACAATTTTAACTTTTATGCAAACGATTTAAATTGTTTTATCTCCATTAAATAAACATCTATTATTTATCAAAATTTTGAAAGACTTTTTTCCTTTTAATTAGTGGTTAGAATGTTATAAATTAAAATTAAAATACACATCTTGACTTATATTTTCTCCACTTTTTCATATAAACCTTCTTAAAAAAAATCATTCCATCTTTTGCATATGCAATTAAAATGTTATTCTAGCATTACTTTCCTCAATATATCTTAACCAATATTTCTTATAATTTGTCTTTTTCTACTCTCATTAAATTAATTTTTAATATTCTTAAAATTATTTTACATTAAAATATATATTACAAATTAAATTATTACTATAACTAAATATAATTTATATATTGAAGTAAAATTTTATATAATTTATATTATTTAAAAATATTTATTATGATTGTAACATACTTTAAATACTGAAATTAGAATCTTCAACCACTTCTTGTTCTCTTAAATATTATTGTGATCCAAGTTAATGATCATACACTATAATTACCGAATGATCCAATTTATAATAATAATAATTAAAAAGAAAGTATATATATATATATATATATATATAAATACATAAATTAAATTTAAATTTAAAATAATTTTCAGAATAAAGTATTAGTACATGAAATAATTAGTAAAGTTCAACCTAATATAATTTTAAAAACCAAAAATCGTCACAATAAAGTAATTAATATTTAAAATAATTTTTTAATAGCAATATATATGTATATATATATATATATATATATATATATATATATATATTTAAATTATATACAATGATAATAGCTCTTTTTGATAAATTATATTTGAAATAACTCTTTTTAATAATAATAATTTTTTTAATTTTTTTTTGTTTATTTTTATTTATTATTATAATATTAATAAAGGAAGTTATTATATATATATATATATTTATATTGTTTGAAAGGAGTTCTCATTATATAAACACTTCATTTTCTTTTGACTGTTACTAAGAGAAATGTATTTCATTTCATTTGTTACTCGTTAAAGTTCTAAAAAGATGTTTTTTTAACCATTCAAAACTACTATTTTTATCATTCTCACCTTTCTTGACTTCCTTAATTATCTATTTTTTTTTAAAAACAATTGTATATCATAATTTTAATTATTTATTTAAAAATCAAAATATAATTTATATATTAAAATTAATTTATTTTAATTTTAGTTATAAAATTTTTTAGGCATTTTAATTTTTATCTATTAAAAAGATTTAATTATTTAAATAAATATTTATATTGTAAAGTACTTAAATATATTTTGTCAATTTTATCTATTCTTAAATTATTTAGTAATAATTGATGTAATTTTAATTTATAATTATGATAAATCTTATATTCAATTTTAATGTCAAATTAAATGTAATATATCAACATTATTTATATTTATTTTTTTAATATTATAATATTATAAATTAAGTATATAATTTTACTGATATGTAAAGTGGTTATTATTGTTATAAGAAATAAATATACTTTATACTTTATTTCATTTGATTATCTTCTAAATGTTTTAAATTGTTAATTATTGTTAATTTGTTTCTATATTGTATTTTTAATATACCAATATCTATTCTTAATTTATATCATTATTAATTTATTTAATTTTAATTTATAAATTAGTGTATAACTAATATTATAATTTAATATATTATATATGAGAAAAAAAATATAATATATATAATTTATCCGTAATTAGTATAATATTATCATCTAGTACTCTTTGTATGAAAAAAAATGGGTTACTTTTGATATTAAAATAACCAATGCTATAAAAAAAAAATTCTTTCTTCCTTTGTAATCTCAGCTTCACTATCTCCTTTCCTTCTCTCTCTCTCTCTCTAGAATCTACTCTACTCCGATCTGAGTGGTTACACACAACAAGAACAAAACCGATCCGGTCAACGTAAGACAATTCCACTCCCAGAATTTTCCCCTCCCATATTGTTTGGTTCTTCAAAAAATCTGTTATTCTAATTAGTTGTTTTTTTTTTTTTTTCTCCTCAAGTTGTGTAAAATTTTGCAGAATGGAGGAAGTTCAAGAGTCCAAAACCCAACCATCGCCTGGTAATTTGTGCGCTTCATGGAATAAAAAAAATGGTCTTTCTTTCAACTTCATATACACTTGTTTAAACCTCTTTTTTTTTTTTCGAACTGTTAATGGCCGCAGGTCAAGACGATGAAAATGAAGTGATTACTGAAAGTTCATCATTTGTTAAAGGGGAACCAGCCCCAGAGTTCAGTAGTAGCCCCCCAAAAGTTGACTCTGAAGTTGAGGTCCTTCATGAGAAGGTCGCCAAACAAATCATTAAGGAAGGCCATGGCCAGAAGCCTTCCAAATATTCAACTTGTTTCTGTAAGTACTAGTCTCACTCATCTTGTTTGCAATGGTCCCCAATTCATGTTTCCTACTAGTGCAAAACCTCCAGAGTTACACAATTTAATTTGTAATTGTGTATGTGATTATTTTTTTTACGCAATTGATTTTATCCCTTTCGACTACTTGTGCTGTTACTTGAAGCTACCATAAATTCAAGGGCTAAGTCACAGTCCCATATGGAACATGCTTTAATTATAGCAGTAATGAAGGGGTATTTTAGAGTATATGTTAAATCAAATTATGAGATATCAGAATTTCTTTATTCCTTGGAATGGCTTGCATTGTGTCTGTCTAGTTATCTATAGCTATCTGAGCTATAATTTAGGCCATTGATGGCAATGATTTGATGTGGATTTGTAAACTGTTTGGACCTCAAATGTTGTTTCTCCATAGGTAAATTTCTTTTGTTAAGGTTAAATGGGGACAAAAGCTGGAATGACCAATATTATATCAAGGAGAAGTTCACTACTTCCTAATATCTGCCACTGTACCGTTCTTAGTAGCCCTTTCCTGCAAAGACTTTTCTTTTCATTGTTGGGTCAAGATTATGATTGCTACATGGTATATGGTCGTAGTCCATTACAGGGCTTGGTCTGAGAAAACACAGCACAAGTTTGAAGACACATGGCTGGAGCAAAGGCCAATTGAGATGGTCTTGGGTAAAGGTATATTCCTGGAAGTTTAAAGTATTGGATTTCTTTTTCCGTTAATCAATAGGCTAGTAGGCTATCTCTTCTAGACCCTTTACTTTCCTTTGATTTTGATGTATTTCTCTTGAACAGAAAAGAAAGAAATGACTGGGTTGGGCATTGGTGTGGCAAGCATGAAAGCTGGGGAGCGTGCATTGGTGCGTGTAGGCTGGGAGTTAGGATATGGAGAGGAAGGAAGCTTTTCTTTTCCAAACGTTCCACCCATGGCAGATTTAGTTTATGAAGTTGAGCTCATTGGCTTTGATGAAACGAAAGAAGTAAGTTGCATTAAATAGTGGATGGCTGTGACTTGGTAAGATGCTTATAGCACCTTATTTTCACAGGGGAAAGCTCGCAGTGATATGACCGTGGAAGAAAGAATTGGTGCAGCAGACAGGAGAAAGATGGATGGAAATGCTTTGTATCAGGATGAAAAACTAGAGGAGGCTATGCAACAGTATGAAATGGTTACACACTCATGTTTCTTGCGCTCTTCTGCATAGTTCTTTACTGTTCTTAGTCCATGGAAATTTATTTCTTTGCTTTTTATTTTAGGTTGTTTGACAAATTTGTGATTGTCTTGATTCTTTTCAGGCCATAGCGTATATGGGAGATGACTTCATGTTCCAGTTGTTTGGGAAATACAGAGATATGGCTCTGGCTGTAAAGAATCCATGCCATCTTAACATTGCAGCTTGTTTGATTAAGCTGAACCGTTATGAAGAAGCTATAGGACACTGCAGCATCGTGAGTATAAGACAAAACTTTAACCAATCAATTCTGCATAAAATGCTCTTTTTTAAAAAAAAATTGTAAGCCATACTATTGATCGGTGTTCCAATAATTCTTTTTATAAAATATAAAATAGCATTATAAGTTATAACTATCTTTTCTGCTAGTTACTTTCGCTCAGATTTGGATTGTGAATGGGATACAATATTATGAAAGTAAAATTATAGTCTAATAATATGCTGCTTTAGTGTCAGACATTATTGAGATCATAATCTCTCTTTGAGACGTTGAAGACAGCTAATGTTTTTTTGTCACAAGGCTTCTTTTTAATCTTATTGAAGGAAAACTTCAAACTGTTCGTTGCTTTTGTTCTTTTGCATTATTGACTACCCTGTCAGATCATGCCAAAATAGAATATGCCGACTTTGTCACCATTCACTACTAAGCATGTCCTCTCATATTTTGTCAAAGAAATTATGTAGCTGCTGTTCACATTAGAGTTTTTTGTGTTGCCAGGTTAGCAAGTAACTATGGGCACCGCATTAAGTTTATTTGTTATGCTATAGGATAGGGTGTTGTGTCATCTCATCTAGAGTACCAATTAAGCCTAATATCTTAGAATTTTAGCTATCCACGATTGTGAATTATGATGCAATGTTAAACCGTGATTTTCTGACAGAAACTGAGATAATCAGTTTCACTTGTGTTTGGAAGACTTTATTTACAGTTTATTTGAGTTTACAGCATAAGTATTCAAGTTGCTTTCAGCCTATTTCAATAAACTTCTCTGGTAATTTTTTAAAAACAACTTAAAACTTGCCTAGAAACAATTTAGTCTTATTTCTTCTTCTATTATAGAAACACATGTTTAATTTAGTCTGATAGGTAGTTGTTCAGTAAGTGCTTAATTAAGTTGTTTATCCAAAAGTCAAGTCATCTTGGTCACCCACTTGTGTGTAACTTTATGATGGAAATTGCAGGTACTGGGTGAGGATGAGAACAATGTGAAGGCATTATTTAGGCGAGGTAAGGCTAGAGCAACACTTGGGCAAACAGATGCTGCCAGGGAAGATTTTCTAAAGGCAAGGAAACATGCCCCTCAAGATAAAGCAATTGCAAGAGAATTAAAATTGCTTGCTGAACACGACAAGGCCGTTTACCAAAAGCAGAAAGAGATATATAAAGGAATATTTGGACCAAGACCTGAACCAGTTCCTAAGTCAAGAAACTGGCTCATACTTATTTGGCAGTGGTTGCTTTCAGTATTCAATGGCCTTGTCAGCCTCTTCAAGCGTGAAAGGCTTAAATCTGACTAAACAAAAAGACCATTGGTGAGCTGTGGAACAAAAATGTTCACTATTTTCCTTTTGCTTGTGGAACAATCAGACGTTGAAAAACCAGTGGTATTTCACTCGTAGGACTTATCTTTGACAATGCTATCAATCTGCTCTTATGTTACTTTTCATAGTTTGGTGGTTTTTCCAGAACCTCATTGTTGCTGAAATCAGATAATTGAATTTGAAATTGAAATTATCAGTGTCGCTTAAACCAGATAATTATTTTAAAAAGATTTGTAGTTATATGCCTCTGAATTAATTGATGATTGGGGTAGCTCTTGTTCATGGATATTAAACATTTTATAATGCCCTGAATAATACTATTTTCATTGCACATTCTCACACTGTTTCCCTTTTCTTCTCATTGCATCACTTATTTTATCTGATTTAATGTGAAAATTGTTGTGAAAAATGTAAAGAAGAAATAGGATTACTCTGCAATTGAACTGAGAAAATCACAAGCATCCTCTTATGACCATCACATTCTTTCCCAATTAATCTATGTATAGGGAATCACAAAGATAATATTCACATGGCAAAGCAAAAACAATGGTTTAAAAATGGCATTCTGCTGCCATCATCTATTACCATTGACCAATACATACAAGTGCCACTCATGTATACATGAGCAATATTTTCCCAACATAAAATACATCGGATTTCTCTGATGCAAATAAAATGACCTGTGCTTGCTTACAACCATAATGAAAATAATAAGCAGCTACCACATGGGTTTGGGCGCAGTGGTCCAAGCAAAATAGGCACACACTAACATCTGGGATATGTACACATAAACTGCAAACGATATACTCATCAGCAACAAGTCTTTCCAATCACCCTTTTGCTGTGGACTCAAATTCTGCTTCACCCTTTTCCCAGTCTTCTCAATATCACTCAACATTTTCCATCTGAACAAGTTTAGCTTCCCTCCTCCCCTCTGATCTTTCTTCTCTTCCGGATCTGGTGTTCTTCCCTGGCAGGATAGTAGAATCAAAATCCTGGGTCTGTTTCTGCTTGTGAATTCATGATGAGAAGGTGCCCTTTTGCTGCTGCAACAGTGGCCTACAGTGAGAGCTGCCATGCCATGCATGGAAGAAGGATCAGATTGTGCTTACTGATACACAACTGTGTGGAATATAAATATCAGATATGATGGTTGGAATTTGAAGCAAACAAGCAGAAGAAGATAAACCTGTCACTTGGTAATAGGTGGTCTCTTTCTTGACGCTAAAGAAGAAGAATTTTGTTGCACAATGTTAGACTTAGATATTTTCTTCTTCAAATACCCAAATGGATAAGGGGCACACTATATTCTGTACAACCACGAATTGTGTGGTGGAGGAACACCAATCCAACCAAAGACAAATAAATTACCATTTTGTTTTGCAAAATTTCAATATTCTTTCCTCATGATTCTTGATCTGCTGAACACTTCTCTTAAATGGTTCTTCGTGTCGGATACACGTATTGAACACTAACACTATGACACTCGTAGGATATTTATGGATGAAATGTCAAACTCAAAAAATATTTGTTGGATTTTTGACAATTCTAACACGATTTTAACACAATTTTAATTAATTTTTTTAAAAACTCAAATTTATTATATTAATTTTTAGTATGATTATAAAAATAAAGAACAAATCATGTTGAACTAACCATTCTGCTTCAAAACAAAAGCTAAAACATGTTTGTGCACATAAATTTTTATTATCAATTTATATAATTCACAATTATATAATATATAGATTTATGTTTTCGTATTCTGCATTTTAGAGATTATAATATCTCTTTGTCCGTGTTCGTATCACTTTCAGTGTGAGTGTTTGTGTTACATACCTCTTGATTCAATTTTAATCTTAGTTTTCTTTATAAAATTGTAATTTTTAATAAACTTTAATCAACAAAAAAGAGTATTAGAAAAATGGATCTGTGAATGGTTTCTTAACATTTATCCCAAAAATATTTTAGCATTTGCAAAGCGAGGTTAAAAGTATTTAAACTTGTTTTACATTATGTTTTGTGAATTCATCTCTAAATAAAAATGAACGGTTTTGATTGGGTAGGAGAGGAGTGGGAGTATATAGATAAAACGAAACGGGGCACAGAGAATAAAACTGAGCGTCAACACGTGACGTCAAAAGCATTAACAAGAGTCAAACGATGCCAGCTTTTATCACGTTCACGCTATCATTTCCGTTTAATTAATTCTTTCTCTTTATCATCTTTTTTAATTTACTTTATTTTTACTTACTCCAACACTTTAACCAAATAATACAAAAAAAAGCTTATAAAATAAAAATAATAAATTTATATAAATTTAAACCAAATTCAGACCAAACATACCTAATAAGATAAAAATCTCAAAGGAAAAAAAACCCACACATTAAATTTAAAACTTTAAGCCTTTAGTTTTGAGACTTTAGGTCTTTCAATCTAGCTTTAACTCTTCTTCTTTTATTGCCTTTGAAATGTAAAAATAATGTCCTTAAAAATATAATAATAATTTCTGTTGTGAGTTTAAAATTGTTGTGGTGTGTTCAACCCAATGTTCATTACTACCTACCTAACTAGTTTCTATGTTTGACTCCATTAATAAATGAAAAGTTATCAAACACCAACTTCCTAGCTTTTGAAACACAACTATGGTTAATGCAAATTTAAATTTGCAACTTTCACCAACTTGGTTAATCCAGTGAAGAGCCAATATAGTGAAGAGACAAAATTGAGAATGATACATTTTCCAGATGAATTTGTAATATCTTAACCAATTAATAGTTATACATACTTTAAAAGTCGATATTACAAATTTATATATATAAATATGAAATGTAATAGATTCCAATTTGAAAATAAACATTTTAATAATTAATTATTGTTCTGATATGATCAATATAGTCTCACGTCGTCTACGGATTGAGGTCAAAGACAATTTAAATACATATTTCTTTTCTACTTTGCATCATACTTACGTGGTTATTAAAATATTTGGGAAAGTGTTTGGGAAATTAATATTGTTTTTAGTGTATTTTTTATTATGAGTATCTTTCTGTTAAATAAAGTCCGTATCTTTTGTCGATAAATCCTGAGATATAGTTTACCTGTTCGAAAATTATGATTTACCTAGTTATTTTTGGGTTACCTTAGTTTTTAACATGACAAAACGTCTTTTAAGAACAAAATCGTGATAAAACAGTACTCTAAAAAACGAACAATACTTCAAATACGATACTTCACCTTATACTATTTTTCAAAATTAAAGTGAAAACAGAAATATAATATAACTTGGTTTAAAATTTAGGAAAGAGAATTCAACAAAATTTGAGAGTGGTTTGAGTCTTATTGTTGATGACATTATTGGATGGGAAAAATTGACCTAATTTTGTCCAACAGTTATTTATTGAATTTGAAATGAGAAAGATGTGAGAGGGACAGGTGTCAGAAAAGGAAGGGTGCAGGAACAGAGAACACAGAAAATGGATGAACCCACCACACCAGATTCCAATCACTCCAACCACTACAGTACAAAGTACAAACAAGTCAAGTGCGTTCTTATTTTTATAATCCCACTACAATGCGCCGGATACGCGCAGTGCGCACCCCTCTGTTCCGTTTTCCTTTCCCCCTCTCCACGCATGAGCAGTGCGTAGTGCGCACCTTGCGTATCCAAGTCCAACTCCTTCTTCTTTTTCTTCTTCTCTCTCTTCAGTAGTTAAACTGCGTTGACTGAGATAAAACCTTCACTTTTTTCGCTTCTTTCCTTTTTTTTCCATTCTCTTCTCTTTATTATTATACACCGCCGCACCGCCACCGTTCGCCGGAATATCCTCACCGGTAACATTTTCCGTCGTTGCTCTTGTTATTTCCGTCGTAATTTATGCTTCTCGCTTCCCTTGTACACGAAGCACCTTCTCTGTCCCGTTTTTTGTTATCGAACTAGGGTTTCGGAAACCCTAGCTGCTGCTGTTGTTGCTGTCACTGCTCCATGAGTCTGGGGCGAACCTTGTTGGAGTTGTTCAGATTCACTTGGCTGAGATAAACAACGGCGATTTTACGCTGCGTTTTGGTGATTTTTTGAATATGAAGAGATTGAGGTCGAGCGATGATCTTCACTCGTACGGCGGGGACAAGAATAACAATGGTTGCAAGGATTCCGGTAATCTGAACCGTTCGTTTTCGTCGGCTCAGCGGAGTTTCTATTACAAGCAAGATAATGCGCGCAAGGGTTTGGTGTCGTCTTCGTCGTCGCGGTACGAGAGGGATCGGGCGGTTGAGGAGGATCGGGAGGGTTCTAGGGTGGTTCGGAAGCGATCTGAGCACGATTTCGAGGGATTTGATAGGAGGAAAGGGTTCGATCGGTACAGAGAAAATGATCGGAGTTTGATGCACCGGTCGGAGAGTTTCTGCAGCGGTGGGTCGCGGAGGGATCAGTTTCCGAAGGGTTTTCGGTCGGAGAGGGATAGGTCGCGGAGGGAGGGGAGTGTGTCGTCTTGGCGGAGAGGGTTGAAGGATTTGGATGAAAGGGAGAGGGTGGTGCGTTCGCCCAAGGGTTTGAGGGATGTGAAGTCTCCGTCTTGGTCCAAGGATTCTGTTTCGGAAAGCGAGCAATCTAAGAAGAGATCTTCTTCTCCCAGACCCTTCAGAGAGGGTAACTCCAACAAGTCTAAGTCTAAGTCTCCCACTTGGTCTAAGGATTCTGTTTCGGAGAGCGAGCAGTCCAAGAGTGTTGAGGTGAAGAAAGTTGAAGAGGAGTTGTTGCAGCAGGTTCAGAGTGGGAGTAGTAGTGAGATGGAAGAAGGGGAGCTTGAACCTGAACCCCAAACGGAAATGATTGCTCCTGCGAGTGAAGACTTGACCCCCTCTGTTGCTTTGGAGGCTGATGAGAAGCAAGTTCAGAAGAATGAATGCCACCCCGATGATGATGACACTGATGCTATCATGCATGAGAATCAGGAGTTGTCGACTAAGGAAGAAGTGAAACCTAAGGAGGAGGTTGGTTGTGAGGTTAAGGATGCAGAGAAAGAGGCTGATAAAGTGCCTGATATTCAGGAGGATCCGACCGACAAAATGGCCGTTACTGAAACTGAACCTGGTTCTGTGGGGAATGGTAATGACGATAAAAGAGAGGAGTGTTTGGATGTCGGTGCTGAGTGCGAGGAGGAAACAAAGAAGGGTGGGGATGTGGAGAAGGAGAAGGTGGTGTTGAATGAAGAGGAGTCTAAAGAGGACAAGGGTGTAGATCTCGGAACCAGGACGGATGTTATCAAACCTGAGTTAAATGATGGAGTATCAACAGAAAATGAAGTCCCCAAGGAAGTGGACAGAGAAGTGACGATGGTGGGTCTGGTCAACAATGTAAAGGATAAGGGGAAAGGAATTTCTGTTGCACTTGCACCTCCTACTGATGTTGCTCATTCTTCGGATGATGGCTTGTGGATGGACAGAGGATCGATGGACCTCCCAACGTGTTCTGTTGATGTTATAGAAGGTCCAAGCACAAGGGGATTTGAGTTGTTCTCCAGATCTCCTGTAAGGAAAGTGGAGAAAGTGGACCACTCGGTTCTCTACAAGCACAAGGATGACATGGAGCAGCTTGATCTTACTCTTAGCTTGCCGAATGTTTTGTTACCTATTGGTGCTCAAGAGACTGGAGCTCATGAAACAACATCACAAGCCCCTGGATCCCCCAGTCAAGCACGGAGTGTGCAGTCTTTAAGTAATACATTTTGTACCAACTCAGATGGTTTTCCTGCATCAATGTCCCTTTCAGGCTCCCAATCATTTTATCACAATCCAAGCTGTTCTTTGACAAAAAACTCTGTGGACTACGAACAATCTGTTGGCAGTCGCCCTTTGTTCCAGGGAATAGATCAAGTTTCTCAGGGGTGTTGGCAAGGCCAGTCTCAGAGTGATCCTAAACAGAAAGAAGTTCCTCTTGGTCAAAGAACATCGGTTAATGGAAATGGCTCCCTTTTCCAGTCTCAGACATCGTGGGGTGTTTTAGACAGTCAAGCTGTGAAGGGTCAACATTCCAGAGTTCTAGAAGGCAGTTCAAAAATTGCTGGTGGGCTTGATAGGCAATTGAGTTTTCACAAGCAGTTTTCAGGGCAATCAAGACGCCATGATGATGTTAGATCTCCGCCACAGAGTGTTGGGTCTCATGATATTGGATCAAATTACAGCTTTGAGAAAAAGAGGGAGGTTAGAGACAGGAGTAGTGGTAGTCTGTATCGAACTACCAGCCAGAAGGAACAAGAACAACTAATGATGGGTGGAGCTGATTTTGTTGAGACAATCATTGCAAGAATTGTTTCTGAACCTGTTCATGCAATGTCCAGAAAATTTCATGAAATGACAGGACAGTCCATAACATGTCTGAAAGAGGGTATTCGTGAAATCATGCTCAATGCTGATAAGCACGGGCAGATACTTGCTTTCCAAAAAGTTCTTCAGAACAGGTCTGATGTAATCTTGGATGTTCTGTTGAAGTGCCACAGAGTGCAACTGGAAATTTTGGTTGCTTTGAAAACTGGTTTGACTCATTTCCTTCACTTAGACAGCAGCATTTCGTCTTCTGAGTTGGCTCAAATTTTTCTGAACTCAAGGTGTAAGAATGTTTCATGTCGAAGTCAGTTACCCGTAGATGAATGTGATTGCAAGGTTTGTGCGCAGAAGAGTGGTTTTTGCAGGGAATGTATGTGCCTTGTGTGTTCTAAGTTTGACAATGCCTCAAATACATGTAGCTGGGTTGGATGTGATGTTTGCCTTCACTGGTGCCATACTGACTGTGGATTACGGGAATCTTATATTAGAAATGGGCATGGGACAAAAGGGATGGCTGAAATGCAGTTTCACTGTATTGCTTGTGACCATCCTTCTGAGATGTTTGGCTTTGTCAAGGAGGTTTTTCATAATTTTGCAAAAGAATGGTCTGTTGAAGCCCTTTGCAAAGAGCTTGAATATGTGAAGAGAATTTTTTCTGCTAGCAAGGATATGAGAGGGAGACAGTTGCATGAAATTGCAGAGCAAATGCTGCCAAGGTTGGCAAATAAGTCTAATCTTTCTGAGGTTTTGAGGCACATCATGTCTTTCCTTTCTGGTAAGAAACGAATTTTTTCCATTATTACACACTTAGACTGTTCTGTTTTATTTCTGTAGGCTAAATTTTGCTGTACGTAAAATGTTTGCATTAAGCTCTCATTTCTGTACATGGAAATTTATTTGATGAGTTAACTGCTTTTGCTAACTTGCAGTTAGTTACTAGTAATTTAGAACATCTGACATATTATATGTGAACCAAGATACTCAGACTTTCCATATTGGTTGTGTTAAATTCTTCTAACTAATGCTGAAGGGCTTGTCACCTGTACTCCAATTTCTATAATAATTAAAACAAGGATAAATCATGTGAAGCATACCTTTCTTTGCATATTATTGGATGAATCGTTATTGTTACTGAAGGTCATCCTTTATAATGGAATGACAATGAAGAAAAATATTTAATTGTCTGATTTGGAATACTTCTGACTAAAAGAATCACACTTTATTAAATTTTGGTTTATGTAAAAGTAAAAAAATCTAAGAATGAATCGATTGTTTTTGCTGTAGCAAGTCATGCTGTTTAACCTGGTATGTTTGGAATTTGCGGAAACCATTTTGTATTGAATGTAAAACCTGGGGAAAATGTTATGGTGTTGTAGATACTAGATCTATGCAAAATTTAAGATTAAGAATTACAGATATTGGTCATGCTTTTTCCTAAGTTTTATCTGTTGAGCATTGATTTTCTTTTGACGTTTGGATAAGTAGTTTTTGTGAAAGGTAAACTGTAAGGGTGTGTATTTACGTACGATATGGTCATTGCAGATGGTGATTCTTCCAAATTAGCCATGACAGCAAACTTTCCTGGGAAGGAGCAAATTAAAGAAAACAATGGAGTAGCAGGGCCTAGTCAGGAAGCAGCTTGGATGAAATCTATTTATTCAGAAAAGCCACCTCTGTTAGAGAGGCCAGCGAATATCCTTCCTACCTTCGACCAGAATGATAAAAGAACTCTTGCGCAAGAGTTGCAGATGAGTAGCATCCAGAAGGACTACTGTTTTGACGAATTGGAGAGTGTAGTAAAAGTTAAACAGGCAGAGGCTAAAATGTTTCAATCACGTGCTGATGATGCTAGAAGAGATGCTGAAAAGTTGAAGCGCATTGCCCTTGCAAAGAATGAGAAAATTGAGGAAGAATATGCCAATCGAATTGCCAAGTTGCGATTGACTGAGACTGATGAAATTCGTAAACAAAAATTTGAAGAAGCCCAAGCATTAGAGAGGGCCCATCTGGAGTATTTGAACATGAAAAGGAGAATGGAGACAGACATTAAAGATCTGTTATCCAAAATGGAAGCTACTAAAATGAGCCTTGCCATGTGATGATCAGATAAAAAAAAAATCTAGAATAGTAGTTTCAGGTAAATGTATTATGTCCCATCCTGAAATTTGTAGGTTCTGATGCCACACCATCCTATTTGTGTGAGCTGCTTTAGTCCTCCTGATCGTAGTTGTATCTATTTGTTGTTGTAGTTTATTTTGTTTTTAAGCTGCTAACCAAAACCTGTAGAGTTATCACAGCAGTTATTAGTCTTATGAAACAATCTCAGTTATGAAAGCAAGTTAAATAGATTTTCATTCAGATGATGTAGATGGGTTTGCTCTACAGGCTCTTTTATGCCTTGTCTCAGCACACCAAATTATGATATTATAACATTGCTAATTATTGTACCTTTAACCATGCTATCAACTCATGACTTCATTAATGTTCTATCTACTCAAATGATGATTTCATGTTTATATAACACAGTGATTTTGGATATGAAGATAGATACTTATAATCTTTAAAATGTATTCATTCTTATGAAAGGAGAAAAAGAAACAGGAATAGTTCTGGTATTTGAAATAATAATTGTTAATTGTTTGATAAATTAAACTATGAATTCTATCTTAGCATAAAGTTGAATGGAGAAAAAGGTGAGCTGGTTTAAATTTAATACAAGTTTTATATTCTGTAACCCTAAAATAAATAAATGTGCTACTGGGTTTTATCTTTCAATAGATTCAATTGTTCAATCATATAATACTTTTCAGGTTGACAAAACGCAGTAGTTGTTGAAAAACTTCTATTTAAATAAACTTATTTGTAATTGTTTAGTGTCACGAGAAACTCGTCCTAATAAACTTCTATTTAATATAATATATTTCTAATCTCTCTCTCTCTCTCTCTCTCTCTCTCTCTCTCTCTCTCTATATATATATATATATATATATATATAATATTTTATAAATAAAATACTTAGTTTAAGTGGGAAGAGAAGATGAGAAAATAGCTTTTGAGACAAAATTGGTTTTTCTCTATAATTCATCTTTATAATGGTGGATAAAAGTACCCTCACATATTAATCCCAAAACAAAACATCACATTTCTTAAAAATTGACTTTAGATAATTTAAAATAAAGATAAAAAAGTCTTAAATTTCTTTTTCAATTCCTAAAACATAATTGTATTTTGTTCTAGTCTTTATACAATTTTGAAATACTCCTTTTGAAAAATATTTTATAAAAAACTAAAAAAGCAAGTAATATATACAATACAAAGACAAAAATAAATAATAAATACTTTTGAAGAACTAAAATAAAAATATATTTAAGCAAAAACAAATTAGTTACCATGATCAGGTTTAATTTTTTTAATGTCAAATTACTAATAGATTTTTAGACAAATAAGATACTTTTCATTGTAAAATGTTGTTCAATTCATTTCCCACGAATATTCATCACTTCACTCCCAACTTATTATTTTCTCTATATTAATGCTTTTAATAAAAAATAATACCAATAAACTTTTGCCTCTATTTTTCTTCTTACTAGTCATGTATATATAATTTATTTTTTTTATGTATATTTAAATATGATATATTATTTATTTATATAGGTTGTCAGATTCACGATACTGTGGAAGTCTTTCTCTGAACTACTATATTTAAATAATAACTGGCTTTTAAAGACAATTTAAGAACATTAATCTAAATGATAACTTAAGGATAACATTTTAAAATTGCATGAGAATTGTCTTTCAATGGGAAGAAATGGCATTATATGATATTAAAATAAAAACAATATATGATGTAGAAAAAGTAGAAATGGTAAAAATATATTTTTAATCATTTGGATTTTATATGAGGTAATATTAAATCAAAGTAGTATTTTTTTATGAAATACCAATATCATAGTTTTAATACAAATATTTACATGTTTTAAAAATAATAATAAACTTAAATGTCATCTATAATGTATTATGAAGATTAATTCCACTTAATCTTAATGTCATATAGTATTCATATTTGTATATTACCCTCTTCAAAATTTTAAATAAAATCAAGTATATTAAATTAATATTTAAATGTTTAAAGTATTGAATATTTTATTTAATAAATGAATACATTATTAAAAGAGATTCGGAATTATTCAGAGGATTATTAGAAAATAAAGTTTATTACAAAATAAAATCACTTAGTACTTATTTCAGTAATTAAAACATTTAACAAAGTATGCTAAATGTTTTTTTTATACTTTTTTTTAACACACTTACAAATGAAATTTTAATCACATTCCATGTCCATCCCTTGAACATTTTAAATTATATAAATTATATGTGACAAAACAAAGTTGCAAGTTCTTCCATATTGAAGTATTCCAACACATATCGAATAAACATATTACTTTTTTACAACTTTTTTACACCTGCAAATTAAAATTAAAAGACATCAGTTTATAATTGTAATTTTAAAATTATTTTATTTTAGTAAAAATTATTTCTTTTTTCTTTTATAATCTGGTATATGATTATCAACATATCATCATTCCCAGTTCTTGCACATTCACATTTGCTTGTCAGTGACATTCATATTCACTCTTTCTCTGGCTATGCTATGTGCTGCTTCAGCCTTTGCAGCACTTCAACACAGGTTGCCAGAAGGTAATGCTCTCTATTCATACCATTTCGTATATTCTAATTCTGATTACAAAATTGTACTATATGTGCAAATGTGCTTTGATTCTGATACTTGACATATGTTACAATCTTCACATGTACTAATATTTTGTGCTTGTTTTTTGTTTTCTGACATTTTACATCATCCAAAATGGTAACTTTGAGGAGAAGCCAGACCCCAGATACCTCAAGAAAACTAGAGTCTGCAACATGAAGTTCACAGTTGGAGACGCCAAAAATGGTTCTCATGGATCAATGATGGTTGAAGCATATGCAGCAAAAGACAGCCTCAAAGTTCCCTTCAAATCTCAAGGAAAGGGAAAATTCAAGACTGTGAGCTTCAAGTTCACAGCAATTGAAAACAGAACCAGAATAACATTCTACAGCTCTTTCTATCATACAAGAATTCACAACTACGGATCTCTTTGTGGCGCTGTTATTGATCACTTTATAGTGTATCCTGTTGCCTAAGCATTGTTTCTACCTGTACCGATCCGATCAGGACCGAACGATCGATTAGAAGCTATGTTTGGTCAAGTTCGACCTACACCACCATACCCTAAGAAGGTTAACAGACTTATCAACAATTAAACATTATGTAATATGTTCTTAATTATGGTTCATATCCTTAATTCGGTCAATAAAAAATGACTCATGATAATCATATAAATAGACACAAATTTTAAGAATAAGGTATGTCATCATTATACATTGAGTGTCGAATACCGAAATATCACTTGAACGTCGAAATACCTTTACAGGTACCATCCGAGCTTGGAGTTCACAAGGATGACAAGTACAAAGATAAGAGGAGTATAAGGAGTTTACACGAAGAGAGGAGAAGTAGACTGACCGACCAACTGAGAAGAAATGACAATTGTTGTATTGATTCGAACCCCGTTCGAAAACACTACCAAACATAATAAATAAAAATGAAAAATATTGTAAGAGATTAATTTACCAGTCAAAAGTAAGTGGTGATATTGGCCACTAAAAACTAAGAATGAACCCACGAGGCACTTCTCAATCATAACCTCACATAAAAAAAAAAAGGAGATGATTGAGTTAACATCAAACTAACTTGAATCAATTGGAACAGAAAGATAGAATAGAAAGTGGGTCACATGAAATAGTTACTGTACCCCTAAAAAAGTAGGCAAATTGCATTTTATCTAAACACTGTTTACAACTATGTGCAATTATTTCATCCAAATTCCTATTGCCTTCACATCTCATCACCCACATGAATTCAAGAAATGCATCCAAAATTTCAACTGCAAAACCATATGTAGATAACTAAGCAAAGAGTATATTGAATGTGAAGGTATTGGGATCAGCACCGATTATAATTAATATGTCTATCAAAGGCAGAACAAATTCTTGGTATGTTCCGCCAACATTCCAAAGTATAACTACACAATATGAATTTTTCAAAAAATCACTTAACTTTAAGTTTAACTCAACTTTATGAAATCGATAGAGTTTGTACTAATTTATATACTATAAAATGTCTTAACTTTTAGTCGGGATTTTCAACTCATTTTTTACATTGAGATCTACAAACTCGTGCGTGAAACTATATAATGAATGGTCCGATACGTCTCTGCCTACATAACAACTAGGATAGACAATGATTTTAGTCAGCAGTTACTACTCAGTATACAGAAAGATTTCAAAAGCTTAGCAGTTGATAACAGATCTACTATGGGAATGATCTTCCATGACAAACTCTAGCTAACAATCACAAGTTATTTCTCAATAAACAAGTACAACAATCTTTCATTATACTCATACTTGCGTACAGAACCCAAACTTTCGGTCTCAACCCTCAATCCGTTTAAAAATAGGTGAGGGACAGCAAGCAAAATTCACATCAGCAAGTAACCTTAACCAATTTGTGAATCAAACTAATTTCAAGGAAACGCACACTTGTTTCAGCCCAATAAAATTGTTGTCCAAAACAAGCTCAGATAATTACAACAGTGGTTACAAGTACCCAACTTCTGCCACTCAACTCAAACGGGTCAATTTTTTCAACCAACCCTTTTCAAAAGACTCCATTTTTCCACCATCTTTCACCCAACCTCAATCATGCACCACACAACTCTTTGCAGTGATTGACCTTCATTCTTCAACGTGATCCTCCACTTTCCCACACCCCTCCTTGTGATTCATCTTGTCTGCTGTTCCGGTATCGTCAATATAATCTTACAGAAGTTGAAGTCAAGAACACTTTAAATACTTCTTACTTCTTTAACCCACCGAAGCACCTGACAGACGTGACAGAACATCGAACTTCAAAGCCTACAATACTTCGAATACCTCGAATGCAGTGATTGATCTTACGATGCTATCACGGACTTGAGGTCGGAACAGTGACAAAAGCGTGATCCGAGGGTGCCCAGAAGGGCAAAATAAAAAATTCCGATGCTTGCATAGCTGAAAGTGAGGATCTAATCGGAGATAGCATGGTCGTGCCAGCAGAGGAGCATGGCTATGCAGCGTCCGAATATGTAGAAGCGCGTTTTCTGCTGCTTTGCAACCACAAAGCACCGTTTTCGAAGGCTGGTTTTCCGGCAAGGTTGAGAGAGAGGCATGGTAAGGTACGATGAATCAAAGGTGTTTGCACTTTGCAAAGAATGCCACATTAACACAACCTTCTTAGGTAGTTTTATAGAACATGTTGGGGTCCACTCTTTTGATCTTCAACTTGTTTTGGGCCCACTTTTCTACGTTCATGTCGATTCACTATGCATTATGCTCTCATCTTCATGTCACCATCATTCTCCTCTAAGCCACAGTATTATACCTTACGCGTATGAGAAAATTCAACCACCAATTTCAGATCCTATCTTAACAAACATACTTTTTCGTCATCATTATTTCATATAAATTCACACAAAAAAGTCATAAATGGAGGAGCATGGAAATATAAATATTTGTTAACACTTCAAATAAGTAGACTTTAATTTAATTATTTTATAAAATTAGTTTATAAAGTGTTTATAAGTTAACCTATATTTATATATTTTGAAATATTTTTATTTGTAATTAATTTTTAAGTATATTTTCAGAGTTTATGAATAAATATTAAGGAGTTAACTTTAAGTTTTTGAAGATAAATTTAATTAATGAAATAATTTATTATGCAAATAAAACTTTAATTTTAGTTAAAAAAAAAACAACACTAGTTATAATCATAGTACCGTGTCCAAATTTTATAAGAAAAAAATATCTTTTTGAATCCAATGAAAGGTACCATTTTCATTTGAAATGAAAAAAAAAGAAGTAAAATAAAAATTTGCATGCTTTTTAATACATACACTGAGTTGATAGGAATCTAGAAGGAGGGAGAAAAGAATAGAAAATGGTCAAAAAGAGAGAGGAGAAAGTTGCATGGATGACAAGGATGATTCCATAAGCAATTAGAAAGAGTGGATAAATGAAAAATGAGGAGAATTGGTATGTGTATGGAATATGAATTGATTATTTATTAAATAGAATAATAGAATAATGGAATAATGGAATAGAATAATTGATGGTGTTAGGAAATTTCCTTTCTATATACACCTCCCCGCCCAACCCAGTGGCATTATCGTCTTTATATTATATATACATCAATCACGTTTTTGTAAATAGGAAATAAGAGAAGAAGAATAGAAGTTTGAGTGTAACAAGTATGAGTTTCAAGTGCAGTTTGTGGCCACTGCTCAGTTTGGCGGCAGAAACACAATATGTCGGCTACTTCATTCCAGATAAGATTCAATTATTGAATATGCCTAGTCACCCTCAACCCTTACCATCATTACTATTTAAACCATCACCATGCTTCCAAATTTCCTCACTCAATTTATCTTTTACCAAATTTCTTCAACTTTTTATTTATTTTTTGTTACTGTATAATGCATGCGTGAAATCTCTCCTTAAGTGATCAAATCGAGTAACCTATGAATGATACGAATATGAAAAAAAAATTAACAAATGAAGAGAACTATTCTACTTCTTTTCGATAATCAATCTACTTCTCTTTCTTTTTAAAATGTCTTCACATTCTTCTTTCACTCTTTTATTTGTTATTATCGTGAATTCCAAATTTAGATGATACCTACAAAAGGAAATGAGATCTTAATATTCAGTAATATTAATATTGAGTGAGAACGTGCCTGATTTCGAAATTTACATCTTTTTATATAATTATCATAGATTCTTTTTACTGAATTAAAATTTTAATTCATAATTAAAAATGTATTCTAATATTTGACTATGGATTAGTTTTATTAATCTTCTATTTTAATATAATAAATTTAATCATTTTCAACTGTCGTACAGGTACAATAATCCTAACTAACACAAATATATATATATATATATATATATATATATATATATATATATATACCCACTGTTATTTCTTAAATAGACTCGGCGAGGCTTCTAGAGTGTAGCCCAATTACATTCCACAATGACGACTGTTTAATAGTTCGACCGCCCAAAGTATTTACTATCTTATTTGGTGGTCATTTTTTGTCTGTGTTTGATTTTATGTTAGTGAAAGAGACATCTAATTTTGGACACTTAGGAATTAAAGAAATAGTTATCCTTTATTTTGTTAAAGTAAACTAAAAATATAAAATTTTGCAAATCATTTTGTTAGTTAAACTCGATCCATCTGCCGGTGTTTGCCTGCGGATTCGTGTAGTTTGCTCGACAACTTTCCTCTAGAAAGATGGTACAGAAATCCATGCATTTATTAACATGTCCAAATCACAGAAAAGTAATCAAACTTTTAATGCTGTTAAGCTAGATAGGCTTAAGGCTCATGATGTGATAACACTCAAAAAGTTGAACTATGTACCTTATAAAGAAAGCAAACATTGGATTGTACAGTAGCTTTCATTCTACGTAGTTTATAATAATTTTCCTTTTCTTTTGCTATTTTCCAACAGTGACTGCACATTTATTTACACAAACAGGCTAATTCTTCCCAACTAGTTATACTTGTTGGCATATAAGTAACAAGTCAACCATCTATCCATTTCTTTTGCTACTATCCAATAGCAACTACACATTTACACAGTATTATTTGAATTAACAGGCCAAGTCTCTTCTTCAACCAGTTATACCTGTTTGCAGAGAAGCAACAAGTGATCGACCTTAGGTCCTGGAAAAAAGGAACAGTAAACCAAGTTACCATCAGAGAGCCAGAGCAAAACGAAGCAGATAAACATGAAGCTAAAACAGATAGCCAAAAAAAGATCGAGTTTGATCAACATCAATGGTCAAGATGTAAACATTACAGTTTTTGGTGATAATATTTGTCCAGCAGCATCTCTGAATACTCTCCAAAAGTAAGGGAAGCATTTGATGGAATAAGCTGGAAAAGAAATGATAAAATTTCAGCCCATAAGCCCGTTCTTGAGATTAGAAACAAGGCTTACCTCATTTAATATGAAGAAAGCAGCAGGTTCAGGCCGTATCATCTACATGCAGAATGCTAACTTCATAGATTTCAAAGTGAGATGGATTTAGTGTCGTTAAACGGTTATGTAGAAAACAATACTTTTTGGGTGGAATCCGGAAACGTTATTGCCTAGCATGTCACATATGATATTGCAAAAGTCACTCCGTTACTTTTCTTTCTTTTAATGTCATCTTTTACTAATTCAAATCTCGTATGGTGAGTTATTTCATGCTAAATGTGAAGAATTATCATGACCTCAAGATTAATACATACCTCTTTATGAATGTGAATTTCCTCGGGAAAATTGAGTTTTTCATCCCTGAAAAGCATAATTATTGACACATTATTCACAGAATTGATCACTGACCTGAGATTTCCCTAATGTTCTACAGAAGATAGCTCCTGACATAATTTAAGCAACAGAACAGTCCAGCCTTATTGTTCAGCCTTGGAGAGCATACCAGTCCGGTTGCATAAATAATGCAAATGTCGAGCGCTCGATACCAGAAGACTTGTTCCCCTTGGGAGCCTAAAAGTATCATAACATTAACATTCACATTTGATTACAAAAGACTGCTTGTGGAAACTGAACAAAAAAGGAAACACTTGAGTAAAAGAAATTGCATTTTTATAAAAATCTAATCCAAATTATTTTTATAAAAATTATAGATTTAAATTTAAAATCTGGTTCAAATATTTGGATTTTGATTGGATTTGGGTGCCAACACCTTGGAGCAAGATATATTAAACAACTTCAACAGGGTGACCATGACATATTATTCTACATGCCTATTATAAAAAAGGGGCGATATAACATGTATGCCATTGGAATTTTTAAATTACCTGAACACAATGAGGTGTTGCACAAAGATAACTTCCAGAAAGTATTTGAGTGGTTTCACCAATTTGGTATGCTATATCATCTTTTCCAAAGACAACCTATAATATAGAATAAACAATGACTAAATGCATTATACTAATTCACTAAAAGTCTAAGCTTCAAATTTTCAACAATTCAAACAGTGATTTTATTATTTTTGAAGTCAAGGAATATTTCTTGCAGCTGACGTGTTATAAAATTTTTCATTATATGCTGTCATATGAATTGACATATTTACATACCAACGGAAATATTTCTAGCAACAAACTCTTTTGAATATGACATTATTGGACGAAATTCGTGAGTTACTAAATCATTTAAGTCATTCATACTCCTTATTAAAGAGTGTTTTACGGGCATTTCCCTATCTAAAATTGCATCATCCCTGTCTAAAGCATCTGAATCCACTTCACAAAAAATTCTGTCCAAAATCACTCAATACTGTCAAAAGAACTTACCTGCCAAGAAAGGATGGGTTCTTCACATTGAAACAAAGATGAATCAAGAACCAATTTTAATTTTTCAATTATGTAATTTTTTAATCATTTATATATCCAGTTTACTTGTAATTCTAGAAGAATTTATACTTTGACAATTTGATCACTTCTTGTTCGAATATAGAGGCCAGCAGCACTATCAGGGCAAGACATTTCTACACCATCTCTCGTAAACATACCACAAGTTAGACCTACATATTGAATTGAAATGGAAATTAGGCAAATGATAGCATCTGAAGAACTATACACTTGGCAACAATTTAACTTCTTAATGTCCACGGACTTCTTTAGTTAAGTTAACTAGGAAGATTATGAGAAGTTAATCTCACACTGAATGAAAAAGAATGAGAGCACAACACATATCCTATAAAAATAAACATACAAAACAACCTGTCAGTGAACCATGGTCAGTATGCCATCCACACCAAGAAGATAAAGAGTTACCATCTGGGTCTCTGTTAAACATCATTTGTAACTTGTTAATATATATATTCATGAATATGAACATGTATAACTAGAAATGATTGTGCTTTTCAAGTATATATAATTATATTAAACTTATTAAACTCTAGAACTAAAATATACTCTAAACAGCATTTTGAAGTGAGCTGAAAAGCATTAGGATTCCAGGCTATAACCTAGTCCATAAGTAAGGATATCCATAAAATGAAATGTTATGCCTTTTAAACAGCAATCAAAGATAAGTGTTCCGCCACTAGCATCACATTCAATCTCCTTAACAACTTAAAGTATAGAAAATGTTTACTCTAGCATCAAGCTTACAACAATTATCCACAGTCTTTTTAGATTTCGAGACATGGTGATAATTTATTAGAGGTCCAACCCTCCACTAGGCCCCCTATAATCAGGGTTTAAACTAAAATAAGGATGCCAGTACAATAGCCAGTAGAATTGACTTAGTGATGAGGGGTTTTAGTAGGATTACATGGGATCGTAAATTCAAACCACATTGATACTTTTACGTAAAAGAAAAAACCAACATAATGTTCTTTTAATGTGATATCATTCAAGTTGAAATGATTCTCAATTACCATATTAATATTAGAACAATTCCAGGTTTATTATTGTCTTGACTTTAATTTCACCAATTAGAAAGAAAAAAAAATATATAGAACATTTTTTATGACAGAAATCTTATAACAAGCAAGGAGACTATTTATGACAGATTTACCCTTGTTGGGAAGGAAAATAATACAGCAAACGTCCTTTGTGACAGCGGGAGCGACGAAGTATTGATTCCAGACCTTCATCCTTATGAGTTTTCATCCCTTTCGATACTGACAAGTTGTTTGAGTGTGATAATATATTACGACAGAAATAGAAGTAAAAACAAAAGTACAACCGGTTGTTATGAGCAAAAAAAAAGAAATGGTGAGTGGCAATTGCCATGCCAGTGAGGTGAGGTTGCCCTCCACTTACATACTCTTTTTTAGGCTCTATCTCTCGTAGACACTGGATTTGGGTTTTTCACAATACACCTCATCACGCCCAACACTATTGGATGTAAGTGGATAACACTGTGATATGTGACCCTTTTATTAGATATAGGATTTGCTCTTATACAACTATAGAATATATTTTTGGGCCTAACTTAATTCTTCAAGACTGACTTTTGAGGTGAGAGCTGCCCCCACTTAAATACTCTTACCAAGCTCTATCTCTAGTAAATATGAAAATTTTGCACCAGCCTAAAAAAATTTAAGGATGACTCCTAGCTTATAGGGCAAGAGTGAGGGAAAAGGAATAACATGCATTTTGAGGTAACTTATGTCTACTGTTGCTAAAAAAGAAGCAGTATTATATCCTTTAAAACAATTCCACGAGATATCTAGGGATAAAAATCAAATCCTGTTATTTTCAAGAAAGAATCTCTAGACCAGATTATTATTATTCCTACTCAATGTAAAACCACTAAGAACTTCTCTATTATATAAGTCACTTCAACTAGTGAAAAAAATCTCTATTTGATTCCAAAATAGGACGGAAAATTAACTTTACAAGGAATAAATAAGCAAAAAAAAGGAGTCGAACTTCCCACAGGCAACAATTCCAATGAAATAGAAAGCTAGGTGAACACCATAGACCATTCAAGATGTCTTTGTCTAAAGCCAAATGAAATAGTGCTTCCTGTCTTACCATACTGATCACAGTGATATGCCAACATCAATCCGACATCAAATATCAGCATGCCAAGTGCTTTGAAGGCTACATGTTGAAAATAAATAAATGATGAACTGCAACCAATCACTTTACCATCAAGAAAAAATAAACCAAGATAATTTACATTCATCCACCCACTAATTTAAACATCGTTTGGAAGAAGTATGAATATCATGTTAATTTTCAAACTTTAAGTTCAGAATACATTAATCATTTATCCAGAAAGAATGAAAAGACTACAAGAAAATTACAAAGGAAATTGTTGGTGAAAATATCTTCAAGTTAGGAAGCACTCAGCTGCTCAAGACATAAATAAGTAACCAATTATTGATTGGATTGGAAATATTTTTACCAAGAATTCCTTTTTAGTAATTTTTACAAGATTCTCTGTAAAATATGAAATATTTTTTCAGTAAGTGTAAATTACGCTAAGTAATGTTTCCAGTATCTACGGTGAACTTGTAAAGAGTCACAAAAAACTGACAAAAGGTAACGACAGAGGTTGATTACTGCATTCACAAAGGCATAACTTATCATCTATAATCATCATCTTATGATCATTTGTGTAAAACTATGGGAAACACAATTATCTATAAAGACAGCAATATATATCTCCACAAATCAGGTAAGCAAACTCGGCAATACAAAATCAGTTCAGGCTTCAGGGCCTACCCACTTCGAGTTCTGGTAAAGCGTTCCTAGGCCATATATTTGATCCACAATATGATGGATACCTGCAGAAAACACAAATCCAAGGAGATGTGTATGATCATAGACACAGAATTTCAGACAGAGCTACACAATATAATATAAATGCAACTAAGAAAGTAAGAAGGATAAGATGACAATAAAGAGAAACATAAACTACATTGGTTCTATATGATAACTAAAAATAACTTGTTGACTGAGGTGAGGTGACGTGATAACTTGGTATAATTCTGTGATAAATTATGTGAAGGCCATATATCTAAAAGAATAACAATTAAATTATAATATCTTAAAATTTGGCTTTAAATCTAGTTCACTCGTATAAAACTAGCTTGTAAGGTGAAAGGTAGTCTCCTAGTTATATACTGTATTTTAACATTATCTCTAATCAATGTGGGACTTATGTTTTTCCCAATACACCTCTTCAGGTCCAGCATTATTGGGCTTGGTACATATATAAGATGGTAGGTGACTCCTTTAATAGATCTAGGGTACTATTATAGAATTGGGAATTGGACCTAACTCAATATTATAAAATCGGCTAATAACGAGAAGGTTGTTCCAACTTATACACTGATGTTATGCCACTATCTCTAACCAATATGAGACTTAAGTTTTTCCCAATATGATAAATAACACAAAAAATTGAAAATTCTATGATGTTTTCATCTATCACTATTACCGTTGTATCAGGGAAACCTCTGTTGTGGGTGTATCAAGTATGGGATTGGCATAGTAAGATCCCTTTAATATATCTGCACTCAAGAAATAAAAGAATTAGATAACGAAAATAGCCGTACTTAATAAGATAACTTCTGGATTTTCCAAAATGCATGCACGCAAGCAACTAGGCACCAGAATTCCCAAGTTCACAGATACAAATAAATATTATCATAAATATCATATAGTTCAAGTTACTAACTAGAATTATAGATCAGATTTTAATTTTATGAAGAACTTTAACACAAAAGTCATTACTTTCTTTTGACAGAAAGTCACTTCCATACAAATGAAAATCATAATTTACTTGTAGAATGATCAAATAATATTTTAATAATCCAGCATCCTGACTCCAGAAATCAATATAACAATTTCTCCAATGGGCACAGTAACTACAGAAAAAACTTCGACAAATCTGTGTGGGGTTCTAATTCAAAGCATCTGATTGGTAATGCACAAATCTGGTCTCCATATGAAACCATTCCGTGCTGAATAAAGCACATCTGCTCAACATCTAAGTATCAACCAGAGGTTGCTTGCCTATTTTTCCATCTAAAGATCAAATATTAACCAGGCATGGAATTCTAAGACAAAGAGTTGTCATGGCTATGCTATCACAATTCACATAACGCTTTGAAAAGTACAACTAATTCATATTCACTATGTATGATGTATCTATGCTTTACATGTTTCTTTACATCTTAAACTTCAAAAAATACACTATTTCATATTTCTCACTGAATATTTTCAAACAAACCAGGCCTCTTTCTCATAAGTAATTTGGAAGCATAGGATTACAAAAATAGCTCAGCTGATCAAAAACAAAAAACAAAACAAAAATAACTCCTGTGTTTGTCCAGACAGAAAATAGTTTTTATTACAGAGAAAATAATTACAATTATGGGCATGACAAGACATCTCATAAACAGAATAATCAAAATACCAAAGAAATGCGCAGCAAGTTTTTCAAATAATTATGCATATCCAAAATAGAACACACAGTAAATAGAAATGGGTTGAAACACCAGAGAACATAGCAATAAACAAAATTTAACCCATAAAAAATTCAAGGCTTCAAAGAGAAACGACCAAAAATTACTATGTCTAACAGATGAAAGAATTACCTGGCTTCCCTGACTCAAGTTTCTCTTTCCCATGACTCCAACCAAAATTGTACCTGTGAATTAAGGGTGGATAGAAACATCGTAAGTTATTTGCCACCACAGAAAGCTACGAACACAGGGCCTTGAACTAACGGCAGAAGAAAATATGTAAGGCAAATGAATGAAACAGAATATGCAATGCAAAGTGAATATTTAGTAGTAAGAAGTCTTAAATACAGACAAGTTACCTACTGTTAGGATCTTCAAGATCCTCCTTCACTTCTTTGGGAAGTTTTGCCAACCTGACCAAGGAACATGAATATGTTATCATCAACATAATATCGGCTTCCAACGGTCTCCTTGAATGATTTAAAACTAATGCACCGGGAATATATATGTAGAAATATCATCTCAAAAGCACAAAACCTAGGTGCAAGTTGCAATAGATTTCTGCGCAATGAAGGGTATCCTGGAACCTGTAATTAATTCCAATAAAATAATTATGACAGCATAAATTGTAATGCATGCAGAAAATCAATACACAGGAATTGCCAGCTCCAGAGATGCTACATCTTTTTATAATCATCACTATGAAGGAAAAAATTATGTTTATAACGATAAATGGGCATACATAACCCCATTCCGCATCTATCACAGAAGAAATAATTATATAAACTAGCAGAGGGGTTTGGTACAAAAAATCTGTTTCGGAAGTAAGTGCTGCTACACTACATTGTTCAATGAAAAAAAAAACGATGATAGCTGGTAAATTGTACTACAGACGCAGCCTTCAGTTCTACTCTTGTATTCGTTGTTTCAGTAGATAATTTTTTACAGACTTGGTTCAACACTATATCCAAACACCAACAAACATCATCAACAATTAAATCTGTTAAGAGCAACTCCAGAAACCAACGAATTATACCCCTCCCCCGAAAAACACAGAGGATCAAACACAAAGCATGTTTTATTTGAAACAAGTTCCATTACTTTTACTTTGCGTTTTAAGCTGAACACCTAGAAACTCCCCATTTTAATCTCTATAATATTATTAAGAAATGAATTTTAAACATAACTCAACTTTATAAAATTAGTTTATAAAGTAACATTCACAAATTATGAAATGTTCTAATCTCTTACTCTCTTAGTCGATGTGGATATCTAACAAATATACCAAAATTTAAAAACCAAATCGGATTAAAAAGTGTATGTGGAAAGACTAAAACAGCTAGTTTCTAGGTGTATGGGTTAATATAAAGATTTTGCAGAAATGAAAAAAGTGATTAAAACTGAAAAAATGGAAACAAACACGTGAAACAGCCCGTACATCAGTGACGGATAGAATCCCTAATCCATTGGTTCCAAAGCCTTCTTCAATCTTCAACGACAAGTCAGCGTTCTTATCCTGTCACAACGAAATAAGAAGATCAATAATCAAACAAATACACAGCACTGCACAAAAACAAAGAGAAAGCCATCACTGAACCAGGCAAGGCATTACAAAAACAGAGGATCAAACACATATCATACGAATGATAGTAGTATTTCAAAGCTGAACGCGACTTGAGAGTTTATTTCGGACTCTAAAAAAATCACAAAAACATGGAAAACGAAAACAAGGAACATGAAGAATAAAGAGAGAGAGAGATACTTGGAGCTGAGAGAAGGAGATAGAGGTAGTGGTGATGGTGGGAAAGGAGGCTTCGGAGGAACGAGACATGGCGTAGCGGGGAACGACAGCGTTTTGAGAAATTGGGTGGAGGAAGCGATAGAGGATCAGCGTCTGCATGCTTATGGGACTCCCTTTTGACTTCAAATGAGAACAAGCTAAGTGCCCTTTAACCTTTCAACTTCACTACAAGAAGAGAAAACCAAAAGCCTTGTGACATTCCGAATAATGAAAATTCTATTTTTAACGATAGAGATAGAGTGAACCACGTTACTCTCTATCGGAAAATAATAAATTGAATAAAATTAAAATAAAAAATACACGACAAATCAAATAATATGTTATAAATTCGCATAAAAGATTTTTTACCGGTCGGGTATCGAACGATCGAATCAAGCGACATTCACAATATATAACAAATACGTAATAAAGAATTATTTGTAACTAAAGTTGAATGAGCCAAAGACACACCACTCCCAAAATATCAGAGAACCACTACGCACGATCTGAAGACTATTATACATGTTTTGGTGACCACTATACACGTTTAGGTGAACTGATTATCTGTCACATACAAGTAGAGGTCAAAGTCAACTTATAAACGAGACTTCTGAAGGGGAAAATGTACATTTTTCATACCAGGGAACAAATAAAACACAAGCACTGATTTGAGCGTCGGAGTGCAATCGCAGGTACCTCCACCGACCGACGGAACACACACAAGAGAGGAAAAGCTTTGAAGGATTTGGAGATTACCAGCACGATAACGAATTATGTACCAAGTGAACAAACATTACTTATGTCCTGACATCCACCACATGTACATATACAGATTTAATAAGATTGTTTTAGTAATACAAGTTTAGAATTTAGGGTATTCAATAATCCAGATATGCTTTTATTAATATATTAATCACTAAATATATTTTGGAGATTTTTTTTTAAAAAATATCGAGTAGAAAAAAAAAAAGCAAAGAAAGAACAATCAATCTTCTATAAATAATTGTTGAAACCGATAGGATATAGTATATATATCCTTGTATATTATTTATATAAATTACAAGATATTTTCTTGAATATGTTATGTGACAATTTCTAAAATTTTACTTAAGATTCATTAATAATACATCAATCAAAAAATTGGATTTATTACAAGAAATATGGTCAATTTGATACTTTCTATAAATATTTATATTATTAATATATATTATGTATTAAAGTACTTTCCATACTTTTCTTCAACGAAAAAACACTTTTAACATGAATTTAAAATTAAATTGATTTAAACGTACATGTCAAAAATAGGAAATAATTTTTGTACAAGAAAAAACAATAATTTATATTCTTTCCCTAACATATACATTCAAAAGTCATTTTCATACCTCCACTATTCTATCTCCCTATTTTAGCACTTTCTGCATTTCCATATCAACACAATTTTAAATAATTTTAGGTGGCTTGGTTTAATTATTTAAAAAAGAAATTACGTCAGCAGAGAAATATTAAAAAAAAAACAGGTTAATTTCAGTTGGTTATTAATTTATATATATATATATATATATATATATATATATATATATATATATATCTGTTTTAAATTAAATAGCGCGGGAAATCTGATGGTAGCACTGGTTCGTTGCGTAACAGAGAGAGGAAGAGAAAGCATGGAAGATTCTGGAACGATGCTCGCTCACATTTCATCTCTGAAGGAAATGCTGGATCAGGTAGGTATGAATCTGTGTTTATCCTCGCTATTTTTTCTTCATTCGTTGTTGATTTGTGTTGGAGAAAAGCAGGTAAACGAAGAAATAGAAGCTAATATTGAGATTACTCGAGAGATTGAATCCAGCATCGTCAAGTGCGAGGAGATCGAGGCCGATTTGGCAACTAGGGAAGCCGATTTGATCAAAACCTCCGCCTTATTGCAGTTCGACACCGTTGGATACGTCACCGTCGCTGGTATATCATAGACTCTGCTAACTTCAATTCGCTCTTCATGCATTCAGTTAGTTGCTTGCATTGCAGTATTAGATGTTTGCTTTCATCAATTAATTCCTGAATTTTTAGAAACAAGCTAAATGAAAACCTCCTAATGCACTTCAATTTATAGGTTTTTTTTATAATAATATACGGTTCAAATTCCTGATTCATCTGTAAGTTGATCCATGCGTGAAAAAATCCTAAATCAACTGATCGGTAATTAATCAATTACTTTTATTACTTTATTGTTTATGTCTTTTATTTTATAATAGACTTGTAACGAAAATATTATTTAAATAAATATGCAAATATTTACCGGAAAGGCGAGTTGTTTTTGATAAAACAAATATAATTTGTGATTTATCATGACGTTGCTGGAAATTTTCTTTCTGGACTTGCTTTCCTAATATTTAATGCCGCAGACCATGTCCAATGCTACAAGTTATTTTTTTATTAATAGAATATTTTTTTTCCTCACATTTATCAGATTCATTTCAAAGTCCATAGACATCGTAATAACATACTATGAAACTTGTTGGACATGTTAATTAATAAGTTTCACGATTTTAGTCTTAGTACCACTAACCCTTCCCTGTTTGGAAAAAAATGAAGGCAATATAGGAGGCTGTTTTTAGATACATGTTAGAAATATTTTTGAGAGTTTCGCTACTTAAAAATGTATATATTTTTTTTAATAGAGAAACTCCTAAAAACACGTTATTTTATCCAAACAGGTTCTTAAGTCTTGATTTTTTACTCCATGTTAAATTTACATTTTGACTTCTAATATTTTTCTTTTTACTTAAAACCTTAAACATTAGATGTATGGGTCGTTGCCGCTTAAATGCTGCTCAACATGCACATCTTTATCTAACAGTAAGCCTTTTTCTCAGACGTGCATCACAAATTAGGTCATGAGTAAATTATATAAGTAAATGTGACATTACATCCAATTCAAACTGTTAAGATATTAGATTAGATGTATGAGCTATTTCCACTAATGTATGTATTACTCAACATATCCATCTCTATGCACTCCAATAATATGTTTCTTCCAAACTCATGAATCTTGGTCTATGTATGTAGTTTTATATTGAGATTAGATTTATTCATCCAAAAATGAAATATGTATACTTCCTAAAAACACGTGTTCCGTCCCTTTTTCCGACGTTCTGGTGATGCTTGCTTCCATATACAAGAACTAATTCTGAATGAAATAAATGTTGCAGATTTGAAGTTCTAGATACTTTAAAAAGCATTCATTTATCGGTACTTGGATCTTTAATGGCTTGGATCTCGTGTTAGCTAATTTTCCTTGAACAAATCATAATTCGGAGATCTTATTTTTGCTGTTCAATCAACTTATGTACATTGTTACAATGTTTTTCTATTCATTTATAGCTGATTTCAAGACCTCAGTAAGCACCTTGGAGAAGGAGTTACGCTGTCTTAAAATGAAGCGGGATGAGATCCTTAATGACATGGATGAAAAACGGTATTGAAAAACTCTTAATTAATATACGTAGATATAGTTATTGAAGTCTAATTTTGTACCTGGCTTTCCGTAACTCCGCCGGCAAATATTTTTCATAGGCGGCAACATCTCTCAAATATCAATTGTATAGTGCAAGAAGTATCAGTTTTGAACTAGATGTAAGGTTATAAGATTGCTATATGTCTACGCATTTATTTTGGGGTACTTTGAGGAATTCGAATGACAAAAACTGTTCCCGGAGATTCATACGAGGTATGGGATCTGTGTTATTTCTACAAAATAATACAGGATCTAGTTTGAGGACCAGTTCTATGATCCTATATCTGACTGAATATAGTCTTTGAAGCTAGTTTCTCACTTCCCTTTGCTTGCTATGTGGCTAATATAATAGAACATATGCATTAGTGCCTTCATGTATTTATCTGTGTGTCTTTATGTATTTCAACTTCGAATACCATTTGAAGCCTCACTTATAGCTTTCTCATGGGATCTAATTCTAAAATGAAGTTATTCCTCCGTGGAAGTGACGTTATCTTTTGCAACGTACATCTCAATTTTGGTGACTGGGTGACTATTTTCGATGCAGGGGTGCTTTTACAACCCTATGTCTAGAATTTCAGCAAGAAATTGACAAGAGAGAAGATTGTGAAGTGAGAGATTTGTTGTCGGAGAAAGATTCCCTTGAAAATGAAATTGAACTTTTGGATAATAAAAATAATGTCCTTAAAAATTCCGTATTGGCATTTGTGGAGGAGATTCTTGAAGATCTTCATAGTTCGAACTCAGGTAGATTTTTTTTTTAACAGCAGTCCTATGAATATAAGACTTGAACATGAAAACAGGTTTTAAATTTCTCTTGTGATCTGTGTATCGCTAGTGGTATGAGACATTTGTTTTTGTTGTATCTGTATTTGTGAGAATTGCTTGTGCTGTTTAGGATCATTTGCTAGTCCTGTACTTAGAATTTAGTTTCTCACACTAAGCCAAATTAAAGACGACATACACGGGGAAGTTAATATATCTACACACATTTTGGTATATAAAACTAATCATTAAAGTTAATTAAGTATTAGATGTTGATTATTGGACAGTGATGTTTTGCAACCTTTCCAATCCACTTCCCCGCGCCCCCTAATGCAGCATTACAAGTTCAGTTACAGAGGAGTACCTGGGAAAATGAGAAATTGCTCAAGGATATCAATGATTTGAAGACCACACTGCTTTCAGCAATTGGGACCAGCGATGATGGTCAAAAAGTTCCTTTCTTTAAGCAATTAACAGGAGTCTCAAGTCAATTAGTCAAGTTTGGTTATTAGTGATATTTTACTGAGGTTTAGATATGGATATAAACTTGGAAAGTTACTTAAAGAACTAAACAGTCAGCTTATTTTCCTTGTTCTGGCAAGTGATGAGCACAAAACAATGCCAGAATGCTAGTCCGTTTGGTTCATTATTAATTAGCATCATGATATCTCATTCAAATTCTCTTATATTACTTTAAATTTTTAACCTACATACGGAATATACGTAGAATAGCGACTAGCAAGTAAATGGCTACTGCGCACATTTGAATCAAAACTAAGTTATGGTCACAAAGTCCCAGGCGCCAGATAGAGGCAACAACTATATGAAGAGTTGAAGAAAAAAATGAAGCACGTGTTATTGCTCCATTGAAGTTGGCAGGTGTAAAGAACTGCAACCAGGTCAGTGAAAGATAGTTTTCTTGTTGAATTATCTCTCTCGCAGTATGAGCTTTACAGGGCAACAAACTCTTTGCGGTGAAGCAGCTTTTCATGTTTGGATACAGTTGCTCCTGAGGATTATGCTGCCTCACATGTGGGTTATGTCCGCTAGCCTGTGTTGGTCAACTACAGACTTCACAGGCTCATAGATTTTGAATTGGTACGATAACATTAAGACAAGGAAGTATTTCCATTTCGTACTCTCTCTGTATGTACTTTTTTTCCGCAGGGAGTGCTTGACATCGTTCGTACCTGAAAAGAGACTTCCTCATATCATTTTCTAGCTCTCAAAAGCACAAATATGCTCATTTGAGTTGCCCTTTTGGGTAGGGGTCCGGCTCGAAGTCTCCACAAACTAGCTTATTGACATTACGTAATAGTATGTGATTGTTTTGTCACCATCCGCTTCAGTTTGGGACCCATAATTTAGAGCATTGGTTCTGCTTAAGTATAACAGTAAGAAACAAACTGGGGCTTTCAGGTTATTATTTGTGAGTAAGGCTGCTCATAAATGATAAACTCATTCATCAAATCGTGAAACGGCCAACCTTTTCTGCAAATTACAAGGTTTTTCTCCACTTGAAACAGGTTTACCATACTTATACGTCTCTGTTTATTTTTATCTTCGGACAGAATTTCCTTGGGCTGTAACTTATTAAAAGTTTTACAGTGTTAGAGTTTCAGATTTTCAATTTTAGTGTTGCAGTTATAATGTCCTTTCTGATCTTATCTTACAAACAGTAAAAGCAACATACTTTCCTTCAAAATATAGGTATGCAGAGCTTAGTTATATGCAGAACGATGCCCATCCATCTAAAGGTTCTTGACTTGTCAATTTTGATTTGGCCCTTTCAACATCAGATGAGTGAGAATCATGATCATCGTTTACGGTACTGACGACAACGCTGCAATTATTTTAACTTCCAGGTGAATTTGATGTGGAAGGTTTGGGGGATCTGTATTACTTAAACCTGCACAATAATTCAGAATGCACGATGCTGTTGCACGTAGGAAACTATTTCATTGTCATAATTGATCTACTTAATACTATATAACAAAAGTAGCAATTTTATGATAAATATTAAATCACAATAAAATATTTTAACATGCTGTAATTATCGTGTTGTAGTAATGTGAGGCCACCAGCCAGTAATAGTTCCTTCAAGTTAAAGGGAAACGCTTGGAACCCAAGAGATGGAAAACAACAGGAAGCTCCCTCAGCCAAGGAAAGTAGTGTGTGGTTTACAGAAAAAATTTGAATGAGGAGGAACACCAAGCAAATGCTGTCTTCTGCATCAGAGACAGCGACCTTGTTTACCACGTGAATATCACGTGCAACACAAAGATTGATTTTGGTTTCCTACTAATGTCCTTTCTTTTTGCCATCAATGCAGCTACGAGACATCTCTAAGTTACTTTGGATCTTGATTTACAGCCAAATCAGGTACCTTTTTTTTATTTTTGTTTTTCAATCTTCAAGTCTTCACTAAAATTTTATTAAGGATGTATTAGGAAAAGGTTTTTAACATTTCAATACCCTAATTAACAAAGAAATAAATAGTTGAATCATGTTCAGTTTAACTGAATGAAAAAACAAACATGAACTTAGTCATATGATTTAAGTAATGCTTTTTCATTTTCATTTTTAAATATAACAAATTTACTTTATGTTTTGTTTACGGTAGTTTTAAAAAAAAATATACAAACATCCTTTAACTGTATCATGCTTTTACGCAATTTAAAAATAAAAATGAAAGTAAGGTGATACTCTTATAACTAAAAGTAAAAACAGTATATATAATCAAACCAACCAAACAAAATTTGTCAGATGTAACATTGATAGGTTATTTTAACTGATTATCCACGAGATTTATTGGGGTCTTTTAATGTTGTAAATTCCATATAAATAGTTTTATTTAGAGTATTTAGAGTGAGTTTTAGAATTTAGTTAGAATGAATTGATAGGATTATCTAATAATAAACTGTAAAATTGGTGATTTCTATAATATTATTTTATGTACTATAGTATTATTTTAAAAATCAAGTATAAAATACTTTTTAATTAACTGTGTATGATTAATCATGGTAAAACGTCAGGTTTTACACTAATTATTGAGAGCTTAACATTATCTTTCTCCTCGTCTCCCTGCCAAGATTATCACTTAAAATTTTCACTTTTTTAAAGAAAATTATGACGACTTAGACGTTTATTAATTTTGTAATTTTTTTTTTTTTTTTTTTGAGACAGCCACTGCCTGTTATATATTAAAAATAAAATTTTGTCTTTAAAATTATAAAAATGTGATAATTTTTCATTTTTGAAAATGCTGTCCACGATGAGAAAGAAGACGTTAGCATGGCGAGCTTGTCCTTCCTCTTGATTGGTGAAGCTTTTATGAAACAAGTTGCGAATGAGAATGGTAAATAAACAGTGCATGACAAAAGTTGAAGATCTTCTAACTGTTTTCTCTTTTAGCCAACTATTCATAGCATATAGGATTAGGAGTGGATTCTCTTCAGAATCATTGAATCAGTCATCATTATATACTGTTCAGAGGCTGTTACAGGATTCTCATCACCTCCTTCACAGCCTCACTTTTATACTCATAATTTCACCACTGTCACTTTTAGCGTTTTCATTTACCACATATTTTAATGAAAAATGTGTTACCATGAGACACTCATAATTTTATCTTTACCATCGGTATCAACAATTGAGTAGTCCATTAGTGACGTGATCCTATATTCTATCAATGATATGATCGGATATTTTATAGATAATCTGATTAAATCAACTTTTAGAAAATCACATAATATAATTAAAGTTATCTATCTGTTAGGAAAAATCAGAACATATTTCCCTTTTTTTTCTGTAAACACAAAATAGGTACTTGGGAAGCAATAAATAAATAATAAAAAATAGAACAAAAGAAAAAATATGCTAATGATTTTTAATATGGAAAACTTTTTCTACTTCATAATTAAAATTTATGGGACTTATTTCAGAAAATATATTTAATACAGAAGTAAGAATTTTTTTACTATGGGAGGATAATACTTAATCTCATTCAATAAGGATATAATACAATACATCTCTAGCATCTTATTAGGATTTTTAATCTCACATTATGATGGATATACATTCTTTCATTTCTCTCTATGTTTACTTGCATCTTTTCCTCAAAAGTTTCCTTTATATAAAGAATGAGAGGAAAGTTTCTTTACAAAGAGATAGTAGATAATTAATGTTTATCACATTTTCAACAGAGACTTTTGGAATGACCATCATTAAATATATTTAATGAATCAATTATCAATATTTATTCATGGTTTCACTAAATTAAGAAAGAAATCTGACACATACAAAATTTTAATAAGTATTACCTACCAAGTTCTAATTTAGGTATTATAATACCTTTTGAAGTACGTACCAAAGAGATCAGAGAAAAATCGAATCTCGCACAATATTATTTAGAAGGAATAGAAGAGCAATTCTTGATCCATAAAAAACATTACCATTTCTTTTTCTAATCGTAGATTATGGCTTTTGTTTAGACTAAATACATGTTAATTTTCTTGATTGATGAAGAACTAAAAAGTACACGAAAACAAAACTATGCTTCTATATAAGATATATAAAAGTGACCAACACATGTAACGTTTAGGTGATGAACACTCACTTACCTAACCATACCAATTCTTGGTCTGGCCAAAAGTGGTAACCTACATGTGCTAAGAATATATGTCAAATACAGCATTTTATGTAAAAAAGAAGAAGTAAAATTTTATTTTAAATAAATAATTTTAGCATGTTATTGAAAATATTTCATTTTGTAATTATGTTATTAGTACAGAATATCATTAAGTGGTTCATTTTCATCTCCATTAGAAAATATAATTGACCACTTTTAGTGAGTTATCCTTTTTTAATCACACTTTTCGTTTCCTAAAATAATGCAACTTTCAAAATAAAAGTTATAAAGAACCATAAATTTGTGCAAATTATTTTAAGGACATATTTTTCTAACAAATTTTTGAGTTAAATTATTAAAGAGTTATAAATTAAAAAAAAAGAGTCATTAAACAAGTTATAGTTTTAACTTTTTTAAAATTAATACATTAAAGTGTATTAATTCATAATATTGTTCAAATTTAATAATATTAAAAATGGATTTCTGACTTTCTCCATTCCACATGATGATAGGAATCTGGTGCACAGAAGTACTTGGTGGAGATAAGATTGAAAGCCCTAAGCATCCATAATTTGATTATATGAGGTGGAATAACAAAACAAAAGGAAGGAGAGAGACACAGAGTTTGTTGTATGGTTTTCAACATTCCTTCTTCTTTATTATTGAAGCTTGCCAGAAGTGTCGGGCCCCAAAATATAGCTGCAAAAAATTATTTTATGGTCCATAACTACTATACATATGTTACTTTTATCATTTTTTTTCTCACTCATAATTATACAATTTTTTTTAAGTTTTAAATAAACAGAACTAATTAAAGCAATAGAAAAAATAATAATTGAAATAAACTATTTTAAAATAAAAATATTTTTTATTAAAAAAATCACCGGTTGGAGATCCACATCGACTAGAGATTAGAGTCTTTCATAATATATAAGTGGGTGTAAACATCACCTCATGAGCTAATTTTATGGGTTGAGTTAGACTTAAAGCTCACCTCTTAATATCACCCAATATCAATTTCAAAAACAAAAAATAATTATTGATATTTAAATTAGATTTTATTATTAATAAATAATTTTTAGATTGGTATCTACTTAATACCTACCAATTATTGTTAGTTCGTAGCTAAAATATTGTTAGTTAATTAGATACCAAATTAGAAGTTATTTATCAATAATAAAAATTAATTTAGATACAAAGTGAAAACTTAATTATTTTTTTTATCTATAAAATTAGTTTCTAGTTAATATTTTTTTAATGATTTATAATATTCGTTTAATATGAAATCATCACACACACAAAAAAATTAGTGTGAGATTATCTAATAATTTGTATAGTTGAGACATCTCATATGATCCACCACAAACCCCACGTTTGGTTTCTTGAATGGCGACCAGGGAAAGCTAGGAGCACAGGACCACCACAAAACCCTTTTAGTTTTTTTCCCTATATAATAAGTGCACTCTTCTCCCTCCTTTTTCATGCAATTTAACCATAACCTCATCTTCATCTTCCAACTCCTTTGCACATCCAAAGCCTCTCAAAAAGCACAAAAGAGAGAACACATAAATGCCCTATAAAGTACACTACATGTTTCAAAAAGAGAAAAGAGAAAACAAGAAGATGAAGTTTGAAGCTGAAACTATTAGGGTATCCAAAAGAAGACTAATGGGCAAGGACATGGGTGCCCTTCTCAAAGAAGGTAGAGGAAGGTTTTACATTCTTAGAAGATGCATCATTATGCTTCTATGCTCCCATGATTAGTGAGTGTTTACAAGTTTTGTTCATATTAATATACTCCTTTTATACTATAAATTTGTATACCATTCTCTACTTAAGAGAAGGAAAGTTGTTCTAGTTCACATCAAATCAAACTACAACTAATTGCTTTCTTTTGTATATTATCTCTTTCAACTCTTTTCCTCTTCTTCTTCTTCTCCAAAACTCAAGTAATCTATTATATATGTATATGTATTTCATGGTGATCACTGTTATTCTCTCTTTTTTCTCTAAATGGAACTCATTGATCCTAAGTTAATTTCTGACTAAACACTTAGGTACTATAATGGTGAATCTATTTGTGGCATAAAGAATGAGATGAAGAAGGTTTTGCTGTGAAAATGATGATCTTAGTTTCACTAAGCTGTTATTTATGTACCTTAACTCTCTCTATATATATGAATACCTTTCCCAATTTTTCAATGCATTTTGATCACTGACTAACAAGAAATTTTTCAGTAGCAGCGAGTCAGTGACTAATCAATAACAGAAGCAGCTTTTAGATTCCAAAGGAAGTAATTAAATAATGGAAATAACTTTGTTGTTGTTGAGAAATATGTTCGTTGGAAATATCACATAACTATAACATTTTATAATATATAAATAAATTATTAAATATAAAAAAATTTATACTAAGTGATTCAAATTTTGTTTTTTAAGTTAATTTTGTAAATAAATGGATGCAAATCTTATCTTCTAACTTAAAAAAAATTAAAATTTTGTGTAACTAATTTTTAGTTTTGTTGAAGAGGTAGTAGTAATATATATGTTAAACCATACTTATCAATTAGATTTGGTTTAATTTGATAATTTTAAAGAGGATTTGGTAGCCAAAACCAAAATATAGTTATGAAAAATGAAAGTAAGAAATGGTTTGATGTGTTGTTGTGATTGCATAACCCAAAAGGAAGGAAGAATGTGGGGTGAAGGACTATCTCACCCAATATAGATATCAAACTTTTTTCACCTTTTCATGCTTTTTGTCTGCCAAAAGAAAAAAGAGAGATGGGGTAAAGAGGAAATAATTAATACACACAAAATGAGAAAATCCAAAATTATATTCCCCTTCCTAAAAAGAGAAATTTAAATTCAATATTTTTTTTATCTATTTCTTTGTATTCTTCTTGCTCAGAGAAAATAGTAGAGCTTATAAGCTTTAATTTTCACTCTTGAAAAAAAAAGAAAGTGGAAATGATTAAGACTTCTCCTACTATGGCACAATTAATATGTATTCATAACAATTTGGGAAGTCATCACACATTTTCGGAAAAGTAATGTACCCACATTTTTATGTAAGATCTATAAATATAAAATTAAAAATTTTATTTATTTATTTAATACTTTTCACTCACTTATTTAGTCAAATATCTTAAAGTTCTTACTTACACAATGTAGTTAGACCATTACTCAATTTTTAACAATAAAACTCAATAACCCTTCACAAAAGAAGTCAATTTCTTCTTATAGCTGGAACATCCACTTCAAATGGTTCCAATGTAAGAACAAGACTAATTATAAATTACATAAACATGTGTTTAATGAAACTCGTGGAATATTAAGAAAATTATATGCATATATATAAACAGTGAACTTAACTAGTTATTATTTCATTAGGCTAAAGGCCAACATGAAACTTTTTTTATCGTGTTTTGAGTACTCTGAACAAAGAAACCATCATACAAAATGTAAAAATATTATTTATAGTGTCACAATACACTAGATATGTTATAAATGGAATTTTAAGCATCTAGTATTGCAAGTAATTTTCTATAAATGCATATACTTATTATCTACATGCTTTTAGTCCAACAACAAAGTTCAATTTTGAGCTCACTAATTAAATTGTGAAATCACATAATTCTAGGTGTTGGACTTTTTTTTTCTAACAAAACTAAACGTGACAATAAGAATCAATCAAGAAAATAACATTACAAAGGTGAAAGATGGTTATTTTATAGTAAGCAAGTAAAAGAAAATGCCCTAATTCTAATAAAATTAATGCAAATGTGACCTTTAATGCACACAAAATATGGACCTAAATTTTTTAATTTTTTTTATAAAAGCTTTCATGTTAGGTATCACTAATCTAAAATCAAATATCACATAAAGAAAAAATTTGAAATTCAAAATTAAAAAATAAAATCAAACTAAATCTTTTGTTTATAGAAAATTATATATGGAGGTGCTATTCCTTTGTATATGCATTCCATGCTTCATTTGCAATGCTTTTCTTGTCTTGAAATTAAGATTCTTGGGCTTTTAGGCTTCTTTGCATCTTCTCCATTGTCTATTTTTTTTTTCATTTAACCAAAATTATATACATGTAAAGAAGCTTCAAAAAAATCCATCTAAGCCTAATTACTAAGTACACCTCTCTTACAAATATATACTATGCCAAACAATACAAAATAAAGAAGAAAGAGAAATATAAGAGAAATGTTTTATTGAGTAAGAAACACTTACATACTTATAATAATCCTTCAAGAAATAATATCTTATTAATAATTTTTTTTTTCATTCGTGCAGTTATAGTGTGATCTATCTTAGTTCTTTATACATACTTGAGAGGATGAAGAACTTGTTTTTACTGAAATTTGGTTAATAATACTTTAAATGAAACAAACTAAATTCTTGTGTATTTAACTCTATTCCCTTTTACTGTTTTACTTTTATTTTGGTTCTTTATAATATTTGTGTGTTAAACGTTTTCTATTTTTCAATTATTGGATTAATTTCACACCAACTTACGTAAAGAATAAAATTTAATAATTTTTTTATAAAACATTTTTCATTGTTGAGACTTTTAAAAACATAAATGAATTAATTAAAAAACTCATCATAATTGATCTTATTATTCAATTATTTATAAGTTTTTTTTGGTAATATGTGATGTATTTAATAAAAGATCAAAATAAAACTTAGATACGATGAAAGATTGTAGTTATGATATTATTATATGTAAGTTTTTTCCTTTGATTTGGAGAAAATGTGAAAGATATTTTCATAAACTAGTTGAATTAGAAAATGTTATATCCAGCTGGAAAATCACCTTTTATATATATAAAGTCATTATTTGACATAAACTTTTTCTGTCATAAGCAAACCAATTAAATATAAACAAATTTCACTTATCAATGTTACTATTCTCAAAATTAAAAAAAAATTAAGTGGTATTCATATAGTAAAAGAGAGAAGCACAATATAATAAGTATTTTGATACAAAATGAAAAACAAGATAACATAATATTAAATAATAATAACTGTTTAACGTTACTCTTTCTCTTTCTTATTTTGTTTAAAAAAAATGAAGCTGTATTTCTATTTATTGTTTTATATATTATTTTATATGTTTCATTAGTGAATTTCATGATCACATAACATCTTATCTATGTAGCACCGGATTCGGATACTGACACGACACAAACACGGATAATCTCTAAAATATAGGATACGAGGACACAAATCTATATATTATATAATTTTGAATTATATAAATTGAAAATAAATATTTATGTTCAAAAGTATGTTTGAGATTCTTTTGGGAACATGAAATTTTTTTTCATGACAGGTTCAAAAGAATTTGTTCTTTATTTTTATAATCATAATAAAAATTTATACAATAAATTTGAGTTTTTAATTGTATTTATACCTTTTAAAATTGTGTTAGAACCATGCTAAATTTTTTAAAAATTCAACAAATATTTTTTAAATTGAACACTTCACTAATAAATGTTCTACGAATGTCGACACCGATACGTGTATCCGACACGGATACGTCATTTAAGAGAAGTGTCTGAGCCTCATAGATCCCTATAGGTATAAAGAAGACTATTAGGACCACACCATAATACTCTCTTTAATACGTATTTTGTTGTTGATTAAAATATATTGATAAGTGTAAAACTAATAGATAATCTCCTTAAAAAATTAATAAAATCTACTACAAATTGTAATTATTTTTTATGAAAAGTTTAGTCAATTAACATAATTTATATACAGTTCCTTGAGTATTTTAGTGTTACTTTTTATGAGTTTCATTGAGTATATGTTAATATTTAATATAGACTTTTATTACAGATAAAATCATATTTTGAAATCTTCATTTTCTTTTGTCCTTTTACTTTTCCATTAGAAAAAATCTGGCATGGTACAGGTCCAGAGGCAGTGATAGCTAGTAAAAAACAGTAAAAGCAAAAAAGTTCAGAAAAAGAAAAAGGTTTCAATGATAGTGGGATGATCATGGCTTTTGGGACTACATAATAAAATCCTTATATTAAAAAAAAATAGATATAACATTTTAAAAATAATGTACCATTTTGATTAATATTTCCAACATTTATCGGTAGAATTAAGTATATACACTACCAATGATTACATTACAAAAGCTTATTCATTTAAAAAATTGATTCCAAATTTATGTATCATAAAATTGTTTCAGAACCCAAATTAAATAAAAATATAGTTGAATTATAATATATAAATAAATTACAAATATGGTTTCACTAAATTAGTTTTCTAAAATTACATTAAATTTAAAGGTTACTTTTATAAATAGTATTGAAATCTAACAATCTTACCCTATCAAATCAATGTTTGTGAATTTGAAATAGACAAAAAAAACTTCCCTTTTCCCTTTTCCCTTAACTTAACAAACAGTTCCTGAGAAATATTTATATTAATCTAAAGATTCTTTCTTCTGAGTTTGATTTGACATCTTTTTTTCAATTTAGTTATATGTGACAAAACACAAGAGATGTTACATCACATGAACATTTATTACATTGACCAAAATTAGTAATATTAGAGTAAAACAAATTGATGGAATGGCACCATTCAAAACCACTTTATATTACTATTTTAATTATATTATTTTATATTTTAATACAAATTATTAAAATAAGTTGTAAAGTGGGAGTGTTTTGTTTGATATGATATGATATGATATGAAAGAAACATTTTTATTATGCATATTTTTCATCAGAATAAGCATAAAAATGACAAAGTGCTCTGCACAAAAGGAAAGGACCCAGCTTCTTTTATTTTCAAAAAAGTTATATTTTATGCATCATTACATACTAAGAATGCAGCTTTATGAAGCACACAAGAACTTGCAACAACTTTGTGTTGTTTTTATGCATTTGGAAACCCTTTGAAACTCTCCTTAGTATTTGATAATGGAAACCAATTCAAGAAACTGGAGATGGGAAAGAATGGCCCAATTGCTTGCAGCTTCTGCTCTTCTTTTACTGCAAAACTCTGTGGCAATTTCTGCAGATACAAGCTCTGTGAGTGCAACTCAAGTTTCTAATTCTACTTTAGTATACATGTTCATACATATATGAATGCATAGTATCTGAATAAATGCTTCTTTCTAGGTGCACATTGTATACATGGGAGATAAGATACATCAAAATCCACAACTTACTAAAAAGTATCACAACAAAATGTTATCCTCACTTCTAGGAAGGTATGGTTCGTGGCATTCACACACTCCTTTTCCCATTATCTTGTGATACTTCAATGAAGATCAATAAATAAAGTAACTGCAAGTGTTTTCTTTTTGTTCTGAAGCAAAGAAGCTGCAAAGAGTTCAATTCTTTACAGCTACAAGCATGGTTTTTCAGGGTTTGCTGCAAGATTGACAAAACATCAAGCAGAAGCAATAGCAAGTATGATCCTTGCATTAATTATGATGATGATTGTTGTTTAACCCATCTCAGAACCTTTTAAAAGTTATATAATTTGTACCATGTAATGCAGAGTTTCCTGGGGTAGTTTCTGTCATTCCAAATGGCATTCACAAACTCCACACAACCAGAAGCTGGGACTTCATTGGGATCCATCATTCCACTTCTAAATCTGCTTTGTCTAACAGCAACTTGGGTGAAGGAGCCATCATAGGTGTAATTGATACAGGTAGTTAAAACCTTAAATTTAGAAACTATTTATCAATGATAAAAAACTAATTTAGAAATCAACAACTTTTAGTTTCTAAAATAATTTCTAAGTAACTGATTAGTCTCTAGAAATTGGTTTTTATTTAATGATTTTCTAATATTGAACTAAACACTAAGCAGACATTGCAATGTAGTTATGTAACCAATGAGAATTGTGGTTTCTTGAAGGCATTTGGCCAGAGTCTGCAAGTTTCAATGATGAAGGAATGGGACAAATCCCATCAAGGTGGAAAGGAGTTTGTCAAGTGGGAGAGCACTTCAACTCCACCAATTGTAACAAGAAGATAATAGGTGCAAGATGGTTTCTGAAAGGAATAACTGATCAGACTAAGAAGCTTCTTCATGGAAACAACACCAATGAATATCTCTCAGCAAGAGATGCTATTGGCCATGGCACTCACACAGCTTCCACAGCAGCTGGAAACTTTGTTGGAAATGCAAACTACAGAGGACTTGCTTCTGGTTTAGCCAGAGGAGGAGCACCTTTGGCTCACTTAGCCATCTACAAGGCTTGCTGGAACTTTCCAATTGGAGATTGCACTGATGCTGATATCCTGAAAGCTTTTGACAAGGCTATTTATGATGGTGTTGATGTTTTAACTGTTTCTCTTGGCTTTTCCATTCCCTTGTTCTCATATGTTGATCAACGTGATGTAATAGCAATTGGTTCTTTTCATGCAACTGCTAAGGGAATCACAGTTGTTTGTTCTGCTGGAAATTCTGGTCCTCTCTCTCAAACCATTACAAATACTGCACCATGGATCATCACAGTTGGAGCTACCACCATAGATAGGGCCTTTCCAGCTGCCATCACTCTTGGAAATAACCTCACTGTGTGGGTATGCTGCAACTATTTTCAAATCAAATTGGTGAAATATGCTGATACCTTTATACATGGTTTGGACTTTTGGTTCTATAGAAAAAAGTTACACTAATTTTAGTTTCTGCAAAATTATAGGACAGATCTGACACAAACACCAATAAATTATGAGTTACATTCAACCCAAAATCTTGAAACAATAAATTTTTATCTCTTTTCTTATATATATTATTATTCATACAACTTGTTCGAGACTGAATATACCCTATCCATGTCCTCACTTATTCAGATGTCCCAGAAGGTGGGAAGGTAGGTATCAGTAGAAATACTTCTATGCTCAAGTCAATGAAAGTTGACTTTATGACTTAGTATTAGAATCAACAGTAACATTCTCTCCGTCTTGAGGCCCCTTCTATTTATACTGTTTTATTGGACTTTTTCTAGACAAAAGGATTACCTAGCCCAATGACCGTTTAACCATGCTTTACAATCCCTAATAAGAATTAACACTCTTATCCGTTTGTTAGGATACAGGCACACCGTTAGTTCAGTCATCTGGTAACTCGAACGCTGCCGGTCTGTCGGTATTGTTACAAAATGACCTTCACCTTCCCAGTCATGCTTTTGACTCTTCGTTCATCGATCCTAGAGATAACAATTATACTCCCTACGAATTTTTAACCAATGTGGATTCTAACTCATACTTGGCTACAAATAGTTACCTATGATAAATTCATTGATCTCTACTTGAGTTATATCAACAGTGATTTATAATGGGCTAATAGTGCAAATTTTTACACTGTACTGCATAGAAATTAACTCACCTGAAGTCATATTTATGGGAATTAAAAGTATATTTGAACCTGTGATTATTGCTATATAGGGACAGTCCATTGATACTGGAAAACATAATCTTGAATCTGTTGGGCTCACATATTCTGAACGTATTGCTCTGGACTCATCAGAGAATTTGGCGTGAGAACTCCCTTCAGTTTTACCATTTCTTCTATGTTGCATTCTTGTAAATTATGTATTTACTGTTTGTGTCTTCCTTTCAAGCAAGGCTTGCCAATCTGGAAGTCTAAATGCAACTATGGCAGCAGGCAAAATTGTTCTATGCTTTTCTGTATCAGATCAACAGGACATTGTTTCTGCATCACTTGCAGTGAAAGAAGCTGGAGGAGTTGGACTAGTATATGCACAATATCATGAAGATGGCCTCAATCAATGTGGTTTGTTTCCATGTATCAAGGTAGATTATGAAACGGGGACACAGATATTAACCTATATTAGACGATCAAGGTGAGCTAACATGCACAAACTGATGATGACATTGGCTTCTAAAATGTTCATTTTGGTTAATATTATGCATATCTGAAAGGTTTCCAACAGCAAGCCTGAGTTTTCCCACGACTGTTATTGGAAAATGGGCATCACCACGAGTTGCTTCTTTCTCGTCTAGAGGACCCAGTAGCATGTCTCCCACAGTGCTAAAGGTATATATCTGGACCTCAACTTACATGCCTGACTTATTTTTAATCAAACCAGATTTTTTTTTCAGAAACTATGAGATATGAGACTCGGATATGAGACTCGGACACATTGTGTCAGACACATATATCAGATATTGATATTTATATGATACTTGTATGATACGTATCGGTGAAGTGTCAAATTCAATGAATATTTATTGAATTTCTATAAGTATATCTGTATCTGTGTCCGTGTCGCACAAATACTAAGAAACTTGCCATGTAAACAAATAACTATTGCTCTTACTCCACTTTTAATTCCATGATATCATCATTAACCTGAACTTGGGGGATGATTCATGGAGGTAGCCTGATATAGGTGCTCCAGGTGTGGACATTTTGGCTGCATTTCCTTCGAAAGGAACTACAAAGAACAGTGGATTTGCATTCTTGTCTGGAACTTCAATGTCTTGTCCTCACGTGGCAGGAATAGCAGCTCTCATGAAATCCAAGAACCCAACTTGGTCACCTGCAGCCATAAGATCAGCTCTGGTAACAACAGGTGAGTGACTCACTAAAAAAAAATATTAAATAAAAACTAAATTTATAAACTAAAATAATTGGTTAGATTATATTAGATGTTATTTTATAAATTAAAAAAATTATTAATTTGTAAAGTAGTTTTTATTATTAACACAAATAATAAAAATAATATCTAATTTAGTTAATATAGGGACCAATTATTTTTTATCTCTAACTTTGATTATTATTTAATGATTTTTTTAAGTAAAAATCAATAGATATTAAAAATTTAATAATGATACATTGAGAATCCACATTTTTTATATATATTTATTTCATACATCAAAATTATATACAACTCTCAGGATTAAAGTATCATTTTCTTTAAAAATTACATCTTTACATATAATCTCCAAATTAACCATTAGAAAAATGATACATTGATAACTTGATGATTGCTTAACTATTATTGAACTAACATATCATTGCTCTAACTATTATTGAACTAAAAAATTATGCAGCATATCAAACTGGAACAGATGGAAATGTTATATCAGAAGAGGGTTCTACACACAAAGCAGCAGACCCTTTTGACATTGGTGGTGGACACATGGATCCCAACAAAGCAATGGATCCAGGACTCATATATGACACAACCACAGAGGATTATGTCCAATTCCTCTGTTCCATGGGTCACAGTAGTGCATCCATTGGCAAAGTGAGCAACACCACCACAAGTTGTAAGAAAGAAAAGCACCAAGAATTGAACCTCAACCTTCCTTCCATATCAGTTCCAAACTTGAAGAACACTGCAACAGTAATGAGAAGAGTGACAAATGTTGGGAACATAACTGCTGTCTACAAAGCTCTAGTGAAGGTTCCATTTGGCATAAAAGTGAGAGTTGAACCTCAAACTTTGAGTTTCAACTCAGATACACGCGTGCTTAGCTTCAATGTCAGTTTTTTGTGCACTCAGAAGTTTCATGGAGATTACAGATTTGGTAGCTTGACATGGACAGATGGGAAGCATTTTGTGAGGAGCCCGATTGTTGTGAGGAGCATGCAGTTTGAATCTTGAGTGGATGTTACGTGAAGAAATATTAATACACAATTTGTTGTTTGGAGAGACTAAACACAGCACATTCTTTATGTGAGCACATGCAGCATAGATATTCTGAGGAAACAGAACTCGATCCTCATGGAATACACTGTCCCATGTTAAGATTAAAAACGTTTCTTGAGATTGCTACTAACATTTATATATGTTCTCGTAAAAAAGGGAACTTTTCACCGGATGAAGAATAATTGACTTCGTTTTGGTCATTCAGTGTTACCTTCACTTCTTCTCTTCTAACTCCTTAGGACGCATTCTATTCTTCTCTTTAGGATACTTGCAAAAAATAGTCCGACAATCAAATAAATGTTTAATATTCGGTCTAATAAATACATAAAAATAAAATAATGTACATTTCTTTTAGTTGTTGTTGGATTGAGATTAATATATAAATCGTGATTAAAACGTAAATTTTCATATAATTTAATCTTATTATTCATTCTTTAATCTTAATACATTTTAAACATGTTTGTCAAGAGTAAAACATCTCAAAACTAATTGTCCAATATAGCTTTAAAATGAAATTTTGAAGAGCAAATGTGAATAGTAGACTATTTAAACATGCAACATTTCATACATAGCTTTAAAGGTAAATTTAAGAGTGAATCAAATTATCTAAAGAAAAATTATGGTTACTAAGCAAAAAGAGATTTCATCACATGCATCAAGCAACGGTCGTATTCTTGAAGCATATAAGTGAAAAATGTTAAACATTTGTGTTCTTCACCTTCTCAATTTACCACCTTGTGACAATTCTTATCATATCCTTCCTCTGAGAGTTATTCGTGTTACCATTTGCTACGTGTGATTGTTTTAAAGAGATGAATAACTTTTTCCATTATTTATCTTTTTTTTCTTCTTTTTTATTTTATACATTACAATAATATTTTTGAGATTCAAAATACTAAAATTTCAAATTATAATTAAAATTAAAATGTAAAATAGTATAAAAAATGAAAAAAAAAATTGTTATCTATTTAAAAATAAAAAAGAATGAAATAGTTATAAAAAAAATTACACTATCTCTTTATTTAACCTTTTTTCAATATGAAAAGTTTAACAACCTTGCATAAAGATATGTTTAACAATTATAGAAAAACAAAAGGCAACAAAACTAATGTAAACCAATTTAGTTCAAATTTTATATTAAATTAAAATAAAACCCAAACGAGTTTGAGTGTTATATTGAACATGACTTCCTAATAAAAAAACAACCATGTGGAATCCTAAACGCCCCTAATATTTCATGTCTATAATAAAATGAAATAATAATTTTAAATCAATTTAAAACCTTATTCTACTTTCTAAAATAATTAAATCAATGATAAAACACTATTAGTTACAAAAATAGTACATTAAAACAATAGGGAACACATTCATGATCATTTGCTTCTATTAAGAATTTCGTGTATTATAAAAATTAACTAAAATGTAGCTTCCTGTTTAAAACAAGAAAATAGAACATAAAATAAACATTTCTCTTTTTCATGATATTTCTGCTAATTTCCATTTCCTTTACATACAACTCACAGTGAAGGTTAATGCAATTCTGCTCCATTCCCTTATTAATGTTCCAAAGAAAAGATAGAAAATAAAGAGAGACTAACATAATTATTAAGTTTTAAGAAGCAATCTACTAAGCAAATCAAGATAAGCAGATAGATCATACAAAATTATGGTTGCAGGTTGAGGCTTCTTTAAGATGGAGCACCAAGATATGAAGCAAGACGTAGAATATCAGAAAATATTCCACCAGCTGTGACTTGAGCACCAGCTCCTGGGCCACGAACTATCATAGGCTGATCCTTATACCTTCTTGTTGTAAATGCAATGATATTATCCGATCCTGATAATTGTGCAAATGGATGATCCTTCTTGTATCTTCGCAGCTCTACCACTCCTTTTCTATTAATCACATCCACCACTCCCACATATCTCAACACCTTCAGAGTTCAAATATAACAATCTCAGAGTTATGTTGAGGGGCATGAAAAATGTATGAACTTTTGATTAAGGACATAATATATAGACGAGAGACGAGAGATGAGAGATGAGAGATGTATGTACTATATACCACTACAAGAAAATCATTAAATAGTAATAAAATTTAGAGACAACACATTAGTCATTATATTGACTAAATTAGATACTGATTTATAGACTAAAAAATTATTGATATCTAGTGTGGTTTCTATTATTAATAAAATATTATAAAATGGTTTCTAAATTGATATCTAAATTAGTTACTACTACTTTAGATTCTAAATTAGTCTCTATTTTTTAGAGACTAATTTAGAACATAAATAGTTAATAGTTAAAACCTTGGTAGCTAATATCAATTTCAAAACTATTTTATAAATTTTTATTAATAATATAAACTATTTTAAATATCAATAATTTTTTAATTTATAAAATAGTCTCTAATCTAGTCAATAGATTAATTAATTATTTTGGTATCTAAAATTAGTTTCTATTACATAAATCTATGGTCTTACTTTTTTAAATGAAATCAAGGTAAATATGCAAATGAGTGTTACTTTGTTTCCACCTCATGCGCTATGCAAAATTAAAACATACAAGATATAATTACCTGTACAACCCTTTGAAAATAAAAAAATAAAAAGAAAATATAGTAGCAATTTTTCTAATTTGTAAAACTTTTCACAAACAACAAATACTAAAATATTTGTGCATGAATTATGCATGGTTAAAGCAGTTAATACTCACTTCCCCAGCATTCTCTGCATCTTTTTGTTTCTTTGTGAAGTCCTGATCAAATTTTGGTAGATCTTGCATAAACTCCTGAGCTGATGCACAAACCTGCACCGATTCATCAAAACAGTTGTAAATCAAAATGGTCACACTAAAACTAAAAACTGCATAATCAATAGAAATTATTTCTTACTTGTAGTGGTTCTGGCACAAGGCTTTCAACTGAAATATTAGATAGTTCTAGCTTTAATCCAGATTCCCTGGCAAGAATTATAACCTGTAGAGTCAAAGTAGCTTCATGATGTTGAATTTAAATGGCCACTTCCAGGATTACATGAAGCATAAAAATGCTATCATTAACCAAGATTCACATTGTAGTTAATGGTTAAATATGACTATCACATTAAATAGGCAAATGTGATATTTTATTACATCAAATAGAGAAATATCTTAGCAAATATTTGTCATTATTAATCATTGATCTTGTTTCTTATTATTGTATTGTATGTCTTTTTCTTCATAAATAAGAAAAGTCATGTGTACACAACACAATTAAAAACAATCCTTTCAATATGATATCATTTGGGTAAATATACCCCAATAACACTTTTTCTTTTCGTCAACCGATGTGCCCTCCAATTAGCAATAGTATCAATCTCATTCCCTTCTTGAAATCATTCATAAAGATAACAATTTTCATTTTTGGTTCATCAAGGGATATGCTTACATGTTTCTGTCTCATGTAGCAACAATATTGGACTTTCATAATACTTCACATATTTGTACCAATGAAGTATTTAAGAGTATTGGTATAGCATACATGTCACGTGATACAAATTAAAGAATGGGGGCTTTATACACAGCATAAAGGAATTAATTAACATTTGACAACAAAATTTGATAAACATATACCACACTGTACCTTTCGAGCAACATCTGTTCCAGACAGATCATCCCTTGGATCTGGCTCAGTATAACCAGCTTCCTTTGCTTCAGCAACTACCTCACTAAAAGCCCGGCCATCTTTGAAGTTATTAAATATGTAACTCAAAGTCCCACTGCAGAGCCAGAAGCAATACTTACAGTGAATGGTAAATGAATAATGCCTCTAGACATTGATTATGCACAAAATACGATCTAAGTTCTGACAGAATTAAAAAATCAATTTTGCTGATACAATAGGGTAGTTCATTTCTGTAAGGGATGCATGCACTCCTCAGTGCAAGAGTTGATGACATTGAATAGTTTTGCTGTGGAGGCACATGCAAGGAAGGCACCACAATACATACCTGTTCTGAGGAAGACTCCTCCACAAGTTTCTTTGGGTGAAATGTAACACAGATGGTGCTGCAGAGGGGACACCAGGAAGAGCATGGTGTGGTGGAATTTTTAGAGACTATAGATCTTCTATAATTGGATGATTCATGGCTTTTCTGGGAGTTTAGAATATGGAAATGACTTTTTTTCTAAAGAACAAACTATGGATTGAGTGTGACTCAGTTAACTCCTAGGGTTAATGTTGGTGGGATAACATAGCTGGATTTATTTCTCCAGAAACTTTTACGAATATGTTTGAGTTACCATGTTATAGATTTGTTGCTAAATAGTGGGTTTGGTTTGGTTTAGTCCCTCCACGATCTTGTATTATTTTCTTTTGTTTTAATGTGATTTTGAGATATTGCAGATGATTGATGTTGTTAGTGGTGCCAAGATAATTGGGATGGCAAACAACTTAGTGATACTTTTTGCACCTCTATTCTAGTTAAAACAGTGTTTTAATTTGTTTTTGTGTTAAGAGTAAGAAAATTGCAAGGGATTGGACAAAATGAGACAATGCAAGACTTCAGAATTTGACAGTCCATACAAATATTTTGCTGGAAAAAAAAGGAATAACACATCAAAAAATACCTAAATATGCCTTCAATTTGCAATATTCTGTCTCCAGTTTCAAGGAGGCCACGTAAAGTGCTGACAATGGGAAGACCAGCCCCAACCGTAGCTTCATAGAAGTAGTGTGTGTAGGATTGCCTTTGAAGAGCTCTTAACCTCAAATACTGGATGTAGAGAACAAAGGTATGAAAAATCTCCAGAGATAGTAAGTAAGTAGACTACAAAGTAACCATCATTACAAACAGTATATGTACTAGCAAAAGCTGCCTAAGCTTAAAGAAAGAAAGCACTTCAAGAATTACCAAAAAAAAAACTATTAAAACATATAATCAAAGTAGTTCAACCACCAGAACATGATCCCAACCCATTGCCTACTGTTGTTTTCTGTAGCAGTTTTATTGTAAAAGTTGAGCATAGACATTAAGAACTATACAATGAACATCACACAGTGTAAAAGTAATATTTTTTTTTTCAAAATTCCAATTAAAGATGACAAGAAAAGACATTGCAGATTGCTTTACAGCCAGATTTAATTGTCACATGTTATACTTATAAAGCTTTACATTTTACTGTCAGTAACTACTCTAATTTTCCATTTCATAGAATAAGATCCGGTTAGAACACTTGTGCAACTCGTTATCAGAGTTCAGTGAAAACTGGTTTAGAGTGAAAAAATGAGTGAGAAAATTGTTTTAATCTGAAACTATGTGAGTCTTTATAAACTGAGTTCGACTCAAAATAAAACTGAGAAACTTGCCTGGTACAAAGTCTTATATTGTAAAAGCCTACATAGTCTTGTAATAGCTTACTTTGTCTTAGAAAGTATATTTTAAGTCTAATTCAAACTCATAAAACCAACTTGGTGAGATTTACACTATATATTATAAGTCAATCATATCTCTAGTAAAAGTGGAATCTCCAACACACTCCTTCATGGCGAAAATTAGACATCACAAACATGGAACAAGATATTTGTGAATGGTTCGATAATAGGTGGTAGGATAGATCTAACAAACATCACTAGGATTGACTTTATACTATCTTAGAAAGTGAATTTAGTTGAGATAAATAAAAGAGACTACATTTGATAGAGCTTAATCACTCCTCATATGTTCTCATTCATATTGATAGAATTCCGATACAATGAGTAGAGGGAAGAGCAAATCAAAACTACAGTCCTAGTCCTAGGTACAACTCCTGGGTACAGCATATAACAGTTTTCCAATAGAACTACTTTCTACCTATATTTAATCCCTATTCCAACATATTTTAAGTCTAACTCAACCTTACAAAATTAGCTTGAACAGTGTTGCAAAGTGAGGTTTACACCATTTATATATTATAATTTAGAAATATATTTAGTAAATTTAAGATCTCCAACACTCTTACAATAACCAGCCTATCACTTTGATAATTAGCCAAACTGAATATGCTGGATGACTCAGCTAATAATAGAGTATGTGACTGAATATTACCTTGTATTGATATAGCTTATGTTGGACAGCAAAACAGCACTTAATCTGATATTAGCAAATAAAAATGGTGGCAAAAAAAAATATTTTGGTTTTGAAAAATGAAAAGAAAAATAAAACGACAGCTTCCAGTCAATGGATATATGACTAAAATGATAGAAATAACAATGAAAGCAGCCTATCCAGATTCCTTAATATTGCTTGTGGTCTAGCCAAAAAAAATCATAAACAAGAAATTCACTTTTCCTTTAAATGATTTATTCTCTAACTAAAAAAACAAAAAAATAGAAAATAATTAAATCCAAATTGGAATTTCAGTATCCAGCAGTGTACTTGCAGAAAACATTGGCTTGTACTTAGTAGTGTCAAAATCATACAGCATTGATTACACCAGATAAGTCAATAACAGACGCTACCCATCCCAAAGACAACGTGCACTTCTTTACCTGCTCAAGTGGTCCTGAATTTGCTTTCTTGTTAGGAGTAATTACGTGTATTCCTTTGCGCAACCACTCATAGTAATAGCCAGCAATGACAGAGTCAGCTGTGCAGTCGACTAGTGCTGTGTTGGGTATAAAATGATTTCCATGTACATGTTGAACAAATTTTTCCAAATCAGCCGCTTCTCCTTTTTCCTCTCTAAGTTCTCTCCATATAGCTAAGTCAATGCCCCTGCAAAGAGCAATAACAGTATATAATGATTGAACAAAAACAAACTTAGTCAATAATAATGCACAGATAAAAGGTAAAAGACAAAAGAGGTCCATCTCTAAGATTTATAATACTTCTTTAAGAACAATAAAACAAACACGTGATAATAGAACAATATTTGTGTGAAATTTACACAACTTCATTTTGGGTGAAACTGCATATGTCCACTTGCTCATGAAATTTCATTCAACCTTTTCTTTCCTTCTAATGATAATTTTCTTTTATTTAAATAAGAATGCATAAATGATATATGAAAACCAAAAAAGCTTTCCAAAAAAGATAAAAAGAGAGATGTAAAGTGAAGTTAGCTTACTCACATAAAGACACTCTTGGCTGTACAGGCAAGAAAGTGTAATGAGCATTCAAAAAGCTATTTCAGTCAGAATGATTCAACTTACGCATCACTAAGCAGCATTGACTTTGAACCAAGTATGCCCATTACACGCAAATCAATGTTGAATTCTTCTTTCAGGGTTGAGGCCTGCATTAAAAGTTGTCAGGTAAATTTGCCACATATTTCAATTCCAGTATGCTAATATGATAAAATAAAGACACGCCACTTAAACAAATAAGATGAATGGAAGACAGTGTATTCAACCTATACAGTTGGGCTTTTATCGATGTATATATAAGATACAAAGAAGAGGCAAGGCACTTTTCTAAAACCCTAACCCTAAAGTTGGGGTACACACAAAGGAAAAATTAATGAAAATAACATTACATTTCAACTCTCCTCCTCAAGCTAGAGCATATAGATCATATGCACCAAGCTTGGAACATATAAACTTAATCCTCAGTCCTATTAGAGATTTAGTCAGAATGTCTGCAAGTTGTTCATTAGAGCTGGCAAACTCTAAAATCTTTGGACAACAGTATCTCTTTAACAAAATGACAATCAAACTTTATATTTTTAATTCTCTCAAGAAAGACCGGATTGGAGACAATATTAAGAGCTTCCCGGTTGTCACAATACAACTTCATCTATTCATTTTCACGAAATTTCAATTCTTGAAGGAGTTGTTTAATCCACACAAGTTCGCATGTAGTTAGGGCTATAGATCTATATTCAGTTTCTACATTAGATCGAGCAATAACACTTTATTTCTTACTTTTCCAAGATAAAAGGTTCCCTCCAAGATATACACAGTATTCTATCGAAGATCTCCTGCCAATGGGACAATCAGCCCAATTTGCATCACAATACCTTAAGACTTTAGTATTTCCCTTGTTCTCTTACAACAATCTCTGTCTTGGGTTTCCTTATACATATTTCAGAATGTGAATCACAACATTCCAATGATCAATGTGGGGTTTTTGCATAAATTGACTCACAACTCCCACTGGATAAGAAAGATCAGGTCTTGTTATAGTGAGATAAATGAGTTTCCCAACCAATTTTCTATATCTCTCTGGGTCTGAGAAAAGTCCACCTTGGTCTCTCATTAACTTCTGACACCAGCTTGAATTTGAATGTGATGAAAAATCATTAAGTACTAGCTCAGCTGATGTATATTTTACATATATGGAAAAAGAAAGAGTACATTACAAAGAAAAATATATTGAATAACGTTCAACCCTTGGAATAGGAACACATCCAAAAAGCAGTTTTATGAAAGTTGTAAAATACAATAACAGTCATAATTTTAACAAGATCAGAATTAAATTCTTTTGAAGAATTATTTTAATCTGCAAAACTCAGATAAAATTGATGCAGCTTCAGAATAAAGCAATTACATGTTACTAAAATAAACATCGTTTCTTCCATCATAGGCATCATTTTCCTTGAATTGACGTGCAATTTTAAACTAAAAAAGTATTAGTTAATCTCATACCTAGGACAATAAAAAGGCAAAATATACACCAAAACATTGTGTTCTTTTTTAACCAAAATAATTATTCATTCATACAAAGTTGTCTACAGAAACTGCACCTGATCCCTTAGCTGGTCAAGTAGTGTACTTCCAATTAATCCAGGTCCAATAATGCCCATTGATATGGTGGTTCTTGAGAGATAAAATCTGGAATGGACAGCTCGCAAAGCCTTTATACAATCCTCTCGCTTCACAACAACAGTAATATTGTACTCAGAACAACCTTGTGCTATAGCACGGACATTTATATTGGCCTGTTCAAGAAAACAAGTTTGAACATTACACACATGAAAAATTATAACAAAAATCTCAAACATAGGCAATATCTTTATCATAATTCTCTAACCTTAGCCAATGCATTGAAAAGGGAGGCGCTAACACCAGGGGTGCTTGCCATCTTCTGGCCAACTGCAGCTAGAATGCTACAATTTGGAATAATTGCAACCTGAGGACATGATTTAGAATGCCACAAAGCATTAAAATAAACAGTTTTAAGTTTCAACATCATTCAGTCAGATATACTAATTTCATTGATAGAAATTAAATTACTAGCTCTCAAGTGTATACTTCGTGATAATATACAAACAAAAGATATAAGCACATAAATTCATGGGAGAAAAAAATGAAGCAATCCATTCAACACAAATTTCACATCCAAATATCTTACGAAGAAAATGACAGGAGCATATTTCAAGAGGCTATACATTCCTTTTGATTGACAAACAGATTTTCGCCACACTTTCAATACAAAAAAGTAGCATATCCCTAGTTAATAATAGAACTCAGAAAGAACTCAGAAAAGTATAACTATATTTGTATTGTGTAGAAATGAAAAATTAAAGGGAACATGTAACTGATTCTAACTAATTGACAGTTAGTAGTAACTAACCCTAATTAACTGAAAAGCATATTACAATGACGGAGTAATACACTCTCCCACAAGCCCAAGGTTGGTGAGAGGTGGAAGCAATCTCAAACACTTTGAGCTTGGACCTAAGCTGTAGAAACCAAGTAAGAGACAATGGCTTGGTTAGGAAACCAATCCATTGATCCTTGTATGTGGATAACTCTCTAAGGTGCTTGACAAAAACTTTTTCATGAACAAAGCGATCAATTTCCATATGCTTCAATTGGGCATGTAACACTGGATTTTGAGCTAATGAGGCAGCACTTTGGTTATCACATAAAAAAGTTGGTATAGAGTGAGCAATACGATGTTCAGTGAAGAGGGTCTAAAACCCATAAAATTATGCAATGGCAATAACAACACTCCAATATTGCAACAACTTGATTGTAACACCACCATGAGATAAGATTGACAAGATAAATAAATGACTGCACTGGAAGTGGATCTCAATCATCAAGGTCAAAAACACATTCAGCATTGCAGAAGATCGATAAAGAGAAGGGTGTCACAGAGGCAGGGTGAAATGCAAACCACAGTCTAAAGATCTTGAGGTATTGAAGGATTCATTTGATTGCAACTCCAGGAGACTCAAAAGAAGTAGCCATAAATTGACATACTTTGTTGACTGCAAAGCTGAGTTCAGGGCAAGCTATGGATGGTACCGTACTGCAAGGCACAAACCACAGACCTGTAAAAAGAGGGATCAAGGACAAGACCAGCACTAGAGTTGGACAATTTGCAAACTTAAGTCATTGGAGAGGAGATGGGCTTGGCATCAAGCATAGTTGCCTTGGTTAAGAGGTTGTGAATATACTTGCTTTGAGTGAGTAGCATAGAGTACCTAATTGATTGAGGCTAAACACAGAATCTAGCTGCTGATTGATTAACAATAACAATAGGTGGAGAGCTCATAGGTGGAGAGCTGCCTACATAAAAGTTAGGTTGTTGTATTCTTGACAGCTAAATCTAGATTGAATGTTAATGACACAAGTGCAGTGAACATATTCTTTTATCTCCCCAATTTCCCTGAATCATCTCTATTTTGTTTTGTTCTCTCTTCCCCTCTTTTTTCTGTCACTACTAAGTCCTATATCAGTTTCTTTATTAGAAAATGGTATATTACGATACCAAAATTATTGAAAGGATTGTAGTAACTGCGTATTATTGAAAGGATTGTTTGTAACTGTGTGTTGTGTAGACACGAGTATTCTTATTTACAATAAAGAAGAGATACATTAATAAGGAACAAAATCAATATTTAATAATGGGAAATATTTGTTAAGATACGTCCTTATCAAATCATATCACATCTCTCTATTTAATGTAATATTTAAATTATATCTCTAATATAATCAAATCTCTTCTCTAACATTGCCCCTTAAGTTGGAGCATATGTATCATATGTCACAAGCTTGTCAGCCATTGGTTGCAGGAGTTGATAAAGTAAATAATGACAAGATATCTTTAGCGCTCCCACAAGCTGGAATATATGTATCATATGAGTCAAGCTTGTTACAAACATTGGATGGTAGGGAAGCTGCCAAAGAGCAAAAAATGCTTGGAGATCATTGTTATTGCTAGCAAGCAAAAGAATACTTGAAAAGTGTGGTGGCTGCCAGAGAGCACAAAGACTCAAAGTGTGGCAGCTGCCGGAGAGCAAAAAAATTGCTCAAAGCACGTGAGCTGCCGAGTAGCAACTAATGCTCGGAGAGTGCAGTGACTGTCGGGGAGCAAGAACGGTAATAATACTCTAATACCATATTGAAATGATTATTTGTGTGTGTTGTGTACACATATGAGTATTTTTATTTACAATGAAGAAGGGATACGATAATAAGGAATGAAATCAACATTTAATAATGGGAAATATTCAATAAGATATTTCACTATTGAATCGTATCATATCTCTCTATTTACCGTAATATTTAATTATATCTCCAATATAATCAAATCATATCTTTAACACAAGTAAAAGTCTCATGGTGTGATGGATGGCCAAATTTTAAATGCCAAAGACGCTGGGAACTAGGAGATATAAAAACATTTGAAGCTTAGAATTATTACATGAAGGAGAAAGAAAAAAGAACTGGCAGGAGGATGGCATCAGCTGAAGGCATTTATGCCAGAAATAATAGTCTTTCCTAGTCCCAATTATTAATATCTGCATCACTGATATTTGCTTCCACTGTCCTAGACCATAATAAGTGGTGTGTAACTTGCATATTTATTTTAACCATAATATGCGGATATTGTTAATTATAAGATTAATAGAAAAATTATAAACACTTACACAACAATGAAAACAAATCATATAGAAAAGAAAATATGGCACTTCAGTCTTTATCCTCTTAAGCAAATCAAGATAATGGCATTCAAATGTGTTCATGCAGTTTTAAAATCTACAAAATGTAAAATGAGAAATCTTCGGTCAGACATCCCTCAAGTGAGTGAGGTCAGTTAAACAGAAACATGCATTTTTATTTTAAAAGAGTTGGATTAGCACCTGAGAAAGACGCCCATTATCCAAAGCTTGTCGAAATCTTGATTGCAATGCCTCAGCAACAGCTTTTACTTCTTTCTCAGGGACAGCAAAGCATACAGAATGCTCACTACTAGCCTACACAATTGCTGTTAATGATGAATGCAATTTCTTATATATCAATGTGGATAACGAGAAGAGGTGCATGGAAGTTAGAAGTGCACCTGAGATATCATTATAACATTAGCTCCAACATCTTTTACCGCACCAAAAATAGCACTGGCTGTACCTGGAACACCAGCCATTCCAGTTCTGCAAAAAATGCATTAGAGAAAAACTCATTGTAATCTATAACTGGTTACATAAAACCTTAAATAAAAATAAATAATCAAGCAGAAAAAACTGCCAACTATTAGTCATCATGTAACACGACAGCAATTCACGAATAACTCACCCCTCAACATTTACAAGTGCCAAGTTGTCTATGGTTGCTAATCCTTTGACATAATTTTGCAGGTTCTGTATATCTTCATGATCATTAACAGAAGGGTGGCAGATCTTTGTTCCAGGAGCAGAAAGGTTGAAAATGTTCCTTATCATAATGGGTATGCCATATCTCATTACAGGAATAATTGTTCGGGGATGCAAGACATTTGCACCAAAATAAGACTGTACAACAGACATTTCCAAAGTTAATATCCTTAATTTTTATGAGTCAAAGGAGCACTGAGGCTCTACAGTATTCAACTCACCATTTCCCATGCCTCTTGATAAGACAATGTCTTCAAAATCACAGCCTCGCTAACTGCAGAAGATGTCATGGTTTATATTTTAATCAAAACATTATGTTATAGCACTCAAACAATAAGACAGAAAAATCAACTTCAACAAGTCAGCTAGAACTCCATTTGGTTACTATAAACCAATTCTCACAATGCATTTAATCCTCAACTCAGACACAAAGTAAGTAGCGTCACAAACCTTTTCTGGGATCAGCGCTATACACACCATCCACATCTGTCCAAATTGTGACTTGACGAGCCCTAAATAGAGCACCCATAATTGCTGCTGAGAAGTCACTTCCATCTCTCTTCAATGTGGTAGGAATGTTTTGAGGTGTGCTTGCAATGAATCCAGTAGCAATGATTACCTTACATGGATTCAAAGAGTACCATTTTTCCAGTCTTTGCTCAGACTCCAAATAGTCAGGATCAACTTGATTAGAACCAGAAGGATTTACAATAATGACATCCCTTGTATCCATCCATTTGCAATCAATCCCACTCTATAGAACCATAAGAAAAGCAAGTTGCAATAAGCCAAATTTAGATAAAGGGGATAAGCATGTGTTTCTAATTAAAACATCATACCTTTCTAATAACTAGAGACAACATCTGAGCAGACCATAATTCCCCATGTCCCACAACAAAATCTGTAAAGGACTCTGTTGCATGACCAGCTGCAAGATATTAAGAATGCTAGTCAGGCTTAGAATGCAACTCCTTAGCTCAAATTCATTTAAGCAACCATGAAGACACCTTTTCCACAATGAATGGAAAACTAAAAAGGCGTCCATTGTGGAAAAGATGCTTAAAGAGATATCACACACACAAATTATGTGAAAGGTGATTGAGCATAAATAAGAGAAATGACTAGAATTGCAAATAATTAATTTGGATTTGTGTCAATAAGGTTTTTATTGACTTGAAAGAAAAAAAGGAAGCACATCATGAGTGCAAGGAAGCAAAGTGTTGACATGTACAAACACAGAAAATTAATAGAACTTTGTGCCAAATATACAGATGGAAGAAAGAGACTATTAAAGAGAGAGTTTATGATTATAACCTATGTATATTGCTCGAAGCATCGCCTTCAGATTACTAATATCATTCTGCAACTTAGACAAGAAACTAGCAAGATTATCTCCCTCAAGAATGTCATGTGCAGTTGCACTATGCTTCTCCGAAACAGCATCCAATGAAGATAGATAAGACTCATCGCGTGATTGAGCCTTGTGAATAAGGGCATACATCATATCTGTCACCTTTGACATTGCAGAGACAACCACTAATTTTCTCTCAGAATCATCTTTAACAATTATTTCTGCAACATTCTTTATTCTCTGTGAGGTTCCCACACAGGTTCCACCAAATTTGTGCACAGACCAGGTTTCTCCTTTGGGAGGTAGCTTTTCCTCTAAAGCCACATTTGATGTAACATCTGCTAGTAAAAAGCATAAAAATCAAAAACATTTGCAAATGCCTCTTTCAAAACACAAAGCACTATTCCATCATAAAAGTTTCAACCAGTAAATGAAGCGCATATTGTGCTGTCTGGTGTTTTTCTTCTCTGTGGTAAAGTAAGACCCTTCCTGGTAGAAAAACCATTTCAGATAGCATAACATAAAAATCCAACTAAAATCAGGAAGAAACATCATTTAAAAGCATGCATGCTACCACAATTCAGAAAATAGTATATGATCTGCAATGGATAACAAACAAAAAGATGTATGCAGAACAACAAGCATTTAACAGATTATTGAACAGCGTAACTTGTTAATTTGCTCTTATATGCTCTGCGATGGATAACAAACAAAAAGATGTATGTAGAACAACAAGCATTTAACAGATTATTGAACAGCGTAACTTGTTAATTTTCTCTTGGCATTCAAATATTCAAACTGAAGAAATTTAAAATTCTGAATTCAACTGAAAAGCTTATTATTAATCACATTAACAGAAGGAAATGGGAGGAGCGCGAGCTGAAGAAAGGGCGGCATTGAGATTGGAAGAGCTTGTGGCGAGGGTAGAGCGAAGTCCGAGAGGGCGAAATGCCGGAAAAGTTAGTTACGGCGGCAGAAAAGGACGCCATGGGTGGCTGCAGACCCTAACACAAACAGACCCCGGGACAGTGTTTCCACTGCCAAATTATTTAAAAATATAAACCCTAAAGATCCTAATGCAAATAGACTAGTGGAGAGTGTTTGTAAGAGATTAAGGTAAAAATATTTATATTTTTACAAGAACAATTATAATAATAAGAAAAGTTATTTTAACTGGCTGAAAATTTATTTTACAAAATTACTAGTTTTACGAGCTTTTGTAAAATTGTATTATTTTAGTGCAATCTAAATTTAGTATAAATTTACATCTTTAGATAAACTTACAAAATTTATTAACATATATAATCACTATTATATTATCATTAAATAAAAATTAATTTTAAAAAATAATAATTAATTATTATATTGATTAAATTATATATTATTTTATAAATTAAAAAAGTTATTTATATATAAATTAATATCTAATTAGTTATCAAAATTATAACTAACAATTATCTAATTAACTATGGATATTATAATTTAGACAACTCCTAATTAAATACTTATAATTAATTAGATACTAATTTATTAATAATAAAAATTAATTTAGATATTTAATATTTTTTTATGAGTTTTATTTTCATTTTAATTTATAAAATAAATTTATAATTTTTTATATTATTATAAACTTGTAATGTATATAGCTATGAAGTTCGGACATTTCTCTTAAATGGTGTGTCGGTGTTGGATACTTGTATCGGACACCGACACTCGTATGACACTTGTAGGACACGTATTCGTGAAGTGTCCAATTCAAAATGTATTTGTTGGATTTCTGATAATTGTAGTACGCATCTAACACAATTTTAAAAAGAAAAAATACATTAATTTTCTAAAAACTCAAACTTATTTTATAAATTTTTATTATGATTGTAAAATTAAGAAACAAATCATTTTGAATCAGTCCTGAAAAACATCTTTCTACTCCAAAAAATAATCAGAAACATACTTGCGCACATAAATCTTTATTGTCAATTTATATAATTCATAATTATATAATATATAGATCCATTGTCTCGTATTCTATATTTTAAAAATTATACGTATCTTCGTATTTATTTCTCTACTATCAGTAATGCTACCTAAGTACTACCTATGTATAGATTCTAATTGTATACATTCTTAGCTTAATAATCACATCAAGTTGTTACTCTCTCTCCTCTAATTTTCATGTTGAGAGCAAAAGAAGAAATATTGAAAACAGTAAAATTAGATCATCCAATTCCGGAATAGTGCAGTATAACAGCAGAAGAAGAAAAGTTGGTGGGTGTTGTATGAGCTGTTCAACAGAGAGAGAGAGAAAATTGAAAGCACTAAACTACAAAAGCACTATAATCATCTGATGCAACAGCGAGTGTGAAAACAATAGAGAAAACAGAGTTGAATCGATAAAGCCAGTGGTTGAAAGGCACTTACAGAAGGAAATGGAAAGGGCGTGAGAGGAAGAAGGAGCCGCAGCATTCAGATTGGAAGAGCTTGTGCCGGCGAGAGGAGAGCAAAGTTTGAGTCGGCGAAATGCCGGAAAAGTTAGCTACGGCGGCGGAGAAGGATGTCATCGGTGGCCGGAGAGTGAAAAGGATTAAGAAACTAAACTCCTAAAAGAAATTTATATAAAAAAAAATACAAGAATCAATCTAAATACATTAACTTTTTTTTCTTAAATTCTAACATTTTTTATCTCTCAAATTCTTACCCTTTCACTTCACGGTTCAATTCAAACAAATATTATTTTTGTTTTCTCCAACCATCACTTATTTGTACCCTTTTATTTATTTCAAAATGATCACTTTACTTTTTTATTTTATAACAACCATGATTTTCGAAGTAATTTGCCATTTGGGATAACAATTTGAGTTTCAAATGGATTAAATCTACCTTTTTCAAATTAAATGAAATACATTTTAAATGTCACAATTAAAAAAAAAAATCCATTAACAAATTCAGATTGTACAATAAAAATAATATTTTAAAATAATTGGAATAAAAAATTTCATAAACTATTTCTAAAACACTTAAATACAAAATTATAATTTTAGATTTGAGAGTTAATTTTATCACTCCACTATTATAATAATAATTATTATTTAATTATAAATTAGAGTATATCTTTTTAGTAAGATTTATAGAAAGGACATTGATTATAACCTCGTGATATATGGTCAATATTTTACAATTTTTATAATTATTCACAATATATTTTAAAAATATATAAATTTTATAATAATAGCAATTTTACATCATAATATAGAACTAACCATATATTTCACATGTTTTATAAATATTATAATTAAGTTCTTTATGAGTTAACCTTCTATAGAAATTTTTTTGAACATCTCTTACTTAACAAGTTATGCTTCTACTCATACAATAGGTACATGTATAAAAATACGTAAAAGAGTTAAGTCTTAAATATTAATCTTAATACATAACGTACGATACAAACAATGACATATCTTGACCTCTAACCATAGTAATGAAGCATATGATTTGACTCATAATCATAAACTTAATCTAACTTAATGACACATATGAATTTATATTCTATTTTTTTCCGATCATCCACTATGAACATCAAAAACTACTTGGAAAGTGATATATAGTTGAGTATTTATCATTAAAAACATTGACATCATTGTAATTATTTTTCAAAAATATTAGTCATTCATCGACTCATCTAACCTTAGTAATGTTAAGTAGATATGAGACAATCTCAAGTTTGTAAATAAATATCATAATTCAGTATGCTATTTCGAACTACTCAAATATTTACATACTTAATAACTCCTTTAATCTTTACCATGATCCTTACCTTTCATCTTGCATTAGACTCAGGTGTCACTTCCCAATCACAAAGAGTCATACAAAACAATTTTATAACTCTTTCTTAATTGAGATATTTTTTGACAATTTCAGGAATCAAGTAATATATAGTGACTATTAAATTAATCTATACACATCATTCAAACAAACAACATATAAAAAAAGATTTTTTATGTGAATTTAATTACAATAGTTAAAATGTAAGATTTTTAATTTTAATTTTAAAATAAGGATAAAATAATTAATTTAATTATTTAAAAAAATAAGAAAGTTACATTAACTAGTCATGTTAATATTTTTTTATTTGTAAATTTATTAATGTGAGATTAATTTTTTTTCACACTTGAATTGACTACTAGAGAAGTCTGTTTTTTTTTTGTACTGTTTTTTTTTTACTCTCAAACAAAACCAAACAAATCCTCCTTATAAACCTTGTCTTGCCAAACACAAACAAAAACTCACACTCATTTTCCTCTCAGCACCATTTTCCATCGCCAACACAGGTATCATTGCTTCTTCCTCTTTTTCTCTATCTTTCTCTTACTTTCACATTCTTCTCTCTCTCACACACTCTGTTTACCCTTGTACTTTCACTGCTCCCTCTCTTACACCTACATTTTCTCCACTCTTTCACCTAACAAAGATTCACATGCATGTAAATATCATTGTTCCAAGCATAATATGATGAATTGTAACTGATTTACACTGGGGAATGGATGCATGCAATCTTTGATGATGCAAGATCCTTATCCCATTTCTTAGTAATGTACCAAAGGTTTCAAATCACTGGTAGAAATTAATCTGCATGTGGGTGTGAAGAGATTTGTCTGATTTTCTTTTTCCATTGCATGAATGTTTTTTTGGCATGTGATGATGCTATATTTCATTGGAACCATAATTACTTGGCAGTGTTTTCAATTGTGTGCAAGAATAATGTTGTTGATGATCTTGCATACCTGTCTTTACAGTTTAATCATGTAACCAAATTTTCCTTCTTGATCTTAAGTTCTTTAAATTTATATAAACAGTCTCTGTGACTTCTTACATGGTTTATGAGTTGTGTTTTGAATGAAACATCCCTATCAGAAAGACACTGATCACAAGCAAGAAAGATCAAAGTACGATTCTCTCTCCCATGCACATTATCCAACCACTGTGCCATTTGAACTTTGGGAAGAACAAACTAAACGACAAAGAAAAAGTTTCTTGCAGTTAATGTAAAAGTATGCAAATTGTAGAGCAATTCATTCACGTGAGTTTGTGCTTTAAACATGTTCATACTTCATCATAGACAAGAAAACACGATTCTCTATGTCACTGTACATTTATTTTCCTTATTATATATTCAGACAGTAACCTTTGTTTTCTAAATTTGGATCCTTTGACCCATGTTTCAAAATATGTTTATGTTCATTCACTTGTTGCATTTGTTTCCTTCAATGATTTTGATGCAATTTTTTTTCTTACTTTACATCATAGATTTTTCTGAATTGTGCAAGAGGTGTCAAAAACCACAACAATGAATTTGACAGCAGGTGCCGGCAGTGGAAAGATCCTGTCTGCTGTTGAGAAGTATTTGCCTTCTTCTTGTTATCACCTTTCTTCTTTCTGAGTCTTGATTTCTTTATTTCTTTCTTACTGAGTTTTGATATGTTGATAACCACAAATCAGATTATAATTAATTTTTTTTATTGAAATGAAATAATTTTTAAAATATAGTAATCAAATCATAATTATAAACAGTACCATTTTTCTTTCTTAATATTCCTATATAACTTGATTATTCTGTGTTTCATGATTTTGCATGTTACTTATTTCTTTCTTATATTTAATGCAAAAGATAAGATACCTATATGTAATGGTTCCTTTGACAACTATGAACACACTTTTTTTAGTTATTATAGTTGACAAAGTGCAGCAAACTTATGGTTCAGGTATGAGAAATATCATGCTTGTTATGGAGGTGAAGAGGAAGAGAGAAAAGCTAATTATGCTGATATGGTGAGATATATAACAACCAATTTTTGTTTTCATGTTTTTGTTCATGTGCATATGATATTAGCATGTGAAAAAAATAAGTCAGAGCACATATTGTGAGTGGCATACATAAAAATGGTTATTGTCATCTTCATTTTAATCTTGATAGTTAAAAATATACTTTAATGGTATATATTTGTTCTAACAATAAAAACAATCCTCATTTGATTATAAACAAAAAATATAATATAATTTATATATCTAAAATTATTTTTTATTATAAATGTAAATTATATAGAAATACACATTTATCCATTGATTAATACAAAAATTTCTTCCATAGTTTAAAGTTTTTTAAACTATTTGTAAACTAAAAAAATACCCTTTATTCATCTTAATTGTTGTTATAACTTGAATACATACAAAATTACTCTAATGTTAGGTTAACAAATACTATGATCTTGCTACCACCTTTTATGAGTTTGGTTGGGGTCAATCTTTCCATTTTGCACCTAGGTATGTGTTTGTTGTATTATTCATGTACAATGTTAAGAATAGGTGTGTACTAAGTTACACTAATTTTTGTTTGTTTCTCATTCAGATGGAAAGGGGAATCTCTTTCAGAAAGCATAAAAAGGCATGAGCACTTCCTTGCTTTGCAGCTTGGACTAAAGGCTGGACAAAAGGTTCTATCATGTTCAATGATGTTAGTTATGATTCATGAGTTCTAACCCTTTGTTTTTAGGTTCTGGATATTGGATGTGGAATTGGGGGGCCACTTAAAGAAATCTCTCTATTCAGGTGAATGGACCTTGTTCCTTTTTGTGATGTAAAATGTTACTTCACAACTACAAATTGAAATACACAGTTTAGAGTAGTAATTTGGTCAGTGTAATCTCAAAATTATTCCATTTCAGCAAAAAGTTATTTATCTTCACAGTTGTAATCTGGTGCAGAATTGTCAATATATCAACACTCTTTTGTGATATCTTCTGTCATGGCTTCCTTGTACAAGCTTCTAAAAATTATTGCTTTATATTTTCCCATATTTTCTTTTTTGCTTAAATAGATTTCCCATTTGCACATTCTGCTTCTGTCACTTTTGTTTTCTAATCATAGGAAATAATAGTAAAAAAGGAAGCATTAGGCTTCATAGTCAGTAGAATCAAGTCTAGTCCAAAGTGTAACAATAACACTTAACCACTGATATCCCACTGCTACTGAGCATAACACAGAACTGTGTATTTTATAATTATTTGTGTTTAAAGTATGGATGAGTTCATAAACTTGGTTGCATTTGTGCAGCTCAACATCAATCACAGGATTGAATAATAATGAGTTTCAGATAAAAAGAGCTAAGGTATGCTAATTATAATTATGCAAGAGATATTGACTGAACAACTTCACATTGTCAATCCTCTTATAAATATTCCTGAAAAAAAAGACAAAAATAAACATTTTGATTGTGACTTACTATCTTTCACTGATTAACAGGAACTCACTTGTAATTCTGGTGTGGACAAGACTTGCAACTTTGTGAAGGTTGATATTCTCTAAATACCTCATTTTCCCTTTTTCTAGGAAAAAGATACATTTTATATGTAGCATGTGCAAGTCCAGTTTTTGCTGCATTGTTCTACTTTATTTTTATGCTGCATTACAACATTTCTTTCATCAATTTAAAGAGAAAAACTTCAGGGTTTGCATTGGATATTTTGATGATGACATGACTTAAGGTTATAACTAACATGTTTGTCATATTTTATAATGCAGGGTGACTTCATGAAAATGCCTTTCCCAGACAATTATTTTGATGCAGCTTATGCAATTGAAGCCACTTGTCATGCACCAGATGCTGTATGTGGCTGTTTTTTGTACTCAATTTAAATAACTTTCAGTTATTATTTTTTTCCTACAATCCCTTAAACCTGCTGTAATTACATACATACCTATAAATTGACAAATATTGATGTAGTCATGCCCAACAAAATGATATGAATGTGTGAAAGTGTGAACTTACAAAACATTGTCTATAATTTGGATTGTGTAAAACTTGTGTTTTCCTTATCTGGTGTTCAATTATGGTTAGTATGCTTGCTACAAAGAGATCTTTAGAGTGTTGAAGCCTGGTGGATGTTTTGCTGCATTTGAGTGGTGCATGACTGATGTTTTTGATACCAGCAACAAAGAACACCAAAAGATAAAGGTATGATGGACAAAGAAATAATTTAGATTTTGACTTGTTATTTCCCTGAACTCAGCATGGTTTATAATTCTATAAAAATAATTTACTGGTGTAGGAAGAAATTGAGGTTGGTGATGGACTTCCTGACATTAGATTGACCACAAAGTGTCTTGAAGCTCTTAAACAAGCAGGCTTTGAGGTGAAGATCAACCTCTTATCATTTTTACCATTATTGTTCAACTGAATAGTTAAGGAATGAAACCAACTACATAATTAGCTAATGAAGATTCATATTTCCTTTTGTGCATGAAGGTAATGGAGGAGAAAGATCTTGCAATTGATCATTGCCCTGTTCCTTGGTACCTTCCTCTGGATTCAACTCACTTCTCACTCAGTAACTTTCGTGCAACATCTGTTGGACGATTTGTCACAAGGATTATGGTAACACTACCAAAACTTTTGTTGCTAACAATTATCTCAGTACTATATTTCTCCAACCATTGATACTTTTTGTTTGTGAATTGGAACAATCATAGGTCAGTGCTCTAGAATTTGTTGGATTGGCTCCTAAAGGAAGTACAAGGGTTCTGGGATTCCTACAAAAGGCAGCAGAAGGACTAGTTGCAGGTGGAAAGTGAGTTTTCTGTTAATCCTTTTTCCATGTAAAAACTGTACTTGGTTGGAGTTAGAATTGCAATAGAAGTGTGAAGGAAAAAGTAAAGTTGAAATTAGACTTCCCTTAATCTTTGTTTAGATCACAAGATTATAAATCTTTGTTTGCACATGTTGCATATTACAAAAACAAAACTGAGATAAACAAAAGAGAAAAAGGAAGGCAAAAGACATGAGAAAGAATATTTCTTTGAATATATATACAAACAGTACCCTCATTCTAGGTAGCTAAAGAAACAAAATGTAAAATAAAGAGTCAATAAAGACTAAAGTAAGAAAAGACAAAATAAATGTTAAACATATGTATAAAAAGAAACAATTAAGAATTAGAAAAGACAAAATTAATATTAGTTTAGAAGTTTTGTGTTCATATCATTTGTTATTGCATTTTCAGGACAAGGATTTTCACACCAATGTACTTCTTATTGGCTCATAAGCCTGGTTCTAGCAATCACTAAGTATGGTGCTGCATTGAGTCCTTGCAGTTCAAGGATGAAAATTTTCTAGTTATTGCCTTTGGCCTTGCTGAAGTGACTCTAGTTGTTTTGAGTTTCTTTTCTGGTTTTACATTACCAAGACTTCACTTTGCTTCTGTGTTGTTTTTTTCTGGTTTTTTCCTTAAAAAACTTATGTGGCATCATGGTGCTCACAGTCACCATTGTGCCCTGCAGAACAAACATAATTTTGGGACTAACATCCCTTTGAAATTATAAATTATGTTATAATTCATTTGAAGAATCAATTTAAAAATTTGATGTTAAAAGATAATTTATATGTAAAAACACATAAAACACAATTATTTATAATGATAATGTTATATGTACACCTTTTAGATTTCACATTCAATATCAATTTTTATTATTGAAATTTAAAAATTCCTTTTAAATTAGTTCTATTTAAACTAAAGTTATTTTTCATATTATAAAAATTCCCAATTACCTAATAAGTTATTTTTAAAACCCTTTTAATTTTAAACATTAAATTATAACTTTTAATATGTTAACAAGTTAATCTTAACAATCCTTACTAAATACATTTTTATTTTATGCATGTAGTTACAATGAATCGATTTTTATTTATTAAAAATAATTATAAAAAATAATACCATATAAATATAATTTTTTAAATAATTTTACATTAATAGAATAATTCATATTGTATATAATAAATAACATGACTAAAAACTTTACTATCAATTAATTAGAAATTATTTTATATATAATTTTTAAAATGATTTATTATAAAGGTAAAAAAAAAAACTATGGTATATAGTGTAAAAAGCTGATAAAAAAATACAGTGTAAAAAAAATGTAATCTCATTAAACGTTTTCATAATAGTGTTTACAAGCTAGACAATAAAATAATACTAAAAAAGGTTATGTTTTTAATTTTTTTGAAAATATGTAAAGTTCTGTTTTAATTTCCTTAAAAAAATTGTTTATCTTTTGTTCCTTTAAAACGTGTACCAATTCCTGAGACATTTATATAATGTTTTATAAAAAAATTTAAATAACAATTGAAAGACTAAAAAAATACAAATTAAATTTTTTATAATATATACCTGTCAAACATTAATTTATGAGTCAATTTTGTAATGTTGAGTTTTACGATTAAATATCGTCACATCTCGTTGTGAGAGATATACGGTTTACACACGAGTTGACAGCAATTCGATGTGAGAAATGTGTTGGAGATTTCATGTCATAAAGTTTATATAGAAAAAAAAAAAACAGTTACAAAGGACCACAACCTTCCCTTGTGTTTTCTCTCTTCCTCTTCAGCTCCAAAGAGATTCCCCTTCCTTTTCTGTTGGGTTCTGTGACACCCTTCTTTCCATGTAATTAAGATTCATCCTAATGAATGCCTTGTTTGTTGCATTTATTTGCTTTTGTCCATGATTTTTATGCAGTGTTGGTTTTTGATGTGTTTGAATCTTAATTATAGCAATTTCCCTGTGAGGTGTTCAAAACTGCCATAATGAATTTGGCATCAGGTGTTGGTGGAAAGATTGAGAAATCTCAAATTTTGTCAGCGGTTGAGAAGTATATCATTCTCTCTTCTTTTTCCTTTACATGCATGTTTGTGACTTTGTATGAGATCTGGTTTTTAAGTTATGGTGGCTGATAAAATCAGATGCATTGAACTTATGGATCAGGTATGAGAAGTATCATGTTTGTTATGGAGGCCAAGAGGAAGAGAGAAAAGCTAATTACACTGATATGGTGAGATATATCAGTATCTTAAATTTGCAGCCAACTTGATTATCTGCAAGAACAGTACCATAGGATCTTCTTATGTTTTTCAGGTTAATAAATACTATGATCTTTCTACTAGCTTTTATGAGTTTGGCTGGGGGCAATCTTTCCATTTTGCACACAGGTATTCAATTGTTGTATTCTGCTAAAAATTTAAGAATTTGGTGTGAAAGAAACCACTCATGGTGCTGTTAATTTTTCTCTCATTCAGATGGAAAGGGGAATCTCTTCAGGAGAGCATTAAAAGACATGAGCACTTCCTTGCTTTACAACTTGGCTTAAAGCCTGGACAAAAGGTTCTCATGCTCAATTAAGCACACTGATATCTGTTTCACTATGTGTAAATTAAACTGATATATATTTTTGCTTTCAGGTCTTGGATGTTGGATGTGGAATTGGAGGGCCACTAAGAGAAATTTCTCGATTCAGGTGTTGTTCAGGCATCTTCTCTCTATGCCTTCTATTATCGACTAGAGATTAAGGCATTTCATAGTATATAAGTGGATGAAAACCTCATCTTATAAGTCCAACAAACAATAGTTAAAATAAGCTTGATATGACTCTGATACCTTGTTAAGAAGTGAACTTTAAGTCTAACTAGGTTTTCACCCACTTATTCCTGTACTAGTTCATAAAAAGTGTAATGCTAACATTGTACTTGTGCAGCTCAACTTCAGTTACAGGACTGAACAACAATGAGTATCAGATAACAAGAGGAGAGGTATGTTTTGAATGTGTAATTAGTTCAACAATTTGACCTTGTCAATCATCTTAAATTCTTAAAAAAAATGATGAAGAAATGGTATGACTTTGCCAAATTTTATACTTGATTGATAGTGAGTAGCTAATACTAAATCTTACAAATAACACACTCTGATCTTTTATGTGCTTTCATTAACAGGCACTCAATCGCATTGCTGGAGTGGACAGGACTTGCAACTTTGTCAAGGTTGATCTTCTTTAAACATTTTTTCATTTTTTTCTGGGGAACAAGACATAATTTATTATCTAACTCCAGTTTCTACACTATTATTATACTCCTATGTTTATGTTGCATTATATGATTTAAGGATATAGCTTCATGTTGGAGATCTGACATCGATTAAAGATCAAGATATTTTATAATATATAGATAGATGCAAACCTTACTTTATAAACTGATTTTATAAGGTTGAGTTAGACGTCCATTTCTTAATATGATCATAGCTATTTTGAGTTTATTATAGTAAGAGTTTGTTGACTTATCAGAGCATCTATCGGATCATCCATAAATATATAGTATCACACACGAATTGACAGTCTCAGCGTGAGGGTGTATTGGAGATCTCACATTGACTAGAGATTAATACATTTCATAATATATAAGTGGATGCAAACCTCATCTTATAAGAAAGTTTTATAAGGTTGAGTTAGACAATTCTTAATACTAACAATACCATTATTATCATATTTGATTATGCAGGCTGATTTCATGAAAATGCCATTCACAGACAACAGTTTTGATGCAGTGTACGCAATTGAAGCTACATGCCATGCACCAGATGCTGTATGTGACCATTTTTCCTACTCTTGTTCACTTCCAATCAATCCTATTTTTCCTACAATACAATCACATCAACTTTCTGTTGTTGTGGATGCACCCATAACTTGACACAAGTTTCTTAACCACATTCCAATGTTGCCATGCTTAACACTACTTATTTCAGATTATGTGAAACTTATATTTTTCTTTGTTGATGATAGTATGGATGCTACAAAGAGATTTTTAGAGTGTTGAAGCCTGGCCAATATTTTGCTGCATATGAATGGTGCATGACTGAACAGTTTGATCCCAACAACGAAGAGCACCAAAAAATAAAGGTATGATTGAGAGGTAGAAAGAATTTTTGAAAAAATCAGAACAAATTCTCCATCTTTGGTGTAGATACAAAATAGATACTTGCAGAAACAATAAGCAGATAAAAGAAAAATAGAACAAAATAGAATAATGACACTGAGAATTTTTAACTTGAAGTTCTGATTTTCCCAACAAGAATCTAGATTTCTGACTTTATCTTCTACTGACTCAACATGGTTCTATGAAAATGTTTTATTGGTTACAGGCAGAAATTGAGATTGGTGATGGACTTCCTGACATTAGATTGACCACAAAATGTGCTGAAGCTCTGAAGCAAGCAGGTTTTGAGGTGAACTTGGATCTATTCTTCTTCTTCTTCTTCACTATTGTTCTATGAATATTTAAGAGATGAAACCAACAACATAATTGGCTAAGGGAAGATTCATTCATTTTATGCATGAAGGTAATCTGGGAGAAAGACCTTGCAATTGATTCTCCTGTTCCTTGGTACTTTCCTCTGGATACAACTAACTTCTCACTCAATACCTTTCGTCTAACTGCTGTTGGACGATTTTTCACAAGAAGCTTGGTACTGCTACTAAAACTTATACTCCAACACTTATTTCACTTTATCTATGGCAAGATTCATGTTGTTTTTATTATAAAAAAAAATATAGATGAACAAAACAGAAAAAAAGCAAGAATAAATATTTCTTCTATTTTTCTATGAAATCAAAACAGAGTGTCAGAATATAAAGTACACTCATTTTAGGTCTAACTAAGAATTAATAGAGTCTAAAATCAAAAAAGATAGACTAAAAGTTAGACATACATAAAAAGTGAAACAACTATAAAAAGACAAAATTGATATTAGTTTTCTTTCAGAAGTCGTGTATCTATATCTTTTGATAGTTGTTATTTGGTGGTGGTGGATTGAAATGTTTGTAGGTGAAGGGTCTAGAATTTGTAGGACTGGCTCCAAAGGGAAGTCTAAGGGTTCAAGAGTTCCTGGAAAAGGCTGCAGAGGGGCTAGTTGAAGGGGGAAAGTAAGTTTTTCAATAATCATCTAATGTCATTTATATTCTTATTCATATGGTAATGTATTTTGGACCAAATTTTTTAACACAGTACTATGGCCTTGAAAGGAACATAAAATTCCTCAATTAAGTGAAACTTGTGAATCCTTTTTCTGGATTACATAGTTGTGAAACATGACTTGCATATGCTGTGTTTTCAGGAAAGAAATTTTCACACCAATGTACTTCTTTTTGGCTCGGAAACCAGATTCTTCCACTCACTAAGGTTCTGTGGCATGTTGGAGTTATTGCTGTCCAAGGAAGGGACTCTTATATATATATACATAGATATATATACACATAGATATATATACACATAGATATATATACACATAGATATATATACATATATATATATACATATATATATATACATATATATATATATATAAAAGTCTTCTCTGCATCTACATTACCTAGACTTCATTTGTTTGTTGTCATTATCCAAGGATATTATCCCCATGCTTTTTATTATTGTGTAATTAGAAGGTGGTTTTATGTTATAGTAAAAAAAAAAAAATTTACAATGAAATTGGTACAAGAATCATAATATACTACTAGATAAATAAAATTAACTACTTTCACATTGGTTAAATTTATTTAACATTCTTGTTTTCATATAATAAAGATATTTTCCCTGAATTACCCTTATATTATATTAATTAAAGTTGATGCTTGGGTTTAAAGAAAATAATATTTTTGAAATGGTAAGATAAACAAGTTTTAGAAAATTGAAATTTATTAAGTATACCATTGCTTTTATTTAAGTCTAGAGGGTTGTATTATGGTTTATTTATAAATTTATATTTAACAAGGGATGGGACATTAACAAGATGGGAAACCATTAATTGAAAAAGGATAGAAGTATATAATCAGGATGACAATTTGGGCCTAACAAAAAATTCATAAACAAAATTCAAATTCTCCGTGGAAGTTCTTACATTTTTTCTACATTTTCATTATTATTTTAAGTAGGACACAGAGTGTGTGTTTTTTTTTTTAATTTTTAAGTGGTGGTGATTGTTGGTGATGACCGATGATGAACGTTAGTGGTTGAGGTAAGTTTTGTGGCGTTTTTAATGGTGGTAGTTGTTAGAGATCTTACATTAGTGGTAAACACATTTCACAGTGTATAAGTGGGTGTAAGTCTCATCTTATAAGTCGATTTTATGAGATTGAGTTAAGACTTAAAGTTCACTTCTTAATGGTTGTACTTTTGTTCACTTTTTTTTTCTTTCAAAGTCATAAAAACCCAACAACAGAAATCACTAACTCTCACACCTACTCAAATGATGTAATTGTTTTTCCAAGACGTTTCAAATGATGTAATTGTTTTTCCAAGACGTTGCAATTTGAGTAATATTGCATTGGGGCTAAAAGAAAAATACAGAGATGTGATGATATACATTAATTATTTAAAATTATTTAATTTTAAAAAAAAACAAGTTATGATAATTAATATGAATGTAAAAAAAAAAAAGATATGGAGCTGAAGGAAGAATTTGTTATCATAAAATTGTGAAAAAAATGAGATGGTATCTTTTAGACCGAACAACAGTATTTATAAAATTTGTGTTAACATCAAGAGCTTATGTACAATTCATATGTACATGAGTCACTAACTCTTCTCTCTAATGGTTGAATGAGACTTATTTAAAAGATAATAGAAGTATATTTATATAATTTAAAACAATTAATATTCATCATTTTATTTAAGGGTAAAAATAATAAACTTGTCAAGAAACACAAGAAACAAAGTAGAATTTCTTATCTTTAATAAACTTCATAATTAATAATTAATATCAAAATTCAGATATATCTAACTTTCTATACTCAAATTATAATCCAGATTCGCTATCAAAATTCAGATATATAAAATAACATTAAAAAATATATATTCACTTATGGTTCAATGTAATATAAAATAACATTTTATTTAATCAAATTATAAATACGTTCCTAATTCAGTGTTCTTTTAAATTAACCCATTTTAACAGTATTCAACGTAATTTGTTAAAAACATTTGCGTAAAATAGTACACCAAATAGCGCCTGTGGCCTAATGGATAAGGCGTTTGACTTCTAATCAAACGATTGTGGGTTCGAGTCCCATCAGGCGTGTTATCTTAATCTTTTTTATTTTTAATAAAGTTAATTTCTTTTTTATTTTTAATAAAGTTAATTTCTTTTTTATTTTTAATAAAGTTAATTTCTTTTTTATTTTTAATAAAGTTAATTTCTTTTTTATTTTTA
>Ga0123342_1000184_pt1 | contig 84064 bp, 58 predicted proteins | sample Turbeawhitnodule_FD_89960 | JGI IMG/M metagenome (GOLD analysis project Ga0123342, IMG submission 89960) | Root nodule microbial communities of legume samples collected from Mexico - Turtle bean Mexico white nodule | ecosystem: Host-associated > Plants > Roots > Nodule | place: Mexico: Nepantla... | reverse complement strand
TCTCCATAACATCACACCCTCTTTTCTATATAAAAATATCAACTCTTCTCCGCCTTTCTCCCCCTATATATATATATATATATATATATATATATATATATATATATATATATATATATATATATATATATATAATGCGTAATATATAAATGTACCCAGGACTAGGAAGAAGTCTACTATTCTTTCCATTTCATGACATAGGTCCAACTTTATCTCAAATAATTAAAAAGAAATCCTGAATAAAAAGATAAAGTAACACTTTATAGATTACACAACCAAGGAACGGCTGACCAACTTTATACCCTTTACAAAGGCATACCTTCCAACATTGTAAATTATGGCATCACTCATTCTAAACGAAACTGACTTGTACAATATGTAGCAAAGATAAAAATGGATTGGGATGCGGATAAAGAAAAACAAATCAAATGAATAAGAACACATTTTTCAGAAACAAGAACTTAGAACTTACTAATCACATGCTATTCATTTAAGACAGCAACCTCACATGACTATCTCTGGCTTCAGAATGTTTGACTTGATCTCCTTGTGGGGTAAAACTACACCACCATTGCTGTAAACTTCATCACAAACATGGACATCTTCTCCAAGGATAGTCATATTCTCCACACGGGCCCATTGCCCTACGGTCGAATGCCATCCAATGATACTGCTAGATATGCAAGAGTGCTTTTTAATCCGAACTCCTCGCATAACTGTGCAGCGTGAAAGCCTGACACCTGACTCAATGACACAGCCAGGACCGATTGCAACATCAGGTCCAATGAGACATCCCTCACCAATATTGGCAGTTTCGTGCACAATGACGTTTCCCACAATGTGTGAACCACTGGCCAGTTTGGAAGGGGAGTTTTTCCTCAATGAGTCCAGGTAAAGTGTCAGGCCAGAAATATAGTCCCTTGGTTGTCCGATGTCCATCCAAAATCCTGGCAGGATCATTGCGTATAGCTTTTTCGCAGCTGCGATATTAGGAAACACCTCTTTCTCGATAGAAGTGGGTCTCAGTTCAATTCGATCCAAAACTGAGGGGTTCAAAAGGTAGATTCCAGCATTGATTTTGTTACCAACAAACAACTTCGGTTTTTCAACAAATTTCTCAACCTGTCCAGTAGTCTCGTCCATTACAACCACACCATATTTTGACGGCTCATCAACCTAAAAATAAGATATTGAAAGCTCAAATCTGTACCATATATGTATATAACCTGCACTACACACACACACACACACACACACACACACACACATATATATATATATATATATATATATATATATATATATATATAAATTGTCTCAACTTAGTTACCTTTGTCACCATTATGGAAGCCTCTCCTCCATGGGTTTTGTGGAATGCAATCATTTGTTTAAGTGGATACTCACTGATAACATCACTGTTGAGAACAAAAAATGGCTCTCCAGAGGCATCTACCAGCTTATCCCTCGCAAGAGCCAAGGGGCCTGCAGTACCCAGTGGTTCAGTTTCTTGAGAACAAGTGATTTTGATGCCAAGTTTTGCCTCAAATTCCTTCAAGAAATTCAACATAACCTGCAAGAGGAAGTTATTCCAATGTCAACTAAAGCTTTATTTACATTAACCTCATTAAGAAAACAGCGTAGTGTGGTCAGGAGATATGAAATCCTTACCTCTGGTTGGTAATTGATAGCTAGTACCACTTCATCGACTCCAATGGCCTTGAGAGCCTCTATCTGCAAAACAAGTATAATTAAAAGATAAATTAGTAGGGTGGTGTACTAAGACTATAAAGAGAAATATACAAAAGGGATACACACACATTCACAACCGTAGTCAAGTATGCACCAGTGCATACAAAGACAGAGATAAGATGGTAAGGAGAACAACAAGGAAAAAAGACAATAAATATTAATGAAATTGAAAATACCTACTCAAGCAAGAAGGAAATAACAATTTTGTTCACTTCTTGAGTAAAGGAGGAAGAAGATACAATCAACAAATAGTGTAAACAGCCACACTAACTACCAAAAAAACAGATTATTGATGTGGGGAACAGCTCCTGAGAGCAATCAAAACTTTTAAAATTTAGAGTCTATATACGTTTACACACTGAAATTGATAAATAAAAATCAATTATCTCTTCTATTTTTAATACCAAGATTATGATTTGAATATCAAACAGAGGTTTTTTTCTTCTCTTATCATGAGTGTTACAAAACTATAAAAAAAAATAGTATTGAAAGAATTCAGCTAACCCTAAACCCTAGATTTATGGTGATTTGTTGGATAAAATAATATGGTATGAACAATTCATCAGTGTAAGAGTCAATAAATCAAAGGACAAAGCCCATCCCTAATTTATATCATGAAGGGTACATACTTGACTTCAAGAAAAAAACACTTCAAAATGCTTTACCTGATGCAAAATCATGGGCTTGTTAGCAAAATCAACAAGAGGCTTGGGAACACTGAGTGTCAATGGCCTCAACCTTGTTCCAAACCCTCCAACCAAAATCAGCGCCTTCATTGTGATACGATGCCCTTTGTTTTTCCAGCAAATTATAAATTTAGAAGCAGATCAAAAGTGAATAACAGAGAACACAGACCCTGATGTGCAAAACAATTTTCACTCTGCTCTATTATAAATATGCACTCCAGGAAGGAACTTGCATGGAACTCTTCACGGACTTTTGAAACAGCTGGCAAAGAATTTGCACCTGATGTGAGAGGTGATCGACGTGAGACAATGCAGCTAAAGATGGTAACTGAAATGCCGAAAAAAAAAACAGAAAGGCAAGAAAGAAGAGTTTGTCAAAAAAAGCTAAGACATAAAACTCTGAAAACTTACACTCATCCAAATTTCAAAAGAAGCAACAAGATCAAATTATGTGTCATTACATCACAGACATCGAAAGGAAAGTAAAATGAAGTATAAGGTTTAGCCCAATATGAAAACAAAGACAAAAATCAGCTATACAATGGTACTAGCTTTTAATGAGAAGGACAAAAGACGGTTCAATCTAGCACAAGGGTTATCTATAAACTGTCTATCTCTAAGAAGTGCAGTACACAGTAAGCATTTGCAATTTGCTGATAATTTCAGGATGCGACTGTTTTCCTTATTTCAAATTAAGAAAATTCCCTGCATAACTTTCAATGATAAAAATATCTCCACTTAAGAAGCCCTCAATGTAAAATGCATTGCATTAATTCCACACGATAAAAACAAATATGACACGGACACAACATAAGTTTGGCTACCGAATAAAGACATATGTAAAACATTGATATATTATTACTTCCCAACAATCACCTTTTTCTACATTGCTTGCTCTATCAAGAATTGAGCTAGAGAGAAAAAATTCATGAAATGGTGTATATAATATTGAGTATACTTTCCTACGAGGAGTTAATCTTCACCATATATAGATGGTTGATATTGGATTTTAGGAAAATCAAACTTGATTTATGTTGTCAAAATTAGCTCTTTTCACATTTTCTCTTTGTCTTACACGCCTATCAAACAAAAGATTGAGTCAGCTGAAATGCAATGGATATCGTTAGAGATTTGAGTTTACTGACATCACTGACGAGAAAAGGCCCCCTTCAGGAATAAATTTCTCAAAGAGAGCACATTTTGTAGAAAATACAAGGGAGTTATTTATCTAGCTGAATCTTTTTTGTCGGTCTTTATCTTGTATAAGCTAGCTTTTACAAATAAACATGCACCATGGTGATCTTCTAGATCTATTGAATCCAAGCCTAATGAGACCTGCCCGATTTTGCATTGCATATAAGATAGAACCCTATACAATTTACTCCTATGTCACGCAAGGAATAAGAAATTTCAGTAGTATTTATATTTTTAATATTTTTCATACAATACTTCACAAAAGCTTAAATTGAAGCAAATCAGGAAAGGCACCATGAAAAGAGAATTCAAATTACCGAATACTTAACACCGGCACCAGATCTGATACGTACACAATTGTTTTCATCAATTTGAACACAGGCTGAGACTTAAGCACAATGCAATTACACAAACACCGCGTGATGAAACAACAAAACAGAGTAAAAGACGAATTCAAAAAACGAACCATCAATTCGGAATCAGAGCAAACGCAAATTACATTGCCAGATAAAACATTCACCTCACCTCAATTCATGCAGAAAGCGAACGGCAATAAATATATAAATAAAATAAAAACCGAAAGACAAAGAGAACAGAATTGACCTGAGGGAAAATTGAGATCCGTCTGCGGGCGAATCAGAAACCCCCAAACTCGAACGAGTCAACCCGGCGAGTCAGAGTGGGTCTCGAAGAACAACCCAACGGTTCAGTACGGGAGCTGTTACGTTACGATGGCGTTGGTCACCGCTCGTCATCGTCCTTGTTTATATACGCGCCAACCTCACATTGCTATAACCACGCACGCTTTTTTTGTTTCTTTTCTCATTATTATAATTAATTATTAATTAATTAATTAATTAATAATTAATTGGACTTCCTTTTCAGTCTCTCAAGGAACCTTAGGCCTTGTTTGGTGAAAGCGTCGGTGGCTACGGCTTTCGCGCTTTTCTCATAATTTCTTTTCTTCCTTAACTCTTTCTTCTCTCTATTCACAGTTCTAGTATTAATCAAGTTAGGGAAAGATACTACAATATTAATAACTCGTCACCGTTCATTTAACTTTATTTTAATATCTTTTAAATGTAAAATATCTTTCTAATTTTAAAATACACTTTTTGTTTTATTTTTTGAATAGTTTGTTAACACTTATAAAACAAAGAATAAAGTGTTTTTAAAGAATAGAAAACAAATTTTAAAATATTTAGAAAAACATAAATATATTATTTTATTTATTTAACCATAATGGTTAGTTTATTTGGAAAACCAGCATTTTCTTAAACTAGATGTTTTACTCTCTTTTTTCTCGGTTTGATCTTTGTCTTGTTGTTCAGACAAAAAGCAAAACCAGTTTTACTTAAATTTACCTACTTATCTGGCAAATTCTACGTAACACAAAAACCATTTCCGTGTTCGACTATGAATAATTTAATGTAGTTATTAAAAGCCTTTATTCAGCGGATAGATTTGTTTGTAACTATTATATATAGTTTATAAATCTGGAAATAAATCACATTTAATGACTCCTTTTCTGGATATTTTTATTACCAACTATTGTTATTTATTACACTATTAATGTAACTTTTAACTTCAGTTACATTTCTAAAAACAAATAGGGAAAATGCCTATTTTTGCACTACTTTGGATAAGTGTTTTTGTTTAAACGCTGTTTCTGAATTCACACCTCTTTAAAGAAAAAACAATCTGTTTTTTTTTTTAACATATTCCGTAAATACGAATCAAGAAACCTTCTGACCAATAATTCAAAACGACTACTTTACGTGTTTTTATTGTGAGAGTTAATTTCAATATATATAATAATAATAATACCTTTCTCTTTCAAGCTTTCAACAGAGTTAATGATTTTATATATTGAAGAAAAAAAAAAGAGCAAAAGCCTTCTATTTTGCTTCAACTGAAAGAACCCTAATAAAGTTCCGTGCATACATTCATGCCTTACAAATCCAGGTATCCCTAAAGCAGAAGCTAGCTTTTACAAATAAACATGCATTGAACCATTTAGAAATTTCTAGAGTTCAATAAATATTAATGTTAATCATTTAAAAGAAAAATAAGCTTCTTGCTGAAAAAAATCATATTAAAACTAATGTTAGTGTAATTTTTAGAGTGTTTATTACAAAAAATCAATATATATGAATATTATTATATATAACATAAAAAAATATTTACAGTATAGTACATTATTTTTTATCTCATTCACGTCCTTTAATTTATGAGCTGAAACAAAATTTTGAGGATTTAGACTACAGAATTGCCATTACAATAATGGTTTGTGAAAATAAGAATGGTGATGAGCTAGACAAGTTTCTTCTGTGTTTTCTTTAAATTGCAGTCAAAGACATGAGGGTGTAATAATTCAAACTACGCGTTGACTTTATTTTCCTTTTGCAGAATAGCAAGCAAGTCACAAAATTTGTAGAAATATAAAAATCACTTAAATAATATTTAAGGAAAATATTTGACATGTAACATAACCGGACAAACCATCGGAGGCGCATGGAACTAATACATTAAATTAAAATAAAAAATACACAATAAATTAGATAATATCACTTTAGCATCCATACACATCAAATACCATTCATAAACATGATAACACATTACAACACATTACAAACACTATAAATAAACATGACTATACAATAATATATTACTTACTTTCACACAACACTTATTTAGTTATCGATAAATTTACTTTCGACTAAGAGTTAAAAAATAAATACTAAAAAAGAAGAGAATGAGGAATAATCGAAAACCAAACATCAATTATCCACCCATATTATGCATGCCTTATACAAATACATAATATAAAATTGTTCTCTACGTTACTTTTCAATATTTTGTAAAGTTTGTAAGATAACATAATGTAGAAGTAGCTTGGAATGGTACATTGGTCACATAAAGTCTGTAAAAGGCCAAAGTTTTAGTTTAAAAAAATGTGTACATTCAACAAGAAATGAGAGTACGCATTTTCAATAAAAATAATTTGTATTACCTTTCATAACTGAAGAATAAAACCAAAACCAAAGTAGTATAATTGATGTATAATTATTTTATTTTATAAAAAAATGTTTATAATTGTAATTAATACATAAAATGAAGTGTCAGTATCTATTTTGAATGGATTTACACAGTCGACAATTTAGTATTAGATGTATCTATATAAATTGTGTTACACGAGAAATATTTGTTATTCATTTCTTTTGACATTAATAGAAATAAAGTAGTTTAATTTTCATCTTCCTAAATTTGTATTCGTCATAAAAAGAATCTACGTAGATTTGTATTCCTAAATTTTAATGTATACATAGTGCGTGTGTTTTTTAACATTACTTAAGATTGTGTTTAAAAATCACTTTAATATTTCCTATATTTATAAATTAATGATGTTTTAGCATTAAATTGACATTTTAGTTTTACATTAAAACTTTTTTCTATTAAATTTTTAACCACTACCGTTAATAGACTAATAATTACAAATGACACACCTACGAAGTATTTAAATAAATTTTCATTAAATACTGGTACAACACTTCGTAAAAGAAATGGGTTTTATAATTTATAATATAAATATATATATATATATGTTTTTATATTTTTAAAAAATTTATATAATATGTTTAAGTATATATATATATATATATATATATATATAATAGTTGTATATTTTAGTAATATTTAAAATAAAATTAAATAAAAAATAAATTCGTAGAATATTAATAAAAAGAGTATGGTTTTATTACCTAACACTTATTTATAAGACAGAATATTATTTTATATTTGGGTAACTAAAATCATAAAAAGTAGTCCAATAATAAAATTAATAATATCGATGATATTTGAAAGTAAGGATTTATGTTTATGAATTAAAATAATAAAGTAGAAAGACGGTGTATAAAGTTTGGTTCGATTAAGAAGAATAGGGTGAGTTTGTGATATTTGATGGTGTTATGTTTTTTCTTCCTCACCATATCCATACTCATCTTTATTCTGTTTTCGGCATGCCGTCCATAGCCTTCTGCAGTCTCCAACATCTTTAGAATCACACCATTGGAACTCTCTTCTTCTTCCAACATCATCAATGCATTTCGAGACACTTATTTCATTCTCATAATATTTTCGTATCATATAAACTTTAAATCTAACTCAATCTCGTATACAATATAAATTAAGTTTTACACCCATTTATTAAAAAAATAAAATTATTTATAATTTTTAATCTGTATGGAGTGTAACATTGAATATGAAACAAATATGTAAAGTGATTCTAAGCACATTTTGTGTGGATATTTTTTACTCACTCTCTCGTGTCATTCTCCTTCAACACACACGACACTTTGCTGATCAAGTTTATTCTGTTTTCGGCATGCCGTCCTGAGCCGTCTGTGTCTGCAGTCTCCAACATAGAATTGCAATATTGGAACTATCTTCTTCTTCTTCCGAGCTCTATATATATCACTTCTAACCTACACACTTCCACAGGACATAAGCAACATCAACATTTATTATCAAAACACTCATATATAAAAGAGTAGTTGAGTTCATGGCTCTTTCACCACTCACCATACTTGTGCTCATTGCCACCATCTTCCTCCCATCAATTGCTGTGGCCAGGGACTTTGTAGTTGGGGATGAACATGGATGGACAGAAGGGTTTGATTACTCAACTTGGACTGCAGATAAGACCTTCCAAGTTGGGGACGTACTTGGTATGTTCAACTCATCAAATTATTTCATATTTTCATCCAATCATTATATGATAATATTATTGATTTTTGTAATGATTACTTAAGTTAAGAATCATTTCAATTAGTTTGCAGTGTAAATTTTATACTGATAATGTATAAAAGCACACTCTTACCTTCAATTGTTTATTGAATATGATTAAATTTAAAAGTTATCACTCTTATGCTATACTGTTGATACTAGAATACAATTTAGTGCTTCATATTAATGCTCTATTCATCTTATAATTTGTAGTATTCAAGTATGTTGTTGGAGAACACAATGTGATCAAAGTGAATGGAACTGCATTCCGGAGCTGCACAGTTCCTCCAGAAAGTGAAGTATTGACTACTGGAAATGACCGTATTGTGTTGGCAACTCCTGGGAGAAAATGGTACATATGTGGTGTTACAGGTCACTGCAATGCTGGCCAAAAGCTTTTTATTACAGTTCAAGGCCAAACACTGCCTCCAACCCTACCACCTGCCCCTGCACCTTCACCTTTTCAGGATGGACCTGGTTTTGATGGATGGGTGCCTAAGAAGTTATTAACTATATTTCATTAAATTCACTGTTGGTTTAACCTAAGTTTAGAGAGTTTGACATTGTTTTTCAGTAAGCTTTTGAGGGAGTGGTATTACTCCTCAGAATAAATTATTGTTTCTATTTCCAAGTTCAAAATGGAAGTTTGTGAATGTGCTCACTAGCTCAATCCAGCTACCATTCAAATAAAATTGCAAATTTACATTCCATTCCATTCTTCTCTAATATTCCTATTCCTTGACATCAACCACTCTTGTAACTTTATTATAGTTGTATCCATCTTCACTGTCACTGGGATTTCATCAACTTAATTTCTTTTTACTGATTGAATTTATGTGAAAGAAAGGAAACTAGAGAGAGGCAAACTCTCATTATTGTTCGTAAATGTCCATAATACATAACGTACAAGTACTTGTCTTTTCAATTCAAGAATTACAAGCTACCTGAACCTACTAGGCTTATAAAGAATTTATTTCTCAGACATTGGTTACGGTTTGTGTTGAAACCTATAAAATCAATCAAATTTCAAAACCTTGAATATTTCATGCTTCAGCTTAGCAGGACGAGGATTTAAAACAGCTTTTGCAATTGTGTTTTCCATCAGAACTTTTCATTCAGCAAAGGTGTAATAAATTAATAATACATTTACATAGATATGATACATCTGCAAAACAAGAGCCTGAAGTCTAGAACTCAAAATTTAGTCTAGCAACAACAAACACAACCATAAGTTACCAAATCAAAAAAAACTCAGAAAATTCGACGACATTATTAACATCAAAATAAACTACTCCACTACCTTTGCTGAGGCAATACTAATGATGTACTCAATCTCCTCTGCTACCTCTTTCATTGAAGGTCGATTCTGTCTCTTTTCCTCTAAGCAGCCCAATGCCAGAAATGCCACTGCTTTCATAGTCTCTAGCTCTATAGTGGTGGCTACATTCTTCAACACTGGATCAATGACATCCACCAACAGTTCCTCCTCCACCATTCTATGCACATAAACTGCCAAGTTCACATCATCTGGTGCCCTGTTAAAATCTATTGCCTTCTGAGCTGTCAAAAGCTCAAGAAGCACCACTCCAAAACTGTAAACATCACTCTTATCAGTCAATTGGTAGTTCCTATAATACTCAGGATCAAGGTAACCAAGAGTCCCCTGAGCACAAGTGGAGATATGACTCATATCTGTCTGAGCCAACCTAGACAACCCAAAATCTGAAACCTTGGCATACATATTGATATCTAGGAGAATATTGCTGGACTTGACATCTCTGTGGTAGATAGGAGGCACAGCCATGAAGTGAAGGTAAGCAAGACCCTCAGCAGTGTGACGTGCAATTTGAAGGCGATGTGTCCAACTAAGCAAACAACGGCCCTTAGGAATTTGACCTTGCAAGTGATCAAGAAGGGTACCATTTTCTATGAACTCATAAACCAAAATAGGCTGCTCCAGTTCCACGCAGCAACCAAGTAGACCAACAAGGTTTCGGTGGTTAACTTGGCATAATATGCGAACCTCATTGAGCACTTGATCAATGCCTTTGGCGTTGCCAAGCTTAGCACACTTGACAGCCACAGGAGTACCATCTTGAAGAAAGCCCTTGTAAACTTCACCATAGCCTCCAACACCAAGAAGTCGGTCATTGGAGAAGTCGTTTGTGGCTTTCTTTATCTCTTTGCCACTGAAAAGTTTAGCCGCTCTTCCCCCATTACTGGCATTCAGAATTCCTTCACGCTCTTTGGCTAGCCGTGCTTGTGCTTCTTTAATGCGCTTGTTGCGTTTGTAGAGTAGAAAGGCAATGATGGCAAGGATGATTGCAGCTCCAGCCCCACATACTGAACCTGCACATTGGTACCATCAAAGTGTATATAAATAGTGCATCATAAGAAAGAGACCACAGGAACCGGTGTTCATAATCGGCATCAAATTTTCATTCATCAAGGATATTGAGAAGTTTTTTTTTTCTTTTCCTCAATGGATGAAATATACGAGCAATTTATCAGCACTAAATTCACACAAAAATTACTGGTACACATTTATTTAGTTCTTTACATTCAAATTAAAATTTTATCTCTTGTATTAACTCAACGTTTGAGTAGGTAGATTCCTTTGACCTGTATTTAACTTCCAACTGTTACCTACGCAATTTATATTAGTCAGACCTTCATTATGAATAAAGTCTCAATTCACATGTCGTCATTCATGTGCTAATTTGTTTCTCCCACAATTTCGTAATTGTATATGAAGTATTGGTTCACCTATCATGTGCACAGCACATTGTCCGCACGAAACAACGCTGACTTTTTTTTAACAAATCCGTGTTACAACTACTATAGACTATGAAAAAGAGATGTCCAAACACAATCACCTTTAACAAATAGCAAACCAAAAAGGCTTTTTCAATCGACATTCAAATATATATTATTATCTACGTTAAAAATGTTAGATTTTCTAAAAAAAAAAATCCAAAAGTTTGGTTAATGATACATGTGCTATCGTTTTAATTCATAATTCAAACTCGACTAGTAATTCATCAAACATACATCAATAAACTTCAATCTAAACATGCATTATGTCTATTAAACTGTTTAATATTGTAAAAACGAAGTTAATTTTTTTTCTAAAATAAAAAGGAGAAATTAAAAATAAAATAAAAAAGTGAAACGAATACCTGCTATTATGGCCTTTTTTTTAGTGGAGTCCCCACAACCATCAGGGTTCTGGCAAGTAATTTCTGAACAAAAGTCAAACCCAAATTCCAAAATCAGTCAACGCACGAAAAGATTAAAAAAGTAGGACGAGGGCTATAATCGTGTACAACTCACTTTTAGTGCACACCCCTTGGATTGGGTCCCACACGAGCCCATCGTGACAGAAGCACCTCTTGATCCCGCTCGTAGAGGAGGCATCGGGCCCACAAGTCGACGTGGCAGAGTCGCAATCCTCCTGGGACCCACAGACGGTTTCTCTAGGCGAGAGCCACTGAATCTCCAAACCCGGTTCGGGCCAGCGGCTCACAGGTTGAGCCGAGTTGAGGTTAACGAAGCTGGAGTAGGCGCTGCAGCCAGAGTCTCTAACGCGAATCATATAGGAGTTGCTGGAGCCGCCGGTGCGGTAGGTGCAGCAGAGGGGGCCGCTCTGGCAGGAGGCGGCGGAGGCGGTGGCGTTGATGTAGGCGTGGCAGGCGCTGGCGGCGGAGCAGTTGAGGGGGGACTGGAGGAGCGTGAGGGTGCAGTTGAGGTAGACGATGGTGTTGGAACTGGTGATATTGAAGGGGAGGGTGCTGTTGAGCTGGATCCCCTGGTGCACCTTATCGGTAGAGACGCACGTGTTCTGCACGAGCGCCGCGGGCTGGATCACAAGGCGCTGCGATTTGGCGTCGATGGACTCGATCGGGTACGAGTTGTTCAACGTGTCGAATATGAGTGTGCTGGAGCTGCACCGGATTTTGTACGACTGGTCGCCGCATGTCGAGGTGGTGCTGAGGGGAAACGGCACCGTGGTGTTGCCGCACGCGGGGCACGGCGTGGCAGGGGACACTTGCGGGGCGCGTGATAGCATCAGCAGCAGAATTGCCATGAGAAAGTGTCTCGTGGTGAACTCCATTGGTGGCAGAAACTGGCACTTGAAACCGCGTCGTTTTCCTTCTTAAATACTGCTATGTTCACCATAAACTTTCATTTAACTATTTAATTCAATATTAATTATTTATTTAATATTTTCTTAAATGATGTTTACACGTATTTGGACAACAACAATATTTATAAAACAGTGAAATGTTTAATTAAAAATATATTTATTAATTTTTTGACAATTTTAACTCAATTTAAAAAAATACTTGATTTTTTAAAAATTCAAAATTTTTATTGTATAAAATTTTATAAATTTATTTTAATCACAAATATTTTTCTTAAAAAAAATTGAAACATATATACAAATCTTTATTATCAACTTATATAATTTATAATTATATAATATATAGATTTATATGTCTTATATTATAAAAATTATACGTATTTCTGTATTTGTGTCGTGTCAGTGTCTATATTATATAGTTTCAAGACGATGAATTTATGGTGAAATTATAAAGTGAAATATTTCATCTAATAACAAAGTCATTAAATTTAAGAGTTTTATTGAAAATTATGAAATTTGAAATATTTTGTTAATAGTAAAGACTAGCAACATTTATTGAAGATTGTAGGAGTAAATAAAAGAGGTGATAAGATATTTTATGAAGTTGACTTTTGTGTCATAGTTGACTACTATATTTGCATAGAGTTTATAGTTTATTGGGTGTTGCCAAAACAGTACTTAACGTCTTATTTTATGTTTGTTTTCTTCACTAATTAAATGCATCGGATTCTTTGTTTCTTTTTTAAGAAATGCATCAAAGTCAATAAGAACAAATATTACTTCAATAAGTCTTAACAAATATTGTTGTTGTTCTACTATTTTGGTTAGCTGTTATAAACTTATTTTTATTATATTTTTTCAATAAGTTGATTCATTGAATTGATAAAAACAAAACTTTAATTTAGTGTTTGATTATGTTTAATAGGGTTGTTCTCAATTTCTCAAATTAAAAAGATAAATAAATAAATAATTTCACATTAAGTCATTACCTTCTGATATAAAATTTTACATCAAATAATTAAATCAATAATTAATAACACTTATATGCATAATTATATTTTTCAAGTTTCGAATTAAAACATAACTAATAAAAATATATAAAATATATGTGATCCGTTTTTATTCAACCATATCCAACCCTTTCTCTTCTTTCTCTTCCAAATCTACACTCATGTCCATTCTCATCCACTTTTCAACAAAAGAGAATGATATAATAAACATTCCAGTAACAAAAGTAAAAGAAAGCAATTAATTTCTATAAAAAAAAAAGTATTCCACTTTTTTTTTATTTTTTTCAATATTTGCAAAAAAAAAAAAATACAAAATATTGTAATGAGAGAGATTAAGTTGGGTATTACAAGATGATGTTCCATTATCTAGAAACGAAATTACTTTGACTTTTGGAAGATAAAGAAAAAATAAAGACAATTAAATAAATGAACAAAAAAAATGATGAATAGGGTTGTGGAGAGGGAAATGAAAAAAAAGAGAGGGTTGGGTGGTTAATTTTAAATATTAAAAGAGTTAAGTTTACTTAAGAAGATGCCCATTTTAAATTATTTTAAAATATATATGAATGATAAAATTGTATTTTTTTTAAATATAAGAGACCAATTTAAATAAAATTTAAAACATGAAAAATTACCTATGTAATTTAACCTATTTAAAAAATAAAACAAATAAATAAATGGTATAATCCACAATTTGAGAGAGAGAGAGAGAGAGAGAGAGAGAGAAATGGGGATAGAGGAGAGGAAAAAAACTTTGATTAAATACTACACCGTGGATAATTTTACATAAAAATTACTATTTTTAGTTCTAACTATTAAAATATAATTTTATACAATCATGACATGTAAAATTAAATTGCAACAATAAAATATAAAATAATTCATATTTTAATATCAACTTTGATGAATAAAATGAGATGTCACACAATTTATACTAATATAATGTAATTTACGTGAAAAAAGGCTTCAATATAATTTTTAGTTGTGAAAAATTATAATTCAATTAAGGTAATGTTTAATAAGAATTATATTTGCGAAATTTGATCCGTGTGTGAAAAGAGAAGTAGTTGGGAAGGTGGTAGAGATGCTTAGAAGGTTTAAAAAATGGCCCAAAACTGATAAGCTTGCGAATAACATGTTTATAGTAATGAAAGTTGAAAAGAAAAGATGTGGAACATCTAGAACATCACTACCTAATAAAATAAAATAATAGAAAATAATAATAATAATAAAAATTGGTTGACATCACAAGATCTTGCTTTATGCCATGGCAAAAGAATATGTTACTTAGATGACAGGTATAGCCATGCCTAAATTCCGCAGAAAGCAGCTTCTGTTATTTGACTTTGACTCCATCATTACTGTAAGGATTTTGACTAAATATAACATGTCCCACACTATTCTTTAAACAACAAATACATTTCATATCTTCAACTCTATCATCAAATATTTATGATGTGTTTGGAATATTTATGATGATATGAATACTTACGAGGGAGGAAGAAAGTTAATTTATAAGGATTAAGGATGATACGTGAGATTGTTTGAATTAGAAATTTTTTGAAAAAAATTTGTAAGTGATGTGATAGTTAAAATGAAATTTATAAATTATTTTAAAAATATAAAATGTAAATTTTTAAATTTATTTTTATTAATAAAAAATATTTGAATAATAAATTATGGTATATTTTTTGAAAGTTTGAATTAATTAATTTTTTTAATATATAATATTTATAATTATTTGTATTTTTTAATAAAAAAAAATATAATAAAAATATTTTTATGTTAAATTGAAATAAATTTATTAAATATGTTAAAAATTATAAAAATAATATTTATTATTATATATATTTGTTATTTTATATAGTTGTTGATATTAATTTTTTTTTTAATAGTATAATTAAATATTTTAAAAACAATTAAATAAATTTATATAATATTTAATTTTGTATATTATAAGAAAATGGATTTGAGTAAAATGCAATCATAAATCAACACAAATCTTTCACCCTTTCTCTTATCCATACTCTCAAAATTCTTGAAAAAAAAAAAGCCTTCTCCACCTTCTCCTCCCCCTTCTTGGAAACAAACATGGAAACAAACACGGCATTATATAATATAATTTTTAAGAACTACTTCAAAATTCAAATGGGTAGGTATCTCTCATTTTTCAAAGTTCATAGAGCCAAACTGGTCAAAAATGTATACAGAAATTGCGTCATACATGAGCATTCCGAGAAAACAAATATTACTTATTCTGAACTTATAAAAAAGTATATTTGTCCATACATTTGGCCAATAAAAACTGTGTGTGTAAACACACTAAATCTAGAGAACCACCTCATAGCCAAGTGCATGGGGTGCTAACTTCTACAGTGTGTAATTACAGTGTAGAGATATACAATTAAGAGATATACACTATGAAGTATAATTGTTACATAGATGAAAAGGACCCAATATTTTCCTTCCCAAACCAGAATTCAGTATTGAAATAGGCAGCCATGATATGATGATTCACACCATGAAAGAATACAAGCATGTATACACATGTCATATGTATACCACTACTATATGTACATATACACATGCATATGGCTTCTTGATTTTACCAAACAAAAGAAAAGCTAGCTAACAAAATTGGGTCATGTCATGGAGCACTGACATGACATGACAAGACATGAGATCAAGTGGGGGACTCGGCAAGAAGAAGAGTATGCCACCAGCCACATGCAACGTTTTTAGCTACGCAACCTTGGATGGTGACTTCAGAAGGAATGTTACGATCAATCACATCACCAAGGCCCAACTGCCACATTCAGAAATAAAAACTTAGAATAGTGTACAAGAATGCCAACAATTCATAAGGCAAGAATCACCTAATGGACGAATGTGGCCTGATAGAAATTGCAATGATACTGATTGTTAAAATATGAAATTAAAATAGCACGTGAAACTGATAGTACAACATAAGCACCTGTCCATACTTGTTCCATCCCCAGCAAAAGACTCTTCCCTTATCTTGAAGAAACAAAACAACAAAAGGAGAGCTAATAAGAATCTATTCATAACAGACACATATTTCCACCTGATTTTTTATCTTCCAATATAAACAAAACTCAGCATCAGTGAGCTCAACATGACAAGTAACTAGACTCATAACAGTCCATCCAAAATGAAGAACGTGCATGACTATTGTGAAAGCAGAAACAGTAATGCACAGACTGAATTTAGAATTTTATTGTTACATTATTGTAGAAATATATTCATCTGGTGAGCTTAAATAACAGAGACCACATTTAACAATTTTGCAGTCAGTCAACCCGAAAAATATTTTTCCGTGACTGTGATAAAGAATATTTCACCCATTAACACCATTTCACAGTAGCATCAGCTTCCGACATTTTTAATGAGAAAAAAAAAATACTGTTCCAATATTCCCTGTCATTCAGTTCCAGTCAGTTGTATTGGCAAAAGGCATTGCAACTAAAGGATAAATAACATCTCAAAACCTTTTGTAAGAGACACAAAAGAATAAATTATGAAAAAAAAGGATAATATCAAGGGCTCACTGTCATCAATATTTGAATAACCACATTCTAGATTCTAATATTAAAAAAGAGATGAAGATGAGAAAAGAAGCAGTATCCAGTCTAGCAGTATTTAGATATGCATTAATGTGACTTCAGTCTTAGGATCAGTTTGGAAAACGTCTTCATAAATATTTCTAAGAAAATAAAAAATAAGAAGAAATATAAAATGATTTTCTCTATTAACTTGCAAATAAACTAATTTATAGAATTTCAAATAACTTTTTAAAAGTCTTGTCTTTAAATTATGTAAAAACTAATTTTAACTTATGAAAAGACTCTTTTTACTTTTTCCTTCTTATTTTTCCTGCTATAATTGCTATGGAGAAGTTTATCTAGGAAGACCCTTAGAGGAATAGCTTTGCCTACATGGTTTTGAAAGTTCCATTAGCAGTTGTGTTACAGTATACCTGTTATTAGAGCACTGTGGCGAGCCCCACAAGATATCTTCTTAACGTTGACATTTTCCAAGCTCGGACAATCCAGGAGCCTTGGTACAGTCTGTTCGAAATTCAAAACTAAAATTAATATCACAGAATGACCCAATTCAACAACCCAAGGCATGACATGCATTATGGAGCTTTAGGTGACAGCAATAATGACATTGGTAGCCATAATGCACTGGAGTATATGATCACATTATTGTGTTTCAATGGGATGGCAAGGGCATACCTCAGCTTGATCAGCGCCAGTTCCCAACTGCCCAAACTGGTTTCCACCAAATGCATATACATCACCATCAGCAGATGTACACACAGTATGCCACAGTCCTGCGGCAACCCCCTCTATTTGAATACCCAATAAGGAAGATACATAAGTCGGACTCAGTTCATCATCTGTACTTCCTTGCCCACACTTTTCCAAAACAATATTACATTATTTTAGTATAACAAGCATAGCATGCATCAACCAATAGAGCGAACAGAAAGATAAACATTGTAAAGTAACGGAACAGATTATCCCATGTTAGGAGTGAACCTCATCTTCAACATCTTATTGCTTTTGCTCACCATAAACTACTTAACCTACATGTTGATTCTAAAGAATGGTTACCAGTTGATGATATAGAACGTTAATAGATTTCAACTGTCCAAACTCCAAACTCTCAAGAATTTAGTTAATCCTAATGTAATAAAGTCCTAAGCAATCTTAGCTTAGCGGCTGCATATTACTAATTAACAGTACCAAGGAAATAATAGCTAGCAAAATAAAATGTGGTTAATATGCAAACTTAAGCAATTACACCTAAAAGGAACTAACAAAGGGAGAAGGTATAACTTCAGTGGATGATACATCTTATGTCAAGAAGAAAACTCATGTAGCCCATCAAATAATTTTTTATTTTATCTTTGTATCTTTTTGAGGCCCCATCAAGTGAACTTAATAGTCTGCCTCAAGCCTGATTCAGTCCAGAATTTGCTTTCTAATATGATATGAAGGCCAAGCAAGCTATCACAGATTAGAACACCTCAGAGGAATTTATTTACAATTAGCACTGATGAAATTTACACTGCCAAATAGGATAAGAAATTTGGGTAGAGAAGAAGACCAAAGACGTCCCAAATTCACCTTAAATTTACCTGTCCATAAAGTCCCCAACCAAATGTAAGCACAACTCCAGCATCTGTAAGTTGAACAGGAAGATATTAGGATATTAGTATATGTGACTTTTAAAATTCATGTAACTGGTAGCAAATAATTAAGAAATAATAAGCAATTATGTGTCTTATTTTCTATATTTAAAATTAGTAGGTAACTGCTCAACTCTTATTTTCACTAGAGATACCAAATAGACTCGTACATATTTACCTGTTATTACTGCACTGTGTCGACCTCCGCAGGCAATTACCTTTATATAACTTCCTAGAACTCTGAAATTTTGTCCATCTGAACTCATGCTTCCTCGAGCCAGTGACAACGACATATCTTTACCATAAGAGGAGGTATTAATACAAGGAACTAGATGAGGAGAGGACACCATTCGTATTCTAGAACCCAAACCAAGCTGCCCTTCACCTCCATAGCCCCAACCCCACACCTGTCCTATATCTGAAACTTCCAGAGAATTACAATCAATAACATGTTTTAGATTGACAGGTCTTCCATAGCACACAAAAATTTTCTTCAACCAAAAGATTATCACATTATCTACAAAAAAAAAACATACATAAAACTTAACAATCAGTCATTTAATAAAGTCAATACCTGACAGTGCTAAGGTATGGCGACCACCAGCAGCAACACTTGCTATCCTTACGCCTGGGTTTAGTGTGACAAGACATGGCAACGCTGTAGTATCATCACTGGAAGATGAGGTTTCAGCTGTTTGTTTTGCTGAAGACACTCTTCTTCTCTTTGTACTTTCTTCTCCACTGGTACTAGAAGCAGTTCCTCCAGTAGATTTTGAGCCTTGAGAATGAGGGCTTACTGTAGCAAAACCATTCTACATCACTTAGACAGATAAAGGGGCAAAACTATTTTTTTTCTTCAGTTTTCAAGCACCATCCTATATCATAATGGTTTCTATGTTTTACTCTTCTTCATGTACACTTAACTAGCTTAAATCACCTCCTAGGAGGGACAGTAGCTGTGGAGAAATGACAATTGTAAATAGGTCAAACATACCTTGCTCCGTCAGGAATGAGCTTTGCCTTCCCGGTACGTCCTTTTCAGGGTTTACCCCAGTTAATGATTCACCAAACACCTTCCCAGAGGGAACACATTCCCTCCATCCCCATGTGTAAACTTCTCCACAATCTGCATAGGACCAACAAAACAGGTATGTGAGTTGATAGAAGTAAGAGAAACATGTTTTATGGACAGAAAATCTCTTGGATCCGTTTTGGATTAATTACTTGTGGAAATTTGCAAGTATTGGATAATTTATCCAACAGGACAAACCTTCCGGTTCAACATTAGTTTATCCCTTCTCATTTCAATCGCATTGTAAAGTGTTCCTTCCCTGGCAAGGAAGATAAGTAAGTGAATCTTACCAGTCACAGCAACACAATGCGCCCATCCAGATGCAGCTTTTACAATAGTCACTTCAGTTGGAAGAGGGAAAGGCTCTGGAATTTCCTTTATAAAAAAACTATAAAATGTCAATCGAGTAAAAAAGAAACAAGAGAGAGAACAGTGTAACTCTATATGGTTAAGCATTACCCCATGTTTGCCAGATGTAACATAGCTTTGGCCTGAATCATCTGATGAACCCCATGTTATGAGCTTTCCGAGCTCTGATTAAGGAACAAAATATGAAAAATGATGAATCCTTTATGTTAATAAAATGTGAAAAGAAAATGGGAGCCTGAAGAGATGCAAGGCAGAAAGATAAGCACTGAGATAACTTCCTTCAAAAGAGAATAAATCAAGAAAGAACAACGCTGACCTGAAGTACCAACACAACATCATTTAAACAAAAAAAAACTAGGCTCATACAGTCATATTGAAGACATTAAACGTGAATTGCCCACATAACAGAAAAACAAACAACATTAAGTTCCAAGGGAGTGATTGATTAAAATAAGTAAAACCAGCTCAAGATGGTAGTACTGAAAGCCTGGCAGACTAATTCATTCAAAACGTTTCATCGCCTTCTTATTGAAAAAAAACACTTTAGCTGAGATTCATCCAAAAACAAATTAGCAATTTCAAAAAATTTCACATGAAAATATGATAAGAGAATAAATAAAAATGTTCCTAATAATACATATATAATCTAAATATTCTTAATTATATAGGATTTATTCCTTATTTCTAAAATTATAATGGAAACTTAGCACAATAAGTTTGTGAGTCTTTAAAATATCACCGTGTTTGTCCTTTTTAATATTAATATTGTATCAGAGCTATGTGAGAGACCCAAAAAAAATTAAATTCCACTCTTCACTTGGTGTTTGATAGTGTGGGACACAAGGGCACATCATTGAAGAGGTGTGTCTCCTCTATTATTTGAGCTACATAACAAAATAGGTTTAATGGTGTTTTTTGTCTTGTAAAATTGACAATCTTTAGTTTTTACTCCCAAATTTTAAAACCCCAATCATTCCTGCGTTCTGTGAATACTCAAACTTCCCTCGTCGGTCTATCTGTTTGGCTGACGAAAGTTTAGCATATCTTATAGACTGCGAGATAAAAGTTTAGATATTTACAAAATGCATCGACAAAAAGTGAGACACCTTAAAAGTTAGAGGCAAAACAAAACGTTGTAAATTTTACCAGGAAGAAAAATCCCATGAACCCTAACAACATATCCTCCGGAACATAAAAGACTAAAAATAGCGAATAACAATAAAAGTTCCAAACCCAATAATTCAATCTAACAAAAAATAAAGTGCCATATTTGGCAAAAACACTGGAATCAATTCTTCCCACAGCAGCACAAGTTCCAGAGTAAAATCTATGCGCAAGCTGTCATGGTTCAAAATTACCTCTACCAAAATATCAATTTCGTCTTATTTCAAAATAAACGGAAAGAACTCTGCGGCCAGCAAAACCACACAAACAAAGAACTTCGACGAGGACAACATCAGAGTGTTAGCTCAGGCTACTGAACCGACTCCGCTAAATTTAGATTCTGACTCCACTAAAATGAAAAGAAAAACAGCAGATACAGATATAATGGAGAAACAACTCCTTACACACGTAAAAAAAAAGGGAAAAAAGAGAGGATTTTCCTCCTAAATCTCCAATTCAAGAAAGAAAAGATAATTAGAAAAGACAAAAATAAAGCTAGGTACCAGAGATAGCCATGGCGAATCCACAGCCGCCGCCGCAAACATCTCCCCAAGAGTAAACTGACGGCGGAACCCTAACGAGGACCGGCGTGAGCAGCGGCGTCCTCTGCGGCAGAGCTCCGGGGAGGTAACCCCACATGAACACCAACATCTCCTTCTCCACTTGCATTGCTTCACTCTCCTCGCCATTCATGGCGATTCCCACCAAAAACACCGAACAAAATCGGATACCCAATGCAACAATTTCAAGAAAGAAAACTACTTTATTTAATTTTAAAAAAAAAAACCTCAAGCGTTTCCGTTTATATCTTTTCAGCGTTTGCGGAAAGTGCCCCAATCTTTTTCACTGCTGCTGCATAAAAGGGACCGTATCATTTTCGGAGTAACGGGGGTGCCACATCGGACGCTCGCGTGGTTCCACTGACACGTGGCGCATTTATGGCCGCTGCATCTTCCTTTCGTTTCTGGCCAGTAGTTTGGCCGAACTTTCTGGAAGGTCTCAGCCCCCTGCTAACCCCCGCGGGGCCGTGTGCGCACCCAGCTACCGTGGCCGCTCTCTCCTCGAGCCACGTGTTCACCCCTCCGTAACCTCCAATCATTGTTCGTCGCCACGTTTCGATTCCTCTCTGGGACACGTCAGCGCTGGGCCCCGCGCCGAACCTAAGAAGTTTGTGAGCTATGATGTGACGGTATACGATGGCGTCATCGCGGTGGTTTTTGCAACTATTTTTGCTACCTCTTCAATGGAGGATTCTTCGTTTCCATTCTTCTGAAAATTTGATCGTGTTAGCTTTCTTCCGGAGACACGCATCAAGACGGTTGAAATATACTCTCTCACATAGTTCAGACTCGAGAAACAAAACAGTTTAAATCCATTTTTCTCTCCTTAATATATTGCCATGTCTTTTTTAAGAATAAAATACATTAACTATGATTGATCCTAATAATAATACATTACCTAATTATGTGTTTTGTGTTTCAACTTCTCCAATAAATGTTCCTTGACCAAACACTCTCTCTTCATAAATGACAGTTGAGAAGTGAGAAAACACGTGTGATACTTTGATTGGCACGTGGGTTCTTGGTAGATAGTACCACTTCTTCAACAAAATTCATTTTCAGAATATATATATATATATAAAGGATTTTGGAATGGGAATTTGAGTTTAGTACGTATGTAGATGAATAAGGTGAAACATTGTCATGTGATTAGGTAATGCAAGAATTGTATTATTATTTTTAACAAAAATGACAAGATTCGTTGCCTTTAATGCATCATCCGAACACAAGTGAGATTTACTTCACGTCACCGATTGTGTCATTATCAAACGTTTTTAATTTTCAACTAATCACTAATCACAACAACAACAAAATATAGAAAACACCAAAAACTGTTAGACATGGCTTTTAACGTGCAATCCACAATATCAATAAATGACACTTTATAAAGGCAATAAATTTTATTGTTAAAATAAATTACGTGATATTAAATCTTAGAGAAATTAATGGAATAATGTTTTAAATAATAATACAAAATCAAATTTAAAACTTTCAACTGAAAAAGCAAATACATATACATAACACCATGTAAAGCCGCAGGGCTTTTAATTGATGGAATGAAAGCAACAATTGGATCGCTTTGGGCCCGGCCCATTTCAAGCACATGAAGACACGTTGCCCTAATCATCATCATTCACATCTTTGCCACTCAATTTTTGTGGCACTAACACATCTCACACCACCTTCGAAAAATTTCAACACGTGGGTGTTAACGAGCCACCTCTACTACAAAACATCGTGCCCATTAACAGATTATTGAGCCCAGTTGAATGATGGGCCATGATCGTGTGGCTGTGAAGCCATCGTACGATTGGGCTCCGAGGTTGGGATGAAAGGCGATAATTGAGTGTGGGTGGGCCAAGGATAACGTGATGGGCAAGTGATTCTGAACCGTCCATCCAGCTATATAGAGTCACGGACAAATGTTACAGAAGGCGTGAAATGAGGAGCAGCTAGAAGCGTTGGATGTTTGTGTTGACAATCATTAGAGTGGTGAGTGTGTTGATCGTGTGGTGAGGAGGAGGTGTTATCTTTTCATGATATCACTGTAAATATGAACGTGCTGAACATAAATTTTTAATTCTAAAAATATTTATTAACTACCTGATTGATTTACTTATAATTAGTGATTGATTAATGGAATTCTTTATAGTTAGTGATTGATTAATGAAATTCCTTATAGTTAGTGATTGATTAATGAAGTTCTTTAAAAAATTCTTAAAGAAAAATTGGACATAATCCAAGTTTTAAAGTTAAATCATTATTATGTTATTGTATTATGTTTTCTTTATAGACAATTTACTGATTATACGAAAAAAAAAGTATTGTTTCTTTTATTCAACATTACCTTCCACAATTTGTTTGTACTTAAAAGTTATGAAAGTTCATAAACTTAATCAATTATTAATCGTAACTTTTTCGTTACATAACTGTCATAGGATTTGAGTAATGAAAGAGGCCATATAATTGTATTTGTTTGTTTAGATTTTCTTAAACTCTTATTTATATATTTCTAAAATAATTTTTCAACTAAAAAATGGGTCACCCTTCATGTATTAAATAACACTTGAGATAAATGAGATTTGATCAAATTTTGTTTAAAAAATAATGGCCAAAAGTATTTGAAGAAGAAAACAATAAGTATAAATTGATTTGTAAATTTTAGAAAAATTAATAGAAAATATTTTAGAAGTTTATAAAAAGTTCTACAAAATTTTATATCTTTATAAAATATTTTAGGATGAAAAAATGTAGGGAAAAATATATGAACTTGTATAGTCACCTTATTAACAAAGAAGTTATACAAGTTCATGAGCCAAATAAACTCATTGATCTCATTGATGAGGACGATATAACTTTCTTTTCGTGTCATTGACATATAATTTTGACTATGATACATTTTATGTATTTATATTTGTTTGTTTTTCTTTTTAAAACTTTATTTTAAATGTTTTTTGAATTACTTTTTTACATATAAACAAAGGGTCATCCTCATGTACTAGGAACAATAGAGATAAATGAGAAAGAAATTTTTTTGTTAGATCATTATTATAATTGTTATATAAAGATTAATTTTATTATTATTATTGTACTAAAAACAAAAATTAATATGATTTTCCCCTTTAATGTGAAATCATTATATATTGCTTTAAATGTGTAGAAAAAAACAATGCATTAAATTAAATTTGGTCCACGGTAGGTTTTATTAAAAAAATAAGATTCGGTTGTGTGTTGACTTGTGAAGGTCATATATTTAACTTTTATTATAAAGTAGCCAATTGATAGAGAGACATTATTTAACTTCACTTTCACACAGGTTTTTAGTGTATAGTGTGACAATGTGAAAATGACAAAGCATGTTACCCAATAATGAGTAATTCAATATTTTCATAAATAAAATATTAAATAGAAGCATTTGTTTAATATCTCTTAGTATTTTCTAATTTAATAGTTTTGATGTAAAAAACTTGGAATGTCATGAGTATATCCAGTCCAATCAAATTAGAAAAAAACAGATAAAAAAATTTAAAATACTAAACTCATTTATTTGATTAGATCGAAATTTAAATTCAGTAAATGGATCAATTGTAATTTTTATTTCTTATGTATTTTTAAATTATCAATGTCCTATATTGATTTATTTATGTAAATATAAATTTAGTCAACAAATTATTTTTAGTTACTATTTAAAGAAAAAACTACACTTACCTACTTTTCCTATAAAAAAATTTATTATCAAATCGTAGTTCTTAGACGTAAATATAATTGTTAGAGGGTACACCAACTAAAATCAAATAATATAATTACGAATAACAAATAAAATCGTTTTTATGGATATTATTTGAATTTGTCCTGACAGATTTTTTTTTAAACATAACTATGAATATGAATAATAATTGATTTTTTTAAATTAAATATAAAAATATGATAAGTATTTGCACATTTACTTCATTTCCGTCGCTGACTCATATATGTCACAATACTTATCTCTATCTCCGTCAATGTTTTAAATTATTAAAATATTTTGAATTTATTAAGTAATCTAAAAAAATTGTTTTAAATTATTAAAATATTTTGAATTTATTAAGTAATCTAAAAAAATTATATTATTTTTTCTTTGTTCTTAGTTTCTTAACTTGTTACTCGGTTATATATTTGATGGTATTAATTATTTGATTACTTAATTGTTATTTTTATACTCTTATTTAATGTTTACATTATTATAATTTTATTTTATTTTGATATTGGAGAAAAAAAATGTATTTTTTGACGTTGAAAACTTAATAATATTATATTTTTTTATTGTAATTTTTTTGTTTTAAGAAAAATTAAGTTCAAAATTAATATTTGAAACAGGCATACCTGTTCTCAACGGAGATGAGATGGAATGTATAGATATAAAAATGATTTTACTTAAAATATAAGGATAGATAGTGAAACTGACATCTCATTCCCCCGCATATTATTCGTTTGAATTATTAGTATATTATTGTCTGAAACAAGGACACTTTTGTCTTTTCACCATGCACTTTCAAACAATGGGAGTGCAGAATGCATGCACTTTACTGATAAATGTTAGGTGCAAATTGCGTTAATTACTGAAGGCAATGCTAGTGGTGCAGGGAGGGACCAAGGAATAGTTGTAGTTTAAAATTACTATGATTAATAATTAAATAGAAAAGTCTAATCACATTGGTTTCGTGTATCATTTTATAATTATTTTTGATTGTTTGTGAGAAGAGGATGTGAATGATGGCATGAAAGACCTACCAGATTGAATCATAGACCGAGCAGACATAAACATAAACCCGGTGATTCAAGTCTGGAACGGAACCTTCACTCCAAATCCTGGCATTCCAAGAGAAACAACTTTTGTCATTCATCTATTCTTCCGCTTATAAAGGAAATGTTTTCTTCCAAGGCATAAACAAATATATCAGCTATTTACTTTTTATTAAAGTCATCAAGCACGATATACCCTACATTAGAACTGTTCTAATGTCAAACTACCACAGAAAATGTTGTCGAAAACAGCCCCATGAGACAAGGAGTGAAGGCCAGAAAACTTGACATATAAAATCTCAGGGATCAGTTGAATTGAAAATGGTGAATCACTTATATTGACAGGGAGTTTCATGACTAGGGTTATCTATATCACACTTTAATGGTTTGCAGATTCAGATTGTAAACTATGCTTATGTTCGCCTCCTTACTCGCCTGCCATTTGGATTAACTGATTCAGCAGCTGCCCCGTCTGCCAAATCTTGAGCATATATGCTACTGCCACTTCTCTTTCTGCTCAATGTCAGGCTTGAGTTATCGTCCACTGAGGCAAATGTCTCCAGCAGCTCCAACAACATTGCGGGGCAGCTCTCTTTCAAATGCACAAAAGCTTCCGACTGCATTACAGCTGCACAAGGTGTAACCATATACATCACTGAGTGTTCAAAGGTTGAAATTTCAAGGGGCTCTAGAAGCCATTAACAGTAAGGAAATAAAGTCAAGAAGAGTATAAAGTGAGCCAGCGACTTGGTGTTCAAAATTTTAGTGAAAACTCAAATTGCCCCATCAATGAATAATTAAGCACTGGAAATTCAGAGCTAACAGATTTTCAAAAATCCACCAATTTGTACAAAAAACTTGATTTATGCATTAGAAATTGGAATTACCTTCTGAAAATGCTCCATCTGGAAACGAAAAATGAAAAGCTCAGGGGTGGTGGAATATTTTCATAAGTACAACAAATTGAATCACACTATGGCAATTCATTTCACAAACCAAGTATTTAAAATCTAGTCAATACACAAAATTACAAAATCTGGATAATGGACACACCACCATTTCCTTTTATCCTAACATCAATTAACAGATAGTAAAGAAGAAAAAAATGTAAGGACATTTGATTAGTCATAAGGTACAAGGTAAAAAAAAAAGAAACACCTAACAACATCGATCAAACAATTTCTAAGTCAAATTAAATTTAAATTATAAAACAAAAATTACAATTCTTTTAAAAAGTGACAGGGTACAAAAAATATTATCCATGTGTGAGTAGACAGACAGATAAGGGAGGGGGGTTACAGATTCAAATTAAATGTAAACAAAGGTGCAAAAATAATAGGGTAACAATAAACAGTTACTTACAGAAACCACAGAGTACAAGAGAGAATCAAAGGCTAAGGAAATTTCTTTTAGAATTTAAAGGGATGAAACGTTTCATGAACGGTACTGCTATAAATGTTGTATTTCATGTGCATGCACATATGGGTGAGGACAGACACACACAAGATCATATCCTTTTTTGTAATGTAACTACATAGGTTTACATTTACTGTTCCCTTACATTCATATATTTCCATTTATAACCACGGAGCACGTAGAAAGAAATCTTCTAAAAATATTAACAGAAATAAAAATAAAATTTAAAACTAAGCTTACAGAAAATAAGGAATAGGATAAGTCATAAATATTCTTTAATGTCATTGTATATATTACCAATAGGGAAAGAAGGAATTCGCAATATACTACAAAACAAAGCAACAAACCTCTTGCGTCATTATTAGAAGGACACTGCACAAACCATAACCCACAACCCACTAAAAAATATTCCCTCTAAATAAGACAAGCCACATCCAAATGTCAATGATGTCTACTATAAAAAAAATACAGTTTTTAAAAATAAAAACTAATGAGGGTCACTACAAGCAGCCTTACCCTTGCACATGCAAGGAAGCTGTTTCCATAGAGATAAAATATCATATTCCTTACTAAATCGTGGCAAAGTTCTCAATGCTTCAGTGATTCCCCTATAACTAACCAGCATCCTTATTTCCCTTCGTTATTATCCCAAGAAGCTCAATTGCAATAGTTTCTGGAATAGCAAGTATGTGCGAGATAATAAAACTACTAAAACGAGATTACAACAAATTACCACTTTAAAAATATACCAGATAAAAAGCATCTATCAAAACCCCCTATATCTTTCTATTTTATTTTTTCCTGACTAAATAGACCATGGAAACATGAGAAAGTACAACAAGAAGATGAGACTCAGTGGGTCTGAATTGTAAGTATTCGAGCAGTATGTGTAGTGTACCACTGTTTCTAAACTTTTCTGAGGAGGCCCGTGTCCGGCCCCTTCTCCACCACAACACTCAATATTATCAAAACCGGTCTGGTCATTGATCTGGACAAGGCACTGGATTGGAGGGACTTGACTGCTCCGGTGGATCAGTAGTTGAACACCATGAACCAGTATATATTATTCAATATATATTTTATATCTTAATATATGATTAAAAAAACAGTAAAGAAGTATACATTTGTTTTTTCTGACATATAATGCAGTGCAGAACCACATTTAATCCACAAAAAACTGTTGGAGATCATACACATCCATAGTAAAAGTCATCAAGAAGACCTGGAATCCTAGTTCAACCCTGGTTTATAGACCAGGTTGATGACATCATTACGGGCGGGTTAAGTGTACATACAATCTAAATAGAGGACCAGACCAGTTATGTCCGGTTAAGATTCAACTGGTCAGACCGGTCAGTCTAGGTTTAATAACACTAACAGTGCTATAATGCACTATTCTCAACCCTGATGTATATATAAATATATTCTATAATATATATATGTTATCATAAGTTGCATATTTATCTCTATTCTATAATCCATAATTACATATTAATGGTTTTCTATATTTTTTTAAATAATCTTAAACATTACAGAGTAATGTTAACAAAAGCATATAATTAAAAAAACAGCAAAAGAACCCTTTCCCCAATTATAGGACTGTTTGGATAGAAAGGCCCAATTTGGAGTCAGGCCCAACATCCCCTCTGACTTTAGAAAGAAAAAAACCCTAGTGAATTTCTCGCAGCAGCCACAGAATATAAACACACCACCAGAGATGCCCAGAAGAGATGCCTTTTAAGAGATGGGATAGAGAGAAGTAGCAAGTGAGGGGACAGGAGACACATTTTCAGAAAGAAAAAGAAAGAAAGAAGTAGCATTATTCCAGCCACACAGTCTATTTCGGCCACTACAGCTGCAACACTAAACTGTCCCCTACAGGGGCTACTCTGCTCTTCCAAATTGCAGAGTTGCATGTTATTCTCAACCCCAGACTGTTTCCAGTAACAAATACATACTTTGGTGTACTTACTCCTGAGATTAACATGGACAAACCAGAAGCCTAAAAAAGATGTCGATGATGCCAAACACTTCAAAGTTCAATGCAAGTTCCATATATTTAAGTGTATGTGTTTAATTTTCTTGTAACAATTCTTGTTATCCAATTAGAAGAAACGCATAGAAAAAAATTAAAAAGAAAAATAGCACAATGATTGTTTCCATCAAATAGTATCTTGAAACCAAGAAACACAAACAGAACATAGACACATCGATATCAAATAAAGTTCTAACACATTGCTCATAATGATATTTGACCACATAGCATATTCAAACATCTTTCCTTATGTACTTCAATTCACAAAGATACAGTAAAATGTAATTAATTTGAAAAGTGTCAATAAACATCAAGAATTTAATCCATATTATGCTAATTGCCAAAAAGAATCTTAAGTTGAAAAAACCATGTATTTTAATATTGATATTCTAAAATGATGCATACCTCCCAAATTTGCTGGATTGGCAATAAATTTTAAACAGATTGCCTTAAGCTGTGGACAGTGGTGTTGCTCTGCCAGGGCAAGTGTCGTGGCTACATTGTCAGTATTGATTTCTTCACACAATTTTGATTCACAAAGCAGTTTGAGCCGGTCAAGATTATAGAGATCAGCAGCAGCCAAGAGATGCTGCACCATGACGGCATATGAGCAGACATTCATTGAGTCCATAACTTCATAGATGTCTGGAAGTTTGTCAGAATAAATGAAGAGAAGCATTGCCTGGAAAAAAAACAGATTAAAGATTTTCATTTAATCAACTTGCCTCAACAAACTAATATGAAAGAATAGTAACTTCAGTTAGAAAATGACAAGAAACATATAACATGAAGAAGACTATGGCTGCACGAGGGATATAATAATATATTAAAAAAATAACCACAATCCTTGAAGTATTAAAAAAGAATGAAATTATAATTGACATAAACAGCTTCATTACTCCACAAACTGCTCATGCAAACTAAGCCTATTTTTCATATACAACATTCTACCAACTTGGGTGTGTTTGGGACAACTGCAAAATTTTGATTATTACAATAATAAATTATTGTTATAATTGATTATAGTCAAAATTCATTTTTGTTCAAGTTCGTCAAAAAGTGATATTCAGATAATTAATTTTTTTTGGATACGAAAAAAATCATTTAACACAACAAAAAGACAATTATGAGTCTAAGGGGGAAAAAACAGTTCGTAAATAATATTAAACTACAAAATTTCAGATGCAATAAAATAAATTATTTTCATAAAACCAAAACTTTACAAATTGTACTTATTGTCTTAAACAAAGCTTATTTTGCAAACCATTTTTTCCTAATAGAACACGATTTCAACGATCTCAAACATGGTCTATCAAACAACTTATTATGTTCCACCACAAATAAATATTTCGGCAAGATACAACAAGTTCCATATGACTACTTTACAAATACAAGCAAACACAAATAAAACAAACTCTGAAACTAACGACAAAAAAATTAATTGAAGTTTGCGGGTCATATATCACAAATGTATTTCACTCTTCAGATATTACAAATAGGAATTAATTGAAGTTGAAAACTACCTTGAAGATAAAAGGCTCAATATCCTCTACCACTACTTCCTCTAAGCTAGGATCCCCAACAAGTCCAAAAAACTGTGCTCTAAACACAGGAGATCGAGCCGCAAGTATTAACTTATGAGCTTTGAAGCTTTCGCTTTTAACCTTGAAAACTATGTCGCAACCAACCTCTGAGTCCAGCAAGTCCTTAAAATTTCGGCCCATGTCTGACTGTGGCACAGTAACACCTTGTTTAGATCCCTCAAAACGAGTTTTGACAACACCAACAGTGCAATGCATGACAAGGCAATCGTCTTTTAGATACTCTGAAGATTCGAGTAAATTTCTTCTGAAGAAACGCTTGTAACCCCTGGAATGAGCACAGAAACGTTTTAATTGCAGGAGACATAAAAAAACATACACAGTAACATTCTATCCACCATACCAAAATAATTAAGAAAGTCAAATATAGGTAACTAAAATTACGTTAACTAACTTTAAATGCATTGCTCCTTTCAAACAATATTCTCACTCAAAAACACCTTGTATAGATTGCATAAAATTCAAGCCCTTAAACCCCCAACTAAACTGATTACAATAACAAACAAAACAAAAGGCAAAGAATGCTGAACAAATTGAAGGTAACATAAGCTGCCCTTATACTTCAACATGTAAGGACCACTCCTGAGAATGTGATCAAAATGTTAACAGCAGGAACCAACAAGACCAGAGATAAAAACCTTCCTCCCAACGGTCCAAAAACTTAAAAATCATATCACAGACAAAACTATATTTAGATGTAAAAAGTAAGTAACTCAATCCCTGGAATTACTATGCACCATTGATATAGTCATGCATTTTGTTCATGTAAAATCACTACTACTCTGCCTCAATTTACTCCTTTCAGGAACTAAGATGACATAAAACAAATGGAGTGACATGATTCGAGATCCAAAAATTGAGAACACAAACAAATTAAGGTATTAATCTTGTCCTATCTCGAAATTTGGCTCCTTCAAAGTAGTAGCAGTGCACTTTAGACTATAAATGCCTTTATAACCATAGATTAAAATGTAAAAAGTTGACGATAATTAAAATTAAAAGTGATAAGTACACACATAAAACAAGCAAGTTATGAAGTTATTAAACTCTCATCATTCGACATGCCAACATCACTCAATTAAAAACCCTAAACCCCAAAGTTTCTATATATGACCATTCCCCATAGCCAACCATTATTCCAAGTTCAAATTGGGGAGTGAATTGATGATACCAACCACATGCTGCCTCTATACTTCAAGGTGTACGGTCCACCGTCAAGAGGCCTATCGAAATGGCTATGGACCTTATCGTTTCCCTTCTCACTCTGATCCACCAGCGTCAACTTGAACAGAGCCCTAACATCGGTTCCGTCGCTAGCGAGAGCTATGAAGACCGAAACGTACATGGAATTGTCCTCGGGGTTCTTCCCATCAGGGTAGAAGTAAATTGCCCAATCGTAACCACCAACGCTAAAACTGTCGCTCATGATGTACTTCCCAGCACCCATCCCCTTTGCGAGAGAGTACCCCTTTATCGTGAATTGGTGAGAGCCATTCACCGTTTCGCTGATCGAACGTGAGCACGAAGAGCCCTCCGAGAAGGGCTTGAAATCCCCCATCCGGTCCTCCTCCAATTCCGCCATCGCAAAACCCTAGCTACGGTGGCGCATCGATGAGTGGGGCGAAACCCTATTTTCCCCCAAATTGAGGCGATGAGAAACGGAATTGAGTGCAGTGATGGCGGAAATAGGGAACGAGAGAGAGGAACGATGAGTTACGTTACGAATACGAAAGCTGTGTTGTGTGTTGCAGTTTGAGGTTTTAGAGAAGAAAGAAAGAAAGAAAGAAAATAGTTAAATGAGGTAAGAGAGAGAGAGAGAGAAACAGAGAGAAGTAAGGTAACAATATTCCAGAACACACAAAGAAACGAAACCCGTTATCATATTTATATGATTCTACTACTGCCAGCCACCGCTAACTCCTTCTAACACGCTATCCCACTTTCCTTTTCACACCCCCTCTCCTTCCTTAAAACTCACTTTACATTCATTTAATCTACTATAAATCTTCACTAAAATTTAAATAATTAGATTCAAGTTTAAATTTATAAAAAAATATTTTGATATGAACAAATCTATCTAATGTCAATTTTAAAACTGGTGTTTTTAATCAAAATTAATTTAAATTAAAAATAATTGATTTTTTATTAATTTTATAATACAAATAATGTGTAGTTAATTTTTTTAAATGATTAGATATTAATTTAAAAACAATATATATTTATAAGAATTAATTTAAATATCAATAATTATTTTAAAATATTTTTTAATAAATATAATAATTAACTGTGTGTTTTTTTTTAATTTTATTTAATAATTTTATAGTAGTGTATTATCTAATATCTTTTTCTTAACATACTAAATTTTTTAACAAAATAACTATTAAATTAAATATGATGTCGTACATTAATGTTATAATAATGTTACGATACACAATAAGTTGGATACGACATCCTTCTAAGTTTATGATTAACTTAAAATATGTGATTATAAAAGTCTTTATCTGAAATATTTTTTTTAATTTATAAGTATTAATAAAGAGAATTCCATTTTTAGTATATATAGTTCATTACTAATTTTATCCCTACCAATATAACTCATTTCATTATTTTACCTGGGTTTGTAACTTTTTTAAAACCTAAATAACCACATATAATAAAATGCTACATATAATAAAATTATAAAATTATAAACATCTTAAGAAGGAGTGTTTGATGGGTGTTAGGATTTCAAAATTTCAATGGAAACATTCTCCCTAAAAAGAGATTGAAATTAATCTCAGTTTCTTAGAAGTATATTAAACATTAATCGTTATCTCTTAAAAAATTATGATAATTTTTTTAATGAACTTTCACAATGATAACAAACAATAAAAAAATAAAATTGGTGGGAGAAATATAAAATATGGGAAACCTGCTTTATAATTTTAAGATTAATCTATTAACTTATGTTCGGTGGCAGATCACACCTTTATTCTAATATTAAATATATATAATAATTTAATGTATATATTTTGTATTTTTTTTCATATACCTATCACTTTGAAGCAACATTTCTCTCACAATTTTTTATTTATTTATTTTTTCTTTTGTTTTGCTAGATTTTCCAAATCATTTACGCAATTCAGTAGTAATATTATTTATTACGTAACCTTTATTATCATTTTTAATATTTATTTATTTTTAAAATTTTCTCTATTTCTACAATTATATTGAAGCTTTTTTTTTTCGATAGACACACTTTTAAATCATTTTTTCCAATTTTTTTTTAACTTAGTTATTGTAAATCATTCAATTATAGTTACCAAACATCATAAAGATTCATAGATTAATGGATTCTTCGTTGCAATTGGTCCCATTTGATATCATAGATTCTTCGTAAAAAAAAAATGGTGTAATTAGCAAACACACACAGACAGAGTGACTGCACTTATTTTGTTCATCTCAGTGAAACACTGAATCCAAAGGACACATTTTGACACGAACCCATTATTTTCTGATCCATGAATTGAATCGTGAAATCCCAATGACTGGCGATTTTCTCCGGACACCGCTCTCTCTCAAGATCGCCGTCGTCTTCTTCATCGCCGTCACCTTCTTCTACTTCGGCAAACACTGGTCCGATGGCTACCAGCAGCTCGTGTTTTTCAACACTCAACGTTCCGACCCGGATCCGAACACGAGCCCGGTCGTTTCCACGTCGCCGAATTACGCCAAATCCTTTAACCTCTCTGCCCTTATTGACCAGAACAGTACCCAACCGGTGCCGGAAAATGCTCCGCCGCCTCCGCAGCCGGATGCGTCGATCGAGCAACTGGGGATCGTGAACGAGAATGGCACGATGTCCAATGAGTTCGAGGTGGGGGATTTCGAACCGGGTATGGTGGATCAGTGGGTGAACGAGTCCCAGGTTGAGAGGGAAGGCTCTTCTTCTGATTTTGAATTGGTGAAGAAGTTTGGGTTGTGCCCACGCGAGATGAGAGAGTATATACCTTGTTTGGATAACGAGGATGCGATTCGGAAGCTGCCATCCACCGATAAAGGGGAGAGGTTCGAGCGGCATTGCCCCGTGCAAGGTCAAGGGTTGAATTGCTTGGTTCCTGCTCCCACTGGGTACCGTACTCCTATTCCATGGCCCAGAAGCCGAGATGAGGTCAAAACGTTGTCTTTTTGGTTTTTCTCTTCCAATTTAGCTAAACGGTGCTTTTGATTTCAAATTGGCGGATTTAAATTTGCTTTTATTTTTTAAGAGATAAAGTTCAGATGCAGTTATATAGGCATTTTTTATATTGTTCTCTTGTCAGAATTAGAATTTCACCTTAGTAAGATTAAGCTTCAATTTTGATAGGAAAACAGTGTCAAAAGCACGAATGTAACTTCACATACCCTTTTATTAAGGTTTTCATGAATATAAGTTTTTTGTTTTTGGTGTAGGTATGGTTCAATAATGTTCCTCACACACGTCTTGTTGAGGATAAAGGAGGCCAAAACTGGATTTCTAGAGACAAGGATAAGTTTAAATTCCCGGGAGGTGGCACTCAGTTTATACATGGGGCAAATGAATACTTGGACCATATTTCTAAGGTTATTAATTTGTTTCTTTTGCATGCTTTGATTTTGGTTTCGCCTTACCTTTTTTTTGGGAAAGTGTAGTTGCATCTTAGTGGAATCTGAAGCTGGATTTTCTTTTTTATCTTAGATGATTCCTGAAATTACCTTTGGTCGGCATATACGTGTTGTTCTTGATGTTGGTTGCGGCGTTGCTAGTTTTGGTGCATACTTGCTGTCACGGAATGTTGTCCCTATGTCGGTTGCTCCCAAGGATGTTCATGAGAATCAGATTCAGTTTGCTCTTGAGCGTGGTGTACCGGCAATGGCAGCAGCATTTGCAACTAGAAGATTGTTATATCCAAGTCAAGCTTTTGACTTGGTACATTGCTCACGCTGTAGAATTAATTGGACTAGAGATGGTATATATTTCTCTTTCTTGTATGATAAGCTACAATTCTTGGTAGTAACGAGGAGACATGTTATATTGAGAGGTCTATAATGGCTAATGACCTATCGAAAGTAAATAATCCATTTTTGGAACTGCCACTTTTCTTGTTAGTGATATGTAAATTACACTATTTGTGTTATGTTGCTTAGAATTTATATTTATTTGTGATGAAGATGGGATACTGCTGCTTGAAGTTAATAGGATGATAAGAGCAGGAGGGTACTTTGTCTGGGCTGCCCAACCAGTTTATAAGCACGAAGAAGCTTTAGAAGAACAATGGGAAGGTATAGCTAAATTTTCTTAAGCTTTTTAGAAATGGAGTTTGTCTAACTCTTTATTACTAAGAATGCTATCTAAACCTATGGCGAATGTAACATTTGGTTTTGTTATCTCCAGAGATGCTTAATCTTACAACTCGACTCTGTTGGAATTTTTTGAAAAAAGATGGGTACATTGCAGTATGGCAGAAACCGTTTGACAATAGTTGCTACACAAACCGTGAGGCAGGAACTAAACCTCCATTGTGTGACCCAAGTGATGACCCAGACAGCGTCTGGTATTGTGTTCAGGCCTTCCTTATACATTGATGATTTGTACATTTCCACCAATCCAGATGATTATTGCCAAAAGTGATGTGTAAAATTATTACTATCATTCTTCTAAGTGATAGAGCTTTCCAGGATAAAACCAGAGAGTACAAAATAGGTGCATTTTGCTAATATATAGGTTTGCATTCCTTAAAGAAGTAGAAAGTAGCAGAATAGCATGTTCCTTCGTGAATGTTAAAATTAAACCAAGTTTTCAATAAAAAGGAAAGTTAAACACAATGCTCATCTAAATAAATATTATATGATGAAGTTTTAAGCTCAATTTTAAACTAGGACTACTGAACTGTAAAAATGATGATGGACTATCTCACCACGATCAATAGCTAATAGCAGCCTTTTATGTCATCAATTTCTAATTTTAATCTGTACTTTCTTCTAAAAGTTAAGATTTTTAGGTGGATTACTGAAGCATATGCCAAGTTAGAAACAACTCAGTCCTCCACTCAACCCACCTTGGGAAAAAGATAAATAAACAATATGATATAAGAAAAAAAACGAAAAGAATATTAGGTGGTAGTCTATAAAATGAAAAAATGGTTATTTTTCTGTAAATATGTGAATATTATATTATTTCATATTAAAATTTGGAATTACTTACAGAGTAAGGAAGCAAAAGAATTGGCTGTGCTCCCCCTGTTTATGTGTGTCTATTTTTGGATTTCTATCTGGAATGCTGTATGCCTTTTTCTGGTTACACATTCGGAGCCTTTGTTGCTTATGGATTATAAAACATTGAGCGAGCTATATCAATAAGTTTGAGTGAAGTGTCATAATAGCTTTTGATATACATTATTATTAAGACTTAATGGCTAATTGTTGGTGATTTGGTTAATTACTTAATTAATCTAGGTATGTTGATCTAAAAGCATGCATCTCCGAATTGCCTAAGAACGGCTATGGAGCAAATGTCACTGAATGGCCAGCTCGTTTGCAAGCCCCTCCTGACAGGCTTCAAAGCATAAAGCTAGATGCTTTCGAATCCAGATCAGAGCTATTTAAGGCGGAATCTAGATATTGGAAGGAAATAATAGCAAGTTATGTTCGTGCTTTACACTGGAAAAATATCAGACTAAGAAATATTATGGACATGCGAGCAGGTTTTGGAGGGTATTGTTTATGTCTTTTTACTTTCCTGTTATAAATTTGCATTTGGGACTTTTTCCCTATGAAAATCTTCAATATATTTGTGCGTTTTACAGATTTGCAGCAGCATTGATTGAGCAGAATTTTGAAAGCTGGGTTATGAATGTTGTTCCTGTTAGTGGTCCAAACACTCTTCCAGTTATATATGACCGTGGATTGATCGGAGTTATGCATGACTGGTATTTTTCACCATGCTTATTTAAGATAATCTCAGTTACAGGTGTTCTTAATTTTCCTCTAAATTACTGTCAACTTGTCAGCACGTAGTAATATTTTCATGATTTTTATTGTAGGTGTGAGGCATTTGACACCTACCCAAGAACCTATGATTTACTGCATGCTGCCAACCTCCTTTCCGTTGAGAGGAAAAGGTAATATTTTCTCCACTTATTGGCATTTTATCTTTTTCTTGCCAATTATTATTCTATTTGTACCAGTAAAAAGGAAATATGAGTATTGCATCAGGGTTTGGGCATTAGCCTTTCATCTCTCTCAAGCAAAGTGGTCTGTCTTTTTATATCCAATCTATCATCCTTCTTAGCCTTATATTAATACTTTAAATAAGCATATATTTATGTTACTAAATTTTGAGGCTGTCATGAAAAAGCATACACACTTCATCTCAATATTCATGCGTGGTGAAACATTTCATATTTCGTTGTTCATTCATAGCATGCATTACTAGAACAAAGGAGGAAATATAGACAGAGTTTGTCGCAAAGGGGAACCAAATCTGCCGTAATCAAGAAGCAATAACTAAGCCTACAACCTATGATTTGATCATAATTAAGATTTTATTGAAGTCTGATTTTGAACAGATTTATTACAATATCAAATCAAGGCATTGATTAGGAATACATGATAGAAAATTTAAGGACAAACTTGCAACTGCTTTAATATTTCATTACTCATTCAGAGCATGTATTATGACTCTATCAGTTCTTAACTGTTTATTGCAAACACGAAACATGTTTGGTGTCTGCTATCAATTGCACTTCTCTCTATAAGATGCAATGTCTCATCCATTATGCTTGAGATGGATCGGATACTAAGACCTGGTGGACATGTATACATCCGTGATTCTCTTGAAATTATGGACGAACTTCAAGAGATTGCAAAGGCAATAGGCTGGCACGTAATGTTGCGAGACACAGAGGAGGGGCCTCATGCAAGTTATAGGGTATTGGTTGGTGAGAAGCACTTACTACGCTCCTGAAGCCAGATAGAGTAAATTGCATGACTTTTTCTTCGACCTTGCAACCGGAAGTTATCAACAGAGCATGGAAAAAACTAGTATTGGAGGCTGGAAGATGCAAGTGCAAGTACTACTAGGCATTTCAGAACTGCAAGAAGATGCAGGTGCATGCACTTATAAACCTCAAGAGGTGGTGAACGTTTATTTTTCAATATTACTATTCTTGAGATCCCTAAAGCTGGATAGGTCAGGTGCATCATCTAACTTATTTTTAAAATTCAATTTATTTGTATATTCCAAAGCTCTACGTGGCTTAAATATTTTTTATTTATTTTCCCATGATTGTAAGCACATTTGGTGTTGGTCTTTATAACAATTTTTGGTCAGTTTGTATCTCTCATTTGTTCAAAGTCCCATTTGGAGCCAAGCTAACAGGGATACAAATCAACAAAAACAAATTTTAGAAATCGAAATCAACAATCTGTAACTATTATGATTTTACCCACGTTTGTCTCTACATTTTTTGGATTATTTTGTCCCTTAATTAATACTATAAATTAATTTAGTATTGTTTTAATTACATGCAATAAAATTACCACATGAACTACATTTAAAGTTGAATTTAAAAGCAACTGCACACTATTGTCTCCTATTTAATTTATATTCTCTCTCTCCCTCTTTTATTTTATTTGTTTAAATATAGATGCATAAATCCCCTATTATTACTCAAGGGTTCATTTGCTGTTTCTATCATCGCTGGCATCCCATTGTCATTTTCACGCCATTACTTTCACCACCATTGTTGTTATTGCCATTACTTTCACCATTGTTATTGTTGTTACTAACCTCTCATGTACTACTTTCATCATTATTGTTGTTTTTACTAACCTCTCATGTACATCATTATTATTGTCATCTCTATCATAACAACATCACAATTGTTAGCTAGTGCCACCGTGATGGTGGTTATATTCACTACTACTACGTTCATCATTGTTATCATAACTTTTGTTATCACCATTGTTATTGCAATTATCATTGTTGTTATTACCATTAGTACATTATCTTCATTGTGGCAACTACCATTATAGCATCACTGTTAGCACCACCATTAGAAGAGACACTAAATTTTTTTTTATTGAGGGATAAAAGAGACTATGAATTGCTATCAAATTTATTTATTTTTTTCTCCATGTTTTCAGATTGTGTACAATAAGAGAATTTATAGAGATACACAATAGTTACAAATACAATTGTCAATAACTAATTAACTTAGTCTCACATCTTCAAAAAAATATTTAATAGAAAGATAACTCCTTGAGAGAATAACTACTCTTATATACAATATTTTTATCCCCCTCCATAAACTTAAGGTGGTTGAGTTTTGAGAAGAGAATCGACTAGTTTGAGTTCATCTCCTGTAAACATAAGTCTAGCTGGAAGAGTGGTTTGGGCAAGGCGTCTAACCATTGACCCTGGCTTGAATATATTGATTGCAGTTGTTCAAACCGTTGTTTGGAATTTGTTTAAAACTATACAAAGATTTGTTGAGTTTGCACACTAAAGATTTATCATCTTGTCCAAAACTACATTGTTGCATATACGTGGTTTCATCAAGAAGACCATTCAAGAATGCATCATTGACATCTAGGTGTAGAAGATCCCACTTGTTAGTGATAGCAAGAGTAATTATAATCTTGATTGCGACTGGAGAGAACCGTGTTGTTGAAGAAAATATTTTGCTACAAGTCTAGTTTTATAGTTGTTAATAAAGTCATCTGCATTTTCTTTTACTCTAAAAGTCCATTTGTATCATATATTTGTTTTGTTTAGAGGAAGAGTAACTATTGCCGAAGTGTTGTTTTAATCAAAGAAGTATATTCATAGCACAAAACCATTTTGGGTTAGTGAAGTCTTTACATTCTTAGGTTCACAACAAGTAAGACTTAGAGAAGGAGGAATCCTACGCTTACTAATGTCATATTTAAATTAGATTTGGTTTGCATGGGATGCTTGTTTTGAGGTATAGGAACAAACTCAGAACCTAAATTAGAAGATGACACAATGTTGGAGAGGTGATTACTTTGACTCAATGGATTGTTGTAATCGTGAGGAAGAAGAAAAAGGTTTGGATGCTCAAGCCTATTGTGCCAAATTGTTGACAACTTTTCTGTATCACATGAATTTGCAGGGAAACAGGAACATAACTATAAACTAAGCCAAATAAAAAAATATAGCCTGACCATGACCCACGATTAAAATTTCTAAACTAAAGTAAATTTCTTAAGTTAAATGTCTTCAGATAGAAAATGGTTTTTGTTACATTTAAAAAAAACAAGAGGGCATGGTTGATTGTTCCAAAAAGTGAAACTTTAATAGCATAATGAAGCCTTTTTGCACTTCCGTAAGTTCCTCCCTACATTCTCATAGATTTGAAAATTTCGGGTTTTTCGAGGCACACTTGGTACATTTGTGGTTTGTGTTTTTGTTCAACATTTGTGGTTTGTGGTTTTTGTTCTTGAATGAGGAGGTGTTGAGAGTTGGATTTTGGTTCAACTAAGTTGAAATGAATAGCATTATAGTATGAAGTTTGAAGGTGGGTTAGTTGTTTAAATTTTATAATTTTTGTTTTTTTTTTCAAATATCTTTGAATTTGTAAGAGAAAAATGATTTCTTCTTGATTTGTAATTCCAAAATTTTAAATAGTATTTTAGATTTCACATTTTATGCATTACAAAAACCTTTTTATTGTGGAATTCGAAAGATATTCTTAGATTTTAAGATTTATAATTACTTTTCAATAGACAAACTAAACAAAATCATTTAAATGATACATAACGTTTCTCAATAGAAGACCTTCACAACAAGAATGAGTCATAACTAACAAGGAAATGAGTTTAAACTTAATTTATTTTAACAAAATGTATTTAGTAAAATAAGATTTGTACTCATATATATATATATATATATTATAATTTGATTTTATCTCTAGTTTGATATAAATTTTTTAATGCATCTCCTCATCCTAAGGATATTGTGTGTTCATGGAGGGGACTCCATAACATATGTCATGATAGACTCAACACTCTAATATTATCATAAGAAGTGCGTTTAAGTCTTAACTCATCTTTACAAAATCGATTTAGTAAAATGATGTTTGTATTCTCTTATATATTAAAATTTGATCTTATATTTAATTAATATGAAATCTTCAAAAATAACAATAATCGCATTTGGTGCTGTGATAATAAAAATAATATGACAACGACAATCAAAATAAAAAAAAAAACTAAAAAAAGAATGGAAAAATAATGGAAAGAAGTTACCAAAAAAGAATGGAAAGAAGTTACCAAATTATGTTATTTTTATAAATTTATGTAGGGTCAATTTTGTTTTTTAAACCTTAAGGGAGACAAAGAAACTATGATAGCAAAAGAGCAATTGCTTATATAACATGATGTTATAATAGTCTCTTTTTTTTTTCTTTTTAATTTGGACTATAAATCTAATTATCAAAATAATCTAATTTCAATATGACCCTTCTTCTTAACAACAAATAACCTTCAAACTCTTTTTATCTTCTTCCGATGCTTTTTGTTTTTAATAATAAGTACAAAGACAGACCATTCAACTTAAACTCCTATAAACAAATTTAAATTATTTTGTATATAATAACAATAATAAGAGACATTTAAACTTAAACTATGTAATTTTTTTTAACCTCCACACCATTGCCTCAATTCTTATCACTATTACTGTTTCTGCTGTAATTAATTCGTAAGACGACAAGAAAAATATTCCTATAAAATTATTAACACAATTTAAAAAGTAAGAGACTATTATTATCTTGACTTTATTATATTATACTTTTTTTCTCTATGTAATGACAATTTATTTTAAAAGATTATCATTAAGTTAAAAAGTGAACATGGATAAAAGAAGATAAATAAAATGGATTCATTGTTTACATGTTCTAGCGTTAGCAAAATACATCCTACACCTAGGAATAATTTCATGAAGCGTGGAAATTTAAAGATTATTCTTATAAGGGTTAAGTGATTTATACTCAAAATAAAATTGTTCCTACCAAAAATATGAGTTTGGGAAGTGTAACTCGACGAGAATTCCGTATTCCTCATGGAACTAACTTTCAGTTGGTCTTCGATAAGAGTGGGAGATTCATCTGCAAAAGACTCTCTCCGATGTTTATGTCAGTAAAAGCACAAAGATGGTAAGTTGTTAATAGTATAAGAGTTAAGAGTATGAGATAATATATATTGTACTTCCTAGAGAGTGAACATTTATAGATTAATCAGGTATTGAGCAAAAAAAAATAAAAATAAAATCTGAGTGAACGGTTATGAGTCATTTGGATTAGTCACATAACTGTTATTCACTATTTCATAAATAACCGCTCATAGTTTAAGGCTCATTGATTAGACCGTTTTACTCATGATGATCATTGATGACAATAAAGACTTGATTAAGGGATGCTTATAGTCCCCCAAACTCTTTGATGACATTCCCGATCTTATGGTCGTTATGTACAAAAATATTCGTGAAATAATAAATTTATATTACAAATACATGAATCCATAAGACAATGTCAGTATCTTTTGATATAAAAATCCATAAGATAATTTCATTTTCAGCTTAAGGTTCGAATGTACATGTGTGAAAATGAAATATGAGTTTTGGATCCACGGCTGTTGGGTGCACTTAAAATGTAACCTAGTTTCTACTTCATTAATCATTAAGGATATTATAGTATTTTTACATTATATGATGTAAGAGAATCACCCATGATTTTATTGAGTAGGAGAATTCAGTGAATGAAAAAGTTCCCCTCGTAGAAAAGTCTCTGGTCATAAAAAAGTTGCATTTTTTCGAAGTGGAAAACCTCTCTTCTAAGTTTGCTCACTGCTACTTCAACTCACTCCCAAGTTTCCTCCTTTCTCACACATATAAACAATGCCAAAGTAAGTTTCACTAATCACCCTTCATTCATCTCATTCCACCTTCCTCAAATCTGAACCTCTTTTTTATTGTGCGTCCTTCTTTCGTCTTTATCTCTTTCTGCATTCGTCGTTGTTTTTTTTCTTTCTCTTTTCTGTCATTTTGATATTCGTTTATTGCTTCTACCATTGTTGCTTTCTATTGGGTAGTTCAATTGGGTAATGGAATATGTGAATGAATTCTTTGAGATTTCTGTTATTGCTTTTCGGGTTGGTATGGATTTGAGTTAGATTGTGCTTCTGTGGCGTTGTGTTGGATAAGTCAGGCATGATTAGCGTGTTTGTGGGTTGATAATTGTTTCTGATGCTAGGGCACTAAACAGGACCAAAAACGACATCTGAATTTGGATTGTGTTTCTCTTTAATTTCCTATTGTTGGATAGCTTCAGGTGTCACCATTGTGAGAGGAAACCAACAAGATTTGGTCTTAAGGAAATTTATGAACTATCAATTAAGAAAAAAATATTTAATTTCTCGTCAGTCTAATAGTCAGCCTTTATCAATTAAGAAAAATTTATTTAATTTCTCATATGTCTAATAATTAGCCTTTATAAGTCGAAGGCTTGGTATGTTACCATGTTTGCATTTTATGTAAATTGTTACAAGTCAGATATTCTAGAAATTCTACACTATTGTTGTCCAGCATGTATTTGGTATTGGTATCATTTCTTCTTTTGATACATATATGATTTTTTTTAAATGACACAACATGTATCCATTTCAAATAGACAAACTCAAATAGATGCATCCAAATCATGCTGCAAAAATTATCCGTGGTCACTGCTAGTGCCAGGGCATACTGATGAGTCCTATACTTAATGTATATTATTTTAAATTCTCCTTTACACTCTAATCATCCACCATAGACATCCTCAACCCACTGCCCCGCGCCTCCAAATCTGTGAACAATCTCCACTGAGCAGCCATCTTCATTTGCTAGAGTTGCTGGTGGTTCTTCTTTCATTTCTTGGGTCAGTGTTATCCAATTTGCTATTGGTTCTTACTACTCTGTTAGTTTTCAAGTTGTGCAAAGTTGGTTCTTGTTAATACATCTTAGCTGAGTCCCATCTTGACTTTTTTTTTTTTTTACATAACCCCATTTCTATATTGTCTCTAGTCTTCTTTCGTTATCTTTTTTCATATTCTCGTTCTAGGTCTCATGTCCATGTTTGATTAAGTGAGTTAGATACATCACATAATTCAATCTCTAACTTTATAACAATTATATCTGGTCAGGTATATACTTCTCCAAGGTTTTTGAAATGCTCGTAGATTGTGATCCTCTTGCCTTCATATTTTCCATTTGGTGTTGCAAACCATTATTGCAACTGTCTCATAATCAACTGCTACTCTGAGCTTTTGAGGGGCAAGAATGAGTACACATAGTATGTTGGATATTGTTTTAAAAGATATACTTCAGGTGGTCACACCATTACAAGAAGATTGGCAGATCCGATTTGCGATTCTTAATGATTTAAGAAGCATTGTTGAATCTGTGGAAAGCTTGAGAGGTGAACTTTCTAGAAGTTTTGTTTCTGCTCTCAATCCCCTCCCCCTTTTATAACTAGTGTTAATAAGGATTTTCCTTCATTAAATAACACTTTATACTCATGAACATGTTTGCCAGCTTGAAGTGGATGTCACTTATTGTAATGTCGCATGTTGTAGACCATCTAAAGGCATGATTTCTGTATCTGGTAAATAAAGCTCCAAGAAGGGGCTAATTTCATTGTTCTAGTTGTTTTGATTAATTCTCCCGATACATATCTTCTGTATATGTTTTACACTTGTGATTGAAGAATATATTCTATATATCACTGCTACGAACCAGAAACTGGGTGGACCTACACCAGTATGTTGTAGGGAATGTAAAAGGCCTCCCAATTTTTTGAAGTCTCTATTTTTCTTTTTGTATATATAATGTACCCCATCCACAAGTTTGGTTTTTTCTTGAAAGCCCTTAATCAATATTTAATTCCAGATCTTTCTTGATTAGTGTGCCAAAACATTGAGCACCAGATCTTATAGAGAAAAGCTTATCAAATTTAAATGGATTGAGTTTGCCTTGCACTTTAAACACATCATCCATGTTTGTTGTTACTTTTATGTTATAGTACCATATTTAGTCATGTTTCAATGTATCTTACAGTTCTATCCGTATTACAGTTACATGGTTGTACTAATTGGTTTTTTCCTCCTCATTCAAAGAGGGGAAAAGTAAAAGATGCCAACTTGTGGGGCAAGCTACTAGCATGAATGTTTCTCCAATAAAATAAGATTGATTTAATTATCCTTTACACATAAATTTTGCATCATTTAGTTTTTGTTGTTTACCTTGAGTATCACAGATGTAGAAACAGATGGAGTCAAGTGACATACTATTATATTTTCTGCTCTATATGAAGTCATGTCATGAGATCATTTAGACTCCTACATCTTATAGATATAATTTTTTTAATTCATTCGTTTTTGAAACAGGAGCAACTGTTGAGCCATTTGGGTCATTTGTATCTAATCTCTTCACCCGATGGGGTGACTTGGATATTTCAATTGAGCTATCAAATGGTTTGCATATTTCATCTGCTGGGAAAAAACAAAAGCAAACTTTATTGGGGGAAGTTTTAAAAGCTTTGAGAATGAAAGGTAAACTTGAAGCTTAGTTTGTCACTTATAAGTTAGTATGAAAATGTGTATTTTTTTATCATGTAGTAGATTCATTTCTCGTTCAATTTGTCAATTCCTCTCTCTTTATCTTCACATAGTTCGAGCAATAGGATCCAAAGCTTAGTTTTTTTCCTCCCATTGAAGTGAGATTGACACAAGAAATTGTTGTAATGGGTATCATCATGAGTATTAATATGTGTACTCTCCTAAATTTACTAATACAATTAAGATCTGTACCAACTGGGTTACTGTAGATATATTATTTGGTTGTTTTAGAGAGGACTTATTAGTAGCTTGTACAGGGTACAAATTTCATAATGCCACTTGGAATTGTTATTTGCAAGAAAGTTTACAAATACAATTGAAATGGGTAGGGTAATGTATTTACATGACTACTGTTAATGATTATGATATGGGGAGATGATTTCCGTTCAAAATTTTGACTGGATTGGTCTGATGACTATGCCTTTTCTGTTGACTTTGCTTTCATCCGTACATAGTTATGCTTCAGTGACTGGAGAAAAACAGGGTGAATGCTCTTATATGGTTGAGTTGTTTTATACTATCCATTTTAAATTTAAGATTTAGTCATACTATATAGCATGATAATTTCATATATGCTGTAAAACCATGTAATTACTTGTTGAATCAACCAATTAGGAGTTCAATTACTTGTCATAGATTTCTTTTTACTTTCAAAATTTAAGAAATTTGTGAGTATGTTTAATATGTAGATTCTGTAATAACATAAATTTGCAGGTGCAGGGAGCCACTTGCAGTTCATCTCGAGTGCACGAGTTCCCATTTTAAAATTTAAAAGCAACCGTCAGGGTGTATCTTGTGACATTTCAATCAATAACCTGCCGGGCCAAATGAAATCCAAGATTTTGCTTTGGATCAACAAGATAGATGGCCGCTTTCATGATATGGTTTTACTGGTACATTCTTGAGTCTAGAGAAAGGTTGCTGTGCTTGGAATTGCTTGTGTTTGTTACATTCTTTCTGGTTTGCGTAGGTCAAGGAATGGGCCAAAGCACATAAAATCAATAACTCTAAAACTGGAACATTCAACTCCTATTCCCTAAGTTTACTTGTCATATTTCATTTTCAGGTATTTCTCCTTTTTCATAATTCTTTTATGCAGTGTTATTTTTTTCTTCTTTTCTGGGGGTTGGGAGAGGGGATGCTACTACCAATTTTAGGTATGCTTACTTATATATATGTCGTCTCATCTGTTATTTATTTTGGTGGTTTTTGCTGGGATGTCATGCTTTTGTTGTTTTTCATCTTTCTACCTGAACTTTAACTTCAAAATTTAACTGTGCCTCTGGTATGTCTCTTGTCATGGGAAAAATTAGTGTTAGTTTCCCTTTTTTTCCGTTATTTATTTTTATTCCATTTGGTCTCAGTATTAATAAAAGCTCTAATAAACTCAATTTTTACACAACAATGTAACCACTTTCCATCCAATAAGCAATGAAATTGTAAACAAACAAATGTTAACAGTTTTAATTTATGCATTATACAATTTATAATCAATGCTTAGTGACAATATATAAAACTAACGACATCCATCTCAACCAACGAAAGAGTCACATGGTTGAATTTTTAAAAAGTAAGGAACTTGATTGAGCCTGGAAAGGGTTATATTTTTTACAGTTTTAAAATTAAAGGTTCTTTATTGAACCTTTTATTAATAGAGGGACCAAATTGAACCAAAGATATGAAAACTGGTCCAAAAAAGTAATTAAACCAAAAATTTACTAGATGCTCATTTCAGTTTGAACATTTGACATTAGCCAGGGTGTGTTTGGTTTGAGAAAATGTTTCATGTTTCTGTTTCCTGCTTTCATAATAATTACAAACGTGCCACCCTAATTTCACTTTATTCACTCTTAGCAAAGATTTGTGTTGGAAATGATACTTTTTCCATGATTTCTTATACAAATATTTGGAAAGAGGAAACTAGTAAAAGTAAGATGACAATTTTAGAATTATTTATATATTAGATGGATCTTCGACCTCTGATGCATCTAACATTTGCCTTCTTTTTCAGACATGTGTTCCTGCAATCTTACCACCACTCAAATATATATACCCTGGCAACATGGTTGATGATCTTAAAGGTACATTTTGTCTTTCGTTTTGAGCATGAAATGAAATGTCACTATTCTAGAATTTGAGATATTGAGGTGATGTAGAAGCTAAACTTATTCATAGAAAGCTATATTATTTTCTCTCTTTTATGCTCAGGTTGAGTGCATGCTTCAATGTTAAGAATTCTGCAAATGCCTATCACTCATTTCAATGGCAAGACTTCTAAATGTTCATGCTATTGCTTTTATTCCCCACATTACTTTCCTTGTGTAGTTTTCTTTTTTATTTCATGTATTTGAAGAATCAATCCTCTTTTTGAAAGACATGATCAATATCACAGTTTGATGGGGTTGATTCTAGTTTCAGGGCCCTTGGCTAATATTTACTAAAAGGATAGTGAGTTGCTGTTTTTGCGGTTGACAAACATTAGACTCCAATTGGCAATGGCAGATTGGTGGGCTGCAGGCTCACGCATAGTGTTATTTATTTCTTTTTGTTCTATCCTTTTTAATCTTTTAGGGATTTGAGAATGGGGTGGGGGGAGGGGGACCCTCTTTGGTTATCCTTTCCCTTTGCTCTGCGTCATGGCAATGCTACTTTGTCTATACAGCCTGAGGTATAAGTTAGGGGTGCATAAAGTAATCGGTTGGAACTGATCCATTTTGAAACTGAATTGAATTGAACTGGTTCAAAACAGAACCACTTACACAAAAATTAATTGACCTGTTTTGTTCAAACCAGTCCAATTTGATCCTAACTGTTTATTTTAAAACAGGTTTTATACTACTGAAAATGAACCTTATTTTTTCTCAGAGACACCTATATAATTAGCTTATCTCCACTAAATATTATTATCTTACCCATTTTTATGCTAAGTTTTCCCATCTACGGAACAATCACCCATCTATGCTCACAGTACTATTTATTGGCCAAGTATTTTTAAACTGTCTAGGTGGTGCTTATTGTCACATTGATATAGCCCTTTCCCTTATCTCTTGTATAGTTTATCAGTTAATTACTATTCTGTTTATTTATCAGTAAATTTGCAAAGCAGTTACTGAATGGGTTATTGGTTTTTTTGTGTGAATTTGAAAAAACCTTTATTCATTTGAAAACTTATGATCTCATTCAATCATAGAACTAAATTTAACTACATATATAAATTAGCTAAATGACTAAGTGCAGCTGCTTGTACTTTGTTAAAAATGTCAATTTGAGGTGCACCTGCGAGCAGGTGCTGCTTTTGTTTACGACTACCATGGATTATAAAAAAGGGCCTCCGTGTGGGTTAGCAGACTGGGTTTAATTTTTATGGGAACAACTAACATTTTTTGCTGTGTAAGTTTTTAATTTTCAGATGAACATTGAACCTTGTATAGTTATCCTAGAGTGGGAGCCGATACTAGTAAATTCAGTTTCTTGAACTGGTATAAGCGAGAGCATTCAACTTTAGGCCTTCGCAGTCATGTTATCTTTTCTGTAGTTTATGATTATAGACTAGCTCTTTCTTGATCATCCATTAGAAGAGAAAACTAGTTCCGTTTTCAAAACTGGTTTGGTCCAGAACCTGTTTAAAACTGATTTACATCTGGCTTATAAAACAATTCAGTTGAGAACTAGTTTTTTCAAATAGTTTAAATGAGTATATTAAATTATTAATAACCGAAATTGTTGAAATAGTTCTGTTCAGATTTTCTGAAAACTACTTTTTGCTCAACCCTAGAATAAGTACAAAAAACTCATTTAACATGATTCCCAGGTATTGCCAGGCAGCAACCTTTTGCTTTTTTGTTTGAATGAGTTTGGAGTGTAAAATGCTTGATGTGTCTAGAATTCTCAATTTACCTGTATATAATACACCGGAATTAGAATTGTTGATTAACTTGTATACAAGAGTTGTGTAATCTTTACCTTGATGTAATTTATGCAGGCATTAGAGCTGATGCCGAGAATCTTATAGCAGAAACATGTAACGCTGGTATAAACCGGCACATATCAAACACGGCAAGGTCAATTAACAAAAAATCCGTGCCTGATCTTTTTGTTGAATTCTTAAGAAAGGTAACTTTCTTTCGTTGAATTATTTATTTTTTTTGCATTGTTAAAAGATGTTTGTATGCTGTGTTTAATATCTGGTATTTTTCTGTTCACTTGATCATACACTTTTAAGTTGTGATTCAACATTTTACAAAACGTTTTTTGTTTATTTCTTTCTATGACATATTTATTACATTTCATAATTCTCTCCCTTAGTTATATAGCTACTTGTTGTCAAGTACAATTTCTCTTTTAAAATTGTATCCTCTTCTCCCCGAATAATACCAGTGAGAATGCTACAGTGATGCATATAATGTATTTTTAATGATAACATGAGATTTTATAGCATTTGTTGTTGAGGCTCTCTGGCAGTGAATTTTCTCAATCTATAGCACTGCCCTCTAGCATCATAAAATAATGATTACACCATATTGTATGTTCCTGCAGTATGCTCAGATGGATTCATGGGCCTCGGAGTTGGGAATTTGCCCGTATACTGGACAATGGGAGCAGATAGAGAACAACACGATTTGGTTACCCAAGACCTACTCTATATTTGTAATACTCTGCATATGTTCATTTCTACTTTTAGGAGACATTATGGTTTTGTTTTGGGGATATCCTGTGTTTGTTTATTGCCACGACACGACAATGCTTGATTCTGTTTGGGCTTTCCTACGAGCCAATTCTTGGTGGCAAATGCTAGATTCTATGATGCATATTTTCTCTCGCTCTGCTACTGATATTTGTATCTGACTTTTGATTGGTTAGGTTGAGGATCCCTTTGAGCAGCCACAAAATACTGCAAGATCTGTCAATGCAGGACAACTGAAGAAGATAAGCGACACGTTTTCAAAAACATACGCCTTTCTTTCCTCGAACCATCATAATCTAAATTCACTTTTGACCATGTTAGCACCACCACATGTAGTAAAATCTATCACAACTCCTATCAGAAATTACGATGGAAGTTACTTTCACCCAACTCAGCCAAAAGTGCAGAGAGCCATGCGCCCTCCACTGCAGTTACAGCCTCATTTTCAATATGCTGGTCCAGGAACAAGCTCCAACAGTTCACCTTCAAATGGAAATATGCAGATGCCTAGAGGAACAAACTCTTACATTCCATCTTCAAATGGGCATATACAGATGTCTAGAGGAACAAGCATCAACATCCCATCTTCAAATGGGCATATACCAATGCCTAGAGGAACAAATATCAGCAGTTCATCTTCAAATGGGCATATGCCAATGCCTAGAGGAACAAATATCGGCAGTTCATCTCTAAATGGGCATATACAGAAGCCTAGAGGAACTAAGAAGCCTAGAGGAACAAACTTCAACAGTTCATCTTCAAATGGGCATGTGGTGATGCATAAAGGCCAGCAGATATGGAGGCCAAAGAGTTAAGGAGGATATCGATCAATCATTCAACAGTTCAGCTTTGAACAGGTTTTTTTCAGTTGACTTGTTAATGCAAGTGATTGGAAGAATAGGATTATGGTGTTTTTGTGCCCATGGGGATCAAAATTAATCGTGCAGATATTACAGGAGATTTTGGTGGGCATTATATTGACATTTATACAACTCTTATATACTTGTTGTAATATTTGTAGCATGCAAGAGTTGCAAAGCACAACTTTGCATACGAACCATAAACTGTTTTGCTAGTTTACCATGTGTTGCATTATATCAGTATTGTATTGTAAACAACGAAGATTAAATACAGAAATAGAGGCTTCGAAATGTTGTAATACACTTTGTTTGGACACTTTTCTTACATTTTTAGGAGAATTAATGGGAAGCTTTATTTAATAACCTGGGCAAAGAGACCTACGTGAGATTGATTATGGATTAATCAAATAGTAGTAGTGTTGCGAAGTGTGTCAAAAGGTTTTTGTCTTAAGATGGTAACACATTATTCAATACACCTTTTCATTGTGGATTAAAACTTATTGAAGATTATAAAATTTTGTAACTCCTAACTAATTATTTAACGAGTATCTTTCATAATTTTACAGTTTTTAATAAGTTTGAATCAATAATAAAATAGATGTTAAGAGAAATGTGTCACATTATGTTGTTAGCACTTTTCTTTTACCATTATCATCAGCATAAACTAATTACATACCACATTTTGGATTTGATGGGTAACTAGTTTCCCCAATAGCAATAGCATACTGAAAATATAAAGCCAATTGCTTTCGCATGATCACATTCAATAATTTTTTACTTAAATCAATTTTTGAATTTTCAAAATTGCCATTCATTTTAAAATTGAAAATCCAAAATTAAAAAATACATTGCAGAAAAGGAAATACATAATAATTTTTTGTGTTTTAGAAATGAATTTTTGAAATAGAATTGAAAAATTAAAATCTCATTCTGAAAAAATAATTTTAAAATATAAAAAATGCATGGTAGAAAATGAAATCTAGAAATATATTTCAGAAAAATAGATTCCAAAAAGATATTTTAGAAAATAGTTCTAAAAATGTATTCTAGAATTGAAAAGTGTTCGTGAAATTCAAATTCAAAAATATATTCTAAATGACCTCTTTTACAACATGATAAGATTTATGATTACAAAATGTATTTGGTGGAATAATTTGGAATAAATTTTAGAATTTCTTCCATGGTTTCTCCTAATTTTATATTTTACAATGAATATGGATGTTACTTACTCATGGCTCCCGTGGATGGATAGAAGAAAATCATTGAAAACAAAAAGAATGGTTCTCTATACTAGACTCTTAATTATATTCACAAACAACATTATGGAATACATTTTAAATTGTTTTGAAAAATTAATGATAAATCTTATCACGAATGTTTTGAAATAGTTAAATGTTAGTCATTTTTAGATATTTTGGAATGTTTTTAATTTTTTTTTAAACTAGAACATATTTTTTCAGGACACTTTGAAACATATATTTGAAAAGGTTATTTTTATCTTCCTACACCTTTCATTGTGCAGTTGAAGGTACAGCAAAAGAAGACACAATGACATTATGCAACAAATGAGGGTATTTTAATATTTTTGTTGTTAGTATTGGGGTGCAAGTAATAATCATGGGATGCTGGAAGCAAAAGCCATATTCATTTTGGAAAATTAGCGAATAAATTAACATGTGAAATTTATCTGAAGCCTCACTCTTTTTTTTTTTCTGGCTATTATCCCATGCTTGCACAACTTTCTCGGGCTTTTACCTCTTGCACCCTTATAATTACTAACTATATTTCCATAATTTTCAAAATGACCATTATACTCTTCATAATGGTGACTTCCAAATCATCTCTTATAGAAGTATTCCATAACAACAAGCTTTTAGGAATTTCAGTTTTAAAATTTCAGGATAAGTTTTTCGAAATTTATAGAACAAAATTTTTAGAATTTCTGGAATATGATTTCAAGAACAGGATTGCTAGAACATAATTCCAAAACAATATTTTTAGAACTAGCTTTTCAGAATAAGTTTTTAAAAATATATGAGATATTTTTCATAACAAACTTTTCAAAACATATAAAATGTTTTCTGAAATGGGATTTTAAAATAAAATTTCCAAAATATATGATACTTTCATAAACAAGTTTTTCATCAAACACAACATTTTTCTGATGTGGAAACCAAAAATCCCTTTCTTTGTATAATGGTTAAAAAGTAAATTTTAAATCTAATTTAACCTTATAAAATTAATTTATAAAATAAAATTATATACTATAAAATATTTTTATTTATAGTTGATTGGAGATCTTCAACAATCTCTCACGAGGACGATAACAACTCGTGTCACAATTTTATTGCAGACTAAATATTTTTTATAAATACTAAATGTATCAATTTAATAATATTTTATTGAAAAAATTCATGAAATAGAATAACTATATAAATATATTTTAAAATATGTTGAACCTGTGTTACCTACTCCTATCTTTGTTTACACGTAGATAACATGAGTTGATAAACTTGAATTTCTTTACAATTTTGCAGTGTCTGCAAGCAACTAAAATTGAATCTTTGGAAAGGAGAAAGAGAATCGCTTGATTTGCGTTACGTGCAACACTACCTAAATAAACATGTGATAGAATCAAATAATGACTATAATTTCCATGTTTTGAGTGTTGTTATTCCAAGCCCCACATGCACACTTAATGCTTATCACATTATTCCTTCTCGATGCTATTATATTCACAAAATCTCAAAACTAAACCATTCATCGTCAACTTTGGCATATATATGAGTCTTCGGATAAAACATGGGACATGTTTATCCCTAATATAAATATGAATATATTATTTTTATCATGTCATTTTATTGTTTAATTATTTTACTAATAATAATTAAACTTAAATAAGAATATATTTTAAGATAAAAATAATGATATTTTTAAAACTTACTAAATTATTGTTTCCTTTAACTTACTAAAATTCAAAAGCCAAGAACAAAGGAAGAGAAAGAGACGGTAGAAGCAAAATTTTATAGTGATTGAATTTTTGGCATCATGCTTTGGAGAATAAAAACTTATCCATAGTTCATACTTGTTTTGAATCTTGACTAAGAATGAAGTCGTTTACACTTTTATTCAGGGTGTGAACATGTGGAGGCTGCATTTTTAAAAAATATTTAACAGTATCAGATTCCTTTGTTAATTTCCCACACGCACAAACTGTGATTTTGATTTTCAATTTTCGTAGGTTGATTGGGACATATTATTGTTGTAAACTGCTGAAGAAAATCAGAAAGCATTGCAACTGATTATATGCCAAAGTTGAGAATGGATAGCATTATTCTAGGTTACATTTTATCCACATGTGTTCTCACCTCTACCTTCTCAAGGATCTCACCAAAACACATTATATTAAGAGACAAGGGGCTAGATTCTTCACTCACAATTCTTGTAGAAAAACAATAAATATAGATTTTTGGTATCTAATTATTTTGAGGTGTAATTTAAGATTCTAAACTGGTCAAATCATTAAATAGAAATCAATTTTAGAGATTAAAAATAATTAGTTTCTATCGTGTCTAAATTAGAAACCATTTTAGAGACTAAAAAAATTTTGGTTTCTAAATTAGTTTCTATTATGGTTAAATTGGTATCTAATTAACTGCCAAGGTTTTTCTACCAAATTTAGAATCTAAATAATTGGTAGTTAAAACATTGGTAGCTAATTAGATACCAATTTAAAAATTATTTAATAATAATATAAACTAATTTATAAATAAAGTTTTTTTTAGTCTCTAAATTGATCTTTAGTTTAGTCACTATATCAACTAATTATTTTTTATCTTTAAAATTGATTTCTATCTCATAATTTTCTTATAGTGGTATTTCTGCATTGAAAAAGTAACACTAAAAAATAAACCATATACATTGATTTAGATTTAAGATTTAAAAATTAAAATTTAGAATTTAAAGTTTAAAATTTAGAATTTAAGGTTTAAAATATTAATTTATTAAAGTGTCTTAATATTTACATATAAGTGCTCTTCAGCATTAGTTATTCTTGCAAAAGCATACCATATTAGGTGACAATGTTGTATGAAACTTTTACACTCATTAATAAATTTTAAGATTGTTTTATTTAATTTATTTATTTTTAATTGTAATCTAATCTAGATTATCAACATATCAACATGATTGGTTGACCTGCTTCACACTGTGGATGTGTGAGAGAGAGAGAAATGGTGCATGAATTGTTATAAAATCTTATTCTATAGACATTGTTGGGATTAAAAGCTTGACCTTCTGTAAGCTGAAAAGTAGGAGAAAGTATTAAATTGTTGAGATTATGTGGTCCAATCACATGTTTAAATTTTCTTCCATATATTTGAAAAATGTGATTATATGTTATATGTAGAGTGGCTGGAAACACTTAGTCTGATGATATAATAAATTTGGAACAATTAGGCAGGTCCACAAGTAAAAAATGTCTCATCACAAACACATGCAAAGTTCACTACATCACACATTTATACTTTATAAATTAAGCATCAAAATCAAAATCATAATAATCAGTGAACTCTAACCCTTTTGAAGAACACTTCGGTAATGAAGAAATAAGTGGAAGGAGAGAAGAGAAGCATCCGAATGAAAAAGATAGATGGTTTTGTTTGGTAAAAAAACAGTGAAATGAAAGAAACAACCTTTATTTTATCTTATTTTTCTTAAATCCAACCACCTTTCTTTTTTATTTATATTTCTTTTTGTCTTTCACTTAATTTCTCTTTATATTCTTTTTTCTATCAAATCTTCATTTTAATGTAAAAGACACGGTGATAACACATTTAAGAAGTAGTTTGAAAAGTTTTTGTATTAGTAAGAAATAATCAATAAATAAGAATGACTTTAGGAGTGACCCAACCCTTATACAGGAATTAAGAAGAGAGATAAAATAGTACCTCACACTCCAACATATTTAAACTTTCAACAAAAAACTACGAGCTATTCCTTATCCCAAAACCAACCAAAGAAGTTCATCCTTAACAACAACAAGGAAAAACCAACATATCAAACACCGAAATGGATAAAGAGATAAACAAACCACCAAACACTATCCTCCAACAATATTAGATCATTCTCTTTTTTTTAACCCCTTTACAAAAAGTACAACATCTAAGAAAACTACAAACACAACAAAAAAAACATACAAATTCTTTGCACAGTCACTTTGAAGGAATTTGAAAAGTGTTGATATCTTTAAAATATCTCACTCACACAAACACTTAGAGTGACAACCTAGTAAGATCAACTCCCATGTTGAGTGCTTCAAACATTTTCATTCCTCACACATACAAATACAATATTTCCCAATTAGTAGTTGCACCCTCCTTGGTACTACATAGTAATTTGTCACAATGCACATAATTGTGGAGCATCACCAAACCCCAATAGCCTTGACCATATCAAGAAAGTGCAATAACACTTAGGCTAATTTCCAAATTAGGTAAACTAATCGTTTTTAACTAATAAAAGACTAATTGGTTTAAGAAGCAATTGAATGGTTTTAGCAGAAATAATTAGTGAAGAAGAAAACTGATTCTTAGATGTAACAAGTCCATGGCCCAACTGATAGGGTTGAGAGGAAGCAATCAGCATCAAATCCAACCAAATCTCGTCCAGCTAAGAGATGTTGACACAAAAGAAGGATCAAATGCTACGTGTTCATCTTTCATTAACTATCTACCTGACCCCACATGTTTATTCATTCATCAAATTTCCATAAAAAATGGTGTAATAATATACCAACAACCCAAACCAAATACCTTTTTTCCTTTCATTCTGTTTAAGAATTGTGTTTCCTTTTAATACAAAACTACTTCCAATCACTACAACATCATTATTACAGTATGCATGTCTTCAAATGCTATCTGCATATAATCTAATCTTTGAATAATACATAATTTAGTCTCCAAAATGATCCATTTCACAACAATTTATCAGAATATTTGTAGAAACACACAAATCATTAAGAGTTAAATGAAAACATATTATTTTAGATTATTTATTGATCTGTCTCTTTTATTGCGTAAAGGATGTACGGAAAAGAACTACAGGAATAAGTTTCATAGAGCAACAGCATTTTATCCATTTCTGAGTCGACAATTTGGGTCCCAAATAAAGGGCACTGTCATCAAAATTACATCTATTGTCGACTTTGAAATGAGACTTCTGTGTCGTCTGCAACTTATTGTTTCTTCATCATCATAATCATTATAACATTTCATAATATATCACTCAAAACACAACACTAACAATTCAATCTTTTATTTACAATAAATACTAAATAATAACATTTCCTACAATTATCCTTGTTATTTGTTTTCTCCATATATTTTTTTTTCAAACTTCTTATGGATCTACTTTGTAAAAGTTTCAGAGTTAATACGATTTGACTTGTATCTTTATTTTATATTTTAACTTTAAATATTCTATAAAAGAGAGAAATGATAAGGTCATGATCAAAATTTAAAATTTTAATATATATAAATAAAAGAAAAGCTTTATTTATTAAAATAAACAAAACGTAGGGAGTAAAATAATAAAATAATAGTTTAGTTAAAACATGTTAAAATATTTTTACGCCATCATTCATTTATAAATTATCATATATTGTATTTTTATCAAATTTATAATGATTATTTTAAAATTCACACTTTAAATGATTTTTAACTTGTCGGAAAGCAATTTATTTTGATAATACGCGGAAATTAAACTCAATTTTTTTCATACAATCAATGAATTGGTTGAGAAAAGAAATATATTAAAAAACAAATTGAAAGGGATAAAAGGTTTTTTAAGATGGTCCAAAAAAGCTTGTAATTTTATTTGAAGTAATGAATATTTATTGTGATGTTTTTTTATAATAGATAAAGGATGTTAAATTTGTTAAATTTATAGTATAACATTATAATCATGTTAACTTTCCTTTATTTTTATTTTTCCTTTTTAAACTAAAAAAGGTGTGTTTAATGATTTATAGTCTAAAATAGAATAAATTTAACAATTTCTACATTTGTTACCGATTATTTAAACATGAAACTAATGATCAAGCACGTGGTATTCTAGTTTACTAAGGCTTCTTAGTTATTCAAACGATTTTAAATTAAAAAATTATTAAAGTTATCATTTTAAAAAATAATATATAAATAATGTATTTTAAGAAATTAGGTAAAGTAATTGTCTCAGTAGAGGATTAACAATATCATTTAAGTATGGAACACATAAAGTGGTGTATGTAGTTAGAGGATATGATTATAACTCTTTTTAATACTAATTTTTATAAAGTTTTATATTAACTTTTTAATATTTATGAAGAATGTATATGGAAAAAGTGAATACCAGATATTGAATAGAAAGTTATTAAAAGATAATAAAGCATGAAGAAAATTATATCTTTTCTAAAAAGAAATAAATCATCTCTAGAAAAGAAGATGATAAACCTTAAAATGTTTAAACAAGTACATTGTTAGACTACGACAATTAAATGATATACACATAATCCGGCTAATAATTGATAAATATTTTCAAAAAAAAAATCACAAACATAACTAAAAATTGGTACATGTACAATAAAAAAAAGTACAATACTTGTACTTTTATATTGTCAAGTTGCATTCAGCTTTTTCTTTACAAACTATAAAGTTTCATTAATCAATAATCAATAATTAACTACAAATATTCTCATTATCACTTATGTTTTACAATAATAAATAAAATCATCCTTAGTTATCCTCTTTATCTTTTCTTAAGATAAAGAAAAGTATTATTTTTTAACAAAAAGTGGATTGTGATTTTTTCAAATACTCTTTAACTATCACTTTTTCAACAACAAAAAAGTTATTTGATTGATGATGTCACAAGAAAGGATAGACAATATTAATGCTCCTTAACATAAGAAAGAGAACTTTAAAGAATGAATGTTTTATAAATAAAAAAAACACTTATTTTATTATCTAGTTACACTATGATAAGTTTTATAACACTATTCTAAGTCACTTGAATTGCATGGAAGAGTTTCTATATATAGATATCTTGAATAAAAGCGTCAAAGTTTGCAAGAAGATCTTTTGTTCTTATATAAATGTTTTATCATATATTGATACTTTTAGCTTACACTCTTTTTTTTTTCATTTGACTTTATATATAAAAGTAAAGTTTCAATCCACACATTCTTTTGTATACTAAAATTGACAATACAATCTTAGGATGAGTTGGTCTACAATGTTAGAATCAATGTGAGAATATGCGAAGTACAATGAAGAGTAGAAAGTCTAACAAATAAAATTTTGTCTTGTGTTATACACGTCTTTAATGTCTACTTCTCTTTTTTGTTGTTGATATGTTTTTTATGGTTGTCATGTAATTGTTATATGTGAAAATGTTCCTTCTTTTAGAGGTTCATATGATATTTGTGAATGTTTATCTTTTTGTCTTCTTCAAACATAAATCTTCTTTAACACTTATAGAAGATATTATTAGATCATCAAATTTTGATATTATTTATTATGATCAAAACCATATCATGAGTTGTTGTCTTAACAAAATAATATTGGTTGATGAAGATTTAATTCTTTATAATAGATAATTTATATACTTATTTGTTTAAAGTATTAGAAATAACTCGTATCAACTAAAACAAAAATAAGTAAATTGTCTTACATTAGAGTGAAAATGATAAAATAGATTAAATCTCATTTAATATAATACTTTTTATTTTCAATAAAAATTTTAAATGACATAGTCACATAACACTTTCAATGTGTAAAGATTACCCTTTAAAAACATTATAATCACAAATGAGAAAAAGAGTTACATGTACACATCGTTAATAAATTGAACTTTGCCTAAAATTATTTCATTTCATCTTTGAATGTCTTAAATTTTTAGTTTTATCTAAGATCCTTTGATTTGCAATACTATTTTCATTTGTAAAAATTTGAAAACAAATATTTTTTTAAGAATACTAAAAAAAATTACGAAAGAAAAAAAAGAAGAATAAGTGAGTCTTTTGGCCATAAATGGTTGTCAAGAATACTTGTTTTAAGATTTAATTTTAGGGAAAGTTGAATGTGTTTTAAGAATTAGATGGGGGTGGTACAAAAATGCTGTGTTTGCTCTGTCTTCTTCTTCTAATGAAAACTAAACGTATCTTAAGCAAAAGTTTTATATTGTTATTTTTTTAAAATGCAATTCATCCACATTGTATTCTTTTAGGTTAACAAGGAAGGAATTTCACAAAGAAACATGTGAATGTTCATATCCATTGAAAGTTTGGCAAAGTAGTTATAAAGAAATTTATCACATATAATAAGGTTACCTTTTACTATTTATTGGCATTGGACAACCATAGAGTAAGTAATGGCTTTCCCAACTACAATTTGAGATTATATATCTAAAACATTCAAATATAAGTTATTTGTTAATAGTTAGAAAACTGTTATTAAAAAAACCTAATAAACGCATTGTCCATTTGTAAAATTCATAGTATAATTTCTAATAGCAGAGGTATTCTATTTAATTTCTTAAACAGTGGCCTTATTATAGCTACTAAAAGTATGTTGAGAATTATCCAAATATGCAAGAGTTGGGAGATTCGCATCACTAACCATCATACAAAAACATGAAATAATCGAACATTCCTTAAAAATTAGCTATTAAAATAATGATAGAACTAAATCCTTAAAAAGAGACGAAATCATTGGAAGCATGTATTTAAAGATATAGATGCATTTGTTAGTGCCCCTTTTAAATTTTGACTAAGGCATTATTATAATTGTTATTACTTAGAGACTAATCATTCCACTGGTTCTGCAAATTCACACTTCAACTGTTTTTCATGATGTTGTGGCTTCCTCAGTATCCTGTTCAATATCGTTCCTTCGTATTATTATTCTGGTGTCGATAATTAAGAACGATTGTTTTCACTTTCTAAAACTGCTGATGACTGTGTATTGTCCATACTGCTGATGACTGTGTATTGTCCATTTGATGAAGATACACCAAATGCAATATTAAGGATAACAAACGCTTCTGGCAACATTAACAAGAAAAAACTTCAAATAGAATTGACAGAGAGAATACAAGAACCAAAGGAAAATTCAATTTAGAGTGATTATGGACAAAAGAAAAGGGTGTCGTCGGGGTTCACTGAATCCTTAGTCGACACGAATTTCTCCTACATTGACAGCGAAATTTCCTATGATTTTGATTTTGTTTCACTTTCGAAAGTTACAATTTTCCTCCAACTTTTCTGAAATCTAAAAAACAGCATTACACTTGGAAAGAAGAAAAGAAAAAACAACATCGATTAAGCAAAAGGCAGACCTCAGGAGAGTGTGTCTCCATCTTAGTCCTGAAAGAGAGGGTGTGGGTGCAGTGGAAGTGCCTGTTATGATGCTTGAAAGGGGCACTCATTCATTCATCCTTGTTGCATTCATTCGTTAGCGTAGTTGGAAGTGGGGACCGAAGTTTCTCCTTGCTCCTTCCTCAAATCAATCACCACCACGCTCACATTATCAGCACTGTGCCTGGCCAAAGCCAGCTTTGTCAACAGAATTGAGGCATCCGAACAAGCACGGTCGGAACCATCTGCCGTCACATAACCGCCGGGAGACGGCGGAGTGGGAGGCTTCTGGGACTTCAGACACATCTTCACCACCCCACAAGCAGTTTCGTTTGACACCACATCCCACAGTCCATCACTTGCCAGAATCAAACACTCGTCTCCATCACTTCGCTCTGTCACAGTCACCTCGGGCTCCGAAATCACGAACGGTTTCAGGTAGTAGTCTCCTGAACAAACCGAAGTAACACTACCATTACAACTTCACAAACCACAAGCTAAGATGAAGTAACATGAACAATAAAAAAAAAACCAAGCTTGCCATATTGGGCAGCACTGGTTCGTTCATTCATTCACTCATTCACTTGCCTATGGCTCGAGACATGGCCAGCACACCCAGCACTCTTGGGCCGTCCCAGTAAATCACGCGCCCTCCCTTGGACTCCACTCGGAGCAATTCGTCGGGGCGGTCAGGCTGAACAACAGAAAACGGATCGAAACACTGTTATACGTTAAGTAGTTACTTTGTCTGGTATTTTGTTAGCTTGGTTATTGGGAAATGAAATGAAAGGAAATTGGGAATTAGCAGAGAGAAAGAGTGGTACTTTGTGATCAGAAGAGAGAGGGATGGCAACTCCGTTGCGGCAGAGGACAGCACGGGAATCACCGCAGTTGGAGACGACAATTTTGTCCGGGGTGAGGACGGCGATGACAGCAGTGGATCCAACAGCGTCGCAGTGCGGAGTCTGGAGCTCGCACCTGCAGTTGAAAGTCTGGTTGCCCTGGCTCCGGCGGAAAACCTCTTCGTCCATGCGAGCGAAACCGCTCTGCATCAACAATTTCCACTCAAAATTATCGTCCTCATCGAGAATCTCTTCGTTCACAATCTCATGTAGCCTCTCCTTGCACATGGTGGCAACCTGCGGAAACAACAAAAATAGAAATAATGAAGAGGAGAAGAGAGAAGCAGATCCATTAGCACTAGTTTAAAAGAAGAGTGTGAGAATACAAACATGAGAGCAACCATGGCCGTCAAAAACGCCAAAGTAGTGAAAGCCATCCAGCGAGAAGAAAGGGCGCAGGGCAACGGAATCCTCCATGTCTCTCCTCCTGCCGCAGACAGAGGTGACCCCATACTTGGGACACTCTTCATCTTCGGAGGAGTCATCATCCGACAACGATTTCGTGTCGGAAACATCTTCGTCGTCCTCCTTGACGAATTGGGAATCCTTCTTCATAACCTTGGCTCCGGAGGATTCCTGGTCATTTTGAAGTTGATCATCAGTGTCATTGAGATCGAGCTTGGGGCGCTTCCGAGAAGACTCGGGCACGGTCATGTCAGCCATGTAGTTGAAGGGTACGATATCCATAGCTCTGCGGGTGGTGGAAGGACGAGAGGAAGAATCAAGAGGGTTAGGGGTGTCACCTTCTCCTACAACTCTACAGCAAATCCCAGCCATTGAGAGGGTCTTTATAGGCGCGAAATCAACAGAGAGAAAGAGAGAGTTTGTTGCAGTAGTGGTAAACTGTAGAGATAGTTAAACTGTGGAGGGAGGAGAGAGAGAAAGAGATGAACGCTCATAGGAGGAGATGAAAGGCTTTTGCGGAAGGGGACAGTGCCATTGAAATGGGATTGGGGGAGAAAGGTTTTCTAGGCGGTGAGAGTATGAGAGATAGAAAGAGAGAGAGAGCAATTGTTCACTTGGCCTGGGGGCCACACGGGCAGGCTGCCCATCACCGTCAGGGGCACCGTATGCCATCTCCACCCTTGATCACATCTCTCCTTCTCTTCCCTGCCCTACACGTGGTGCTTCCTTTTTCTCAAATCCCTACGTGGCACCAATCATTTCCTACCACGGTAGCTCCAACCCTTCTTCTTTTCCAGACACGCATGTGGTCCTTTCCCTCTCCCCTCTTCTCCCTCTTCTCCCTCTTCTCTCTTACCTTAACTTCACCTCACCTGGTTTCCGTTTCACCCGCAAATTATCATTTATTATTTTTGCATAATATCATATCTCTCTACCTTATATATATATATATATATATTACTACTAATGGCTAAGTAATTATAAATTGTTATTAATAATTGTTTATAGAAGAATATGACTACTAACTAAATTGCATTCTTTGGGTAAAGTGTTGTTCCACTTTTCGATCTCCTAAGACGCTCTGATGGGGGATGTCACCACGTGGCTTCATACGAGATTCTCTCTTTCGTACTTCCTAGTCACGCCGCTCCTCTTCGTGTGTGCACCACGCACCTTCTCTTCTTATTTACTGCTTTCATTTATCCAGCTTAGGAGAAAAAATAATTTAAACAAAAACAGAACATAGAAAGGAAATAAGGTAAAAGTAAAAAAAAAATTAATTTTAAAATTAACAAACACATCAAATAAAAAAGAAAAAGAAACCTAATGCATTCAGTTTTCTACAATTACGAAGAAAAAAAAATTTACACAAATTTATGTAATTGATTATATTGGAAGACATAGTTATCTCAAAATATTATTAACTAAATTAACTATTTACATACTTCTTCTTTTTATAAGATACTTTATATAAATTATTTATGAACTCATCGGTTTTTTTTTTTTGTTAAGTTTTAATGTATTATCAGTATAAAATACTTCTAAATTATTATATTCAAAATATTAAACATTTAATCCATACTTTATCAAAACTATATAAATAGTTGTTATAAGATAAAATAGAAGATGGGGGACCATACATTTTGCACGCTACACCTGTGAAAATCATTTTTACATAATTAATTCCATTTTGATCAAAAAAATAGCTTTGCTTTCACATAATAATTAGAGAAAAAAATCATGAGTGAAAAAAAATGTTCAGAAATTTGAGAGAAATTTAACAATAACATGGGTTGAATATAAAAAAAAAATTGTTAGAAATATATGCATATGAATGAATAGTATTTAAATACACAAAAATAATTTATTGAAAGAAACAGATAAACTAAAATTTGACCAAATACCCCTAAATTAAGTTTTAGATATCAAAGTTTAAAGCATATGCACTAAAAGACTTTTTAGGAATGGGGGGTGACATATTGAAAGAAACTGACCTTGTTTTTTTTTACTAGACACAGAAAAAATTATTCTAAAAATAATACTTCACACAACTAATTAAAAATTTAATATATTTGTATAGTATTTCTCTTATGACATTTTTTATTTTGTAATTATTATAGAATTTTAATGGTTTTTTATATTGAGGTGGTAGATGAAATTATGTTAATTTTGAGAATTAGAAGTTGAAGAGGGCGAGTGAGGTAGGAAGGTTTTGAGTGGGGAGAAGGTTGGGTTTTTCATAGCTATATTCCAGTTGTCCAATGAAAGCAATCTACGTAACAAAGGATATTTAGACACGTGTGGAACCGCATGTCAAAGCCGATTGACGCTTGCAGAATATCTCAGCATCTCATTATTCAATGTGGGACGCGTGGCCTTTTCTTCACTTCACTAACCCTCCTTTTTCCATTCAATTCAAATTCTCAACACACACTTCTCACTCCCCTTCAACTCACTAATCACTCTTCTTTCAATATTACTCTATCTTTCACCACATTTTTAATTTAACATCTCAACCTTATTTATAAGAATAAACTTATATAACACACTAAAACTCTTACATTTAATACTTAGCCTAACACTAGTACAAAACCTAGACATATACAGGTAACAAAAACAATGTGTAAAACACCATAAATGGAAGATGCAAAATAATAATAACCTTGCATAACTAACATAGAAGACATCAGCTTACATTATTTTATAATAATAAATTATAAATATATTTTTATTTATGATTAACTTGAGAGAAATAACTATAGAATAACAATTAATATTCTACCAGATTTTGTAGTTATATATTTTACTAGGTTGTTTTGTGAGACTAATATAATTAAGAAGGGAAGAGAGAGGTTGAGTCAGTCTCTGCATTCAGATTCAGAAACTGACCTTTTCAGTGTCTTACTTACCAAAAAGCCACACTGATTCTTGTACTACTGATTCCTAGTTAAGTTTTCCTTATTACCAATAAATAGTAAGCTTATCACCTTGTTTAATGCTTTTCTATCTTGAGTATATGCACCTTTTTCTCTTTTTACTCTAAATAAATTGTTTCTAAAAAGAATTATATCAACAGTATAATATCATTTAAATGTGATTAAAATATTGTTTTTTATTTTTTATATAATGGTGCATATATATTTATTTATTTTAATTCTTATAATATATGTGGTTAGATTGAATACTATCTATTTAAAAATTAAAAATTATTATTGATGATAATGTAGATTTGTTTTATTTAAAAATATAATAAGTCATGGGTTAAAGTGTGACTTTATCTACTAAGCTATTATGATTTCGTGCATGAAAATTATAGAAAAATATCATTTTATGTAATATATATATATATATATATATATATATTATAATTTAAAATTTTAGAAAATTTCAGTTAACCTAAAACCATGATTTCATTAAAATAATATGTCTCTAAATTAGCACACTAGTCATTGAAATTAGAAACAAAAGGAGTTGATGGTGGTGTTTACTAGCATTCAATTAGAACTATGAGAGAAGAGTTAATGAAGAAAAAATATTTTGATAGAAAATAATATGTATTGATTAATTTCACACCTATAAATATTGGTATAGAGACCTTTTTTGTAAACATGCATTTAAACTTTCTATTATAAGAATCCAGTGTAAGAAGTTTACTTTTAGTACTTAGAATATCTATTTCAAAATCATAGCCTGTGTTTCAATTCTATATTAGTCTTAAATTTAAACAAATTAAAAATAACACTTACTTCTTTAAGATGGAGTAAAAGTTGAAGGAAAATAAAGTTATATATTTTAACCATTCATTGATGAAACTTTAGAATCTAGACTCCACCTGCAAAGGCAGTGAAATGACAGATATTTATTGATGAGCAAATTGGAATACAGACATATAATAATAAGAACATGACAAAAAATATATGATGTGTCTAATTTCTTCAAGCAGCATGCAATTGTCCTCATATTCATAAACAGCTATTAAAAAGACAGAGGTATCAGGGTTACGTGTCATGTCCTCATATTCTCATGACACGAGGAAGCCATGCGAGGAACTTAGCAACAGCATCAGCAAAAGAAATGCATGCTCATGACACGAAGAAGCATGGCATGCCTATATGCATCCAGCATGAGGCAAAGGAAAGATATGTACATGACACGAGTAAGACATGCCTTTGATGCATTCAGAGTTAGCCAAAGAAAAGACATGCATATGAGCTGCCTCAGCATGAATAGGCTATACCTTAAGCAAATGGCACCTTCTTGCTGCAGTTTAAACTTACACTGACGCGTGTGTTGGTGAATAAAGTTGCATTATGCATACTGTTGGCGCTCCTGTGAAACAGCTTATACTATTTACTAAAACCAGGTTTCTAGGTTGAGGTTTTGTACGAGTCAAGACAACAAATGTTGTTTCCTAGGATCCATGATGTCGTGTCAAAAGGTACATGCAAATGCAGAAGGGAATGCTGAGTGATATAGTTTTGAGGAGTAATGTTATATCCTCTGTAATCTTGAGGCCCAATGAACACAAAAAGTGGACAGAGATGGGTTTGCATTCCGAGGTAGGATAGAGAGAGGGAATAGTTTTGAAATTTTTCCTCTTTACCCCTGTTCATTTATGTCACACTCAAAAAGAGAAAAAAGAGAACACTATCATTCCATGAGCAAGCCATGAGAGAAGACAATCTTCTGTGGAAATTTTTTTTGAACTTTTGATGTTTTTCATTTGATTTAACTCATATGATTGAAATTATATTTAACATTTTAGAGTTTATATTTTTAATAAAACTTAAAACTTTTATTTTTAGAATTTCTATTATTATGTGTGTTTTATATTGTGTACTCTTCTATTCAACTTAAATTATATTTTAACTTCAATTTCAAAACAAATAATATTTTAAGATAATAGAATGTTAAATACTAGGTTTAATTCTATTATCCTACTTAAATATAAGATTCAAATGATTTTAATTTGACTTGGTTTAATTTAATATAAAATTTAAATCAAGTAAGACTAATGTTTTTTAGTTCAATTTTAGAAATAGTTTTATATTTTATATTATAAATTTATATATTTTTTAAAAATTATAAATATTTCTGAAAAATTATTAAATATTTTTGAAAAAATTATTACATATTTTATAATTAAAAAATTTAAATAAAAGAATATGTTATGAAATATTTTTGTAATATCATTATATTTTTAGTTTTGATTTTCTCTCATATCTATAAATAAATTGTATAATTTTATAATAAAAAATTATAATAGAATTTTATTATTTTGTTATAATAAAAAATATATTATAAATAAATTATAATGAAAACATATTCATAATTGATAATTAAATCTAAATATAGAATATTATATTTAAATATAACAAACTACTTTGTTCAATTTTGTTCAATTTTGTATAATTCCTTTTCAATTCAAGTGTTGAGCTAACTTAGATTAAAAAATTAAAAACACAATTTTAATAAATATTTTTTATTAATTTGACTTTAAAAAACATTATTTTTATTTTTTCTAATTAATATAAATAGTTTTTTTTTCTATTGCTTCAATTTCATTATCTAATCTTCTTTTACTATAATTCCCTTTTTACATCTTTGAATAAAAATAATAAATATATTTTTGAAAGAAGATTCACTTTGTTATCTATAAAATACTCTAATAAACTAAGAGTCTTGTGAGAATATTTGTTATTTAATTAATAAACTAAGAGATTGCAATATGCATATAACATGTTTATTATCACTTTATTTGACTGACTGAGTAGAGAGTAAAATTCTCAATGTATTTGTAATTGAGCTTCTGGAATTAAAGTAACCCAATCTCAATTAGAAAAAAGTTTTAATAAAGACTTGAGTAGTACTTGAGAAAAAAAAATTAAGTAATAAATATTTTTTCAAGTATTTTAATATGCAATGAGTTGTTGTGATATGATGTTAATGAGGAACTGAGAACTGAAACATGGTCATGAGAAACTGAAACAAATGACTTAGTTTATGAACTACAAAACAATAAAATACAAAAAAAAAATACTTTATAGTAAAATTAATAATAATAAATATATTTTTGGAAGGAGATTGACTTGTTACCTATAAAATAAAATAGTGAACTAAGAAATTTATGAGAAGAATAGTTATTTAGTTAATGAATAAGAGATTTTAATATGTATATAACAAATTTATCATCATAAGATAAATAAAGGAATAGAAATCTCAATGTACCTGTGAGACCTTCTGAGGTTAATGCAACCTTCTGAGGTTAATGCAACTAACCCAATCTGAATCAGAACAAGTTTTGATAGAATTGATTATCACTCGAGAAAAAAAGAATTTCATAGATCTTTTCCAGTTTCTTAATATGCGATGAGTTGTTGTCATATGATGTTTTCGAGTGACTTAAACAAATTGATTTGGCTTATGAACTATAAAACTGAGATCAGAGTATGAGTAAGATATAAAAAACATTCAATCAACCTTCGATATTTACCAGGATTCAAAATAAGTTACCCTTAGAAATCTCAGCGTACCTGTGAGACCTTCTGGGGTTAATGCAAGTAACCCAATCTGAATCAGAACAAGTTTTGATAGAATTGATTATCACTCGAGACAAAAAATTTCTCATAGATCTTTTCCAGTTTCTTAATATGCGATGAGTTGTTGTCATATGATGTTCTCGAGTAACTGAAACAAATTGATTTGGCTTATGAACTGTAAAACTGAGATCAGAGTATGAGTAAGATATAAAAGACGTTCAATCAACCTTCGATATTTACCAGTATTCAAAATAAGTTACCCTTGTTCATCAGATAAAGGACAAGATGACTCAGTGTAAAGTCTGCAAGCTAATAAGTCATTATCAGATATTAGATCTAAGTAATATTCTTTTGGTTGAGAACAATGGAGAAGGTGAGCAACTTATTTCAAAACAGAAAATATTGAAGAGTACCAAGATCTTTGATGTTGAATGATTCCTGAAGATGAGACTTAAAACACTGAATTTCTCGAAGATCGTCACCTATCAACACAATATCGTCAATATATACAAGTAAAGTTGTAAAGGAATGATAAGTTTTGCACACAAATAGAGAGTGATCACCTGTATTTTAAACATAACCAAGATGAATTCCATTATTTTCTAAGGGGATGAGTCATGCAAATTTCTTCATCAGGATTTCCATGAAGAAAAACATTATTCACTTATAATACATGAAGAAATTATAACTTATCTCTTGCCAAACACAGAAGAAAAAAAATGAATGTTAGTAATCTTTACCATTGGAGAGAAAGTCTCAGAATACTCAAGACAAACCTTTAGTTTGCGTAGAGCTCTTGACAACCACCAGAGAGACGTTGTATATATCAATGGAGACATCTGGTTTAGGCTTGAGTTTTGTTTTATAGAAGGAGACAACATCTATTACAGCTGTAGAAACAATAATTTCATTATTATAAAAAGTAGGAAAAGTAGGCACAATTTTAGATGAATCAACTTTCTTCTTATGAAATGGGAAACGAGTTTTATGAAAAGTGACACGCTGTGATACAAGAATATTTTTATAATCCATTTTATAGTCCATATAAAAAGAGTAAAACATTTTACTCCATCTTTATAACTGAGAAAACCACATTTTCTTGTTCTACGACTTAGTTTTGTCATTTGAGCATTATCAATACTAGTGAAAGCTAAGCAACTAAAAATCTTTACATAAGAAAGATTTGGGATAACACTGTAGGGGTTCTATTGATTAAATGTACAAAATGCTTGATAGTATATAACCATAGACAAAGAGGCAATTGAGATTGAAAAAAATGAGTGCACATATGACATTTGAAAACATGTTGATGCCTTCCCTCAATAATACCATTTTGTTGTGGTATTTTCACATAACTAGTTTGATGACATTTTCTATTAAATAAATTAGTCGCTAAACTCAGGATCATTATCATTTCTCAACAATTTCAAATAAACACTAAACCGACCGATTTTCAATCATATTAATAAATGATTTCAAACGTTTTCGTGTTTTAGTTTAGTTTTCATTAAGCATATTCATGCATATTAGTAAAATTATCATCTAATTGTTATATCTGGTTAGGTTTGTGCAACAGGGCATTGGGGGGGTTTGTGTGTGTGCAGGGTACATTACACTTTTTTGGTGCTTTAAGAGGGCTTTGGTCGGGGTATAGATAGTATATCTATATTTTTGTATAAAGATTAGAACACTCATAAGTGCTCTATGTTCTTTCAATCTATTAATTCTTTGCTGAAAAAAAGAAGAGTAAAATCATATATGTGGTGGAAATACTCTTGAATGATTGAGGACTTAAGACTTTGGTATATATATAAGTCAGTTGCTATGTGGTGGAAATGAGAAACCAATGGATGAGACCCTTTCCATGATAATGTGACAATCTATTTTTATGTGTTTACTACGCTCATGAAACATTGAATTTGTTGTAATGTAAAAGAGATCATTGCTCAAAAGAAACTTTAAAATCTTGAAGAAGGTAAGTTACATGAACTCTTTGATATTTTTCCTTGCTTATTTGATTTTCAGGATATAAGAAAATTCCCAAGATACACACTAAAACGAATTCTGATTGTCTTGAATCACTACAGGTGCCCCAATCACTATCACAAAAGGCTTTTAAATGAGAAGAAGTGTTAGAAGAGAAAAATAAATCAAGACTTGGAACTCCTTTAATATATCTTAAAATTCTAATTATTGCAACATAGTGAGCAATTGTAGGCTTAACAAGAAACTTAGCAAGTTGTTGCACAAAAAATGTTATGTCAAGTCAGGTATTAGTGAGATGCATAAGTCTTCCAATCAATCTTCTCTAAGCTTGAATATCTTTGAAAGGAATAGTTCCAATAGAAGACAATTTTTCATGATTATCAATAGGAGTGAGTGCAGGTTTGCAGGCTAAAATGTTTGCATTTGTTAACAATTCATGTGCATATTTCTTTGATTCACCATTATCCCTTTCTTACTTATTGTTACTTCAAGACCAAAAAAATATTTTAAATCCTCAAGATCCTTAATATTAAATGTCTCATTCAAGACTTTTTAGTTCTATCAATCTCCTCATTTCCATCTCCTGCCAATATTATATCATACAAATACACCAATAATGATGTAAAAGATCATTCAGACGAATTAATGAACAATGAATAATCATTCATAGACTGAGTATATCTCGCAAAAAGCAAAAAGGATGAAACTTTGACAAACCACTCTTTGTTAGCTTCCTTAAGGCCATATAAAGCCTTTTTAATTTACAAACTTGTCATAATTGAGTAGAAGTCAATCCAAAAGAAACAACCATGCATACATATTCTTTAAACTCTCCATGTAAAAAGGCATTGCTTATGTTTAATTGTTTCAATTCTCAGTATAAATAGAAGTAACAAAATGAAGCAACCTTATGGTGTTCATCTTTGCTATTGAAGATAAAGTATCAAGGTAGTTAATGTTTCTGTTTGAATGTATACATACTTGATAACCTTTCTCAATTATACCAATCACTCCCCATGCTACATCTAAACAATGAAATAGATGGGAGATTAGAAACATGTTAACCAATTATGATCTGTGGTAAATTTTGGAATAAAAATCAAATTAACTTTGAAAGAATGAGATATTTGACCCCTACCAATTTGATTAACACTTAATTGAATTTCATTAGGTAAATAACCAATATAGAACAAATAATACGAATAAAGAATAAAATATTTTTATTATAACATATATTGTAAGGATCTAGAAAATTACTTTAGAGTAGAAGTGGTATATTTTAAATGACTTCTGAATATTTTTTTTATCTAAAATGAAAAGGGCATATAAATAGAAATCCAGTTATTCAGGTTTCATTTTAAAAAGAACCACCATCCCTCTAGAAAGTTCTTTTTCCTTTCCTCTCCCTTCTTTAAGATTTTGACTTCCTCGCTCACCAGTTCGACCATCAGAGTCCACCAACAGACTCCTGGCAGTGAGTATTACAAGAATGCCCAATCAGAATCTCTAATAGAGTAAGTTCATTTGTGTTCTTTTCTTTTAGTCAAATTTTGAACTTGTTAGGTTGTTTTTGTCCTTGTTATGCATGTGACCCTTTTAGCTTCAGAGTTAATCTCTGTTAGCTCAGAGTCCTAGTGATATAGTTAGATTTTTTATTAGGACTCTGTGGTGCATGTTAAGTTACCTTTGAGTTCTTGGTGGTTTTGGAGCTCTTAGTGAATATCTACTAAATTTCAGGTCAGGGAAGCTAGCCTTAATTTCCAATAGAACACTAGGCTAGAAGATCTAGATGTGAGAGTGACGTGGTCACCAGTCTCAAACTTTCTTCCAGGATTGTGTTTTAAGTATATTAGTAATTGACTGAGATTTGAATGTGAAATTTGATATATGGTTGTTGTTATAAAATTATAATGGTGTTGATTATTGGTTGTTTAATGTTGATTTAGAGTAATTTTCAGCTATAGCATCGACTTTGTTATTTTTGGGTGCTCTCTGATGTCATTTAGATCAAACTAAAATATTTTCGATCAATCCAAAATTTATGGGTGCTCACTCGTGTCATTTAGATCAAACTAAACTATTTTCGATCAATCCAAAATTTCTGGGTACATTCTGGTGTCATTTAGATCAAACTAAACTATTTTCGATCAATCCAAAATTTATGGGTACACTATGGTGTCATTTAGATCAAACTAAATTATTTTCGATAAATCCAAAATTTATATATACATATACATATACATATACATATACATATCACTATTATTATTATTTTAGCATAGTTTATTTTGGATGATTATTGTTAAATAACTTTTTGGATATATTTGGATTGTTAGAAAGTTTAAATTATATGTTATGATTGTATGGTGTATTGATGTGTTACATGAGATATTGAATGATGTGAAAGTGAGATCAAACATAGTATTTTCACTGAAAGGAAATATCGTGTTGAGATTGTTGTTAGGGTATATTGATATGTTAGGCCCGTAATGAGACATCCTGACTCTACTTATATAAGGAAATCAAATAGATAAAGTTATTCAGTTGGTGAGAGTCGATGAAGGTTCATATGACTTTGTTTATGGTTTGAAATATAATCTAGTCTTTCAGGTCATATGAATTTACCCTGTCTTACTATATCATGAGATATTTAGATGTTTATGTGCATGGCTGTGTGGATTCACAATGAGTAGTATGACAGGTGCAGGTCTCAGGATTCTAATTTCAATATACAAGTCTTCCGGAAGTAGAGTCAAATGTCTGAGTATGTGAGTCAATAAAGATCTGATATGAATAATGTGGATGATAGTTGTGATAAACATTTGATGAATTTGTGTAAATTATGTGAATTTGATGGATTATGTTTGTTCTTTAAAGTTAAATTTATATTAGAATTCTTAAAAATAGCTAGCTTACCCCATGCTTTGTTTTCTTTAATCTGTGATGATCATATTAATTTACACAAGAGCAGATGAAGTTGCAGGTAATAGAGCTCATCAGTGAGTAGCTAGAGGAACAAATGTTTTTATGTTGAATGTTTTGTTTGTAAATCTCTTGTGTATATATTAAATCCCTATGAAGAGGGATATATATATATATATATATATATATATATATATATATATATTATTTTTTTGAGAGACAAATACGAGAAAACAATATATGTTTATATGTTAATTAAATATTACACGCATAATATATTAACAAATAACAAATATGAATAAAATTAGAGATGTCACATATATGATTTGTGACCCTTGTGTCTAATACCTAATGATGATATATGAATTGACTATTTGAGAAGTATTAATATGATTTGATGAAAAATCTAATAAATGGATAATTGTTGAAAGCCATTAAGTAGTTGTATTGTCATTGAATAATTTGAAGCTTAGAATATGATGAATCAACCTTGAAAGAATCAACATCCTCTTGAAAAATCTTTTACTTTTTTTTTTTCAGTTTGTGTGAATTATTTTTACATTCTTACATTGGGGTGATATTAGTAAAAGAAAATGTTTTTTTTTTCTTTTTAAAAGTTGTTGGTTACTATTGGGCCTAGAGCAGTTTGGGATAATGTTACAAAATCATCAAAGAGATTCATAATAAAAAAAATTTGCACCTCCATAATTTTTTTTATCTTTGGATTGTAAAATCCAGAATACAAAATTTGTATTTCAGATTGAAGAATCCAGAATTTAAAATTTGTATTCCAGATTTAATTATTTAGAATACAAACTACAATTTATGTTTTTACTTGTATAATGTGAAATATAAATTTGTATTTTTGATTAATCCAAAATACAAATTTTGTATTTTAGATTCTATAATTCAGAATGTAAAGTTTTGCATTTCCGATTGTATAGATTCTGCAATACATTTGTATTCAGATTTGTTAAATCTAAAATGGATATTCACTATTTTTAAAATATGGGGTACCAGAATAAACTATTAAGGTGCAGGAAGAATTTGGCATGGGTCCTTTGATAATTTTGTACAATGATCCCAAGCTGCTCTGGCCCAATAATGACCACAGTCTCTAAAAAGAAAAAAAAAACATTTTCTTTAATATGATGTCCACTGTACGAATATAAAGATAATTCACAAAAGTAATGGAAAAAAAGTGAAAGATTGTCATACAAATAGAAAAAAAAAAGCTTAAATAATAAACTGAGAAAATACTAAAATAGATTTATTGTTCACTTTTGTTGTCAAGAACATGTAACAATAAACAAAAGAATAAACAAATGACCACAAATGTTAATTTACTACAAATTATTATAAGTAAAAACCAAGTAAATTTCAAATTGTAAAAAAATATAAAAATAAAAAACACATGACTGATTATTTTGTACAGTATGTTGCCTTTAATACTAATTGAAAGTATCCTCAAACTCTCTACGTGTGTGTAATTCATATTTGATTATTACATTAAAAATAATTTAATCTCCCTATTCTTCTTTACATTAAAATCAGTGTAATTCAATTAATATGTTAAACACTGTATGATAAATTTGAGATGGGTCATTATCTTCAATAACAAATATAAAGAAACGGAAAATAATACACACTAAACAAATATTAAACAGGGTTGATTTAGTTGGGCCTTGGGCCCAAAACAAAAATTGATACTAAAATTAATAGAGGCCCAATATATTAAGCGGCCTATATAATAAATCCATTCTCATTATGCAGTCATAGAGAGATCCTCCAACAACTAGGGTTTCTGAGTCGCTGCGACAATGGTACTACCACTTTTTTCCCTTACTCTGCATAGATCTGAGGTTAATTTGATTGTGTGATGAGTCTGATGATGTTTCGATTTCGCGTGATTGCAGGGGAAAGGTACAGGGAGTTTCGGTAAGAGGAGGAACAAGACTCACACGCTCTGTGTGAGGTGTGGTCGTCGCAGCTTCCACCTTCAGAAGAGTCGGTGTTCTGCGTGTGCTTTCCCCGCTGCGCGCACAAGAAAATGTAAGTTTTCTACTTATTAAATTGTAAGCGTTTGCGTGAGGATTCGGTTCTGAGTGAGTCGTTGATGGTTTCAGATAACTGGAGCGTGAAGGCCATTAGGAGAAAGACAACCGGAACAGGAAGGATGAGGTACCTTCGTCACGTGCCTCGCAGATTCAAGAGCGGCTTCAGAGAGGGTATGAACGGTTAATTATTTGAGTATTTAAATTTTAGGGTTTGGTTTAGGGTTTTTAGGGTTTTTGTTAATGTGGTCATTTTGAATCAGGCACGGAGGCAGCACCAAGGAAGAGGGGAGCAGCTTCCACTGCCTAATCTTTGAGAGGAATCAATTTTTCTGGGTTAGTGAATTATAGGAGTTAAGGATTGTGTGCTGTTTCTAAAGAACATTTTTTGTTTCTGTCGTCTTAATTTCATTTAATATGTAATGGATTTTTATTTCGACATTTGATCGATTTCATAGCTCTGCGTTCACTTTATCAACATTCATAGCATTTTGATAGAAATCCCTTTGAGAATTTTGATGGACTTATTTAGTTTTATAATTAATTGTTAATATTGGTACTATACAGTAAAATCACTTCAACCTGAACTAGCATAATAAGCTGTTTAGTGTTCTAAGTCTGCATAATTAGCTGTTTAGTAATTCATGTGCTTGAATGTTAGATTACTACTTAAAAATAGTATCGCCATTTTTATTGAAGTCTTTTTTAATTATATTTAATTATATTGGTTAACAATTTTTATTCTCGTTATCATAGGTAAATCATATTGTTTTGTATCTCAGATAGTACGAATAAAGGAAGAAAACAAATTGAATCTACCTGTAGTTGTTGAAGATACGAAATATCAGAGTTTTAGGAGTGATTTTACATTAATATGATCAATATGTCAATATGTATATACTTAATAAATATATAATAGCTCTGTAAATTTTTCTATATTAGAGACTTAAATTTAATTGATTGTAATTTATTTTGGTCATTAAGAGAATTGAACGTTAATACTTAATTTAATATGAATATTTTGTCTTTATTTTTTATTTTATTTTTAATTATAGTGATTTCTCAAACATATTAATATTACATGTGTAAGACTAAATTAAAAATGTTATATTAATACTTTATATATGTACTAAATCAACTATTTATCTTGTATATTAAATTTAGAAGGTACCAGATTAAATAAAGATTTTGTTTTGGTAAATTTTCAAAAGTAATTTTTCAAACTAAGATTAACTTATATTTTATATGAATTAAATTTTACTACTAACTTTTTTTGTAAATATCTATGTGGAAGTTTATTATTCTGCAATGATGAGTTATGGGATTTATTTAAATTTAACAAAATTAGTATCTCTGGCAATATCGGGTCCTTAGTTCCTTACTTTACTATTTTAGTGAAGTGGCTAAATATTTCTAGTCTGCTGTAAGCTCAATTTTAAAAATTAAAGATAATAATTTAACATATTAACTTTATTTTATATGGTATCTTTAAAGGGAAATAAATATATAATAGTATTATAATTTAAATCATTGATATTTATACGTTGGTTTTTTAGTTATTAATTTTAATAAAGTAAATTAATCTATAAAAATAATTGCTGTAGTCGCTCTTTGACGGAATTGCCGTGGAAAATGGACTGTACACAGTAATGTATTGACAATTTCATGACACCTTCATACGTCTTTTTCCAGCATCTTCGTATTTTCTTTTAATTCCAGGTCCTTTAAATATAGTGATGAGTATTATGTTTTTTTTTCTCATTTGTAGTGTTTTTAGTAGTGGTAATTGTTTGTGGTGATTGACGACCATAAATTTTGTGATATTTTCGCTTATTATTGTACAATTCAAAATTTACAAAATCCAAAAAAGTAAAAAAATGAAATATAAAACTAAAATAAATTTATCTTCACTATAAAAGAAAATGTTTGTCAGAGCCTACTTTATGAAACCATTGTAACAATTAGTGTGGATTTATTTTATGAAATAAATTAAAACTGGTAAAATGATGAAACTTTCTCAAATGTTATGATGTGAGAACAAAGAATGTATTGGGCTAGAATGGAAGTATGGAGCTAAAAGAAAAGTATGAGGATGAGGATGCAACTGATCTTGAAAATGTGAAAATATTTTATATTTTATTTAGAGTTATTTAAAAAGGTTAAAATTAACTTTTCATAATTATTTTGATAATGGATTAGAGTAGTAAGAAGGTGGAGGTTGAATTTTTGTGTGGTAAAATTCAAATAGTTTAAATAAACGGGTTGCATTCGATACGAAAATTGTAATAATAGAAAATTAATTTTATTTTATCATGATAAATAAAATATACAAATTATATCACTTAAAGATTCTATAGGTGATATTATAAATATTTTTCATATCTTCAATAAAAAGTATATTTATGAAAATAAAACATATTACTAATTTAATTTAATCTATTTTAGTAAGATACTGTAATTTAGTAAGATTTTTATAATTAAACATAAAATACATTAGAGTATAAAAACGAGCAGCTTAATAAATAAAGGAAAAAAAATGTTCAGAAATACAGGGAATCGAGTAACAAAAACATCTCTAAAATAGTAAAAGAAAATGGAAATATATAACAAAATACAAGTATGAAACAAAGTCATATCACAGTTGAACTCAGATAGGGTCCTAATAGCCTCGGTCACATATTTGACAATTTCTTTTGGCACCTTAATAGTGTCCATATCCATCCCATGAGGATGGTTAAAAGATTAAATTTTTCTGTTAAAAACTCCTTGATGTAACCATTCCTTTGTCATTAAAAGTTATTTTCTTTTGTAAAACAAGATTTTGAATTGTGTAATTAAAAAACACTTCATTTTTATATTTATAAGATGTAGAAGGAAAAATATGGGGTACAAAAAGAAATCTCTCATAATCCTTTGTACCGAAGCCATTTTGAAACAAAATTTTCATTTATCGGAGAAGGCAAACTAAAAGAAGCTATTAATAATAACACAGTCATGTCATCAACAAGTTGAAGTTTTCACAATAGAAGAAAAAAAAGTTTATTTTAATAACTGGCTAATCATGGCTCCATATATTCTCACCGCAAAACTTTGGATTCAAACAACAACTAATATCCTCTCACTTCTTTCGTTATGAAAAAGTACATTTATAGAAGTAAACAGAGCCTAAAAGATTAAGTTTATTTCTCGTTTTAACTCTAGAAGAAATTAAGGCAATGAAAGGAAAGGAAGGAATTCAAGTAATTCTTATACTAGGTTGAAATCCATTAACAGTAACCCCTCCATCAACACAGATAACTTGTCCAGTGATGTAAGATGCAGCAGGCAAGCAAAGGAAAGTCACCAAGGATGACACTTCTTCAGGTTCTGCAATGCGCTTCAGCGGGGTACGAGACATCACATCATCCACAAACGTTTGGTTTTGGAGCAACTGCAAATCAATCTCAAACAAATTACATCCAAAACAACACGACCAAATCAAATATATGTTCTATTTTCAACATAAAAAAATCACAAAAGATGCACCCATCTAGTTCAATATAAAAATAGGGAGAAAGGAAATTACATGTTCTACAAGTGGGGTTCTGGTGGTCCATGGTACAACACAGTTACTTCTTATGTTGTCTTTTGCCCATTCACAAGCCAGATTTTTTGTAAGCTGATTAATTGCGGCTGAAAATTGAATGAACAGAACATGTTATTGTCTTTTCTTTGTAGTAAAATTTGATTGATGAGTTGTGCATGAGAGAAAAGATGCATCATTACCTTTGCTTGCTGCATAAACAGAACCAGTACCCATGCTGGTGACACCAGCAACAGAGGAAAGGAACACAATGCATCCCTTTTCAGATGCTTTGAGAAGAGGGTAGGCAAGTTGACACAGATGGAACGAGGAGTCTAAATTAACTGTCATCAGCTGTGAATATTCTTCACCACTGTACTCAATTGTTGGTTTTCTAAAGTTTGTTCCAACGTTGTTCACCTACAACCACAAATTCATGCATATGTATCATTCATCACAATTCTCAAATACTGAATGAAATGGTGGAAGGAGAATGCATTCAGAGCAAAGCATTAATTTCATGGTAGCTTATGATCTAACATTTTCACACATTATAATTGTTCATAGCTTTTTTAAAGATTTATATCATCAATGGTTTTTGAGGATGATTGAAGAAAATCCAATAATCTCCATTCATGGGTAAAAAAACTATTTTTGGTTATCACTATTTAAATAATTTAATTCTATGAATATTTTTAAAATAGTTTAAAGTTATATTTGTTAAAACAAACTACTAACTTATATGCTTGATAAAAAAAAGGAGTATACGAGTTAGTGATAATTATCAAACTGTAAATAATTACAAATGATAAATGAAATAATTACATATGAATACCTTTTCCTGAAAAAACAAATACAGATTAATACACACCTTGATTCCTTCTAGTTTTATCTTCTAAATGTGATACTTATAAAAATGAATTTTATAAATACAAAAAATAATGCATAATAACCAATTAATGAAGTAATGCATCAATTCAAATATTCATTAATGAAACTATTAAAATCATAAATAAATACATCTTACTCAATTAATGAAGACATAAATTCAAATACTCAGTTGTACACAATAATCAAATATTCATTAATGATCTATTAAAACTCAAAACTCCTAACTTCATAAGTTGAATTTTTATTTTTATTTATAACCAAAAACATTATTATTTTAATATTTTTTACATCATTTTCTAAAAATAATGGATTTTAACCATAACTCAGTCTCATCTCATACAACCGACTTGACTTATAAGGTGAGATTTATACCTATTTATAAAAAATAAAATATCTTAATCTCTATCTCCAATCCATTTAATTATAAATTTATCTTTTATTATATATATTTTTTTTCAAAAACCACAACGTTTTTGTCGTTGATTTTTGTGAATTTGCACCCCAATAAAAAAGAAGGTTAGGAATAGTTGGCGTTAGCAGCTTGAAAGTCTTTGCACAGATATACCAGAAATGGAAAAAGGTTTTCAAAGAAAAGTGGATCTAGATCTAATCCTAGTTAGGAACAGATTGATCATACATAGATGTTAAGCTTTCCATTGAAGGTGGATGCAACTTCCTCAAGGAGCTTCTCTCTGTCCTGTGGTGAGGTGACGTCACACACCGATCCAGTTACCTGAAAACCTTCACTCTTCCACTTTTCTAAGCACTTCTTCAGCTCTGTTTGGGTCCTCGAACAAGTGTGCACGGCGGCGCCAAACGCAGCCAAGTCACTCACGATGGCGTGCCTATAACACCGTTTCAAACAACAACAAAGAAATATGAGAAGAAAGCAAAAACAGAACAAAAGAGAAAAGGTACAAAAAGAGTGATGAAAACCAACCCGATCCCACGTGTGCCACCACTGACCAGAGCCGTCATTCCCTTCAGACACCATCTTCCTCCTCTCTTACGCATGCTTTCTTCAAACTCTGCCATTTTCACTGCTTTTCACCCACAATAACAATATATATATAGACATATATATATAGGTATATGTATATATATAATAAACGCATGCATGGTTTTGTCACATGCAATGCACCTGTAACTTTTGCACCAATTTTAATTAAATTAATTAGAAAAAATAAATTTATCACTAATCTGTACCATTCCTCCGGTTGCTTTCTTCAAACTTTGCCATTTTCACTGCTTTTCACCCACAGTAACAATATATATATATATATATATATATATATATATATATATATATATATATATATATATATATATATATTTTTTTTTGTGTTTAATATAATATATATAAATCAATTTTTTTTTTTTTATATATAAAAAAAAATATATATTTTTTTTCTATA
>Ga0123342_1000183_pt1 | contig 84265 bp, 38 predicted proteins | sample Turbeawhitnodule_FD_89960 | JGI IMG/M metagenome (GOLD analysis project Ga0123342, IMG submission 89960) | Root nodule microbial communities of legume samples collected from Mexico - Turtle bean Mexico white nodule | ecosystem: Host-associated > Plants > Roots > Nodule | place: Mexico: Nepantla... | reverse complement strand
GTTCTCCGGAAAGACTTCCGAACCTGGGACTTCAAATCTTGCAAACATAAAACGGAGTTTAAAAGGAAGGGAGAATCGGGGGTGCTCTCATTGTAATAAATCTAGCCACACTAAGGAGACTTGCTTCAAGCTACATGGAAAGGAGAAAGCTCTGGATCGGAATTAAAAGTACAACCCTCAAGGAAGCTTATTAAGAAACTTCAAATTCTGAAAATGTTGGCAAGTTCCTTCATCCTCTTCAATTGAAGAAGGAATGTTTGCACTACATGCTGAAATTTAACATCTAACATCTCTCATGGAGTCTATCAGTAAGCCACGTTCTGGTACTTGCTATGTAACCATGATCTAGAAGAAATTCCTCTTTTAATGTTTCTAAAACTTTATGTAAGGACTTTTGGGTTCTAGACTTTGGTACAATAGATCATATGGCCCCTCATTCATCTCTTTTAACATTATATGTTTCTTTATTCGATAATCACATTATTGTTGCCAATGGGACTTGTATACTACCAATAATTGGATGTGGTAATATTTCTCTTTTGTCATCCCTCAGCCCCAAAGATGTTTTTTTTATGTTTCAAAACTTTCCAATAATCTTATTTTTGTTTAAGAACTTACTCATGACCTAAATTGTTCGGTAACCTTCTTTTCCACTCATTGTGTTTTTTAGGATCTTGTCAGAGGGAGGATGATTATAATTATAAGGAACAGGGAGGGTTGTATTTCTTTAATAATAACTTGGGAATTAAAAATAGTATCAGTAGACAAACGACTACCTCTTGTCTTTAGTCTTGCATTACTTCGACTCCTATCAAATTTGGCTTCTTCATTGTCGTCTAGGACATTCATTTTTTTTTTTTTTTAAAGTCTATGTTTCCTTCTTTATTTTCCAAAAAGTTTGTTGAATCATTTAATATATGTCAACTTGTAAAGCTGCATCGTGCCACATATCCTCCTAGTAATACAAAGTATGTTCATCATTTTGATGTTTGGGGGCCTGCATCAAACTCTAGTATATATGGTGCTAAATTGCTAAAGGGTATACTCAAACTTATAGTGTTGATTATGAGGAGACATTTGCTCTAGTGACAAAAATGAATACTATTAGAATCATTCTCTCATTTGCATTATTTTGGTTGGGAATTGCAACAATTTGATGTGAAAAATACTTTCCTGCATGGATATTTGGAGGAAGAAGTCTACATGGAAATTCCTCCAAGTTTTAGGTCTATTGAAGAAGGGAATAAAGCATGTTGGTTGGGTTGGTATATTCACTTAAGTCACTGATGTACTGTTTCAAATCAATAATTTGAATAAAAATCTTCTTTCATTCACTTAATCCTTTTCAAGTAATTGTTATTATAAAAATTATAATGTCAGCCCTTTACACTCTAATTTTTAATGTAAGGAGCTTGATTAAGATAATGGCAAAAATCTGCCTTATATTATGGCTTACAAATGTATTAAATCCTAACTCATGCATTGCATTGTCTTATACTGGATAATTTGTGACTGTTACTCAGCAATTAAAGCATTATTATTTAATTATTGATACTAAAAGAATAGTTGCAATTAATATATACTAGATTTAGTTTGAAGTTTCTGCAAGAAAATCAGTATACAGTCTACACCTGGACGGTACTTGACCTCTCTAATTGAATTGCAAATTAATAGAGATTCCACCTTGTGATACATTTTACATTCTGCCCTTATCTTTAAACAAATTGCAGTGATCAGGTATATACAATGATATTTTTTTGCTTGTGATTACAATGCCAAACCTTGGTGTTTACGTTACTATCTCATTATTGTAGAGTACCTGTCTTGCCAAAAGCAAAATCTTACAAATTACTGGCACTCACTACCACTTCTATCTTGAGAAAACAAATAGCTAAACTTACACTAAGAAAGAACATGTCACGTGTTCAAATTTCTGAGTAGTTAATTTGGATTACTAATTTTTATTTACTTATAGGGGAGAAGGTGGAGTGATGGCCTTCACCAAGCAGTTGAGGCAAAAGAAGGGCTGCCAATTCAAAATGAAACTGTCACGTTAGCTTCCATCAGTTACCAGAATTTCTTTCTTCAGGTTGGAAATGTTATGTTTGAGCTGGTTAAGTGAATCATCATTTCAGAATTTTATTTGCCTTTGAACTTACCTTGATGTTTTCAACTATGCACCTCTACAGTTTCCCAAACTTTGTGGTATGACTGGCACTGCAGCAACAGAAAGCACAGAATTTGAGAGCATTTACAAGCTTAAAGTTACAATTGTGCCAACAAACAAACCTATGATAAGAAAGGTTTCTTCTTGCTTGTCATTATTGTGCAACACTTTAATAAAATGATGTTTTTTTGCCACGTGGGATCTGTATTCCAATTCCTGAACAGGAGGAATGATAATATATTTATTACATCTATATGTGCAATGTATGTGTAAATTATTATAGTTCCGTCCAAGGTAGTGTGGGTGGATTACTTCCATTTAAAGTTAAGTTCAGAAGCCTTACTGTTCATCTTAGTAGATTTAGTTTGTACATAATAAAACAGTTTTTATAAATTGTTTGTTGTTTGTTTAGTTCCTAATCTTTAATTTCTTTCTTAGGATGAATCTGATGTAGTTTTTAGAGCAACTTCAGGGAAATGGCGTGCAGTTGTAGTGGAAATCTCTAGGATGCATAAAACTGGTCGCCCAGTGCTTGTTGGCACGACTAGTGTTGAGCAGAGTGATTCTTTGTCGGAGCTATTGAAAGAAGCTGAAATTCCGCATGAGGTAAGGTCTCTCCTGTCTTGTTATACTGTACCTTACAAAAATATATTGAGGCATCATTTATATTGTATGCACTTTTTCTATTTACAAAAAATCCATAAAAAAGATGGATCATATTTTTCAAGAAAGGCTTTTTCACTTCCTTAAAATAATTTGATAAGTTATACATTTTTTTTCTATGATAATGATTAATACATCTCACGAAACAACGTTGAAAGACATTCATGCTTTTAAATATTTATATTATATTTTAAGGTGACTTTTTGAATGTGTAAAAAAGTTTTTTATTTTTTCTTTAGTGCCTGAAGAATCCACCCATTTTGAGGTGTTGGCTCTAGTGGTTGACAAAATAATTCTTTGATCAGAAATCGAATGAGGGGTGTTCAACATGTGTCATACAGATGTTGGTCTAAGTAAAACATGTCTGACATAGACACTCCACCAGCCCAAGCAAGAGAGGAGTGTTTATGCTTAATAGACATTGTGTCATTAGAATACTTTGTTAATGATACCTGTTTCAAATTATTTTTGTCTCTTAAAAGGTAGCCTACTCATAGCCTAGGACAAGTGTTGATATAACACTGGCCATCTGCTCATCCATTTTATAGAATAAGATGCAACCACTTTTTTTCTTAATATTTTTTGGTTTATAATGAAATATGTATTGTTTCTAGGTTCTTAATGCAAAACCAGAAAATGTTGAGAGGGAAGCAGAAATTGTAGCACAGAGTGGTCGTCTTGGGGCAGTGACAATTGCAACCAATATGGCTGGTCGTGGGACAGATATTATCCTTGGTGGTAATGCAGAATTTATGGCACGGTTGAAGCTTCGTGAGATATTGATGCCTAGGTATTATTTTATTATGGAGAACGTGTTCTTCCATGTACGTGTTTTAAAATGGTATTTGGAAGAAAAGGGGATGGGTTTAGTGGGGGAGGAGAGGATACTTAAAGGAAGATGCTACCTGGGGTGGGCTTTTAATGTTTAATGAGTGAGATGCTCTCTGCAAAGTAATAAACAAAAGTGCTTGAATGGAAGTGTGTTTGCCCGTTTATAAGGGAAAAATAACTTGTCTGAAGTGAAAGGAGTGAGGTGGTTATATTACGTAGTTTAGGGATTTCAAGCACCTCCCACTGTGTGTGCGAGTAATGCCTCTTTATTTAAAGGCAGACCTATTGTATTTACGTATGTATACTTGTTGATTGCACTATCTCACTGTTTTCTGGGATTTATTTGTCACTGATACAACCTTAATGGGAAAACATATTCTGATTACTCCTATCCTATGGTTAAATTTCTATTCTTAGAACCTGTTTTTGCGTTAGATCTGAAAGTAAAACTATTTCCAAGTTATTGAAGTCATCTTACCAAAACAAGAATTACATTTTTTCTGTGAACAAATGATTGCAGAGTTGTTAAGCCAGCTGAAGAAGGCTTTGTTTCAATAAAGAAACCTCCTCCCTACAAGACATGGAAGGTATGATGTTTTTCTTTTAAAGTATTGCTTATGTAACTACAATTATGGTGTTGTGCACGGACATCCTCTCATTTACTCTTATAGAAGGAGGATGTTAGCAACCTATTCTTAGGCCAAAATGCCCAATTTATTATATCTGAAAAGCAAAAGGTAGATAAGGGTATTTAAGACATTTTAAGAACCTTTAAAGCAATTGGGTAGAAGAAAAGATGAGTTTTATTTTTTGAATGAAATCAAATGCAAAGCAGGAGAAATTTTGTTTCTCCAATGGTTTCCCTTTTTCACAAGATTTGTCATTATTTGGTTGAATCCCACCTTCATTCCATTTACCTATTGAACCGATCCCTTACTAAATAACTGCTCTAATTGTTCCTAATCAACTATCTCTAATTAATTTTCCTTCTGCTCTGTTTTAGCTTCTCAATTACAGTCTTTTAAAATTTAAATTAATTAATAACTTTTTTTTTTCTTATTCTTTATCTCTCTCTTCCGACTTTTTCATCATTTTCTAAATTTAAGTATACTAAGACTAAGAAAGATTCCACTAATGGAAAAAACGTGAATAGGTGCAGGTGGCAATGACAGTTCTCAAAATTATGATTGTTCATTTTGTTGGAATGAATCGATGATTCATAAAATTTTCACGCTTAGAAGTTGTGGACAACAATCATTAGGCAACATTAAACCCAATGATGAGTATGTTTGCATCCTACAGTTTGCAACAGGTGCAGTATGCAAAGAAAAGAATGGTATGCTTGAACCAGGCTTTTTTGCTAGATCATCTTTCACTGTGAAAGATGTGCAGTTATGGTTAAAAATGAAGGAGGGAAGAACATGGGTTGGTGTTATAAATAGAATTAATTTGTGAAAGATGAATATCTGGATGATGGTGGATAGGGAATTCTGGATGTCTGTACAAAAAGAAAGTTGTATTCCAAATCTTTTTGTTTTTCAAATATATTGTATTACAAAAAGGCACCCATAAAGCTATATTGGTTTAGATGTTATGTGCTTTGAAAAGTGTTGCATGTTTATATGTTTGTCTCTAAATACTTTTTATAGTAACTGTTTTGAAACTCCGCATATTATTCAGGTGAATGAGAAGTTATTCCCATGCCAACTATCAAATAAAAATGTGAACTTGACTGAAAAGGCTGTGCAATTAGCTGTCGAAACATGGGGCAAGAGATCATTAACTGAGCTTGAAGCAGAGGAACGCCTATCCTATGCATGCGAAAAGGTTAATGATAAATTTTACTTTCTTAAGACGAGTAAAATTTTCTTTGATATATCACTTTTGTGAATTTTCATTTGTTATAATCAAATTGTCATTATATATTTTTGATGTAGGGCCCTGCTCAAGACGAAGTCATTTCCAAACTGAGAAATGCTTTTCTGGAAATTGGGAAAGAATACAAAGTCTTCACTGAGGAAGAGAGGAAGAAGGTCAGTATGTTTCTTAACTAATACTTCTCCTCATACGTTGCTTTTGATTAATTATTAATGATCGTTATGACTGCAGGTTGTGGAAGCTGGTGGACTCCATGTGGTGGGCACAGAGCGTCACGAATCACGTCGAATTGATAATCAGGTATTCTTTTTCTTATCTCCTTTTCCTTGTTGGACTGAAAGGAGAGGGAAGCAGGGATGAAATTGTTGGATCATTATTTCTGCATATCTCTTACTTGATTCTTTCATTCTTGTGGCTGTACTAGCCACTCGCACCCTGTCAAATAAGTATTTGAACTTGAATCGTTGATTTTTATCCTTTAAGTTGCGTGGTCGAAGTGGCAGACAAGGAGATCCAGGTGGGTCACGGTTTTTTTTAAGCCTTGAAGATAACATATTTCGCATTTTTGGTGGAGATCGAATTCAGGTAATGCATTTGTTGTGCTGCTGCAACACTTGGAATTCTTTTGCCCAAAACTTGGTTAGGTTAAGATTGTAATGTGTACTGTGTAGGGCTTAATGCGAGCTTTCAGAGTTGAAGACCTACCTATTGAGTCCAAGATGCTGACTAAAGCATTAGATGAAGCCCAAAGGAAAGTGGAGAACTATTTCTTCGACATTCGGAAGCAGTTGTTTGAGTATGATGAAGTGCTTAACAGCCAAAGAGATAGAGTTTATACTGAGAGAAGGCGAGCCCTTGAATCCGATAATCTTCAGTCTCTTCTTATTGAATATGCTGAACTGACAATGGATGACATTTTAGAGGCAAGTCTTGCTAAAATTATGCTTCTCTTTATACCTTGCTGTATTGTCTAACTTGATAATGCATTCATGATGGATTAGGCAAACATTGGTTCTGATGCTCCAAAGGACAGCTGGGATCTTGAAAAACTAATTGCTAAAATTCAGCAGTAAGTGAACTCTTTTGCCCTTATGCTTGATGACATGCTTGATTTATTTATATGCAGAACTTTTTTCGTTTTTACTTATTGTTATTCATTAATGCAAAATTGATCTGAAATGGTTATAAATAAGAGGCAGTACAGCCGAGTGCTTTCTACACAAACAATTCACCAAATCTCTTCATGACCATGATGGAAGGACTCTGGCTTACCCTAGGTCTATTTATTAAATAAGTTAAGCCAAGGCTTTTTTTAAGAAGCGTATCTAGCCAATAAAACTTATGCTTTAGGTCACACAAAAAGCCTTTTAGGCTTAATTATTATTGCTGTTGTTATTGTTCTTATTATTATATCATGGAATTTTTCTATATCTTATTATTATTATATTTAAAGATTTTAGTCCGTGATCTAATATAAAGGCTTAGGCCCACTCTTATATATTGTTGATTTTAAGAAGGGCCAGATTATGCCTTATAAAAGGTCCATGTCATATCAAGTGAATAAACTAGGTTCAACTTTTAGTTTTGGAATCCCGACTTGGTAATGTAAAGCTTGACTTAGCTTAAGGTATCTTCTCTATGGCCAGCCAACCAACCTTTTCAACTATGAACTAGCCATTTTTTTCGCCCTCCATGATGTCTGACTGCATTGGACAAGTTAGAATTGCCCCTGAATTGGCAAAACCTAGGTGTTTTCATTGAATTGGCTAAGTAGGGGCTGCTTTGGTCACATTGGTGAGACACACCTCAATATGATTACTGATTACATGATGCAACAACCCGGCAAGAGAACAAACGACTATCTGTTTTAACATTATTGAATACTTTGGTAAAAATATATTTTCTAGTTATAAATACTGGATTATGTATAGAATCAAAATATCTTCTAATTTATTTATATAATTTATTAATGTAATAAACGTGCTATTAAAAATTATTAGTTATTTGCTTGATTACTTTATTCCAATTTTTCTTCAAAAAAATCCAGTTAGGCCATTGATTGAATAAGTTGAATGGGTCTAACTATGACCCCAAGCTGTTCTGCTTCACTAATCTTTTAATTTCATTCTGTATTGGTGTTAAATGGTAAAGCAGTTAATTTTTTCCTCAACCGAAACTAAGATTTCCTCGAGCAACTTAATAGCACCCTTCACATTATCTGGTCCACTCAGGGAGGGAAGTAAGGGACTGTTTTTTTTTAAAATGTCTGATTTCTACTTGTAATTACAAGAATGACACCTTGTTTTCATTTAGTTCAGTTTTCAAAGAGTTGTTCAAAGATACTATGAAAAACTATTTTTTTATTATTTCTTATATAAACTTGTAAAAACAAGAAACATAAAATAGGGTGTCGTTTTTTCAAATAAAAATAAAATAGAAAATATTTTCTCAAATCAAAATATTCCTTTTCTAAATGTCAGCCTAAAGTCCAAACTGAGAAGTCAAAATAAGAAGCATCTCTTGGATATTTGTATGAATTTCTATTTTGTCCATTATGATTTTATGCATTATGAGGGGGGTATTTGAGTTTGATAGACATGTTTTTTCAGTGTCAAAGTTATTGCATTGTTAATCGATTAAATGTTATCTTTGGTATAACTTGTAGTTATTAATTTATTGTCGAAGTCAACAAATTTATAGCGTAAAAGTTATGTTCTCTTCCTTTATTTGGGTAGTGTAGTTTCTGTCTATTCACTGTCAATGTAAAGTTTTGCATTGTTAATAAATAAAAAATTATGAAAAATATTAATTTTAAAATAGTATTATAAAAATCAATAAACTTATTATGCATGATATATGTAATTGAATGCTAATATAAAATATTTTTACACTTCGATGCATCTAGTTATGCATTTGATAACCATGTTTTCGGTCAATCTGGATATGACAATTAAGCTGACAGGAGATATTTATTTTTCATCAGATATTGCCACATGTTGAATGATTTAACCCCTGATTTGCTGAAGAACGAGTGTTCGGACTATGAAGCATTGCGGAATTATCTCCGTCTTCGTGGTCGTGAAGCCTACAGGCAGAAAAGGGTCAGTTTAACAATTATTATTTCGGAATTAAATCCAACCATTCTCCTTATGTTCCTATAATTAAACAGCATATTTGAGAGGGAGCGGAACTAACAACTAATTAAATCTTTTACACTTCAAAAAGGGGTATTATTTTAGTATTTATGTTTTGGGGGGAAGGGAGAGGAAGTTATCTAACCTCACTGCTGCAATTACTTTAATGGTGTCTATAGGATATTGTGGAGGAACAAGCAACAGGCTTGATGAAAGAAGCAGAGCGGTTCTTAATCTTGAGCAATATTGATCGGTTGTGGAAAGAACATCTGCAAGCACTAAAATTTGTTCAGCAAGCCGTAGGGTTACGGGGATATGCGCAGCGCGATCCACTTATTGAGTATAAACTTGAAGGCTATAACCTCTTCTTGGATATGATGGCACAAATAAGAAGAAATGTCATATACTCCGTATATCAGGTTTTGCTTTAATCCAGAGTTTTAGAGCTTTCCACCTTAAACGTTATTACAATTCTTATAACTGCTTCTTTTCTTCCAACTCTTGCCAGTTTCAACCTGTGCTGCTGAAGCAAGATCAGGATAAAATAAATAATGGGAAATCAGGAAAACGTAAAGCACGCACTTCGGTTAATCCAAATCCTGATCCAGTTGGCACCATCGAGCCCTCAACATCAACTACTGCTTCCTAAGACCATTCACGAGGAGTTCCAGCTTACTGAACGAGAGGAATCAACTAAAGCTTCAGTTGTTTCTCCATGTTTGTAGCGATTTGTTGTAGAGATTTTCATATGGTCAAAATAAATTTATACATGTATAGTAAGCTTGCGATTAATCTTTCACGATCGTAGTAATGTATGGTAAAATATAAATTTTCATGCTCAAAAAAGGAAAAAAAAATCAAAAGTGCATTTTCATCCCCACTTCCAAGTAAGAAAAACCTAACGACACCTAAGAGTGAGACCAATAGTATTGTTTATAAATCCAATACATTATGATTAAATGACATAATAATTACATTTGTTACATTTGTGACAGGAACTCGGAAATCCCTTTCACACGTAAAAAACTATTCTTGCTGAATTTTGACCGACTCAGGTGGAAGTTTAAATCTATCACCTTGAACAACCTATACATTGAAACATTGAGAATAGTTTGACTCAGTCAACCAAGATCCAAAAATTTGGGGAATGTGATGTTGAAAACTTGAAAAAAAAAAATCATTGTTACTCCTCGACAGAGTCTGTAGCAGTTTCAACTTTATTATCAAAATAAAAATCCAATAGAAAATTATTAATTTTCGAAAAGGCAAAAGCTAAAATCACAGCAAGAAAAACCAAAACTGAGTCAAAAAGAGAATCCAGATTGTAATAATTTAATAAAAAGAAATAACCTAATAAAGTTCGTATAGACATCACAATTTTCTACATATAAAAATTCTGAACAAGTTCTGAAAGTTATTATCATATTGAGTATAGCAGATGAATACCTAAAATTGCTACAAGTTAATTACAAAGTCATGATGGAAATTGTTTTTTTAAAAAATTAAATATGTAAATCACAGGTTTTATAAAAATTAATTAACTAACTAAGAGTAAACATAGTAAATTTACATTAAAAATATTAAATTTACACATATATATATATATATATATATATATATATATATTCTTTCCTAAGTTCAGTAGATGCTGTGTGAATCGAGTTAGTATGATTAAATATATTAATTTAATTTAATTTGAGTTAGTAAAAATGAAATATTTTAACTCTTTTTAATAATTTTTATAATATTACTTTAACGCTTATTTAGTGGTTTGCATAAATACATGTTTTAAGATAGAAAGGTATTTTTGTTTTATTTTCATGATTTAAAGTATTAATTTTTATTTCACGTTATTGTATTTGAAGAAAGGTATCTTTATTACATTTAAGTTTTAAAATAGTTAAGAAAGTTGGTTAAATTGATTTAATTAAAATCGATAAAGTTGTGTTATTATTTAAATCTGATTAAATCTCTCTGTGCTGAGGTGGAAACACGAAAAAAAATACACCTTCACTTGTATCCTTAAATTTTTTATTAAATCTCAATTAATTTAAAAAAAAATTATTATTATATTAATGAAGTTAAATATTATTTTATAAATTAAAAAATTATTAATATTTGAAATATGTGTTATTATTAATACAAATTATAAAATAATTGTTTATATTAATATTTAATATTAATTATCAAGATTTCTTATTAATTACTTTAAATTTTAAATTAATTTTTAATTAAATTAAAATGTTTTGAGTTTGAGTATTGTGTAGATGGTCCTCAACTTCCATTATTTATCATCAACTTTTGACTGCATATTCATTTATTGCCACTTATTACTATCTACGGAGACACTCAATAAACCACCAACAACCTCATTTTTCTTATTTTCAACTACCAATCCCAATATTATATACAAATCTCTCCATTCCCTCTTACTCTTCATTTTTCAATAAAAAAACATTTCCTTTTATTTGCCATTTTTTTATAAAATAATATATTTTTTAGTTATACTTTTAATTTAATTAATTAAAATGAAAAATTAGTTATGATTAGAAAGAAAAACATGCAATAAGTATATATTGAAATAATGAAAAATAAAAAATATAATAAATAACATTCAAAATGTACATTTGCAATAGAAAAATTAGATGCCTTTCTTGTTCTTTTTAAACAAGTATTTTATGATATGTTTAGGAAATCATAGGAAAGCATTAATAACAATGAAGTTATGTGAATTGCAAAAAAATAAAAATTTAGAAAATTATAAGAGAGAGCTTTTATAAAATTAACTAAAGTTTGACATATTGCATGTTTTTCTTTCAAATTTATGGAGAAACACATTCATGTGGCAGTTTCTCCTTGGATTCTCTCAATAACCACTTTTTCTTCAATTATTTGAAGATATAACTCCTTCTATCTTCATCATTCCATCAAATTCTAATCTATACCCATTCCTTCATAGAGTCTAACATTTTTTATCTTTTATTTTCGTTTAGCAATTACAACTTCCTTTAATAAATCTATCTACATACCACATAGTTTTTTTTATTACCATCTATATCAACTATATAGTTTGAAATTCTTTTATATATATATATATATATAATTTATATTGTTTTAAGATTTAATGTTTCATTATCTTATAATTACAAAACTTAACTTCTTAATTTTATATTTAAAATAATCCACTTTTAGTTTTGTATATACCATGTTTAATTTTTTTAGTTATTATAGGACTAAAAGGAATTATAAATTACAGGTGTAAGAACATAAATAGAAAATATTTATTGCAAATAAAGATAAGTATAAATAAAATAAAATGTTAATGTAATTTAGTTTGTTAAAAATATAACAGATAGTTTTAAACTAATTAAAGTCAAGAAGGATAAATTGTGTAATATAACTGTGGAAAATAACAAAATTCCTATTTCACTTATATGTATATAACAAATTATATAGAAATTTAAATATCCGATAAAATTAACTCCTAAAAACGTTAATTAAAACTAGATGAAAGAAAAACTAAAATATCAGCTATCAACGACCTTAAAGAATATTCTAACACTTTTTCTTTTTCTTTTTTGAAAAGATATTGAATGCAAACTGGTTTTGGTATTTTTGGCTAATCCACCTTCTTCTGTTCTTCCTTTCTTGCCTCCACAATTGTAGCTAATGTCTTCCCTGGCTCAGGTTTCAATTACAAATTGTATTCTACAAATCAAATAAAACAAAGAAAATAATGGAATGAGTGAAGTGCTTGAAAAGTTAGATAGATTAATCAAATATTACGTACGAACTGGAAATTGGTTTACGATCAAAATCAAAATCATAGGTTATCGAATCGGAAGTGGTCAGTGCTTCATGCAATTGGAAACCTCTGAAATTGTCTCCGTCTGCGTCACTGCTTCAGCAATGGAATCATCGGTGAAATGCCCAAAACCAGATACCGTGATCATCTGATTAGAGTAGTTTCTTCAGAGCGATTCCTGTCTCAAAAATCATTGCTTGCTCTTGGTGGCTTTCTGGGTTGGTTAATTGGTTTCTTCCACAATGGTTGAGAGAGAAAGAGAGAGAGAGAGGGGAAGAAAGAGTCTGGAAGAAGATAGAGAGACACACTGAGAAGGGGGTCCTACTGCTTAGTTTTTGAGGGGCATCAACAGTCCCTGTCAATGATTTTTACTTGGGTTGGGTGGTGCTGCTGCGTTACCTCTCTCACTCTCAAATGGCTCATCCAATCACGATCAGTAGCACACTCCTTTCTTTTTCACCGATTTGATCAATCAACCAAAGCTTCTCTTCTTCTTTGCCCCTTTCACCCTCTCTCTCTCTCCCTGCTCCTTTTACATCACTAGGAGGATTTCAAATTGGTCATTGAGGGTGGCTCAAAAGCTCCGCCTCTGGTCAAAAGGGACAAGTGGATCTCACTCATATGAAGAGACTTTCAACTGTGAGTCAGTCTCTGTTTGCGTTTATTACCCCCACCTTTGCCCTTGATAGGTTTCAATACAATGTTACTTTTTTGTTTCCACTGACAAGCTTAGTAGCAGTGCGTGCAGTAGTAAGATCTAAAAGCAATTTTTTTTACACAGATCAAGAACAGCAGCAGCATTCATGGGATTCTTCGTTGTTTACCTTAGTGTAATTTAATCCCTGTTACTTGTTATCCCTCATGCTTGAAGAGGTGGTCAATGAGAACTGATTGGTCTTTGGTTTTCTAATTTTCCCTGTTACTTTCCTGGTATTTGAAAATATCTTCTTGTTTATTACCTGTTTGGTGAAATGTAGCTGATCTGAGTAGATTTTTTCAACTCATCAATTTTGAAATTCTTCAACCCGTCTCATACAGTTCTTTAATTTCATAATATTGATACCTGATAAGATACATTTCGAACTGCTATTGTAGCAGCTGAAGAAGCATGTAACTACAGCCCATGATTTTATAAAAAATTGATATTTCGCGCAATGAGCACGGTTCTAAACTGATGGGGACATGTGTCTCTTGCAGTTGCAGTTGGTGGGTGTGTTTCTGGTTCTTGCTTCGTTCAGTTGTAGCCCATGGACAGTGTGGGGCAGCTCGTACTGCAATCGGATAAACTTGAAGGAAGTCCGGCCTCACAGTGTCAGTATTACCGAATTTGGTGCAGTTGGCGATGGGATCACTCTCAATACAAAAGCATTTCAGAATGCCATCTTCTACCTAAATTCATTTGCAGACAAAGGTGGTGCCGAGCTTTTTGTCCCCGCAGGCCGGTGGTTAACTGGAAGCTTTGATCTCATCAGCCATCTAACACTGTGGTTGGACAACGATGCAGTAATTCTTGGTTCAACGGTAATCTGATGTAAATAATATGGTGAAATGCAAGGAAAAGGAAGATTAGCATATCTGCCAAATGTGTTTGCTTTGCTGGCTTGTCTGCAATGTAATTATGAAATAGCACACTGTCATTTTCACCATAGACATAACCTTCCTCAGCTATGTTTCTTTCTCATGCCTATCAATCAATTTGGAAATGTTTTATTATAGTTAATTAACATAGATACTTCCTGAGCTATACATGTATTAATTTACAATAAATTTTTGTTACTATTTGATTTTTTGCTTCAGAAATCAATTTATGTTTGTAACTGGCTTAAGTCTAAAAGACCTGGTAGCTTAATCAGTTGAATTTGCTGTCTCGTTTATTTTATGTAACAAGTGAAATAAATGCAATATCATGCTTGTTACAGAACTCCGAGGACTGGCCAATTGTGGAGCCTCTACCATCATATGGTCGTGGAAGGGAGTTGCCGGGTGGAAGGCATCGAAGCCTCATTTATGGGCGTAATTTGACTGATGTTGTCATAACAGGTTGATAACATTCAAGAAGGAATTATCTTCTATACCTATATTTCAATCAATCATGATTTTTTTCACACTCTTTTCACCTATATCTCCCGCTTCCTTTCATACAAATAAATCATTATCTATTATTATTTTTTTCTCCATTCATGTGTAATCAATCTCTTCCCTCCCAAGGTGTATGCACGGGCAATGGGTGTGAAAAAAAATCTTCTGTATTTTACTTATTGATGCCATTGGTATCCCAATGAAGGTAACAATGGAACTATAGATGGTCAAGGGAGTATCTGGTGGGACAAGTTTCGGAACAAAACATTGGGTTATACACGTCCTCATTTGGTCGAGTTGATGAATTCAACCGGGGTTCTCATTTCAAATGTAACTTTCTTGAACTCACCATTTTGGACTATTCACCCTGTATATTGCAGGTTTGTTCCCTAAAGAAGGATTAATTTATATGTCCATCCATACTTGTTTACAGAACTTCATGAACTTAAATTAGTATTTTAAAGTTATGCAATAGTGAAGCTTTCATGATTAGGGGGAGATTTGAAACTGTTTTTCTGGATGAACAGCCATGTTACAATTCAAAATGTCACAGTCATTGCTCCTCATGGTTCACCAAATACAGATGGCATTAATCCAGGTGAGTTTTCTCCGTTAAGTAGGAAAGTCATACACTGTGGCAACAATGCACAGGTATTCTAGGTTGATCACTCATCATATTCTCATATATACATTCTAATTGTGTCCAGATTCTTCAGACAATGTATGCATTGAAGACTGTTATATAAGCACTGGTGATGATCTGATTTCCATCAAAAGTGGATGGGATGGATATGGCATCTCATTTGGTCGGCCCAGTACAAATATTAACATCCGCAGGCTCATTGGGAAAACAACGAGTGCCGGGATTGCTATCGGAAGTGAGATGTCTGGAGGTGTATCAGAAGTTCATGCAGAAGATATTTACATTTTTAATTCACGTAGTGCAGTTAGAATAAAAACTTCTCCTGGCAGGGGTGGTTATGTTAGAAATGTCTATATCTCTAACATGGTATTGGCTAATGTAGATATTGCTATTAGGTTCACTGGTTTATATGGAGAACATCCTGATGACAATTACGACCAAGAAGCTCTACCGGTAATTGAAAGGATTACTATCAAGGATGTGATTGGGGAAAAAGTCAAACGTGCTGGCCTTATACAGGGTATTAAAGGTGACAACTTTGTCAATATCTGCCTATCAAACATCACACTTCATGTGACCTCAAAATTGCCATGGAACTGCTCTTACGTTAAAGGATATTCTGACCTGGTTTCACCGGAAGCCTGTGAGCCTCTCAATGAGCGAATATCCCCTGAGCATTGTTCCGACTGTTGCTATGTACCAAACCACTTAACGAGTTTGGGAAATCAAAATTCGGGTGCTTGGGTTTAGAACATCAAGCTACCTAAGTTCACTTATAGCTGAAATTTGATTGATGAGTTTCTTCAACAAGACAAATTTTACCTCAGAAGTTGAATGGTGTTGCTGATCTGCGGTTGTCTGTCTGCAGAATGACACCGAGAGATGATTGTTTCTTGTAACTTGTGTGCAGTAACAAATAATTGAGTTATTTATCAGAAATTGAATTTGCATGATTTATTGTCTTGCTTTCCTAGCTACTTATTATTTTTGAAAAGTAAAATGATTTTTTTTATACATTTTGCCTCCTTAAGTTAGCAAATCTCTATTAAGGAATTCAACAACCTTAATCCATCAGGGGAAAACTATTTATATAATCTTGGGATCTTGTTTTGCACAGAAGTAAAATGAATACACAAATATTTGTTTAAAAATAACTTTACAACAACAATTGTGGATAGCTGGGAAAAAAAACATGATTGCATTGCCTTTATATGAGAATTAACAAAACAAATGAGTCATACTTACAGGTACATGGACTAGCAGGAACTATCCCATGTCATGTATATTAAACAGGAATCCATGTTACATAAATTAAAGATCACGGGTATAAATTATATGGAATCAATGATATATAGAAAATGGATATGGAGAATGCACATATCAACAACCCTTTCTCTAAGGCTGAGAATCTCAACTTCTAAAATACATTGCTTCTTGGGGATGGCTCGCTATCTTTGCCGATAGCTGAACATAGAACCTGCCTTGAAATATGTGTTTCGAGCTCCCTGGACACATCGGTTAATTTCAAGTCGAAACTGCTTCTATATTTGTGATGTGGAGATGCTATCAAGTTGCTAGAGAACACCGTAGTAGGTGAGCCAGCAGAAAATCTCCTTCTCGGGCTGGTGTAGCTTCCTGGTGATCCAGTAAGTCTCCCTTTTGCTATAAAAGATGTTGAGCAAAACTCCTCAGTGTCTATAGTTTTGTCCGAATTCATCAATGGTCCGCATTTTGTTTCCAATGGAAGAGGTTTTAACGAGTTATGTTCCCCTGCTGGCTTTTCTTTCATAAGCTTTTCCCTGGCCTTCTCAGCTGCCAGTAGGGCTTTTTCCCTGGTCAACTTTATGAGTTTCCACGGGTTAATGCTCACATGGAACTTCTTAGTCTTGATCAAGGGGGAAGGTTCAGTTTCTCCTTCAATCCTGATAGACAACCTCGGTGAGCCCTGAAGCTCAAAACAAACCTCCCAGTTGGTTTTGAATCATAATCAGGTCATAAAATGAAATAATCTATCTCATTCTTACCTGATTTCCTTTGCATAGAAACTTGGACATTAGTGTTGGCTTCTCAGGTGAGTCAAAATCCAAGCTCTCATCTGAAGAGAAATCAGAATCATCCAATGATTCCAATTCCATGGCTTCATTCTCTTCTTTCATCGCTAGAATATAGTCATAGGTTCTCATTCCCTTCATTAATAACACAACAGAATTCAACAACCATAAAGACATATAGCTAGAGCTTGATGGCAAAGCACTTTCTCAAACTGATTATTAAAGCAGGTTCTTTCTTCTAAACACTTTGGCAAACTGATTTAATAGCATCTGTAACTGTTTTAAATAAATATATGATCATTGATAGTTTCAAAAAAAGGAAAGAAGGCTACCTTTCGTATAAGAACCACATGAAAGAAGAAAAGCTGCCCCAATGCTGCTGAACTATAAGCTGTCAATAGGAGAAGCAACACCTGCAGCAGCATTCCATGAAGTTGGAAGCAAATAGTGAAGTTAAATTTTAGATTCAGTCTGGAGCAAAATACAGAAATGTTAAAAAATGATTTATGATTTATTCAACTCTTACACATATGGCGGCAAGAACTCCTCTTGGAAATTCTATATAGAGTTTCCTCTGAAGCTCCTTTTCTATTCCCCTTTTATCAGCAAAACACCTGATAAATATGGCTATCGCAGCCCCTCCTTCAATCAAGAGCTGAAACATAACAACCAATGTTGGAAATACCTAAAGTCACCTAACTCAAACACTAGTTATTTCGGTACTAAAATTGAAACAACTTGTGATCACTCACCATTAACAGCACAAAAATCATGAGAAGAAAGAAGGTTGTGTAATTCTTTTTTCCAACGCAGTTATTCAGCCACTGGAAACAAGTGATAGAAGATATATTTACATCATAATAACAAAAGAGAATATATAAATTAGAAACGCGGAACATAATACCTACCCTACAATGGTGATCAAACCCTTCAACACAGCGATTACAAGTCCTGCAGTGCTTACTGTGCTTTTTCACCTAATTCAGAGTAGAATTAGATTTAACAGGTTAAGATAAGGATTTGTTTTATACACTTCTTCATACGCATTTATAGAAGAAAAAACAAGAAAGTATAAGGACTTAAATAAGATAGTGGTGTGCATGACTCATATTAGTTAAATTAGCTTCTGTATTTGTTAAATCTTAATAATAGAACCATTCTTGAATCAAGTTAATTAACTTCTATATATGTACGTGTGAGTGTTTTTCCCGATCATTTAAGAATCCGATTGATATTGCTAACATAACTGCAATAAATTATCTTATAAATTTAATTAAACTTATTTAATCTATTTTTCTTATTTTCTTTACCCCCACATGATTGTTGAAAGGTTTATCCAGCAAGCTAGATTAATTGAAGTACCTCAAAATCACAAAGTGCACAAAAGGAGATGTCATCCTCTTTGAGATTGGGGGCAATGGCATCATCATCGTCCTTCATGACAAGGGGGAATGGCAAGAGAGGCTCCATTTGTGGACTTGTCTTCAAGGGATCAAGGTACTTCCTCTTTATGAACGTCCTCAGCAACTTCCTCTCCACCCTCCTGAAAAACCTTATCACAATCTGCCCAAGAATGAACCCGTAATTCAGCTTCGGAGTCACATTTGACGTCCCTCTCTTATTCTTCTTCTTCTTCTTCTTCCGGAAGCTGGTCCTGTCCGTGGGGTCAATCGCCGTGCACCTCACGAACAGAAACATCACGGAGGTTGCCTGCGCAAAAACACGTGCGGTGTCACAGAAACCGAACAGAGTCGAGACTGAAAACAAAGACGACGTACCACGACGGAAAACGCGAGGGTGAGTGTTAATTCGGCGGTTGGGTTTCCGAGGAAAAGTCCGAGGAAGGTGTAGAAACACACCACCAGAAAAGCGTACACTGCCGCGCCCACAAACTGCACTCACAAAACAGAAACTCAATGAATCTGATATGATCGAATCCTTGCTTAGATTTTGTTATTTGATTCTGAAAATTGAAAATGTGTAGAAATAGAAAAGACCTGTAAGGTATGGAGAGGGCGTTGCCAGCCATGGCGTCTCATGGTACAGAGTAGCAGTGAAATGTGGGTTTGATGTGTGAGGACGAAAAGAGAGAGAAAGGTATTAGAGTTGCAAGTTTCAACTCGAGTCGACTCAACTCAGCTCAACTCACCTCAACGGTCTAGTATTTGCTTTCAAAATTTAACTCAACCGGGCTCCATTGGATGCCTTTTTTCTCCATCCAACGGACACCAATTGTACTTCTTAATTTGCCTTTCCCCGAAAGAAGACAAATTGATCCAGTTCCAGGCCTTTCTTTATGGGCGGGCTCCATTCTTCATTCACCAAAACTTTTGGGCCTTTATTCCTGCAATCTCCAGGTAATTGATTCCCGCACCCCGATATTAAACTGCACCCCATATTTTATGTGAAATGACAAAAAAAAAATTTCTAGTTTAAAGAGGAGATTGTGGATAAAAATACATTTCGAATTTAATATTCTGAAATGTATTTCTAAATTTGGATTTTTGAAATACTTTTTTTGGATTCAGAAATCCATTTATTTTTTTTGTATTTTAGAATTATTTTTTCAGAATAAGATTTTTATCTTTTAATTCTATTCTAAAATTTTATATACGAACACAAAAATCTATTCTAAATTTTCTTTTTATAATATATATTTTAGTTCCAAATTTTCAATTCTAAATGAATTATAATCTTAAAAATTCGAAAGTTTTATTCTAAAATTTTATTTACGAACACAAAAATCTATTCTAAATTTTCTTTTTATAATATATTTTTTAGTTCCAAATTTTCAATTTTAAATGAATTATAATCTTAAAAATTCGAAAGTTGATGGTAAAAGATCGTCGGTGCTGAAAGTATGGGCCCAAGCTCCAAAGTAAGACACAAACCAAGCATGCTATACTATTATTAAATTATAAGGGTTTAATTCTATTTTATGGTTTCTATATTTTAATTTATGTGTGATTTTTATTATTATTCATATTTAAATTTTATAATTGTATAAGTATTCCAATTGAGTTCCTCACCTTGAAATTTCATCCGACGAAGTTGTAATATATAATTAATTTGTATAAATTAGTAAAAGAAAAATGCATAAAATATATTTAAATAAAATATTAAATGTAAGATTTTGTGTGTGCAAGTATTTTGTATGGGCTCCTTTTTCAGTAGAAAAAAATTAAAATAAATTTTATTACTAAAGACTAAATTTGCAGTGTCTAAATTAGTTATGTACAAAAAGTAATTGAAATTACCCAATTCATATGTGTAATCCTTATTTTTTTAAAGTGAGTCAATCTTTGTGATTTCTATATAAGTAACATCTACTTAACCTTATTGTTGTGTACTCCGAAGAATCATATTACAAAAATTAACTTTTTTTTTTCTCCCTCTCATTTAAAGACATAAATATATAAGTATTTTAAATTAAACATCTCATGGAAATTTATGAGAAACATATATAAGCAAAAAGTTCTTACATTCACTTCATAAAGTTTTAAGCACCCTCTTGAACTCCTCCTCATAAGTCCCATTTTCCTTGAATTTACATTCATGCTTCAACAATGTAACCAAATCTTCCACATGTTAGGCAGCAACACATTTTGTGGACATTTTTCTTATTCTGATTGCCCAACACACTCCTAGTTTTTTTTACTATACATCACGAGATAAAATAATAATGAGTGTTGAATGTTGACTTTTTCCTTCTCATACAAATTTCCTCTAAAAAATAAACTATAGTCTTATATATTTACACTCTATACATAGGGATAATAATATGTAGGGTAAGCTAATATTAATTCTTGTATACAAACTGGTGGTGAACCGATAAGTGGTGCATGCATGAATGTGAAAAAAATTAAGTGGATTCAGGTAACATAGATGTTCCAAGGGCAAGAACATTTCTACCGTTACTATTGTTATTATTTCCATCATTGCCTCTAGAAGCTCCAAGAATTGACGAGATAGCTGCTGCTAATGCTACAGTGAAATTTGGATTCGAAGCAACAGCTGCAGTCATCACATCGGTCATAAACGAAGGTTGTCTTTGGCCTAGTGAATGTTGGATTTTGTGAGGGAAGAAGATAGGGTGCCCTAGTAGATGAGGAAAAGTAGTTGCAAGCAATGGAAGAGAGGTGTCCCGATGCAGTTGCGTAGGGTTGGTGGTCATGTCAAGGGTGATAGTGGGAAATGGTGCAGAGGCTGAGAACGTTGGCATTGGGATGTAGGGCATGGAAGAGAATACTCCTACACTGTTGTTTAGTGCTTCGTTACTAGCTATTGAACCTGAAGAAGAAGATAATAACATAGCTGCAGCTGCTGAGGTAGAATTGGCCATGACCGTGGCTGAAGGTGGAAGAGGGTGGTTGTGATTGCCTTCGTAAGTTGTTATCAACACACTCATGTCCTCTGTGCATCTTTGCACCTATTTCACATGCATTAACAAACTTAATCCTTTCAAAGAGAAGGAAAGATAAAGCTTCAGCAAAATGAGAATTATTTACCTGTTTACGAACCGGGCATCCTACTGCCATGGTGCAACGATAGTAGGCACGAGGACAGGGATTACCCTTGGATATTTTTTGCCCATATTTCCTCCATTGACATCCATCGCAAATCTGAACACTCACATTCATTAGATGCATGTAAATAGATGCAGCAGGTAATATATTTAGTTTGATTATTACCACCGGAGCTTCTGATCTTGCACGCACGGAAACTCTGGCTCTTCTGAAAGGAGTCTCACTGGGCTTAGATTCTTCAAACTTGGGACACTTGGATGATCCCAAACTCTGTGAGGACGATTGTTCAACAACATCTTCTACACGATCATGATGAGCCTGCTTTCCAATATCAAGTTTAGTCACCAAGATGTACATTTTTTTTAATAATTAATTATCTACCTATGACTTTCTAGAAAAATTAAAAAAATCAGTACCTCTTGACCAGATTTATCATCGGAGACTGATGCAGCAACATTAGCGTCTAATTTGGTGCATGATAGTGGGTCCAATAAATGTTGACCAGACATATTATCATTTTTCTCCCCGTTCTGTTCCATCCACTCGATTAGTTCAGTGCTTTTGATTTTAACTTTATATATATGTTTGAATGTAAATTTTGACATTAGGTTTGGTTGGGAAAATCTAGCATTTAGGTTAACTAGTTAATAGCTGATGGTTTATAATGGATAGTGAATTCATAGCTCGTACTCGTTAGATTTCACAGTAAAGTTATATTATTTTAAAAATGAGTATTACTTAATTTATTTTAAATGATTCGTCCTCTACAAATTTAAATATTTGATTAAATTAAATAAAATAAAATCTGGCATGTTCATGAAAATAGAATGACATATTTCCACATTTCGTAATTAATTGTGTAATTCTTTTTGCGATACTAGTCCTTACAATTTATATGTAAATAAAATTCAACTGGTCTATATTTATTACTACATTTAAGTCTTTTTCTTACTCTTATCTTCTGACTAAACACCTAGAGTTCATGGAAAGCCTGAAATAAACACATATATCATATATGGATTCAATGACTTTTAAGGATGGAAATAATGGCGACCTTTCTTAGTTATTTTAGATCAATGTCCCAGATTGAAATTGGTAACACTGTGAAAGACACACACACACATATATATATATATTATATGACTGTGGTTACCTGATACGGCTTTTGCTTCTGCATAGCAAGGAAAAATTGTAGATGGTGGTAGTTTTTGGTGATTTGGTCCAACATAGTTTTCAACTTGTAATTCTCTTCTTGTAGTCTCAGAAACTCCTTTTCGAGTGTATTCAGCTGAAAACAAAAAGAGAAAAACAAAATTGAATCTCAAAACTCAATTTCAGGCATCTATTTAATTTTGAGGATCATATAATGATCTTATGATGCAAACCGGAGGAGATTTAGGATCTTGATCTGTTGGTGTTGATCTTGACAATTCATCAGTCTGACTCGGACACATTAAATTCAGCGTGGTCTGTAATTGCACAACATAAAAATAATCAATATTAGGTATTCAGAATCTAAAGTGCAAGCATAAATGGAGAAACCAGAACATTGAATGGACAAGTCAATGTGATTTTGCTTGATGTTATGAAAACTTACATTGATGAACTGATCAGTGAAAAGAGGTTGTGATCCGTTCTCTTTAGGAATGTTTGAATGAGTATTTGAGTTATCAGTATGAGTGTTCTTAGACGGTGAAGTTGATGAGAAAAAATCCAGTTCTTTGACGGAAGGATCGTGATGCTGTCCGGTGTTGACGGTTGTAGGATCAAGATTCATGAATTGATGATGGTGTTGTTGCATTTGGTGGTGGTTTTCCATGCTCAATCCTACTGATATACGGGGAGAGAGTTTAGAAAGAAAAGGGCCAAAAGGGATTTCAACGCCAAGGGTTCAGATATGTGCTACTGATATGCGACTCTATATTTCTCTTCTTGCTCCTTTCCAAGTTAAGACTTAAAACTCTCTTTTTATATGTTCAAATACTATTAGGACGAAATAAGACTATTTTTACATTAAGAAAAACTTTCTGTGATGAAGCCAACGGATTTACGAAAAACAAAACATACTTTTCACATAATCAATTATTAACGTATAAAATATTTATTAATTACTATATTTTATTAATATTTATATTTACATTTATATAAAAGGCTCATTTAGTAAATTTAGTAAATGGGTTCTTCAAATAATTGGTATTTCTTGAAGTAGCAGTAATGACGAAGAGGTTAATGAAATAAACACTATAAATTATTACTATATTAATTAAATTAAATATTATTTTAAAAATTAAAAAAATATTATCTAAATAATTTATTAATAAAAATTTATAAAATAATTTTTAAATCTGTTACTAAAGTTTTAACTATTAACATTTTAAATTTTAAATTCTAAATTAATATCTAAAAATAATAAAAACTAATTTAAAATATAAATAATTTGTAAATAAAATCTTAGGAACTAATGATTATTAATAATAAAAACTACTTTAGTTATCGATAATTTTTATAGTTTATAAAATGATCTTTAATTTAGTTCGTAGTTAATTATTTTGATTTTTAAAATTAGTTTTTATTTCATGATTTTATTGTTGTATATATTTTATTAAATATTTAAATATATACTTTTATTCTAAATTTATTAATGATTTTTTATAATATTATATATTTCTTTCTCCAATTTAAAATAATAGCTTTTTAAATTGATTAAGACATATTAAACCAATAAAAATAATATGTAACCGTTGAAATATGTTTCCTTTTAGTGAAAATAATTTTATGTTAATTACTCTCAATATGTATTATCAAAAAATAAAAGGTATTATTAATTAAAAAAACTGATGGTTTTAATTAAAATAGAAAAAATATCTTGTTTTGTTTGATCTTCCTCTCTTCTTTCAGAGACGTTTGACGGCACGGCTCTATCTGAAGGTCGTTAGAAACTACAAGGGCTGGGACCCTCTTTCCTATTAGGATAACCCCTCCACGTCAACCTAGAATGTCATCAAAAATCATTAAATAAAATAAAAGTAATTAAAAATTGCTTATTTTAAAAGAGTATATTTTTAACTTATGAATAAAAAGAGAGATTGAAAGGAGGAGAGAACCAAGAATAACTACTGAATCTATAAACTTGTTATTTAATTTAACTGCAAAGAAATAAGCAAAATAAGTAAAGAACTAGTTTTTTTTTTATTAAAAAAACATATAATAAAAATATTTTAGAATATCACAATCCATATACATGAAAAAAAAACCTGCACTCCTAAAATAAACTTTGTACTCTAAGTTTCAAAAGCAAAGTATCTTCATTCACACTCTAAAATACTAAAGAAGACTATACTACCTAAACCTTAAGAAATCGTACTTTTTTCGGTCTTTCCTCTCATCTCTTCAACTCAACCTCATGTTTTGTCACTCATACCTTTAAATTTTATTATTTTTTATGTTATCGAATCTTTATATTTATTCACGACTAAACATTCACTTGTGACCGAAGTGCCTTCTTATTCCTTTACTTCAATAGTTCTTCCACAACTGTTATATATCCACATACAAAACTAGATTTGTTTCACAACTTCACTTTTCTCTCTGTCATCCTAAATTATGAGAAATGTATTTTTGAATCTGATGAACCGTTGATGCAGTGAAGAACTAGTGTAACGTTTAATGTAATTAATATTAAAAATACTTATACGAGAAAACAAAAAGAATAAACAAAAGAGGCGATTTAGTTTATTGTTAAAGAACGCGTTTCTTAATGATTCTACGCCACAACTGATTCGCACACTAACCAACAAAATATTGAAATTAGCATAAAAGATAGACCGTGACTTTTCACCTCATTAATCAGCAGTCTTTTGTGTTAACAAACTACAATTATTATTCATTAGGAGTGTTTTCTAACCATAACAAAATAACATTTTATCATAATATTATATAATATTTGTTTATCGTTAATAAAAGTATAACTTGTAACTTATAACTAATATATTAATTCAGCATTATATTTTTTTAAAATATTCTATTCTTATTAAAAAATTATGTTTTTTTATTTATTTTTTAAAAGTTGTAAATGTTTTTTTACTCGATAAGTAATCTTATTTAATAAGAATGAATCGAATTTAACTTTTATATTTTAATAAATTTAAACTTTTTTAGTTATCAATTTAAACTATTTTTGTGGTGAGTTTCTTGATAATTTTTATACTGTATAATTTTTTTATGGAATGAAACATTAGTTACTTCAATTTATAAAGTAATTTTTTTATAATTTAAATTATATAAAAAAATTAAAAAGTAACCAAATAAATGTTAAAAACAATGTAATATTTAAAATAAATATTCAATAATTTTCAATTAAATAGTAAGAAATAATAAGGGAATATATATAAAAAATAATAATAAAAGGAGATTAAATAAATTATAAACTACAAATTAAAAACTTACTAAAGTATATAAATTACAAACTCCTAAATTAAGTTATTTTGAAATATACCAAACATTTGTTTTGATCAAATTAGTTTTTAGACTAGTCAAATAACGTAATAATTAGTTTATTACTTTCACCAAATACATTCTATAATCACACATTCTATCTAATGAAGAAGGAAATGTTTGGCTAAAAGAGTTTGCTGATTTTTCAGAATTGGTTTTTGACGAATTAAGAGACAATTAATTTTAAGTCATATATTTTAATTAGGTCCTCTCTTAATTAATATAGCGCTCAAGCCCTTCACATGTAAATAATCACAAACACCACTTGAAAATTTCATTGCATAAAAACTAACAAAGGGTAAACTTATTTTTTTTTTAATCAACACTTATAAATTGAAATATAAAACTTCAAAAAAATATTTTCAGACATCTTATTTTCTCATTTTTTTTTCAATGTTTTATCTTTTCTCTATTTTAAATGCTTGTTTGTTCAGTTCAATTGTTTATATTTTCCAATCTATCTCTTTTATTTATATTCTTGAATTGAATTTCAATATTTTCAAAAAATACATTATCAATAATTTAGAACACTGGAATGCTATGATTTAAATCATTCACTATAAATGTAACATGTAATTTACATATTAAAAACATTAATTTATTATATATTTTAATATTTAATGAAACGAAGATCTTTCTAAACAACCCCACATACAGCCCCTTTCTCTCTCACTCTCTCTAAATTGATGAATTAAAAAGTCTGAGTTAAATGGTCAAACTGTGGAAATTGAAGTCAATGATTTGCGTGGTTTTGGACGTGGCACTTGACGTGAAAAAAATATATAAATGGATTTCATTTGGCACTCTTCCTTGGTGGACTAGAAAACTACAAAACAATGATAGTGCTGATGAAAAACCTGCGCTGAATTCCAACCCAAAAAAACTATTATTATTTATTATATTGATTAAATTAAATACTAATTTAGAATTTATAACTAAAATTTTAATAATTAAATAGATATCAATAATTTATTAATAATAAAAACTATTTTTACTACAATTTTTTTTTATTAATCTTTAAAATAATATTCTCACCTCATATTTACAAACGGATTTTAATGTGAAAGTAATAATTTTCAAAACATAATGAAATATCCATAGAAGAAAGCAGCTATGGTATACGACATAGAATAATGAACCAAAATTAGCCCTACATAATAAAAAATTGAACGAAATTATCTCACCTTCAAATTAGCATATTGGTATGATGAAGTCAATGGCAGGTTATGTAGGTTTCTCTTCCATTCATCTTTCCTTGTCGATAACTTTGAAAAACATGCCATTCCATAAACTACAAGTCTTCAAATCATCGCCATCCTAACCAGCATAATTCATTTTTCTAGTATATTTTTAAATTCTATTTTCTTTATGTGAACCTCAATAACGCACGCCACCCTTCTTCTTCTTACACTCAGACAACAACACCTTAATTACCACATTATTGCACAAATAATGGACCATTCGGCGTAGTCAAATGAGAAATTTGTATCATCGCAAGGCTAATCTTTTTACTTATAAACTAAGTAATTTAATTTAGTATAGACCACTTCTTTACATAAATTAATTCTAGTAAGAGTCATGTATAAACAGATCGTCGGTCGATATTCATACTTAAGGACATTAACACCGTATCAGTACAAATCAAGAGATTTTGGATAATCAATATTAAATAAGCGACAATGTTTACTAATAAATTAAGTCAATAATAAGATCAAATATAAGGAGAAGGGAGAGATCACTATCCTATATAAGGACAAGAAAACAACTCACGTAACAAAACAAGACACAAAGTACCTTCAACTCATATTTACCTTATACTCATTATATTTTATGTTTTTACTAACTTAAACGTCAAAATATCTTTTGCAAGTGAAGCCCTTCATCTCTTTGGAGTCCATGACCTTGTAAAGATACCATCAGTGATCATCTCGGAGTTTAATCGACCTCAACTGAATATTGTAGGTTTGAGATCGTCAATACTTTTATCTGGAACACTATTATATATCTATCTAGCCTTAAGATGAAAAACTAAAAAGGGTTTTGGATCGTTTTTGAACGCAGCCTAAAAAGTATAAGAATGATCATACTAAAATTGATTAAACTTATTGACAGAAAATCTTGAAAACTAAGTTAGTACTATAACGTTTGAAAATAATACTTTTGTTTTAAAAAAAGTAAAGTTAGTATTTTGTTGAAATTGAAAAAATAAAGTCCATGCATAACCCATGCAGCCGCACCCTCACCCACGCATGGATGTTGCATATTAATATTTAATAGAGGCCAATTAAGGGAAAAAAGACTATTTAAAAGGAGATGGAGTATGGGTGTGTTGTCGCACGTTGGGTTGAAAAAAATACTCAGACATTGAGAACAAATCTTCACGTGTGTATTAGTACTATGAGCTACACTGCACCTCCTCTATAGTTATATCTTACATAGACTCCAATTATAAAAGCATTGATTAGGTAAGAAGTAAAGTGAAGGTTGAATAATCTACCCCAATTTCGCTAATCTTTGTTTCTTTATTTTCTTAAATATAATCTCTAGTGTACTGAGACAAGGAAATATAACTAACACCATACCAAAAATTAACAGAAATTAGCAAACACGCAAGATCGTAGTGTTGCCATCTGATTTCGTGTCGTTAAATCTGTTCTCATGCTTTAGTTGTGATTTTAATATATAAAGCATAAGGAATAGGGCGGTGACTTTGAGGGTACAAGTGAGGGTTTAGAGTGGACCAAGTTGTGGGTATCGCCCATGATCGATCGCACAAGAGACCTTACTGGTACTATGTGCCCCATGACGAGAAAGATAAAATAATTACACTAATTTTAACCATGATATTGTACCAAACATCTCGGAAACTCGACCACATGAAATCATTTACATAGCATTACAAAAAATTTAAAATTATTATCCACATGCATATACAGATAAATTCAACATTATATAAGATTATTTTCTACCGTAAGTAATATTTTTTTTTAATAATATTATTATTAATTTATTAATAATATTATTAAATGTTAATAATATTATTAATATTAATATCTTTATTATTGTTATTATTATTATTATTATTATTCACTGCAAGAAAATCATCAAATAGAAACCAATTTTTAGAGACCAAAATAATTAGTTGCAATAGTAACTAAATTAGAGACAATTTTAGAAACTAAAACAAAAATTGATTTCTAAATTAGTTTCTATTATTGTTAAATAGTTTCTAAATTGGTATCTAAATTGGTAAATAATTGGTAGTTAAAATCTTGGTTGGTAATTAGATACCAATTTAGAAACTATTTAACAATAATAGAAACTAATTTAGAAATCAATTTTTGTTTTAGTTTCTAAAATGGTCTTTAATTTAGTTACTATTACAACTAATTATTTTGGTCAATAAAAATTGGTTTCTATTTCATGATTTTCTTGTAGTGATTATTTTATTAATAATATTAAAAAATGTTAATATTATTGGTAAATATCAGGTAAGAAAATAACAAAATCATTATGTATATTTATGGAACATTAAGTTGTCCTCAACATTAAGAAACTTAGCCTGAAAGTGACAATCTATCGCATGATCATTACTCTAAAGTTGGGATCATTTTTTAAGAGTTTGTACAAAAAAATCAAACCTCAACAAGATACGATAGAGGGTCTAGAGGGTCGTTAAGTTCATGCAACTTGAAGAACTAAAATACTTTTACAACCAAGTGAGAATTGAGGCAACTTTTTAGAAGAGATGCCAAGATAAAGGGTCACCTTGTCCATTGTTATAGTCGACGAGACAAAAAAAGCTAATTTGGGGACATCAATTCACACATTATACATGAACATTAACAAGGACAAACATACTCGATGAGGTTTTTAAATGTATAACTATTACCCGTTCCTAGGAAGATCCCCACATCGCCAGTTGTTATTCGAAGATTCGTTACAAACGCAATTACAAGCATAACACCAAAGAGTGTTTATCACTCTGAAATAAGATAGAAGAATTGGTGTAAGTTGGACATCTCTACCAGTTCGTGCAAAAGAATCAAGAAGGGGGTCCCAGGTTAAACCAAGATGATGACGATAGAGAATTGCAAAGGGAACCTTCAATTCACTAAAATGATGACACTACGAGTTGTGAAGCATTTTTCAAGGAGTCATCAACATCATATCTAGAGGATTTATAGGAGGTGAAACCTCGTCCTCATCCCAAAAGAGACACCTAAGGGTTATACAATTTATCCACACAATCATGATGAGACCAAGAGTCTGTTTGCCATAATTTTCACCAATAATGATTTCATGGAATTAACCCTAACCACGACAACCACTAGTGCAAAAACGGTGTTTAACGACAGTTGTACGACATCGGTTAAGAGTCAAATGTCGTCCATCAAAACGCGGTGATATTTTTGTGAAATACTTTATAAATTTTTATTAATTATCAAAACTACTTTAGATATCATGTTAACTAAAGTTTAATTATTGTTTTAACTTTCTCCATTTGATTTTATGGAATTTTAGAACTCATGTACTTAAAATTCTAAGAAATAGGTATTTGGTGTCATTGTGTCGTTTAAAAGATTTGCTATTTAGAAGGAGAAACAACTAAAACATAATCATTTTACTAGAGAAAAAAAAACCACATTCTGTATAAATTATGCTTTACATGTTGAAACTCTTTCTTTTCTACAATATTGACATTTACATTGATTGTTTCTCCACGTAGGTTATCTCACTTTTTTTTTTATATAATCAACATGAGAGTGAAATATACATTTTATATTATAAACTAAATTTATAAAATTGAATTAAATTTAAAGTTAAATTGTAATAAGAGTCAAAGGTAAACATTCCTGAATCTCATTAAACAAACACACTACAAGTCTACAAATTAGACCTAAAAGCTGCAAGTTGCAAGAGATCTGGTTTCATAATTTTGTTAATGTGGAAACGAAATGGGGCCAAAATTTAAAAGTTTGGTTGTGGAGGCTAAGTCAAAAGTGATTCACCCGTGTATGTCTAATTTAGACAAAATGATTCTGTCAAAAAAAGAAAAATGGACAAAAGGGATAGAAAAAACAAAAACAAAGAAGGCGACAAGAAATAAAATGGTTTTATCGAGAAAGTGTGACTGGAAGACAATCTTTGATAATTTGATAAGTCTGGCATATAGATCTAGAAGAGCACTGATTAAGAATTAGACTTTCTTTCAAAAATCAAATGGCCCACTAATCTATCAAAATTCAAACAAATTTTGAAATATATGCATAGGTTATTGTATTGTTAATTATATAACATAATTCGTCCCTTTTAAAATAATAGTATCTTAAACTTATGATTATACACTAACCAAAAAATATTAAAAATTTACTATTTTTATATCTGCTTTTAATATCACTGGTAATATATCAATTATTTTTAATTACATATAGGGAAAGTGATAGATAAAATAAATAAATAAAAAACCATTATTTATAAGATGAAAGGAGTATATGAAGTTGTTGGTCTCAATTTTTTTTAGTTTAATGGGACTTTGTTCTAGATGAAAGATTATTGGAACATGTTTGTGTTATTCAAGTCTCTATCAATTACAAAATAAGAGTGCCATTTTTTGAAAGCTAATCAAAGTAAAGGAATTACAAGAAAACTATGTTTGTCTTTATGGAATCAAATGGAGGCTTTCTTCTTCATTAATCTCTTTCACATATTATTAACTGTGAACTTCATGAACACATAGAGTCTTATAAGTATTTATGGAAAAGGATAAATATCTTTTCAGAGACATTACATCTTTATGATAGATTTTTTATCAATTGAATGTTTGTAAAGATCTTAAAAAATAAAGACATTTCTCAAAACTCAATTTACTTGAAATAGATTGCGTAAAAAATTATGGAAATACATGCGCTTAAAATTAAAGATGAAAATTACTAAAGAAAGAGATAAAGTTATTGAAGTAAATAATTAGAAATAAAATATCAAAATATTATATTAACTTGTTTATATGTAAATGATTTCTTAAGAATTTGTAATTTAAGAATATATTTACACGTTTAAACTCTTATTAGATAAGATACGTTTTATAGAATACAAATTCTAATAATCCATAATTTCCTAATCACTCTTAACAATCACCACCAGTGATAATTTATATTTTCAATCAATTAACTTGATTTTTCAAAGTTTTCACTTTCTTTATCTTAAGATATATTTTTTTACTAGAAAAATACATATGTTTCTGCATATATGTATTTATATTTTGTTATATATATAAATTTGTTATTTATTAATTAAAAAAATTAAAATATGTGTATATATAATTTTTGTAAAAATAATATTAAAAATATATAATTATTATTTTAAAAAATTAAAAATATTTAGTTATTTAAAAATAAATAAAATTATTTAATTATTTATTCCATTAAATTACAGCAAATGGTTCATCCTTTCTATATAATAATATATAGGTAAAATGAAATAATGTGGTAGTTAACTATACTTAATAAGTGGGCCAAAAATCCACTGGACCTAATCCTTCTTAGTTAGCTAACCTATTGAATTTTGGAATATTGCATTCTCCACCTCCATGATTTTAATATACACCCATGGAAGTGGTGAAATGATTATGTTTTTCTTATTGAAAATACATTCTCAATTATAATAAGATTTAAGATTTTGAATCTAGATGCATTAATTGGGATTACACAATTTACGGTATATTTTCCTTTCAGAAATACATTTTAAAATACAATTCGAAAATCCATTTTAGATTGTATATTCTAAATTATATTTCTAGATTTCACTGTATAAAATGAAAGATGTCCCTTTTCCCCTATTGTAGTTTGTGTCACTATTGTTAAGGATGCCTCCAACTGCACAAATGAACAGAGTTAAAATATTTTAGAATATATTTCTGAAATAAAGTCCAAAATACAATTTTGTATTTTGAATTGTATAATATGTTTAATATTTTAAATTATATAATGTGAGAGTTCTTCGTATTATACTATCAGAAAATGAAACTCAAAATGTGAAAAAAAAGATAAATTTAGGATATTTAAATTTATAGAAATGCAGATTGAAATCATGGGCTGCAGAACGTTGGGGCCTGATTTTTGATTGCCCAAACCTGGCCCAATAACTTAACTATTCTTAATAGCCATCTTTTCACTGTTGACACAACCATTTTACAGAGATTAGTGTATGTTTAATTTCCACAATTGTTTATACAAACATAGATTCTTAAATTTCACATTATTTATTATAAGGTTTGGTACTTTAATTTCTCCTTATAGATAATGTTATTAAGTCAACATTACTTGTCGACCACCGACAACACACCTAAAATTAATTGTTTGAAAATCGAATTTTGAATATTTGGAAAAAACTTTATTGATGACAGCAAAAAAAATCAACATTCTGTGGTCAAATTTCGGAGTGCAGGGTGGCACTATTGAACTCAAGTTGCCGTGTGGCTTATGGCAAATACTTCGTCAATTCTCGCCATTCCACAATATGTGAACACAAAACAATCACAAATGCAATGCTGTGTATAAATTTTGGTGGGGAAGACAATAAAAAATATTAAATAATATTAAAGCATATTTATATTATTTTTTAGTGGTGAAACTACTTATAATGTTTTTTTATATTAATTTTCTAACATTTTTATTTACCTTTTAAAAACAGAGTCATATTTTATATTTTATATTAAGACAATTCTAAGCAATAAAGTAAAAATCAACAAAAAAAATTAAAACATCGGAAAGTAAATTCCAACAATAAAATAATAAAGCTTGAAAAACGAAAATATACACCTAAATATTATTTATTATAACAATTTTACATCAATTGTCCACGTCAAAATCAAGCATTCCAAAGAATATGTAGATAAAAAAAACAAAAAGAGGAAAAAATGAGAATTTGAAGTACAAGTATTAATTTTCTCATTTAATGGCTAGTTATTATTGTTGAAAATGGCTTAAAATTATCTATCTATTATTATTATTATTTATAAAATAAATTTTAGATTGTTTTTTGTCCTTTTAATATGACCTTTTGCTGTTGAATGATGTGTTAATATTTTTTTCTAAAATACCCTTAATTAATTAGCATATTTTTACTAGAAAAGTTAGTTAATATTTAAATGAATGATATAGAATTTCTTTCTTAATCTGATATGATAATATGAATAGTTAAAAATGTCATACATTATTTTAACTTTAAACATGATAAGAAATAATTTTGAAATAGAAATATAGGTTATTTACTAATTTATTATTTCTAATAAAAAAAATTGTAGGGAATATTACGTATGACATTAACATAAAAAAAAAAACTTTGTTGTTGACCTTGAAGCCTACACGGTGTTTTAATATGATAAATTCAACTTGTGTGTTCTGACAGTTTCCTCTTGGATGGTGTCTATAAATGCCTTTCTCAGTTTTGCTGTTTCTCCCACAGCAAAAGAGGATTTGAAGTTGACCCTTTTTGTTTAACAATGGCACTCTCATTCTCCTCTATGGGTGTCTTTCTCTCCACCTTCTTATTCTGCTTCTCTTTGGGGGCAGAAGCTCGTACATCACCCGTTTCTTCTGTGGTTAGCGAAGAGCTTTTTAATTCCATTTTCCTACACAAAGACAACGCTGCATGCCCGGCTAAAAACTTCTACACCTATGATTCCTTCATCATGGCATCCAGAAGCTTCCGTCGATTTGGTTCTTGTGGAAGTTTAACCACACGCAAGCGTGAGGTTGCGGCGTTTCTTGCTCAAATTTCGCATGAAACCACCGGTGGGTGGGCTACTGCACCCGATGGACCCTATGCTTGGGGATTGTGCTTCAAGGAAGAAGTTAGTCCTCAGAGTGATTATTGTGATTCCACCAACCAACAATGGCCTTGTTTCCCAGGAAAAACTTATAAAGGAAGAGGACCAATTCAACTTTCATGGTATACATGCATTATACATATAATATTTGACTGTTTCTTGCTTAGTTTTCATGCATCCTCGTTGTAAAATGTTTTACCATGTTATATACCCTAGACATTATCTTGGAAGTAATTATCGTAAAAAAGAAAAAAGATAAAGAAGTTATGCATACATTGTTTGAACTCATGATGTGTGCTGTTAGGTTGTTTTGTCTGCTAAATCTAACAACCTTGTTATATACAGCAGTTTATAATTTATGATTATGTAGTAATGTGAAATATTATGCAATATTGATGAATTGAGATAAAATATGGTGCAGGAACTACAACTATGGAGCAGCAGGGAAGGCCTTGGGATTTGATGGATTGAGAAACCCTGATATAGTGTCAAACAATTCATTGATTGCCTTTAAAACAGCTTTGTGGTTTTGGATGACAGAGCAAAAGCCAAAACCTTCTTGCCACAATGTGATGATTGGAAAATATGTGGCCAGAGAGGCTGACTTAGCAGCTAATAGATCTGCAGGGTATGGCCTTGTGACTAACATAATCAATGGTGGACTGGAATGTGGAATTCCTGATGATGCAAGGGTGAATAACCGCATTGAATACTTCAAAAGATATGCAACATTGTTTAATGTAGATACAGGACCTAACTTGGATTGTGCATACCAAAAGTCCTTTTAAACTGTTTCTTAATAATTATTTTCTTTTATGTTCTTTTCTCCGCCAAAATGATAATGTACTCGGTATACCTAGTGTTTTAGATTTCAATATTATGAACAATAAAATAAATAAGATTATTTTGAAGTTTTTTTTTTATTCAGGTTAACATTCACACGTGATTTTTAATTTAAATGCATTAATTAATTTTATATATAATGACAAACATGTTAATATCACAAATTGATTCAATGTTCTTCCGAGTTCGATATAACTCTTACAAAATCATTTTAATATTATAATGTGGTTTTCTATTTTAACTTTTGAAATTTTTGAATATTTTTTGTTTTTATCTCAATTTAGTGTTAATTATTTGTTAGTAGTTAATTGTTCTGGATGACGTCATAAATTTACTATGAATTATGTCAAGAGTATTTCGTAAGTCGAGATAGAATAGTCGGAGAGGTAATTTTGGCAAGATGAGTTATCCCAACATTTATGTAGTACACTGATTTCTTAGACTCGAGAAATGTGCATCGTGTTTTGAAAGAAAACTAGTACACCACTTGTTGCCTTACGAATGAAGAGAATTTGCTCAAATTAGAGAGAGTCATTTGTTAATCTTTGAGTGAGGAGAAAGTTGCTCAAATTAGAGAGAGTCATTTGTTAATATTTGAGTGAAGAGTATTTTATGATTTTTGGCACCAATTAGCACTATAATTAGGGGTGCTAATCACCTTGTAATGAAACTTGGAGTTGTTAAAGAAATGTTGCCAAAATTTCAGCACATTTATCTCATTGTTTTATCTTTGTTCGCACTTGTGAGTGTCTAACTTAGAAATTTTTTAGAAATTAATCTTACCTCTTCTAAACCTCTACTTTCACCACCAAACTTACCTTATTCAAATATGAAATTTATCCATTAAACCTACATTTTACCAACAATCCGCATAATTCAAAGAAAACACAAAAACACATGAAAAATATTATATATATATATATATATATATATATATATATATATTACATACCCACTTTTCAGTAGTTATATAGTTCTTTTTTTTTGGAGGAAAAATTATACTACATTTATTTGAAGATCCATCTTTCATCTTTTAATGAATGATATGCTATTTGGACTCTTTCACGTACTTTATAATGTCTTCATCCATTAATAGTAAAGAAGAAAACTTCTCTTTTGATGTATTCTAATAAATAATTTCTCTCTTAGATTTTTAGTCTTGTGTTAACACATTTTCTTTATAAATAATACAATCATTTTTCTTCTTTTTATCAATAAGAATAAATAAATATGATTATTTAAGAGGTAACTCAACCCTTATACAAAACAGAAAAATAAAAAAAATTAAAATCACACACTTCTACCTGCCCCAATCACCTAGTGAAACACAACCTGCTATAGTCCAAAGATATTATTCCAAAAAATCCATGACAACCCATGAAACTCATACATGACATAAGCCGAAGGGGATATACATATCACGTTCCCATCATGGCCACAATACTAATCAAGCATTGTCTACTCCATAAATGAAAAGACAATCCTCTAATATAGACCAAAATAAACTTATCCACAACCAAAAAATCATTATCCCTAGAAACGATGAAATAAAAGATAGACTCAAACTACTTTTTATTTTCTTCCATTGTATTTTTCATCGTCTCATCACTGTCACCGGAAAGAAGCACATTGTTCTCTCCCAAATATCTTACTCTAATAAAATAAAACCCCCTAGGATAAAACTTTCCTTTAAATACCGCGCCTTGCAGCACTCATATGTTCTTCCAATATAACATTTACCCAGTCACTCCAAAGGTTCAACCTTTGTATTAATTTGTATAACATTATTCTTCCTAGAGTTTTGTGCACCTCTGTTGCTTCCACCCCTTACTTCTTGGGCATGTGACGATTCCTTATTTCTCCATACTTTCTGATGTGAGTTGATTTTAGATTGACACATTTTAGAGATTTCACTTTTATTTAATATTTTTGAATTAGAAAAATATGGTGAGAAGCTTAAAAAAATTGTCACTAGAAACGAACTTAACCAAGTGATTAAGTAAGTGTCAAGGTTCTCTTCTAGAGAGCAAAAGAGAAAACACAATAATAAGGTGATTATGATGATGATTGCGGAATGGAAACACAAAAGGATGGCAAATAGCAAGGTAATGACCGAGAAAATGTAGATAAAGAACACAAATGAAAAAGGAATAATGGAATGGCGTAATGGAAGAAATGAAAAGAGAAAGATCAAGGAAATCTTATGGAGAATGGAGGGGATGAACATGCCACTTGGAATGATGAAAAGTTCCAAGATGAGCGGTGAAGATTCGTCTCTTGGAGTATGCTCTCATAAGATAAGACCCAAAACTTTAGGAGAAACACTCAAGCCGAGCTTTCTTACTATTCAAATTCAATGTGAAAATACAAGAGGCAAGACACCCTATTTATAGGAGAGAGTTTCTTGGAAGGCAAGAGAGAGAGGGAGAGGGGCGGCCAAGACTAAGGCCTTCTAGAAACTAGGTCAAGCCTAGTGTGTCGTCCAATTTAGGTCTTCCTTCTAGAATCTAAGGTAAAATGAGTCAACATAGGGGCGATCAAGAGTGTTTTTGGAAGCTAGGGAGAGTTTGGTTTATTCAAGCCCAATTTATGCCAAGTGCACCCTAATCTACTAAAATTAAAAGTAAAGAAACTAGTTGGTGCTCAGCTCCAATCATGTGGACTCCGCTCTTGGTAATCCTCTAAAGAATGATAGACTCTGATGCACTGGTTATGGACTGATCCTGACTTAATCCAGGATCTTGTGTCATGCTCCTAGTCATCCTTTTAGAAGGTTGGACTAGCTGAGTGTTGCTATATCTCTCAAGGTTACATCACTTTTCTATATATAACTGGTTTTTGCTTAGAGTTCCACTCCACCTTTGAAACTCCATTTCTACTATATTTAAGTTTGTTCACTCATAATTTCCAATTTTCGATCCATACTGCGTCCAACTTTTTCTCATGTTCAAGTTCATAGACATTCACTGCACCTTGAAACTTGACAAAAGATAACTTGACAAAACCAAATATTTGATTATTAACATTCACCCTTCATCAACCACCCTTCTTCATTTAAGGATCACCTTCCACAAGTCCTCTTCATAAAAATTAGTCGAAAAAATTGTGAAGAAAAACGCAACCTGCTCCCCCCATCACCTTTAATTGTAAATGTGATAAACTATGTTGGGAGGATCAACATTAAAACTGCAGAAGCAATACATAGCTATTTTCTCTCATTCTCTCTCTACTCTGCTTCTCAATCCTTACTTTAAAATCATTTCTTTTAAATTAAATTTTAATCAATAACCCTATTCTTATGTCAATAATTATTTTCTTATATATATTATTCTCACATCAAGATATTTATTTTGATAAAATTTATTTTTCAAATTAAGTTATTTTTATTATAAGAGTCATTTTATGATGTTTTAATTTAATTTTTGATTGTTTTGTTATATTACATATTTTTAAAAAATTAAATTTTTAGGACATTTCCATTTGACGGGTCATATACAAAATTATAAGTTTAAAATTGAGTCTTATAAGAATTCTTTATTATGTCGACATGACATAAATTTAAGACCTTATATATATGTGAAATAATATTTTTCTGGACAACTAAATAAATCGCATTAATTAGAAAGCGAGTTTTATATTATCCCTTTGCATTTGAGTAAAAGTTACAAACATATCTTAAAAGTGATGTGACACATTCCCTACAAAAATTAAATTAAGACCTAATTCTTGTGATGGAGATGAGCTCATTCTAATACAAAGGTCTCATTCAATCCACATTAAATAAATGTTTATTTTGTTGTTAATAAAAATATATGTTTTTAAAATAAAAAATAATTTTTTTCTTATAATCTAATTTTTATTAACTATTTAGAGTCTTAATTTTTTAATATATCGATAAAAAAAAGTCATCCACACTTTTACTTACGAATATATTGAAATATTGATTTGATTCCTCTCTCTTTTGATAAAAATCTCTACCTATAACACCTGGTTGGTGGCATTTCGTTAGTAATTTATTTCAAGTTGATGAATATAGAATTTCCACTTTTATGATCCTTATTCCTTATTATTAGATGCTATTGCCATAAGAAACACAGAAGATGACAAGAAAAACAAACGATCAAAGTGAAACCACAACAAGGATGCTGTCATTTCATAAAATCTTTGCACTTTATCTGAGGATCATATTCTTTTGTCTCTCTTTAAAAATAAGCACAGTTAATGTGTTTTGCAATTATGGAAAACAAATAGTAAGCAAATTCTTGTGGAGAATAATGGAGAGCTTCGAGAACTACATTAAAAGAATGTAAAATATGTCTTATCCTTCAAAATATTTTCAAATTAGTTTTATTTTTCACAAAAAACTTTAAAATATTTTTATTATATTTGGAAAATGTGGTGCAGTTATAATTTCTTGTTATGAACTAAAACCTTGCTTTAAGAACATATTAACTTTTTTTATAGAAATTAAAATTAAATTTTCAGAAACTAAATGTAATATCAAGCGCAGCATCTCGGTTCTTTTATAGAAATATTTCTTTTAAATTTTCATTTTTTCTTCTCTTTACTTTGCTTTAAAGGTTTATTTTTGTATATTTTAACTATAAACAAATGTCATATGTCAACTTTTTCGATGATTATTAAAAATTTGATGAACTATTTTTAAAGAAATTTATTTTTTCAATCATATATTTTTTATTGATAAGACTCAAATATTGTTTGAAAAATACGAAGCTTATCTGATATGTAACAATATAATTTTAGTAGTTTAGCTGTCTATTTATTTTGTGGCATCTTGGGAATTTGCTGGCCAACACATTTCAATGTCATAATAATAATTTGGGTGAAGTGAAGGTACATTGGGCAAAGGTTGGAACCTGTCTTCTACCAATCTACAAGGGTCTTTATCTCAATCAGAGAATTGTGCCTAAAGATTCTGTAAGTGTCTTTGTAGAATTTATTAAATGATTAGACAACTACCCTAAACAAATTCATTCCATTCCCCAATTAAATTCTAGTCTTGTCTGAATCAGATTTTAATATATTCAGTAATCAAAATCAAACATTTGTGTGAATGAAATTCCAATCTAAACACCAAATGTGTACATAGACTAATCAAAAATTCAAAATCAAACAATGCATATGAATAATAGTATAACATTACTTTATTGTGCTACACATTCTCTTATGTCTCTCCCTTTATTGCTCCTCATTCCTCGCATATACACCATCTGTTTCAGCTTTGCTTTCTGTCCTCACCACATATTTTTCTGCAATTTTCCTTTTTTTTATTTATTTTTTTTGTGTGTAAGAGAATGCGAAGGAGCAGGATCTTAACAGCCCAGGAAATTATGTCGGTAACAAGAAAAGCTAGAACCCAAGTTCTAGAGCCACTGGAAACTTAAACAAAAGGAATTTTTGTTTTTTGTTTTCATATAGAAATTTATAAAAGGATGCAAAAAATGTAATTATTTTACTTCTTGGGGCACTTTTATTACAAAATCTCCTAATTTTAGAATATATCTCAATAAAAAGGCAAGAACATTATTTAAACTCTCTTTTTTCATTTCCTTTTTCTTCTGATTTTTCTATTTCTCATTATCTCAACCCTTTCCAATATCCAAACATACTGTAAGAATATACATCACTTTGATAATGGATGACCACTGACATTAAGTCACAAAAGAACCAATCTTTTGTCATATGCAAACATTTATCACCCATATGTCTCAACCCTTGTGATCTTCAACCTTTTTACAGCTGAAAGGAACATCCTACATGACCAAAAAAGCAAGTACATCAATGCTTAAAATGGAAGAAAAGATGTAGCAATGGGTACAATTTTGATCTTAAATTGAACTAAACCAGGTTTTGTTTGAAAGCAAAGGTTTACTTCTATTTTATTAGTAATCTTTTTATCAAAGAAAAGAAAAGAAAATGTAAGAGAAAGTTATGGTTAACTTACTCCCAAGGAACGTCTCCAACCATAATCAAATCTCCTTCTCCATCTTCATAAGTTAGAACATGGCATCTCTCTTGTTGCACTCCATCCATCTCAGTCCCCCCTGTGCAAAACAGCCACATTCCCTATGAGATAATGATACGTACACAAAGTAAAAAGAATTAACTGAGAGAATAGTATTAGATTATACACAGAATGGTAGTGTCAAACATTTGTTCGAGGGTCTTTACTAACTCGTGATAGCCATCATGAGCTAACAAATTGAGTTTTCTACCAATTGGAATGCCTTCCATGTACACCTTCACAAAGAAGCTGGTATGATCGCTGCAATCATTCACTTCAGTAGCTTGTGAAAAACTACTTAGATGTGGCAGCATCGGTTGCCAGGGCCCCCTAACATATGAGAATGATACAAATACTTGAGAGGGTGAACAACTTTTCAAGCTAGCCACAAAATAACCCATCATAAAAGAGAGTTGCTACATAGTACCCTTAAAAATCAAAGAGAGTTTTGATACTGAGTCAATATAGTTGAATAAGTTTGAACATACCAAATGAGGGAAGAAAGAGAGAGTTTCTCAATATATATCAGTATCAAAACCCTTAAATTTCTGAGGGAACCATTTCATGCTGACAAATCATGTTTTCCATATACTATATATACAATACAAACCCTGAACTGGAAGAGCCAACATGTTGAGTGGCGGAAATGCTGAGTCCAAGCCTAAGATCTGTGCGAAGGTCTTGACTATGTTGGTGTGTGAGAGAGGATGCAGTTGAATTGGAAGGGTTGTTCCTGCAGCTGGTGATTGAAGAGGAGGAAGAACTAGAGGCTTTGCCCATTGTGGAAGGAACTAGTTCGGTAGATTACACATGAAGCCGCCACAATAAAGGCCTTAAATAAAGAAAGCAAGAAAGAGAGAAGATGAGAACGCTTTGAAGAAGACTTTTTCAGCTGCTGCGCCACCCTCCATTGGCCACTCTCCTTTTTCTTCCTCCCATGCAATTGGTAGACCTAAAATGTCGTCATGGTAGCCGACAACTACACGTGTAAAATAAGTAGAAATCAACATAGTATTTATACTATGTCAACATGTTTTTTGTTTAATAATTCAGCCTTCATAAGTATATTCGGACTAATTAGTCAGTCAATTAATATTATCCCACGTTGATGGTGCATAAAGATTTGAGTTCATCAAGACTTTTGTGATTAAACACTTCAATTAGTCGCCATTTGAAGACGATTTTTTGGCAATTACTATAGAGACAATAGTTAGACAAGGCGTGTGGTCCGTAATACACTGATTATGTTCTGAGGAGGATGGAATGAACCTAAATATCGGACCATTGGTTGGGTGAAAATTGGGGTGGACAAGAGGACATTAATGTTGATCTCTGATACCTTGCATAAACATGTAATATCCACGTAATCAATGTTCAATGGATGTAATCATCGTGTTGCTCGTGGGGATCTTGGTTGCAGAGACCAAATGTATTATTTTCCAATGTATTATGGCATTGGTGCAAGAGAAGTGAGGCTACAAATACTGCTACGTACCAAGGAAAGCATATCAGCGTATGAACAGCAGAGAAACATTTAAAATATGAGAACAGAATTTCTAGAAGTGTTGTCTCATTCCTTTTCGAGAATTAACTGCACTAGACAAACTTCACCACTCTTTTCTTTCATTTATGCAGAGTTGTCGTGTGCATTTATTTCTTCCTGATGTGTTCATTTTGCATTTTATTTTGCATGGCTGCTTTTCACTGTATTCAATATGGAAAGCAATTTTAGGATGATACAAGAAATAAAATAAAGAACAAAAGGTCATATGTAATCTCTTCTTCGTGAACGTGAAGTACGTGAGAAGTTTGAATATATTATTGACTTTTTTATGCCAAAAAACTCGAGATCTGGTCTTGGGGACTGGCAATCAACTCGATTTGATAGCATAAGAAAATAAAAAAGGAAAAAGAGAATAACTTCTGTGCAATATCAAACACATGTTGGAACTGGGAAACGCACTTTATAAAAAGTGTAATTTTATGTTTAATTTATTTGCCCTCATTTCCAAATAATTATTACTCACTTTTACTTTATTTTAAATCATTTGTTGCTTTTAGAAAAATATACCAAGTCTCCCTCTATCAACTTTTCTTTTATATATATGCTTTTAGAATTAAATAGCAATTCTTCTTCTATCAATTTTTTTTTTATTTTTTGATCAAGGAATGAAGTTGAAGGTGAGAAAATGATGAATTTGAAGGAAAAGATGGTGGAAGGTGAAAGTTGAAAGTTTAATCTGATGAGTGTGACTGATAATGTATTTTAATTGATGAAATTATAATATTATAATTTTGTCTTTATGATTAAAATTAATTTAAAATCAAATATAATATTTTTTTACATACAATTTAAGAAGTATATTTTAAATCTAGTTTAGTCTTGTAAAACCAGTTTATAATGAGGTCTGTACTCATTTATTATACTATATATGAAATATCAATGTAAGATTTCCAACACATTCCTGTCGAGACGAGACCTATCAACTCAGATTTCCAACACATTCTTGTCGATATGAGACCTATCAACTCATGTGTGAGACTATAATATTTTTTTACATACAATTTAAGAAGTATATTTTAAATCTAGTTTAATCTTGTAAAACCAGTTTATAATAACGTTTGCACTCATTTATTATACTATATATGAAATATCAGTGTAAGATTTCCAACACATTCCTGTCGAGACGAGACCTATCAACTCAGATTTCCAACATATTCTTGTCGATATTAGACCTATCAACTCATGTGCGAAACTATATATTTATGGGTGGTCCGATAGCGATCCCAATATAGGTAGTCTGATAAGTCCAATAATCCTTTGCTGACACATACTCTAAATGATTCTGATAACATAATAAAAAATGAACTTTAAATGTAACTAAATCTTATAAAACATTATTTTAACTACATTTGTAAACTCGTTTAAAATAAAATATGATTTATCTGACATTGTAAATACATGCAAAATTTTGGAAATAATTTTTATAAAATTAAATAAAATTTAAATATAAATAATTATAAAATATTTAACCAAATTTGTAAATTTCGTAACTTAACAAAAATAAACATCATCAATTAATATAACACCTTATAAATATTAAAGATAAAATGATACAATACAATATGATGAAAATAATAGAATTATTGCTATAATAAAAAGAAAATAGAATTAAATAACAATAATTAGACAAAAATAAAAAAGAACAACAATATATCATAAGAGCAATCTAATATTATCAATAAATCTAAAATTGTACACAAAACCATTTTCATAAAATAAAATTATTATTGTTAATAATATTATTATTTAATAAAATTATTTTAATTTTATTTATTTATTATTACTTTATAAATTTTTTAAATTTTTAAATATTTTATTATAATTTTTATTTATGATTTATTATTATTTTTATATATTATTACTAATTTTAAATATTAATTTTTTCATTATTATTTTAATTTAGAAATTTTAATATTTATATTATTAATTTTATTTTATTATAATTGTTATAGAAAAGTATTTATATTATTATTATTTATTTTTAAAAACATATTGGATTATGTTATAAAATATAATTGATTATTCCAATCTATAGTATTTCATTTTGTTTTTATGCAATTCCTTTAAAGTCTTCATCATAATCAATTGTCTCTTCCAACAAAAACAAGTATGACGACTACGAAATTCTTATATATTATTAACATATAGTAAAAAACACAAGGATAATTTCACTTGTTTTTCTCCTTCCTTTCTCATACCTTACAAGAAACACCACATTTTCTTCTCTAGCATTTCTCTGCTGATCTCCTTGCAAATTACTTGATGAACTACGATGTAAATAAAATATGATATTTGATATGATTTGCCTTTGTTGGAATTTATTTATATAAAGAAGAGAAAAGGTTAGAATTAGGAAGTTGGATGTAAAGAAATGGGAAATGGTAGGTAAAAATGAGAAAATGTTGAAAAGGGTGAAAAGGAAAAAAAAGTAAAATGTTCCCCACCATCCCAACCAGAAGGTTGCTTGAATTAGCCATGAATCTGTGATTTGGTCTCCAATACAGTGATTGTGTTGAATTAGAAAAGCAGGGTGTAACCCACATTCCCTTTTTTCTTAAATACCCCTATTAGATGTGTCTTGCAATGTGAAGACCAAATCGCCCATTTTCCTTCTCCCTTCCCGTTCTTCCATCATCTTGTTTTTCATTGCTTCCCTTCTTCCTCATCATTCTCCATCCCTCACATTCATTCGTCAAACTTTCTTTCTAGTTTAACTTTCACATCTCCCATGTAACCATGTCCCCACGCTAACTCCACTCTCTCTCTCTACTTTCTATACTTTTTAATTCTATTTTTTTATTCTATTCCCTTCGCTCACTATATTTACTTCACCTACCACTTACAACTTCTAGTTTCTATACTTCATATATATATATATATATTCATTCTAGATTTACTTAAAGAGAACGAATCTAAAATAAAGAGACAATAAAATATTAGAATAAGAACAGAGAAAAACAAAGAGCTAGACATATCTATAAAGAGAAATACATAAGAATTAAAAAAGACAAAATTAATAGTAGCTTCTTTTTAAAATATTAGCTTCTTTTTAAAAGTGTTGAATCCATATCATTTATTATGAATAATTATCTAATAAATCGGAGAATAATTAAAAAAAAAAGTAACTTTCATATAGATAAGCTTGAAGAAAGAAACTAAATCATTTGACATACACTCTTGTCTAAAGGTAATAGAAAAATCAAAGACGTATCATAAGTCAAACATACAATAAAAGTATATTGATATTGTTCAACAATTTATTCAGCAATATGATAATCACTACTACCATATCCCAGTAATGACAACAATAAACCGGTGATTTGAGTGTTGTTGTTGTAGGTACAAAATGTATGTTGTGCAAGTGCTCTAAAATCTAATATAGAAGGACTTTCACCCCTTCTACAGTCAAATGCTAACCCGAGCAGATTTGGAATTTTGAGCTAGAGAAGAGCAATTGGTTCCAACACACTTTACTAGAGTGTTCTGTTCTGATGCACCAGAAAATAAAGAATTACACTATTAGAAAATTATTAAATATAAACCAATTTTAGATATAAAAAATAATTAATTACTATTTCTCTTTCTTAATTAAGGACTAGAAGTGTAAAATAACCTTTTTATACTCTAATAAGATGGTTAAAACATTTAATTAAAGAGTCAAAAGCATTTTGAATCATTTAAAATAGATTGGTACAACTTGATAAAATGAAACAACCGGTTGAATTGGTTTGACAGCAAAGTTAAACAAAGTCAAGCTTTTCAAATCCTTTTCAAAATCCACTAACTATAAAACAACCAGTTGAATCGACATTTCAACAGGTTGAATTTTCATACTCTTTAGAAAACACATCTTTTCCAAAATGATTAAGATTCAATTAACCTTACATCATGATAAAGAGTGGATTAAAAAATTCAAATACTTTTAGACACACACAACCAGCAGCAAGGTCTTCAGGCATTCCTCTTGGATTTGGAGACATCAAAGCACCTTGTTCAACAGAGCTTAGTCGACTCAGGCCAATGTCGAGCCAAATCCACCCGTGCCGATGTCGAGTCGTGTCCATTCGGGCCGATGTCGAGCTGAGTCAATATGGTTCCATGTCGAGCCAATTTGGCCTGGGCCCATGTCGAGCGAAGTCGGTCCTGGCCAATGTCGAGTCAAGTTAGTCTAGGCTGATGTCGAGTCAAGTCGATTAAGGCCAAAGTTGAGTCGAGTCAATTAGGGCCAAAGTCGAGTCGAGTCGACCCGGGCACATGTCAAGCTGAGTCAGCCCAGACCCATGTTGAGTCGAGTCAGCTCGAGCCCATGTCGGGCTGAGTCGGTCCTGACCGATGTCGTCCCGAGTCATTTCGGGTCGATGTCCAGCCGAGTGGACCGGGTCAATGTCGAACTGAATCAACTTGGGCCCAGGTAGAGTCGAGTTGGTTCGAGCTCATGTCGAGTTGAGTCTTGTCTGGGCCCATATCGAGCTGAGTCGGCCCAGTCCCATATCGAGCTGAGTTGGTCTCGGTCGATGTCGAGTCGAGTCTGCCCGGACCGATGTTGAGCTGAGTCGACGCGGGCTGATGTCAAGCCGAGTTGGCCTAGATCGATGTCGAGTCGAGTCGGCCCATACCCATGTAGAATCGAGTCGGTCTGGGGCCATGTTGGGTCGAGTTGGCCTGGGCCCAAGTCGACCCGATTCGGCCTAGGTCGAAGTCTAACCGAGTGGGTTCGGGTATAGATCTAGCTGAGTCGATCCAGGCCCAAGTCGAGTCGGCTTAGGTCTAGGTCGAGTCAAGTTAGCCCGTCTCTAAATCGAAATGAATTTAATCTAATTGACAGAGTGAATTTAATCTAAATTTAATGCATTTTAAATGGATTTGAAAAATCCAAATAAATTTCATCTAGTTAAAATGGATATAAATTTAAAATTTATTTAAATTTGGATTGGATTAGATTGGATTTTAAAAATCCAATAATGAATATGACCACCTAGAAGAGAATCCTAAACTATATAACTATATTTTTACTCCATCGGGTTCACTAAATTTGTTATGGTAAAAGTCCTTAATCTCTTCTTTTACCATGTTTGACAATTCTCTCCATTTGTCCCTAATATTGACGCCTTTTATTTCATTTTTAAGTCTCCTTCATTTTGTCATAAAATGAAAAAAAAAATGCTTTCAAATCTCCTTGTTAAGCATTGTGTTCTACAATTTTGCTTTTCTAAAGCTTCTATCTTTAAGTTGCTTCTCCCCAACTCTACAATTAGATGTTTTCTCTCTTCTTTTTCTTCCATTACAAGACCTCTCTTCTCATCATTCATGTCTATTTCACTTATTATTAAGATGATCATTTCCTTGCTTGAGTATATAACCGCAAAGACCTCCCTATTTTATGTTTTAAGATCCATATTTAATCTTTTTAATTTCTCCTTTATAATGAATATTCCACTACCTTTCACCTCATAACTATTCCACCATTCCTTGACTGGATGTTCATCCACTCTCCACTTTCCTTTTGTCATAAAAAAAATAGTTATGACTATTGCGACTTACCCTTGTCAACAATTTTGTATTCCAGATGCTTAAAATACCTCTCCCCCCATTCTAAGCTACTTTGTGTGCCCAACCAATGTTACTATCCCCTATATGACATAACATAATTCCTTACTAACTGTAACTTTTTTAGTTTCTTGAATGCAGACCATGGTTGCATTCTCCTTACCATTATTTCTCTCAAATGCCTTCTTTTGGTTGGATTCCCAACCCCCTTATGTTAAATGTTATGATATTCATTTATTTCTATTTGTCTTCACCTCCCCTAGCTTTTGGTTTTTTCCTATATCCCCTTTTCGAGTTCTATGTTTTCTCCGCTTTGGCCATCGTTGTTGTAGATGTGGAAATCTCCTCAATCCTACTCTAGAGGATTCTCACGTTCCTCTCCCTTAATACACATGAGTGATTGATTGGGTTAAAGTGGAGATCACTTTTGAACGAGATATCAGGCCAGATGAATGGCTCGAGCCTTTGATTGAGTTGAATGTTATCCTTGCATTATTCCCTCATTTCATGACTCCTCAATGTCTAAGAATTCGTTACTTGTTGAGGCGTTTAATGATGGGTCGTTTATGTTTATCCTTTCCCACATATTCTGCTGATGGTTGTTCTTCTTCATGGTGATTTGGTAGATTGTTTTGTTAATCTTCTTGACAGTCTTTACATCTAAGACAATCAACATACGTACTCGTAGTCTTGCAAATTGCTTTGTCTATTGAAACAAAAGTTCCCAATGTTGCTACAACCTTCTCAAAGCCTTCTCGTCCCCACACAAAAATAGGTAAACCCCAAAATCTTACCCAAGTCATTCACAGTTCTCCTCCACAACTTTGTTATATGTTGGCATTCCCATCCCTTTTGAGTAGCATTGTATTATCTCCAAGGTATATCTAACTTTCATGAATTTTATTCTCCCATGACGAGTCTTTCTCTTACTATCTTTGTGTTACAATTGTTGTGAATCCTACCTATAAGGTTGCTCGTGAGCCATTCTTCCTCGACCTCCTTCCTTAAGAATTCGATTTCTTCCCACTTTTGTGTGAAACTCATTGTTTATACCTCCTGAGAGGGCTTTTAGGTTAGACTTTTCACTAATTTTCTTCCTCCAAGCTTGGAAGTGTTTCATTTTATGTTTCACATATAACTTTATATTTCCGATCCGAATCGAATCCAACTGTTTCTCCAATGTCGTTGGATTATGAACCCGTGTGAATCTCACAAAGCCGAATCTTTACCCACTATTGAGCTTTCAAGATATGACAGAATTTTCCCCCATCTCTGAAAAAGTTTCTACATGTCATATTCACCGAAGTTGATAGTGAAATGGGAGAAAAAGAATAATGTTCTTTCCATTACAATTATATATGCTAAAGAAAATGATAAACCCAACGGAGAGAAGGTCTAGGCGCTAGAGAGAAATTGATAGAAATTGACACAACGGAGACAAGGTCTGGGCACTAGAGAGAAAGGCCTTTGACGCAACGAAGAAGCCATACAGGGGTAGCAAAAATGTAATCTTCTGAACTTTGAAGACGTATGCAAGACCTACAACAAATTTGGGAATTACCTTTTTCGAATAAAAGAGGATGTGACTTACTTTTTGTAGATTGCAGAAATCTGTATACAAATAGTCTCTTTTAAGGGCTTCGGTTCTATTGCTTAAACCAGAAAATCATTCTTTTCATCAGGTAGTCAACCCGAACCCCGAACCCTAAACCCTAAACTGCTACTCGATATGATCAGATAAATATACGAAGTTTTGATTATGCGTCTATAGACGATTTAGTGAATCCCACAAATATGTGATGCTGAGCGTAAATGGAATCGTCCAGTCCAGGGCCAGCGAAATCGCACTTGTTTATGATTGAACTGGAGATTTTGACTACCTTGACCCTCCTACATTAGAGGGAACAAATGGAATGATAAAAAAATAATAGCTACCAGTCCTCCTAAATACGTGATAAGTACATAATGAACAAAATAAAGTGGATTTTACATAATCTGCAGTAGAAGCCACCAAAAGCCTAACGAACGAATTTGAGAAACTGTGATTATTTCAATTCAATGGAACACGAGAGTTCCCACCCATTCCATGAAAACAAAAATTGCCACTATTTGTACACTCTATTTGTGAGATAATCGTTTACTTCAGCTGCCGCCTCATAAGCTCCCTCAACGCATCGTCCCAAGGCAACACCAGACACATAGTTACCCCCGAGGAAGAGCCCTTCAAACCCAGTATTTCTAAGAGAACCTTTAGCAAAGTCTAGAAGATCAAGATGGCCAACTAAGAACTGGGGAATAGCTTGAGGCCACAGTCTCACCCCCAATACAAATGGGTCCTGGGCATTTGGGTTTATAAGGATTTTCCTCAAATCTCGATCAACTGCTTCAACAAGTTCACTGTCCGTCTGCCACAAACAAGACAATTTAGGAGGAAATAAAAAAGAAAGGAAACAAATCTGATTATACAGGTAGAGATACAACTATTTTTTCTTAAATAGGTTTTTTTTTTTTTAAATATAGCAAATTCATGCTTTCTTCTGTTTACTTAATATGTTTATTTTAAAAATAAGCAGTTTTCTGCTTTTTTTAAAGAAACAAATCCTATACACATATTTAAAAAATGACTTAACAGTTCTTTACACCACCATCCCCGAAGTTTCCCATAAAAGCTACTGTTCACCCTATTGATTGCCATAACAGCTCAACCAATTCCATATATGTTAACACTTCATGTTTCTTATTAATGTCACCTTTTGTAAAATTCCAGTATTGGTAGCCCCTCCAATGTAATTCAAGAGTAGAACCCTTCCAGGTGGTGCTCGGTTGGGGAAAAGTGATGAGCTATAAATAGTTCCTGTCAAGCCCACAAATATGTTCTTATCATCAAACCTGTCAAAAACTGGAATGCACTCTACAGTCCGCACTTCTAACATGAATGATAATTAAGAAGACGTGGAACTTATTGTGTTGAAAGACTTCACTTTTGCCTTAAAAAATTAATACTCGCCTAATGTCTCCACTCCTTGGGTACGGGGATGCAATTGACCAAACCCCTTCAATTCACCATCTATCAAGCATTCTGATCTAATAGCTTCTTTTGGATAGGATATGGAAACTGCAGCAACTGGAGGGTAATAAAACTTTGAAAGTGCATCTGCAGCAGCAGCCTGCAAGAGATATTAAAAGGTTGTCAGGAAATACAGCCCTCAATGTTCGCATTGGGAACTATCATGGCAAAAATTGGCCATTTATCAAACTAATTGGTTGAGATGCATTTTGTTATTTGACTTCAGTAAAAGCCCGACACAGGAAATGTAGTTATTGTAGATATAACTTTCATTCTCATGGGAATAAGAGATACTCACCCTCGAAAACACTTAAAACATGAAACAAACACCCCCAGAGGTTTTTAGAAATATGACAATTCATATGCAAAGAAAAACTGAGCCCTGGAAAAACCATATCATGGATTAATTGTACCTTCCTTTGCATTATGTGTGAGGTGGTAGTGTTTGCACAGGAAATCAATTATGGCTCTGAAAGATCAGAGAATAATAAAAGTAGAGATACATGCAACCATAGGCACAAAAGCATATGCACATGCATGTGCCACTCACAACACACTCAAACAGAAAAGAGCCAAAGGCATGCAAACAAAGAAAACTAACGACCTACAATTAGGCATCAAAAAATGCCTGCTATAACTCCCACACCACACAATTTCAACAGGTCATATCACCCAAATTCAAGGATTCCACCCAAAAAAAGTCATTAATTAACAGAAATAAATTGCATAATCCCCTTAGAGGAAGAAACTTACCGACAAGGGACGCAGCAATGTACTAGCAACATGGGAAGGAATGGTAAGGACAACAGTTTTGCACTGCAAAGAAACCACACCTTCTGGTGTTTCATACGTCAAACTGTACTCTCCACTGTCCAGTTTACTAATATTTAAAAGCTTCCAAGATAACTTTACTTTGTTGCCTAATCTGTCAACAGGATCACAATTCACAAGGATTGTCAATCTGGAGAATAAGAGGAAATTAACTAGAACATTGGTACAAGGCTACATTTAGTACCTAGATGAAATAGCCTCTGGCAACATGGTAAGTCCCTTCCGGAAAGATCCAACAGTCTGACCCTTTGGTTTTGGCAGACGCCTACATGATTAATTGAATTAGTGAAACACTCCATAAACTATGGGGAAAATCCAGAAACTCCAGAACAAGTAAACTAGTACGGGTCTCGAGGTGGTTTTGAAGCTGCATTTCTCTCTTGTATTGCTTTGAAAGCTCCACCAATAATGCTACCACCATTTTTTTCCAGCCTCCAAACTTTGCCGAATGCTGCTTTCATACTTAATTTTGAAGGATCACCTGCATAGACCCCTGTATATAACAAAATTAAGGTAAGAAGCAGGATTTTCAACAAAGACTGCTAAACAAAAAAGTAGAAATATACAAATGGAAGAGAAAAAGCATGAGATAAGCTCATCACTGATTAATAAGTAAAGAAAAAGTGTAAGACGCAGTCAAGTCTTTTATGGGACATTGCGGCTGACTTACATAAGATCTGTAGTAAGTGCTTGTCCAATTGATTATTTGTACATATACTTCAATAGCATTTATAAGAGGAAAAAAAGGAAGAAAGAAAATAGTAATATTTTGTTAATATTACTTGATAATGTGGTAAAACCAAGTTTAAATGTTGTCAAAACCACCACATGCTATGAATCGTGATGAACTAACTATAACATATCGGACTTGCTTCTTGACAAGTTATTCCCCTTTCCCAGGCCACAAAAAATTCCCAAACAGGAAAATCACGCTTTCAGTTTAGTTTTGCATGGTGGACCAAAGGACCACTGAATAATAATTAGAACAATACTGAACAGCCTCAAAAAGTGGTCACTTATTTTTCAAGTACCATTATGAACATAGAAATATAGCCATAAATTAAGAAAAAAAATTGCCCCATATGAAAATTTTCAAACTCAGTTTTCAAAAGACAGGTTAGAGAATGCGTAAGAAACTTCGTTCCAGAAAACTCTACCAGAGCATAATCATAGAAGGTTTGTTAGAGGTTAACAAACAAGAATATAACAGAGCAAACAAATTAATGCTCTTACCTGAACAAAAAGGCTCTATTAATCGTTCAAAGACTTCATCACCAAGGTTCCGACGAACAAACTCTTCAACCGATTCCTCATGACCCTGTTACCTTTGTCAACATTATATTACATGAGAAAACCAAATTAAGAACATCTGCATTTCATCCTTTCGGATATTGCATTTGACACCGACATAATCAAAGAAACGAAAGAAGGCACACTGGAGGAGGAGGCCGAATTCCAAGCGCACCAAAGCCAGCTCTGATCTTTCCACCAAGGCTCATCAAGTCAAAGAAAGGCAAATCAGACGGCTTCCCAGGCACGGGCTTCAACTTTCCATTCCACAACACAAACCGAGGTGCATTAGGATCCCCCAGAACAAGTTCGTCCTTTAAACCACTGTCCACCTACAAAATGCAGCAACAGAAATCACGTTAACAACAATTCAACCAGAGACACTAAGTGTATGTTTGGATGAGCAATGGGGAAATTGATTTTAAATGATATTGTTTTAAAAAAAAATGGTTAAAATGAATTTTGACATGATATGATTTTTGTTAGATTTTTTTATTATAAAAGAACATTAGTCATAAAGCTCACTATAAATTTTGTTTATCTTTTTTTTAAGGATGTGTTTGAATAAATTTCTTCACAAATATTTCTAAGAGAATAAAATAAAAATAAATAAAACCCCATAAAGTAAAATAAAATTGTGCAAAAGCAATTTTTTGAGAATCAAATTTTTATTTATACATAAGCTAGTTTCATTTTATGCAAAATTTTATTTCATTTGTTTCATCCTCTAGTAGAGCTTATCTCCCAAAAACCTTAAAATTGTTTCATCTAATAATCAAATCCAAACTCATAATCAAATCCTAAACATGAACTGAAATCACATTAGCTGGTATTTCAACTTGATTTTGGGAAACCAATGGGAAAGCAAACATGCACTCAATTGTGTTACAAATCTCACATTGACTAGTCATATAACCAAAATAAACCGGGACAACCCTCACTCCAGGAGGTTGAGTTAGCCACAATCCCAAATTGGGCAAAAGAAACATTACATACCACCATGGTGAGCATTGGATCAGAGGGCTGAAAACTGTTGGGACCTTCTTCCCAGAGATACCCGTCCTTCTCCAGCGTGGTGATGTTGCCTCCAACGCGGTCTCGGGCCTCAGTCACGACGACGTTGGATTTGGCGTGTTTAGTGGAGAGGGCCTGGGCGATGCAGAGGCCGCTGATGCCTCCGCCGACGACTACGCAGTCGACGGGGGCGGAGTCTCTGGTTTTGGGCGGAGATGCGGTGGATTCCTTGGCAATGGAGCAACGAATAATAGGGTTACGGTGAGAGGAAGGGAATTTTCGAGGGGGTGAGGTGAAGAAGGAGGTTGGGGAATGGAGGGAGGGGCGGAGAAGGGTTTGGTTTGGCGGGAATAGGATGTCGTTGAAGACGGTTGCCATGGCGGGCGCACAGTGGAGAAGGAGGAACTAACGGCAGCACTGCTCGTTATCTTCGACCTGTGCTACAGACAAGGAAAATGGGAAACACGCTAAGATTCTTTGATTTGCTATATGAAAAAAAAAACTCTTAACACTTACATCATAAGTTTACTTATTGAATGTTTGACGTCACATTTAAGATGATAATAGTTTTGTTGCTGCCCACATTTAAGATTATTTATGTTTACAAACAAATAAACTTGTGACTTTTTAGAAATACCTTACAAAAATTAAAAAGTAGTTCTTTTATTAATTAATTTGTATATAACTTTTAAAACAATATTTTTATTTTATGTATAATTAATTTTAATTTAAAAGAAAATATTCTTATATTTTTCTTATCACCCATTCCAAGTGGAGTTATATTCTTATTAATTATAAGTCTATTAGAATTTACAATTTTTATTTATTTATCATAAGAATGTCTCCCTAATAATTGTATGAGTCTTTGGTTATGATACACTAGATCAAGGATTATACATAGTGTAGTTTTTTCACTTAAGAGCATAATGGTTAATATGCTGATATATCTGAAAGTATATAACTAACTATTTGTGTTTGTTATAAATTTTATTATATTTATAAACTACCATATTTTTTTATACAACATAATCTTTGCGCATTTTTTTCTTCTATATTGCATAATGTGTTTTTAGTTTACATTTACTACTTTATATGGTTAAATTAAAATATTCAACAAAGAATATTCAAATTATAACCAACATTATTCTTAGAACTCGGTAATAAACAAAATAAAATCAATCAAAATATGAAAGAGTGTGTTGATGTAGCTTCATGAGTTGATTGTGGAATATGGTATGTAATTCATCTTTAAGTGGAAATTTGTTATTTTATTGATTTTCTTTTCAATGTTCTGAGAGAACTTTGGTGTCAATATCATGCGATGAGGTTTAGGTTGTCATCATAAATTATGACGAGAAGGTGTTTTACTCATGATAACTGAAAAACTTCAAATAAATTAGATCTTATTATTGGTTAACGGTATTTCGACAATAAATATTGATCACATCGATAGTCTCTCTAAACACAAGTTAAACTATGGAAATACAATAAACGTGTGTGGTTGGGATAAAGTGAAATTGTTGGAGCTCCAAATGATAGTTCATAACAAAAAAGATAAAATTGTGAGAGACAAAATAAAAAATAATATAAATTATTAAATTAATTAGCTAATAAAGTCTTATATAAATTTTATAAGATAATGAGTGTCATTCCTTAATTTTTATATAATAAATATGCAGGGTGAATGTAGATAGTTTATGATGCGAAAGAATTCCCTCGTTCTATTTGATTTATATTTAAAAAATATAAGTTCAATAATATCTTTAAATTTTAAATATGAATATATACTAGACTTAACTTAAACATATATCATTTCAAATATGTATTTTTATTACCTTTCATCCCAAAATTAGTGTAACTTTAATTTGTATTTATTGCAATTAGGAAATGTTAAAATGTGTGTGGTTTGTTTCAACATATGTGAAGTGATATGCGTGGAAAGTTGATGGTGGGCTAGAATGTTTTTACTTATTCTCTCAAATGTAATATTTGATATAAAAGTGAGCAAGAGAATCTTGAATTATCCAAAATATCATTTTGTCAAACCTCTTGTGCAATTGGAGTGTCTCATGCGAAGTTCAAGAGTTGTCTACAATGTTTTTTTTTTTTTTCACAAAACAAGCCAATGAATGGCCAATTAACAAACCATTTGTTAATTTTCTATGGCTACATAATTGACCATATAGCCTGTATTATTGTAACTTTAAAATATCACAATTGTTGCAAGAGCCTATATAATCGAGTATGTAACATCCATAACCAAAATTTATCCATTTTCATGCATTATGCCCATGTAATCAATCATCTATTTAGTATAATGATAATGTAGATTAGTTGGGGCACATATAAATGTATTAAATGGAATATAATCTACTTACTATAATTGATTGTGTACCCATTTTGAATTCAAAATCTAGTGCAAAATTGAATTTAAACAATATAATTTATCTATTGCCCTTTTATTTATTTAGGTGCAAAGACAATATGATCATTGCATAAAAAAATATCATATTTTTTTATATTTCAAATCAATCACATACTCTATACCTCAATTGAAAAAACCTTATCATAAGTTTGGTTTGAACAGACAATAATTAATATTTATCTTAAATTAGAACAAATTATCTATAATAAAATATGTATTTCACGCATACAAACAAATGCAAATTAATTACATTGGGTTTTCTATACAAATCTTATATCACTTCTTAACAAACATGCATAATCTTATAAGTCTTATAACTTATGATGCAATCATCAATAGACAACTAAATGAATGATCTATTGCCTTTATTTTAAAAGAATAAGTTAATACATTAGTTTTGTTCAATTATCTTATAGGGAAAAGGAATGTTCTTAAAGAATATCCATAAATATTTTTTACAGTCAAATAATGAAGTATAAAAGTGTTAAAAGTTACAAAATTCATCAAAATGGCACATTCACATAAGAAAATACCACTAATTGCTTTGTTACACCTCGTTTATAGTACAAAGATTTGACAACAAATAAAAATTGATCAAGCTATAAGTAATGGGAGGTATCATATATAAAAAGTCTAAAAGATGAACTAAATTTAATATTCCACAACATAATCCTATCATATGAAGGAAGAAGGAGAAAAAAAATAAAAGATGTGGAAATAATAAATAATTTAAAAAATCCTCAATACAAAAGGAAGAAAACACTATGAATATATAATAGAAAAATAAAAATATTAGTGATTTATAAAAGTTTAAATATTAAAGAAATATATAAAACAACCCCCGCAGTTGTATGTATATATATCTTTTTATTTTTATATTTTATTTTTTAATAGTCACGCGGAATGTGAATCATGCAAATCGGAGGACGGTTGAACTCATTCACATACTTTTCCCGCCTTTTCTCTTCAGTTTTGATTCCATTCTTGCATTTCAGCAAATCAAATTTACATCCCTCAATTCCATTTCATAGTCATCGCTCTAATTGTTTCTTTTTTTCGTGCAACTCGCAAATCTCTAATCTATATAATACTCTTTCGACATTGTTTTGGTTCAGATTGATTTTACACTCTAGCCTTGTCTCCTTCCAATTGTTGAGATCGTTTCTACGTTCTGACTCCGAATTCTTCAATTCCCCTTTTTCGAGGGTTTTTCGTCAGGTAATCGAACGATTTGTATGCTTCTCTTTCTTGAGTTTTGAGGTTATTATTTCCAGTCTGTGTTAAGGATATTTTAAGACTGATGGTTTCTTTATGTTCCGCGTTGTGCTGACTTTGAACGGAGGCTTCGTGAGCAATGGGTTTCTCTCATAGTTTTCTGAAAATTGTAACGGGTTTTGTGTGGATTTGTTCTATTCATTTTATTTGGTTTTGTTCTTACTTTTTTTCAGGTTAGTTAATGACGCCGTTGCTTAGCTTAAATTGCAACTTTCACTTTATTTGATTTTGTTCTTACTTTTTTTTCAGGTTAGTTAATGAGGTATTGGCTTTTCTAAACCAGCAACTGAAAATGGATATTGAAGCGCGTCAAGTTTTGCATGATGTAAGTGGTTACAACCTTGATTTGGCGAATTTTCTGATTTGACTTAATTTGGTCACTATTGGTGTGCTCCTTCGTTAATTAATTTATAATCAGTATGAAACATTGTCATTGGATAGTTGATTTGTTAGCATAAGTTTGTTCACTGTGAATTGTTCATGTTAGTTTGTGCTTGCCATTTGTTCTGATGCAAATGCAACTTGAGTGTTCTTGATATTTTTTTAGCAGTGTTTAATACCACCTTTTCTCCTGTGCACAAGACTCTTATGGCTACGTCATAAGAATTTAGAAATTCAATTTAGTTAGAGATATTAAATTAGTTATTAATTTGTATCATTTTTATTATTGAGATTCTGAGGACGTTATGCATGAAAAGCAATTATCGCAATAGACAATTAGGAAGAGACTTTAGAGAAATAGCAGTAAAAACAAACTACCCTTAAAAGTTCTAATTAAAAGGACCAGGCATTAATAAATAAACTGTCTGTTATTTTCCAGAGCCCTGTTTGATGTTAATGGCAACGACCAATTATAATTGTAGTTATGTTTGTATTACTGAGGGACAAAAGGTCTAGATATTCATGGATTTGAACTATGTATTCAGGAGCAGACTAGTGATTGTAGGAGTTTTGGCAGCAATATCCGTTCGTCCAGCCAGACACGGAAAATTTCTATAGGAGTCATGGCAGATTCAAAAACTAGCACAAGAAATGGAAGCACGATAGGGGGCGGGGCTGTCGTGCCAAATACAGAAAGGGAAATCTCTACTGTGGGAAATTGCCCTGGAGAAAAAAGCGAAATTGAAGGAGTAACACCTTCCCTTAATATAAAGCATTCTGGAGGTCCACGAGAGCTGAAGTGTTCTTGGATCTCCAAATCCTTTTACCACAGAACACCTACTTCTGAGGCCATTCTTCAAGCCAACCAAGCCTCTAGTTTACTAGTCTCTCCAGTTGGCGGGGACGAGCCTAATGGAATAGAGCGTGCAGCGGAGAAACATTCGGTTCAGCTTTTCTCATATCAGACATCAATTTTAGCTTCTAATAATTACAAAAAGTTTGATGCGGACGCTGCCAGAATAAAGGGAAGGAAGGACGAGACCACTGACAAGGTAAATGAATTTACATTTACCACAGCACAACAAGTCTTCGAGTCAGACAAAACCAACCCAGAAGACAAAGTAAATAGAACAGAAAACAGAACCGAGAATTTGAGGATGAAGCTTTGCCAAATATTGGGGACCACTTCTTCTCACAAGAGTCGACATTCAGGTTCTCCCGCGCATAACAAGGACGAGGAAAGTTTGCCGCTTAAGCAGCGTTTGAACGATAAGGAAAACAAATGTGCTAAGACCATACAAAATTCGGATACTATAGAAACTGATTCTGAAAATCCTGATTACACCCTTAAGAGGCCAGTAACTCGTTCTTGGAGCAGAAAGAAAACGTCTTCCAAAAAACTATCGGGAAAAGATAAAAGTGGCCCATCTTCAAAAAAGACTGAGAAGCAAGGAGAAAAAAGTATATTTTCTTTTAAAGAAAAACGGATTGGGAGGCGAGATGCTTTTCCTGATGATGGTTCCTTGAAGAAAAAGAATCAAAGAAAGAATTCAACGCTTGAGAAAAATAAGGTCTGCGTAATTGAATGTGACACCGCAGATAAACTTCATCAACACACTTCGAAGACTGATCTACCGCTGCATGACCAGACAACATTTTCACTTGGAAAAATAGCAGGTGGATTTATTGGTCGCTTACCTGAATATCAGACAAAATGCCCTCAGACTGAGAAAATAAACCAGGATAGAGAATTTTACCAGCCACCAATTGTAAATACAGATCAGCATGGAGAACCTGAGGTTTCAGAAAATGAAAACCAGCAAGAAGATAGAAGTAGCCCAGTAATTCAGAATGTTGCTTCTAAGTTAGAAGATGATTTTCCAAGTCCTACATTTCAAATTAAGACACCGATTTTAAGTTTTTCTCCAGAATCAACACCAAATACAGGCGGAAAGGAAAATGATATAAGTAGTCCAGCATCAACTGAAATAACATTTTCTCTGGGAAGCATTCATAGTTTAAGAAATCTCCAGGCTTCGGAGCCAGACTTCAACATCAACGGGCTAGGAGAACAAATGCAACCTTCTGTATCCTTATCACATCAAAGGACTCAAGTTGATAATTTTGACTGTTTTGGAAGTGAACTGGAAGTGTAGTGTTTCTGTTTTTTGCCATTCCTTATTAGATTTCAGGATATGGAAGAGATCGAGTCTTTTATTCCCAGAAAAGATAAATCTTCCGAGACAGAGAAAAAAGAGCACGGTGGTTTATGTGATTCATCATCTGAAGAGTTAAACTTTGAAGGATATCGTGAAGGTTTGAGTTTCATTAAATAATAATACATACATTAATCTTTTGCATATTCTGAATTAAATTTGCAGGAGATCTTACAGAATCAGCTGCACTTCTTTTCAAAGGCTGATTTTAAGTATAAATCCCATCTTAAAACTAAGTTAAATTGGATTAAGCACACAGTAGACACAGAAACTAAAATAATCCTTCTATAATTTATGCTCACTTAAAACCCTGGAAATAATGAGCACGTTTCTTTCATTAGACTGATTCATCTCCCATTTTCTTCTGTTTCCATGGGTATTTTCTTTTAGATTCCTAATCACTCGTTTTAGCAGAAAATGTGTTTTCATAGGAAACTCCAAAGAAATGGAAGGTTCCTACATGGTTTGTTCTTAATGAAAGGGAAATGCATGGAAGTTACTGGCTGGGTAGAAAACAACATCATCAACAAAAAAATAGAAGATTCCTACAAGTAGGGCAGTTACATGTAAAGAATGCTATAAAAATTTCTCACTTGGTAGAAAATTATATTTTTTTTTGTAATTTCCCAAGGTCTTTACTGTGTATAGCATGTACCTAGTCCTTCATAACGTCTAATCTGAGACTGATATCTGCTCTATGACGATTAGTTACTGTTGTTCCTTATACAGTGTTCGGGTGACCTTCTATGTCCACTGGTCTTGTTAGGTTCTTACACCTGTTTAGTCCTTATTTCGAAAGGATCATCTACCAAACCAAAGCAAAACGATAAGGTGGGAAGGGGAGGGATCCACTGGTACGGAGTGATTGTTGATGGCTCTTCCAGTAGATTAGTTTCGAGGAATGAAACAAATTCATTGAACTTGATATGCCATGAATAATTAAAATGCATCACATATAATTTTTAGTGGAATTTGCATTACCTGCCATCTAAAATCTCTGTATTACTTTTAGTTATCTGATGCACATGCTGGTTTTACTCTAGTTGCACAAGCTGTTATCAGAAATTCTGTGTTTTTCCTCCCTTGTATACTGTTATGTCCTTTCGAAGAAGAGCCATATCTTAGTTGCATCTAAATTATGTTAGTGAAGGTTCAAGAGTAAGACATGCTTCAGAGAGGAAAAGTTTTGCTCTTCATCCAAAGAAAAAGCTGTGCAAGCATGAAAACGGTAAATTTAACGATAGGAGCCCAGCTTCAGCGTCTTCAAAAGGTAGTAAATTCACTTTGTACTTGATATTTATTTATTTCTGAATATGCTATTAAGATATATGCACTTTTATGCTATAATTTACACAAATGATTTGGTACAGGAGACAGTGATTGGATTGGTGAAGCTTCTGAGCAGAATCAAGATGGGTTTGCAAGGTGCTTTATCTTTTTTCGTGAAAAACTTATCAATGAATCACCAGAACAATATAAGTTGCTACTCATGCTTGCATAATATTTTAACTGTATCATTCTTGTCAATTTGATAGAGCTGTTGAACTGTTAGCCTTGGAATTGGGCAAACTTCAGAGCAAACTTAAGTCGATGACAAGTCAGAAATCCTCAGAAATTTTGAAGTCTGTTGCAGAAGAAATACATCTGCAGCTGCAGAATGTTCATTTCCAAATCCAGACAGACATGTAGGTGTATTAGACTGATGAATTCTTAAGCTTCCGATATCTTACGCTTTAGTGTTTTCTTGTTTCAGGGGAAAGCTTACAAATCTCAGTAAATCAAAGAGAAAACGGCAGGAAACTAGATTTGAAGGTAACAAAATCTGTAGTTTTTTTTGAAAAACAAAACTTCTATTGAATCAACAAAAAAAGTTTAACCTTCCATAAAGGCAAAACAAAGGAATTATAAAGAAAAAAAAAACTAAGAAAATCCTATGAACAACAAATAACTTATATATATACCTATCACCACCTCTGAATTTTATATTCATCGTTTTCCTCATATTTTCTTTTCTTTAGTGGCATTTTCTTGCCATATGATTTTATTACTTTGTGTGTAGATGTTTTCTCTTTCTTCCTCCGTACCTTTTTTAACCTTCTCTTCCTCTAACAAAACGTAGACCAACAGAAACAGTTGAGGTTAATATACAATAGATTCAAGGAAGAGGTTAATCAGCATCTACAGGATTGCAGATGCACTGTTGAAGATCTTGAAGCAGACCAGATAGAGATCAAGAGAGCCATCGAAAAGCAGAGTATGAAAACATAGTATTTGTATTACCTTATTTTATGTTTAAAATAACTTATAATTAAAATTTAATTGTAATATTTTTCAAAGGTAGTTTTTCCCAGATAATTAATGTAATCCAAATATGCAAAAGACGTCCTTTGGATTCATATACGCCCTTTGGTTTTTAAGTGCAATATATCTATAAATAAGAGCTCAAGGCTCGCGTTCAATTCAGTTTTATATGAAAAAAAAAGGAGTAACGAAATGGTGTTTATGACTATTAGAGTTGGAATATAGGGAGTAGTGCAACTCTTTCATATTTCTTCCCCCTTTTTGAGCAAATAAAGGTATAAATTTCAAATCGCCAGAGCCATGATACAGTTTGCGGATATTTATGTCATCTTCTGTATCCTTTCTGTTAACCATTTTGTTTTACAATTTTAATTACGTGAAGATAGTGTCAATGTATTACTGTGACAAGTTTTTCAATTTTGATGAAAAGAGTCTCGATGTATTATGCAACAAAAATTGTGGACAATTACATCTATATGATATTTTGGAAAGAAAACTACTTGAGCAACCACTTCGTGGTTGGCTCGATAAGGGATTAAAGCTCGGGAGAGCTCTTAGATCGAGTCTCTTGCTATGAAAAGAAAAGAAAAAAACCACCGTTTGTATTATTGGTAAGTATCATTTTGGTTGTGGCCTTATTTTGAATATATTTTGTTTATAGGAGTAGCACATAAGAAGCTTCTGTCGCAAGTTGAAGAAGCAATGCAGATCCAACTTGATGACGCTCAAAGGAAAATCAGACTCACCCAGGAGGCAAGTATTTGTTACACGCAGTTGCTTCATCCTCTTATGATTTTATATGTATGTGTTCGTGATTCGTCATCAATCAGTCGCATAATTCTCGAATTACTAGTGTAATGGTACAGTGCACCATACTATTGCGTTAAGTTATTCTTGAATCACGGGTAATGATATTTGTCCGCCTAAAAATGTGGTGAACTGATGTTAAAAGTGGAAAAAAAAAAAAAAAAAGGTAGAGAGAGAAAATGGTAAATATGATGCATGTGATGAAAAAAGGGGGGAAATAGGAATGAAAATGACGTGAAAGAGAAAATAGGTTGATAAGAACTTTGTCTTGAAGCATTGTCCGCAAAACTACAGTAATTGAAGCCTGCAAATGCAGGACGGCCAACCATTTGGATTATGCTTGTTAGGCAGAGATACTCTCCAGCCAAATCACCATGAAGCCAATATCCTGTCATATCTTAGCTCTTCATTGATGATGGCAGCAATTAACGAGGAGATAATAAAATGAATAATTTTTTATTTTAGCTGTAGAGAAAAGATGGATGGAGAGGCAAGGCAAGTTAGAATCCGTACACGTAAAGAAAATAAAATTCGAACATTAAGTTTTGTTGGGACCAGACTCTTTTTTATTCCCTTGCAGTTCAGCTGCCATTAGTCGTTCTGTTTAGATTTTCCTTTTCCTTATTCATTGTCATTTGTTTACAACATTGTTAACCATCCTTTTAAATGGATGCAGAAGGCAAGAGGGAAACTTCTACAATTGAAGCAAGTAATAGCTATGTGCTTGAAAGAAGAAATACTAAATTGATATGATTTCTTCTGATTCCTTGCAAGTAAGGAAGTTTGCTCTGAAGGAAGCGCGCCTTGAGATTTCGCGGTCCTTAAGACTGGAATCATTAAAGATTTCTATGTACGTAATATTATGACCCCTCCCTCTTCTTTTAACTGCATAGAATAGATGATTTTGGCCTAGTTCAAGTAACATCACCTAAACTTTCTTTTATCAAACTTGAATACTGGGTCTATTGTGTGTGATTTGTGGATAAAAAACATTTACAAGTGTCATTGAGATAGTTATTGTTTTCCCTTTATCATTTTCTGATTTTCCAACTGCAATTTGGCGGGTTCTCTATACTGTTTTTACAACTTATATTTTAAATGCATGCTGTTTGAATTTTAGGCCAAAAAGATGTTTGAGTTTTGTGACACAGTTGGTTAAAGGAAAACAGTGAAACAAATAGAAATATTTTGTTTAGCTTCTTTAAAGTTTGTTTGTTATGTTTCAAAAAGAATTCTTTGTTTGTGATGGGAAGAGAGAAGAAATAATTACTGCAGTGTTGAAAATAATAAAATTTTGGGTCATTCTAAACGTTGAAGTGGTTCAACAAAAGAGAAAAACAAATATATATATATATATATATATATATATATGGATGATGAAAGATATTTTTTTTAAGTTGAAAAATAAATGAATGATCGTAGATTATTTTATATTCAAATTTTTTCTTTAAAGTTTTTATGCTATTTATTTTGATGATTATTATGTACAATTCTATACGCCTAAACATATAATCAACAACAATGTAATAATCATAATCAGTTTACCCTCTTCCAGATAAAGTACAAAAATTACCCTTATAATGAAAAACAATCGAATATTTTCTCATATCGTAATATATGGCTTTTACATAGAATTGATAATTGTTAACATAAAATCTCAATGACACAATCAATTTTTCTAATATGATTATCATGAATATATGTATTTTTTAAAATAAATTGTAATTATTATTATTGCTGCACTTTATTTAAGAATAACATTTATAAGTAACTTTTAAAAAAAAGTAATAAATTTACAAAATATGTATAAAGGAAGTTATGTATTTAGTTATGATGATAAATAAGTTTTAGTTTTACTTATCTATAAATTAATGTCTCGAAAACTTTTTTTTAAACAATTCTTCTAACTATGATACGATTTTATACTAGTCACCCTCTTAAAAATATCAAAACAGTTTATTAAGGGGACGAAGTTCCCACATTTTGTACCAACGACTTATTAATAGTAATGCATTAATACAAACTCTATTGTATTTCAGTTATTGTTGTAAAACCCATACGTACTTGGATTGATGTTTTCACCCATTTGATATTTGGATAAAAAAAATGTAATCAATCTGATATGACTGGTGGATCAGACAAGCTATACGAAAATTAGATTATTTGATTTGATGAATTAAAACAAACTATCATTTTTTAAAATACTATATATATATATATATATATACATATTAAATCTATTTAGAGGGTGCTATTATTATTATTTAGTTATGACTTATCTTATTATTAAATTTTTTATTTTGGATATTATTTACTACAATAATACTTTGAATTAGGAATTTATATAAGTTTTTATTTTAAAAAATCTTTGGTTTAATTATATCAATTAAATTATTAATTATCATCTTAATTTAATTATTTTTTTAGTAAAGTTCCTTCAATTAGGATTATATATTCTGTTCATATCTATTCTTGAATTAACATTTAGTTGTATTTGTTTTTATTTGATTATTAGGGGATTTTCCTTTATTAGGAAAGGATTTTGTAAAATTACTAGATGTATCCTCCGTTTATAATCATGATCTTATGTTTCCTTAGTGGTTATGAGAGCCAATATCATCCAACTTTTATTTCTTTTTCATTTGTTAAATGGTTCAATATCAAAATCAGATCTATCAATGTTCAGCAGTAATATTATTTAGAAATATCATAATAAGATCTCTAGATACTTAATATTTCAATTTTTTATAATTAAATTATTTAAAAAAATTAAAATAAGACCTAACTTTATAAAAACTTGACACTATTATTTTAAATTTAATAATATTTAATTGTATCTTATCTTTTGACCTTATCTTTATCATTATATTAGTAATGTTTTTTTTTATGAGTTACATATAGGTTCAACGCCAACTAATAATATATATGGAAAGTTGTCTTTTTTAATTATGTAAATGGATAAGTTGTGTTTATTATGGAGAAGTCGTATGAACTTGAGATGACTTTATTAAGATGAAAGGTGAAGTCGTGTGACTTAGAAACAATTTCAGAGTGAATGATGAAGTCTTATGAAACATGAACTACTTTACTTAATGCAACAAATTTATTTTAACATATTAAATGAAGTAGTGTGAAGTCATGAGAATTTTCATTATTAAAGGTTACATTGAAATTCTTAGAAAGTAGAACAACTTCTTCCAAACTTGCCATTTGTCTTCTAACATTTTGCAAGTCTTACTTTGGTGTATGATAATTTATGTTTGACACACATTTGTTTTCTTGAGAGTGTGACATGGTACATGAGACTAAAGTGGATGAGTGAGAACGCCATTCATAAACATTCATAAGAAGAAGTTGAGAGTGAACTATAATTTTGTTTTCATTAATTTATTTAATTACAGAAACACTGGAGAAAATCTAGCAAGTACTTGTAAAAATTATTTAAAAACAATAAGAAGTTGTTTTTTATTGATAATGAATAAATTGAATAATTTGGAGTATTTTGAGGGATACTTCAACTCTTATATAAAAAGAGTCAATCAAACATTCCTAAAGCTTTCAGAATGACCTTTTACCAAACTTACCATTACCCCGAACAAAATTAGTCCACTTTAAACAGAATGACCATTACTATACATGTACAATAATGAATAAAAGTGCTTAGTATAATCATATGCTTACTCATATCTCTATACCTCATATCCTCAATTACTTTATATTTTTAGCTTTACATGTAATTGAGTTTAGGCAACTTATGAGATCTAAAACTCAATCAAAATATGAAAATTAACTGATTTTACCTTGCTAGTCAATCAAGATCAAACTTTAATATAATATGATTTCTTTGCTTCTTAATTTTTGCAACTATATATGGTCACACACATACATGTCCATGCCTTGTTTCCATCTGTCTTCACCCTGCAAGAAAAGAATTGATAAAAGTGACTTTTTAACTCAAATTTGCATTGTTGTGATCTCGTCCATCCAATTAATACAATCATTCAACACAATAAAAATAAAAAAAAATTATGAACAAATGATTTACTGTTTCTAGTTTTTAACCACATAGGAAACAAAAAAACACTAGAAGTCATATAGCTTTTCTATCTAAATTATCCATAGTTAACATTTATTTCTAGACATTCTTGAAAGTAAGCATTTATTTAGTTTTCAAAACACTATAAAGTTATAACAAGGGTTCATAGAGTTATGTGAAGAAGTCATCCTAGATTCTAACAACTTCGGTATAACCTTCTACAATAAAAAATGTTATGGCTTGATATGATTTCACCTAGTTTATTAAAACAAATTTGTTATATTAAATAAAATCGTTTTTATTTTACATGACTTTACATCTGTTTAATAAAATCGTTTCAAGCTTCCCCTTGTATGATAAGTTCTTTTATGAGCCATATTCTTTTATATTATATGGTAAGGTGGATAAGGCCGAAATAAGATGATGATTTTTCATAAAATTTTCCGTTGATCAAGTGGTTGAGAATGGGAATGTGAAAATGGATCGTACGGTAGGAGTGAGTGGGGTCCCACACCACAAAGTACAGACAAGGAGACGTTGGGACACGTGAATCCAGTGACGTTACCACGTGAATCCTACGTACCTTCCTTCTCCTCATTATCTAATTCAAATAACTTGTAAAAAGACTGCTTTTAAAGTCATGACAGTGAAAATATAATATAATATAAAATTTATTTATTTATTTGTAATTTATATTTATATTTTTTGTGTGAATATCTTATTCTTAAATAAAAAAGAGAAATAAGTGTCCACTTTATTACAATATAAAAAATGTAAATATTATTTATTAAAAATATAAGAGATATGAATGTTTATTAAAAAAATCAGTGGATATAATTATTATTTTATTAGAAAAAATAATGTTTATTTAAAAAATGAATGACATTTTAGTGTCATATATTATTAAAAACAGAAGGAATATGTATCCAAAATTTTCCTTGTTAAAACTAGAAGGGTGTCCCAAGTAAAATATGAGAGAATATAAAATATATACTTTTTCCTTAACTCAAATATACTAAGCAACTATATGATTCCTTCCTTATAATTTTTCTGATAAAAATAAAAATTTGAGTTAAATATGTTTTAGGATTTAACTTTTTTTATCAATTTTAATCTTAATATGTATATTTAGAAACAATAACTTTAATCATTACTGTAAAAAGGCGCAATTAAGCGATTATAAAAATATCAAAAAGTTTATCAAATACAAAGTGAAAATTAATTATATTGTTTTATCAGTTTTAATTAATAATAAAGGTAGATAAAAAATTAATTAGGGAGGCTTATCTGGTTAAATTACCTTCCAACATGTTACCAAAATTATCTCATATATCCAGCTCTGAAAATAGTTATTTGTACGTGGAATGAGGGAAAAGCCTCACCTATTATATTACAGATAAAATAAATAGTATAATATGATTGAAAAAATGTTACTTTTGAAACGGTAAAATAAAAAAAAAACATCAGTTTATCAATGATTTAGTTAATTTAATTTTAAAATTATTCTATTTCAGTATAATGTTTTTTTTTTCCGGTTAATCTCTTATATGATTGTCAACATTATACATACTTAATATGATTTCTTTTTATGCAGAAAGGTTAACACAGATATTGATACAACACAGACACAGAGATATATATATAATCTCTAAAATGCAGAACATGGAGATATATGTATAATCTCTAAAATACAGGACACGGAAACATGAATCTATATATTATATAATTATAAATTATATAAACTGACAATAAATATTTATGTGCACAAGTATGTTTTATTTTTTAAAAAAAAAATATTTATTATAACTGGTTTAAAAAGATTTGTTCCTTATTTCTATAATCATAATAAAAATGTATAGAATAAGTTTGAGACTTAAAAAAATAATATATTTATTTTTTTAAAATTCTATTAGAACCATACTAAAATTTTCATAAAATTAATAAATATTTTTTAAATTATGGACGCTTCGAAGTCCTATAAAGTGTCGTATATTGTACAAGAGGTCTGTGTGACCTCATTGAAGGTGCTTATTTGGCTTGTTTTAATTTCCCAATTTTCAACTCCTCTTGGTAGTTGCTACCCAACAAATTGGCAATGGTCCACTTCACTCCCTTCACCACAAATATTTCCCTATCTAATCCATTGCTGCCTAACTTCCATATATAATTTTGTGGACATGATGTGACACTAAATCAATTTTACACTGTTAACATGAATGATGAGAAGGACCACTGTAGTTATTATTAATTAATTTCACAGATAATCTGAGTCATATCTTGCTTTTCATCACTTCCACCCTTTCTCCATTTGAATACAACTATACTTCACACTTGAATGATACCTTCTTTATGGTTTAATAGAAAGAATTTGAGTAAGTATTGTTGCAGTGCTAACATTTATTATTAGCTAAGATAGTATAAGTATGCCTGATACGAGGGGATGAGTAGAAGCTCCTCCTATCTTGATTCCATGTAAGTTATTGCTTTGGATTTATTCTTTTTTTTATATTCATGCACTTTTCTGTCTCTCTTTCTTTTTGGTTTATAGCTAAATTGTGTGATTTTGTTCCTGTTATGGTAAAGGTTCCTTTGAACTGGCATGGGAAAATGGTCAGCTTCTTGGGCAGCAAGCAGGTTCATCATCTCCCTCGTCTGAAAATTCAATTGAAGCAATTGATGAAGGTGCCTTCAATGCAAAAATTGCAAGGTTGAGTTCACTGTACTCTCTCATGGACTTTCCGGTTCAAATGGATTCTGCTCTGGACAATTTACAACCAAGTTCTTATCAAAGTAGTGAGTTTGCAAAGGCTGCTTCTAGCACCAAAGGTCCTGATGAGCATTCCTCAGTGATAAACTCATCATATGGATCAAAGGGAAGCCAAAACCTTTTGATTTCTGATGCATCAAACCTTGTTCCTGATGAGCAATCTCCAGCTGTTGGTCATAATAGTGCTCTCAGTATTCTCGGATCTTGGGGTAATCATCGTAACCAAACCTCAATCTCAGTAGGACTTGAAGCAAAGGGAAAAGCTGATACTAAGTACAGTGATGGAGCCTTGTTAGAATCTTCTTCCCTATGCTCCCTTGCAGCCTCAAATAACAGAAATGTGTGTAGTAGGAAACATGATGGCATTGATTACTCAAAGCATTTAAGTGATGTAAGTGGAATGGTATACTTATTTTCATCTTCTTAGAAAGTATAGCATGGTTATCATTTCTCAGGAGTCTTGATTAACTTGGTGCAGAATGGCAAAGAAGCAGAAGATGTAGTGAAGGAAAAGCCTGCTCGGGAAGGCACCGGAGTGAAGAGAAGTAGGAATTCAGAAGTTCATAATTTGTGTGAAAGGGTGAGGGAGGGACATGTAGGAGATGATAAGAAACAGCTTAATAAATTATGAGGTTGGAGATTATTAGATTAATCAATAACATGCTATTGTTGTGGATGTTTGCAGAAACGAAGAGATAAGATCAACAAGAGGATGCGTATATTGAAGGAGCTCATACCCAACTGCAACAAGGTTTGGACTTTGGATGCATATAATTCCCCCATCTCCTTTTCTGAAAATTGCGCTTGTTTTAATTCCATATATAAACTGTGGTGTCCTTTTTGTATCTTACTTAGACGGACAAAGCTTCAATGCTTGATGATGCCATTGAATATCTTAAGACCCTCAAGCTTCAGTTAGAGGTACCTTTGAAGTCTTTTACGTCCATCAAATTGGTTTTAGGCCTTATGTTAATTTAACAGTCATGTATATGGATATCTTGAGCTCAGTGTTATGCTGCAGATTATGTCAATGGGTGGTGGATTTTGCATGCCTTTGATGATGTTACCTAATGCATCTCATCTTATGATCAAGGCACCCCATTTGCACCAGTTAATGGGAGTTGGAATGGGGTTAAGGCCAGGCACAACCATCCCTATGACACCTTTGCCTGCAATCACTGACAACAGAGCTCAAATGTTTCATTTCCCTAACCAAGTGCCCACCATGCACCCTTCTCATGCACCTTTCATTCCAATGGTTGGAAATCCTTGTACACAAACCCCTCTTGCAACTGGCACAGCTACCAACATGGCTGAAAACCCTTCCCAGTTAGCCACTCTACTGGCCTCACTCTCCAAAAACTCATCTCTTAATGGAGAAGCTGAACATGCAACAAAACAACCATTGAATCAGGTTTCCCCTCACCACTAGCCATTAATTTGTACCCTACAGAGAGAAACAATAAAGATAAAAATTAGCATGTCGAAGGCAATTGCTAGAAAATGTCGATTCACATAAATATGGTGGTATCTGATAGTAGTTTTCCTTGCAAAGTGCTTCATTCAGTAACACCACCGTGTTAAGCATGAGCAAATGTTGAAGTAGAAACCGCATTCTATATTTATAAACAGGAAAAAACATATCTTAAAAAGCATATACATAGGACAAACAGTTATCCATAGCTTTCTTTTTGTGGCAATTTACATTGTGGCGGTAGGAAATTAGAATATTTCCAAACTTTTTGATCTTGGATATTGGGTATTGGATCTTGGCCTTAGCCAGTTTAATGATAATATAAATAAGGTCTAGTGGTGTTGTATATGGTAAATATGATATAAATTATTAGTCCTCAAATAATATATGGAGTACACCAGTACATTGTGATTAAGTTTACAATCATATTTTTACTCCTAATTCAAAATCAATCAAATTTAATTACTTCTTCTGCCACGTCTCCACATAACATATATTGAAAGGCTTGTTCTGTTCTGATACTGACTTGAACAAACTACTAATAATCATGTTATATCTTTCTTCCACCCATTTAAATATCTATTTAGTTGGGTCTTTATAACAGTAACTAATTTAGGCAGTTTCTTCCTGAACCCTACATTTTTCTTCCTCTTCCTGCACCCCCAAAATTATATAAATACTAAAACTGACCTTCACCTTTTATTTGTAATCGGGATATGAGAGTGTGCTACGGATTCATCAATCCATAAGTGAATCGTGTTGTTTTTCGGATGAGGGAGTGTTCTGGAAATAAAGTTTACATAAATTGTTGATTTTCATATTGTTAAATCCAGAAACCTAATTTCTATTACGGATTGGTGGATCCATAATGATTTTTTTCAATTATGGATTTATGAATCCAGAATGCATATTTTGAATTATGGATTGACAGATCCGAAATGGTTTTTTTAATTATGGATGTTCTGCATTTTTTATTTTGGATTAGCACCGTCATTCATGTACTACCGAAAGCACCAATCCGAAAGGTTACCGGATGCGCCAATCCAAAATTTTACCAGAAGCGCCAATCCGAAAATTTACTGGATTTCGTAATCCAGAATGCAAAAAAATAAATGTACAGTTTTTATACAGGGACGGTTTTGTCTTTGCATAATATTATGGGGGTGCAGGACAAAAAATGTAGGGATGCAAGAAGAAACTGCGACTAATTTAAGATGAAGGTGGGCATAAGAGCACGTTGGGCCTATTGGCTTAGCACATCCACGACGGGGAAAAAAACTGAAAAAACAAGCCCCTTGAATTTGTGTGATATATAAAGTTGAAGAATTAAAATAATTCTTTTTACAATAATTTTAAATAAATTTGGTTAAATTGGGTTAATCATAACCTATAATGGAAGACAATTAGTAAAAACAGATTTGAAGTAGTTAACTTTGTTTACAAGTTTAGAGATATTAGTACATTATAACTAAATTTTTAACATGTAACTTTTTCATATATGTAGAACTAAATTTTAGTCAAAGCCAATATATAGTTTTCTTCTAGAATGAACAAGGGTTGAATACAACAATTGTAATTAATTAAAATATTAGAGAGAAATTAACTTTGTAATTGAATGGCACACTTAAGCACTTCCACAACAATGGCAAAGTTAGAGAAATATAAAGGTGAGCATTGGTGGTGAAATGTGTATTGCATAGAAGATAGGAGTCTATTAAATAGAGATGCTTGTGAGTTTCAATAAATGAAAGTTTGAATTCAAGCTTCATTGGCAAAAAGAATCTCTGTCATTGTGATTATTGTATTCACACCAAAGTGAAAACTGCAGTCATGTGAAGATAAAGCTAGAGAGAAAATAAAGCATTGTTTGTGAGAACTTCATTGGCAAAAAGAATTTATGCCATTGTGATTATTGTACCACACCAAAGTGAAAACTGCAGTCATGTGAAGATAAAGCTGGCGAGAAAATAAAGCATTGCTTGTGAGAAAATAAAATTGGTGGTGCACGATCTTGCAATTGAAGTTGTCAATGGTGTGTGAAACTTTTTCATTTGGTGTCTATGCAAAGTTGTATTCTAAATTACACAATCCATAATACAAAAAAATATATATATTCTAAATTACACAACCTGGAGTATAATAAAATGGATTTAATGTATTTTGGATTATAGAATCCATAATACAAATTGTAGAATTGAGAATATAAAATTTGTATTTCTGATTGTATTCTGAATTCTATAATGGATTTAATGTATTCTGAATTATAGAATTCAGAATACAAATCAAAACTTATATTTTGGATTGGAGAATCCATAATACAAATTTATATTCCATATTTTGAATTTTATATTAAATAATCTAAATTTTTTTTTTTTATTTTAGATTGTATAATTTGAAATACAATATTTATATTTTGGATTGTAAAATCTAAAATAAACAATTTTGATATTTTCAAAAGTACGGGAGTGTGAGAAAAAATTTGTCCTTTGGTCATTTCTTCCCAAGACGTTCAAATAAATACAACATAAATATCCAACTTGGAATCTTGTATGCTCGTTTGGGTCGTGCTCCAGTGGAATCAGCAATTGTGGATCAGTGGCCTATCATTGTTTTGATGATATAGACAACATCTTCTCCTAAGGCAAGACAATTTTTGCACTCAATTAATTTTGACTATCACTCAACAAAAAATTTAAAACTCCATTATGTCATTTTCACACATTTATTTACGAATGTCAATATCCGAAAATGATTTTTATATATTTCAGATTTTGAAATCTGAAATGTTATTTTCATATTTCATTTAAGTTTCTGAATGGTCATATTCAGAAGTGAGTTATAAGTTTTAAATTTTCATATTCAAAATTGTGTGCTATAAATAGTGTTGAGGATTGTAATCTAAAACTCATTTATGTTTGCTTACGAATCTTGACATCCGGAATGTCATTTATTTTGTCCATATAAATTTTCGGATGATAAAATCTAAAAGTGACATATTAATTTTATATTTATATATCCAGAACTTTATAATTTGAATTACAGAAACAAAAAATTTAAATTATTAATGATAAAATAAACATTTCAGATAAGTGTACTGAGTATACATAAGTGTATGTGTATTGAGTATAAATGTGAATTAATATGTTGCGGGGAGAATAAACCCTTCCTAATCTGAGACCAAATATATGCATACTTTCTTTTGAAGGTGTACTTTGAAACAATATTTACCATAAAAGAATTTAATTATTAATAATTTTTCGTACATATGCTTACTCACGTACAAAATAAATTTAAAATGAAATGAATAATTACACATATTGGATAAAAGTTTATTTATAGTTTTTCGTTACAACTTTAACAGTTCTTAACCTTTAATAATATATTATTTAAGTATATTATATACATTAAATGAACATAAATAGTGATTTATTATTTATTTAAATCAATTTTATTAAATATATATAAAAAAATGGGGTAGTGTATTTTAAAATAAACCAGTATTCATTGTTTCTATAAATAATTAACTGCTAAAAATTTTTTTTTTCCTTAAAGTAGAATTGACTCAAATATTAAAAGTCGCTTAAACTTGATGTATACAAAAAATACGATCAAAGTTCATTGAGCTTTTCAATAGAAAAGTATCAATGAAATGGATGTATAAATATTTAAATAAATCATTGTAGTTAGAAGTATAAATTATTTTAATATATTATCCATTCAAGTTATTTCGAAAATGTTTTTATTTAGTATTGTTTGATAAAATAATTAGTCTTTAAAATGTACAAAAAGTACTTTTTAGTCGGAAAAATATTGTTTTTGAAGGTTGTTTCTTCCTCCACCTTGATAGTTTTTCTTGACACCCCATAAATCAAGTGAAAAGAACATTTTGTTTTAAAAAAATTATTCTAAATTTTACAATGTGGAAGTGTATTTTTCTTCTATTTACACCTTCCAGATCGTAAAATTTAGAAGGTGTTTTCAGATTAATACCTTTTAGATTATATAATTTAATTTATTTATTTTTAAATATATTATGGATTACAGAATGCATAAGTATTTTGGATCTGAAAATACTTTCCAGATTTAATAATTTAGAAATACCTTCTGAATTTCATAATCTATAATGTATATTATTTTTAAAGAAACTCATTTGAAATAGAGAATTTGAAATATTTTCAGAGAAATACCTTCCAAATTTTATAATCTGAGATTTTTTAATCATTCATTCTTAAAAACATATAAATAGAATAAAATATATTTTTGATATTTTAAGAAGTATGGAAATAACACAAGAATTATCAAGGTGCAGCCTTGAAGAACAATGTTTTGGAATCAGGCTTCCAGCCCAACTCTACTCTAAAAAAGGCTTTGCATTTTAGAATTACTATCTGCAGCCCTACTACCATTAAGTACACATCCATCATTAAAAAAGTGTAAATTTTCTTAATTCCTTCCCTGTTACTCACACCCCTTTTACCTCTTTTATCTTCGTCAAAATCCATGGAAAAAACAACTCTTTTGTATTATTTTTCATTATAATTGGTTTTTTTAAAAACGTGTTTATACAAGTTTCATAGCTGGTTTAGAAAATAGTTATTATGAATGTTAACTAATTCTGCAGAAAAACACATAAAAAAATTAAACTATATAGTGTGGTAGTGGTGCTACATGCTACTGGTGAATCCTTGGTGCATTAGAAAGTTAGTTAGCATTGGTGTATCGCATAGACTTTGGTCTTTCGCAATCAAGTGAAATTGTCCAAACAGATCACTACCTAATCTGCTTCACCTTTAATAAACTACCTATTTTATGTGTTGATTATATATATATCAAAAAAATTATTTATTATGAATTTTAAATATAAAAAATTAATTGTTGTGAATTATAGTTACAATGCAAGTACATATTTATTAAATGTACATATTTATATATATTAAAACAATTATTTATTATGAATTTTAAATATAAAAAATTAATTGTCGTGAATTATAGTTACAATGCAAGTGCATATTTATTAAAAAAAATTACAATGCACATGTCAAAATATTAAATTGTGTTTGAATAAAGAATTATGATAAAGAAAAGTTAGCTCTTTATAGTGAATTGAAAATTACTTGTTATTGGTATCAAATCCGAATATTTTTTAAATTATGATAATTTTGTAGGGGGTGTTTTCCAAACAAAATGAAGGAATTTCAAATAACATTTAAAATGAAAAAGAAAAACTTCTTTCATCATCTCATTTTTAACAGTTTGATCTGGAAATTTATTTGTGATCTCTATAATATTTGTTTCTCTTACAATTTTCCCCTCCTTCCTTTTCTCAATTTACACTTTTATGAATGACGAAGTTTTTTTTTTAAATAAATGTACAAAAATAAAATTCACATAGAAACTAAATCACTTTCTCGTAGCCAAAATTTTGAATAAATAAATAAATTTATTTATTCTATCAAAACACCTTAAACATAAAAGGAATTTGATTGAAATAATCAAGTTTCCCATACATTTTAGGTTCTTGAAATTTTTTAAATTGATTATGAACACTCTTTATTTATAACAATATATCATAAGATTGTTTTCGTAGTCGTTTTTGGAATACAATTGTTTTACAATTTTACCTATAAAGAATAATTATTAGTTTAATAACTTCTTTTTTTCCAATTTTATCTTTGAAAAAATAATAGTTATCAATTTAATAAATTTTCTTATCACTTTAATAACTTCTCTTTCCTTTTTAAAATTATCAGTTACAATATTTTTTAAATCACATATTTCAAGTCCTACTTTCTCTTCTCCTTTCTTTCTTTATTTTTTTTTTGTCTGAAGACACTCTCATTCTCTCTCTTTCCTTTTCTCTTTTCTTATATGCATACCCTCTCTCTCTCTCATCTTTCTTTTCTTTTTATGTTTTGATTATTCTCATAAAAAAGTATTTATTTACTAAATCTAAATTTAATTTTCTTGATTTTGTTACAACTATTTCATTTTTTTTACATATATTGTATTTTTTACATAGATTAAAATATTACATTATAAATTTATAATAACATTTAAAAAATATGGATACACATATTTCCGTTAGTATTGAATAAAGAATATAAGAAGAAATAAAAGTGTATTTAATTTTCATTGATATAATATAATGGCCCACGATTGGTGGAGAATTATGCAATTGTATGTTTTGAGTGATAACACGATGCTTTTTGACTTTGATAACATGATGTTATGCAACATTTGTCAACCCATTTTGAGACATAAAAGCTAATAAAACTTCAGCTATAGTCTAATGATGGTAGTGTTACCAATTTAGGTTTATATTTGAATGCACAAAACTCATTTATTGGCCTACTCTACTCTACTCTACAAAACCCCTAAGACTCATAGCAGTTACCACACAATCAACATTGATACACCAGTAAGATGGCAACACATTATTCACTGAATCATTAGCTGATGAGACTAAAGCTCCAGAAAAAAAGCTATGTCAAAATAAGATTTAGCTCATTGAAAGTCCTATTACATTGCATGGTTCATATTTATGATGTAATGGGCGATGAGATAGCTGTGTTGACTCCTATTTATATCTCACGAGAGAGAAGAAGATGATGAATTTTTCTTAAATTATTTTCAGCCCCTTTTCTCATTTATTTTATGTTCTTATAAGAATTCAATTCATCTCTCTCTCTTTCTCCTAAAAATAAAGATGAAAAATAATAATTTGATTTAGATGCCAATCTTCCACTTGAGCTTTCTTCCTTAGAGTTAAAGTCAATTTGTAATAATGACTGTTTGATACTCTATCTCTTTCCCTTCCCGTCACCTTTCTCTTTTAGTTTTCTAATTTATTTTATACCCTTTTCCACCAAAACTTTACTATATATGTATATGTAACCTATATAAACACATACATACCAAACTCTAATCATTCATCACAACTCTAATATATACTCCACTCAAACTTTTTTTCTTATCACCTATTTTAATTTCCCTTTTTTCCGTTATGATTTAATTCACACTACATAAATATCACTTTCATCTTATTTTCAGGTTTTTATTTCATCTATTACAAGAAAAATTTATTTTAGCTGCCAACAAAAAGCGAGAGCTAATAAAAAAGAAGTCACTAGTAAGGGTGACGTGTACTTAAGTTGGACACAAAAATAAATATCAAATATTGTGTCCATAATGGAGACCTTTAACTCACACTAAAAATTATTAAAATAATAATAATAAGTTAGCGTCTAGAACGGGGACACAAAATATATGCAATGAAAAAAACAAGTGAGAATAAAATTAAGTCTAAAATGGAGACACAAAGCATATGCAATAAAAAAAATAAATTGCAAAATGATATTGCGTCCAGAATTGGGACATAAAGTGGATGCAAGTTAATATTTTATTACATTTAGCATAGGTCTAGGCGACACTAATATTTGTTTTTCAGGTAGTGTCCCCAATGACGACAATTTACTAATATTTGTTTTCTCACGTAATGTTTTCAACGACGACGCTAGGTTTAATTATTGTTAGAGATCTCACATCGACTAGAGATTAAAATATTTCATAATATATAAGTGGGTGCAAACCTCACCTTATAAGCTGATTTTATGAGGTTGAGTTAGACTTAAAGTCGACTTTTTAATAAAAATGGTTTCTATTATATTAATAAAAATTTATAAAATAGTTTCTAAATTGGTATCTAAATTAACTACCTAAGTTTTAACTACTAATATTTTAGATTATAAATTAGTCTCTAAAAAACTAATAGAGAATAATTTAGAATATAAAGTAGTAAGTAACTAAAACCTTAGTAGCTAATAGTTAGATACCTATTTAGAAATCATTTTATAATTTTTTATTAATAATAAAAACTATTTTAGATACCAATAATTTCTTTAGTTTATAAAATGATCTCAAATTTAATCAAATAATAATTAATTATTTTGATCTCTAAAATTAATTTCTATTTAATGATTAGTCAATATTATCAAATATAACAAGGCTTTAAATAAAAATTAAATAATATTACAATAATCAAAATTAAAAGATTAAACTAACGGAAAAAAAAACTTACAAATATAAAAATTTATAAGTTATATATCCATAACATCTATTTCTAGAAGAAGGAAGAATATTTGGTATTTATGCTTCTATTTTTTCCCACTTAAACTTATGTTTCCATCTCTCTAACAAGTAGCATCTTGTACGGTACAATAAAATGATAGTGAGATTGTTTGAGCCAAAAAAATGACAGTGAGATGAGATATGTGTGTGAAAAGGAAATAATTAAGTGGAAAAGTAATGGGCCGTATTTGAGTAATTGTGGTGTGAATTGGGTTTATGTGATTCATAATCAATCAGATTCAGATTTGGTGCAATGAATAAGAGCTGGAATTTATTTAAATTATTTAATTAATTATGTCTTGTAATATGAGGGGATTGCTTATAAGTGACATGTGCATGTGCTAATGTTGCTTTTAACGTTAATGGGCCTTCATTAAGTGGTCTACAATAGGGGTCTTCTCGAATAGACACTTCTAAGTCGCATAATTTATTAGTACTCACATGAACATGGGGTGCTTCCTCGAATAAAACCTCATTTTTTTTATATATATCTTCATCTTTTACATGTTAATTAACATCATGTAATCTACTACACCCCAATTAACCTAGTTTATCTAAATTCTTTACCATTTTCTTTTCACACAATTTTCACTTTCTATTTACTGCCTGAAATGAAGCTATTCGGAAATAAAATGATGTATTATAATATAAAAATGAATTGAACTGAAAATGAGAAATTATTAGCAATAATAATGAGGACTAAGCAGAATGTGTGATGGTTGATATTTCTTATCAATTGGTTGTGATGGATGGATTAGAGAAAGTGAAATGAGGGAAAATGGTGGCACCTGTCACTCATTTGTTTTCAATGACACATAAATGATGCCTCTTACGATTTCAAGTAATATGTTGATTAGAATCTACAAAAGAGTTTAATTAATTGTGTTTGTGACCTCCCTTTACTTAAAACCAGTCCCATCACTACCTAAACACCATCATCTTTTTTTGTTCTCCTTATTAACTTACTCATTTTTTATATTCCTCATTCAAATTTAATGCCCACTTTTTGTATTATTTATAAAATATCTCCATTCTTATTATGATTTTTAAATACTAAATATAAAAATAATTTGAATTAAAGATTTTTAAAATCAGTTCACGCATCATTTTATATTAAGGTGGGTTGGAGTTCAGAGGAAAACACACATTTAACTATTCAAAATTTATTTGGTTAGCTTCAATTTAAGTTTTCTGGGATCAACTCAAGCTAAACCGATTTGGATATTTTTATTTTAAAAAATATTTCATAACATTGAGTATATCAGAAAAGACTTAAATCACGAATATAACTAAAAAAATATAAAAATGAATATAATCTGATTATATATAGGATAACAAACAAAAGAGTTATAATGACATCTATTGTTCTAGAAAGAGAAAACATTTTTTGAGAGCAAGGGAAAGCTATAGATTGTTAGATAATATATATATGGTGGAAATAGCGTGCAATAATATAAAGAAATTCCAAACAGATGAAGGAATTCGGAAAGAATAATGAATAAAGAAACAAACAATGTGAGATATTAGTTAGGGATTAGTAGTCAAAACTTTGAATACGGAAAATATATCAATGGAGAACATGATATGACTTCAAAAGCCTTCATATATACATCCTTGATTTGGGTTGGATTTTGTTAGGTTTGATTTATTATATTTGGTTTCACCTATTTAAATTGTAATTGACATGATGAACTGATTCAAGTTTTTTTGGGTTACATTACTTCATGTTATCTATACATTCAATCTTGTCAATGATTTAATATAAGATTTTTTCCATATTAATATGAGTTTTTTTATGACAAGTGTTCTTTTAAAAGGCAATATTTTATTTGAAAGGTTGATAAATATTAATATAATTTTTTTATTGATAATAAAAAATAAAATTAATAAAAGTACTAGAGATATTCCATATCATATATAAAAAATCTTATAGCAAAATATAGTCGGGTTCACATATCTATTTCATAATTTCATCTCATAGTGCAACAATTTATTAACAAAATATTGACCGTTCAAGACACAAAACAGGGATATAAACAAATGGGCTACTTAGTCTCTATTTACAAAAAATACTACATATCTTATATATTTATTACAAAATATATATGCAAAAAGATTACACTAAAGAGTGTAACCAAATGAGTTAATTCCATCAAGAATGATTCATACTCTTACCTGTTAATTGAAACTTCAAAATACTTATATGAACAAAATGAATCAACAATTGTGTTGTCTTATAGATGTCTAACATAAAATGAGAATTCTCAAAAGAGCTAGTTCTTATTTAAATTTCTTTCGTGTTTTAAATAATTTTGTTTGAAAAAATTAATTCAAATTTCCTAATCTTTAAATTGGTAATTTGAATAAGATAATTTATTTTATCCTATATATTATACACATATTTAAAAATTAAAATTTAAAATTTAAAATAAATTTTTTAAAATAAAATGTGTAAATTTAAATATTTAATAATTAAATTTTAATATAAAATAATTTTAAATAAACTATAATATAAATATCGATACTTTTTACAATAATATATATAAAGGAAAAAGAAAGTAAAAATAAAAAGAGAAGAGAAACGAGAAGAAATGAATAAAGAGAATAAAAGAGAAGCAACTTAAAAACACAAAGAAGGAAAAAAGAACGATAGTGAAAAAAATATATAAAAGCGATAAATATATAGAGATGAAAAGACATAAAAGAGTTGAGAGAATAATGAATGTGATTTTTTTTATTGTTTTTCAGTAAAATTTCAATTTTTATTTCAATTTTAAGCAATGAAAATATTTTTATAAATTTATAGAATTTCAATTTTTTATTAACTTTAATATCTAAATACAAAATTTAACCATAAAACACTTTAATTTATAAAAAACAAGATTTAGCTCTTAAAATTTGTTATCCAAAATAAAGCATTACAGGAATTTCGCTGAATGAAAGATATCTGCACAAGGAGAAAGTGTGTTTCAGCATGATTTAAAAGAAAACTAAAATGTTGGTGAGAGGAGGAAAGCTCTCAAACTATATATATATATATATATATATATATATATATATATATATATATATATATATATATATTTTTTTTTTTTTAAAAAAAAAAAAATATAATATATTATTTTTATTTTTTATTTTTTTTTATAATTTAAAATTAATAATTTTTATATATAT
>Ga0123342_1000182_pt1 | contig 84383 bp, 34 predicted proteins | sample Turbeawhitnodule_FD_89960 | JGI IMG/M metagenome (GOLD analysis project Ga0123342, IMG submission 89960) | Root nodule microbial communities of legume samples collected from Mexico - Turtle bean Mexico white nodule | ecosystem: Host-associated > Plants > Roots > Nodule | place: Mexico: Nepantla... | reverse complement strand
TTTTAATTTATTACTTTTTTATTTTTATTTTGTAAAAACTCATTTCTTTATTCATTAATTATATTCTAACTATTTTAAACATTAAAAATACTTATTTTTTAATATATTCAAAATTAAAATTATAAAAAAAAATTAATTTATTATTTTTTTATTTATTTTTTGAAATGGTGCTAGATAGAGAAATAAAAAATAAAAGGGTGTTAGATAGGAAAATAAAAACAAAAGGGTGCTAGATAGGGAAATAAAAACAAAAGAGTGTTAATTAAGGAAATAAAAGTATAAATGGTACTAAATAAGGAATTGAGCCTTAAAATCTATGTTTGATCATTAACTACTCCTTATTATGTATGTTTGCGAGATCGTTTCACATATAAACAAGAAGTAATATTAGTACAACAAAATCATATTTTTTTGTTGGCTACTTATATTCAAATTTTATAAAGAAGTTATATTTCTTGTTGCCTATATTTGTTTCGAAGTGAAATTTGTACTCACATTTTGGAGAAATTTATACTCACTATATGACTTTTGTTGTCTAGAATACGGTGATGACGATTTGTCTATTTGTGTAATTTTTTTTTACATCTGACTATTTTCGTATTTTTATTACCAAATTATATATATTATTTTGGTAAATTTGCCTATTTTCGTACTTTCATTACTAAATTATACTATTTTGGTAATTTTTCCTATGTTGAAGAGAGTGGTGAACACATCGGGAATTAGAGTGTGTATTATGGTTAGACGGATCTGAGTGTTTATATTAAATGATCATGCAAGCACAATCTGCATTTTCACTCAGTGTCAAATGTTTCTATTGAAGAAATAACATGAAAGACATGCTTAATTTGGTTGAAGCATCACATGTTTAATTCTTCTTATGAATGTTTATGGTATTATATCTATGATATATATTTGGTATATTAGTGTTTAAGAGTGTTCTATATTCGAAATAATTTTCTTCTGTCATTTTACATCCCCAGTTCCATGATGGTCATCTTTCCATAATATGCAATTTCAAAAGCATCTAGAAGTGGAAAAATTAAATCGACAATGACCACATAAAAGACATGCTTCTCAGTGATTGAGGGTATGTTTATATTGGTTACACATCATTTGTGACTAGATGTTGTACCTTAATGTTTTGTTTTCCCATTATTGAGTTAGACGTAGTACCTACAAAGAATGACTGAAAAGCAATCTATGAAACGTTTATCTCGTTAATCATTTTCCTACCATAAGAAGTAGGGCCCTTAGAATTTTCTATCCTCTTCATTTCAAACGTTAAAATACCCAAACAAGCATTGTAAATGTTGAAGACTTACATATAGAAAAAGGAAAAATAGAACTAGAATAGACCAAAACATTAAAAGCATTCACAATGTTTACTCTCCAACTTCATTTCTAGCTAAATATATACTTCATTGTTGTTCACATGATTTGTTTTGATAAACGTTCAGCTGAATTTTGTAGACTTGTTCTGATTTTCCATTCAATCACTTCATGCAAGTTTTTATGAAATAAATTCTAAGGCATGCACCTAAGATAGAATTTATATATATGGTGCCAAATATCGACTCAAAGTAACGAAAGGTAGTTAAGTGGTAATCATTATGGTTTGAATTTTCCTTTCAACGTCCGTTGTGAGCACCTAATGATTACTACAAATCCTATATTTTTTAGGCCTTTTAGCTAGTTTATGCTTGCAAGTAATGTAACAGTGAAAACTTTATCTTTATCTCCAAGCAAATTATATGTTATTCAAAAGATATACTTTCTCATATATATGCCACCAAGATTCCATGCATTATTCTCTAAAACCAATAGGAAAGAATATACAAGAAGTCAAGCATGTTTTCTTTCAATCATTCCCTTCTCATCACCATTTTCTCAGTGCTCACAATCTTTCTTCATCCATCAAATGCTCAACTGAGTTCAACCTTCTACTCCAGCACATGCCCTAACGTGTCTTCCATTGTTCGCAGTGTTATTCAGCAGGCTCTGCAATCTGATACTCGTATTGCTGCCAGCCTAATCCGTCTTCATTTTCATGATTGCTTTGTTAATGTACACGTTTCCAGAAGCATAATTCATTTTTATTTTTTCTCATGCACTGTCAGATATATCAGATAGATATTATTTTTTGAGTTTCAGGGATGTGATGGATCCCTTTTGTTAGACCAAGGCGGGAACATAACACTGAGCGAGAAAAATGCAGTCCCCAACAATAATTCAGCTCGTGGCTTTAATGTAGTCGACAACATAAAGACATCTCTTGAAAATTCATGCCCTGGTGTTGTATCTTGTGCTGATATTCTTGCCCTTGCTGCTGAAGCTTCTGTGTCTTTGGTAATTTATTGTTATCAGTTGATATAATCCTCCTTACCTTATCAAATTTCTTGTAATAAATGCATGCGTCTATTACAGTAACAACAAACAAACAAATACCTTTCCCACAAGTTTGACTATATACATGAATCACACGACATTCCACCACAGAAATAAAAAACCAAAACTGCATATTAATATGGTATATATTTGCAGGGAGGAGGACCTTCATGGACGGTACTACTAGGCAGAAGGGACGGTTTGATTGCAAACCAATCTGGTGCTAACTCTTCCATTCCTGCTCCAACTGAAAGCTTGGCCAATATCACAGCAAAATTTTCTGCCGTTGGCCTAAACATAACCGATCTCGTTGCATTATCTGGTAATCGTATCTAGTCTTACTGCCTGCACTCACACAACTTAAATAGCTGAATTCCAACACTTACTCCATTTAACAACAACTTATATCATAAAAGAAGTACTCATTTTCATTGTTTTAACTATTAGAAACAAAGAAAGTGAACCTAATTTTAAAAACTGTTTATTTTGAATACAAGACCTGCCAAATGTTACTTAAATGACAGCTGCTACTGTATCCTGAAAAAATTAAGTTTTTCTATAGATATTATTTAGATCAATAGTTTAATAAGTTTGAACATATAATGAAAGAAATATTGTTTTAACTGCAGTATGTTTATGATCTACATTAATCTCAATGACATCTAAATTTTTTCCCCAGTTATGTTCATATGAAAATTGCTTAATTCAGAATAATCTCAAACATGTGATAACTTCTCAAGAGAAAAGAAAACTCATTTAATTTTATTTGTAAAAAACCAGTACAAACAGTTAAAAAAGCATGCATGCTTATTAACTACTGCTTGATTTCAAGGTGCACATACTTTTGGTCGTGCACAGTGCAGATTTTTCAACCAGAGGCTGTTCAACTTCAGTGGCACAGGTAGCCCTGATCCCACGTTGGACTCGAGCTATTTAGCAACCCTGCAGCAAAATTGTCCACAAAATGGAAGCGGAAACACTCTGAACAACCTTGACCCTTCTTCCCCAGACACCTTCGACAACAACTACTTCCAAAATCTTCTCAACAATCGGGGTCTTCTTCAAACAGACCAAGAACTTTTTTCTACTAATGGCTCCGCCACAGTGTCCATCGTCAGCAACTTCGCCAGCAACCAAACCGCGTTCTTCGAAGCCTTTGCTCAGTCCATGATCAATATGGGTAATATTAGCCCCTTAACTGGAACTCAGGGAGAAATCAGATCCGATTGTAAGAAAGTCAATGGAAGCTAAAAAAGAACATGAGTTGTTCTTGACACATTACTCATCATCAACACACACATATATATATATATATATAACTACATATAAATATAGGTTTGCGTTCTTTGTGTGATGATGTCAGGATATGGTAGGACTTCGAAATCAGTATCTTGTTGGGCTATTGGTTTGTTTGTTTCCTTACATAAAGTGATCTTATAATGAGTTTTTTTAATAAAGGAAAATGTTACTTTTAACAATTGTACCAGTTTATAAATATGATATGCAATGTATTATAAAATTGTTTCATTTTAATAAAAAAATTATTTCTTTGGTCGTAATCTTCATATCTGCACTCTTTAATAATTTGCATTAGTAAGACTTAGTTTTAGTTGATGTTTGATTCAGCAGTTATTTTAATTTGTTTTTCATGGTCACAAGTGAACTTTACAAAATAAAGTAGGCAGATGCTACCCATTTCGACATTTATGAATCACTTGTGAAATTTATTGCAAAATTTTTCATAAAAGTTGCATGCAAAATTTGTTGTGTTTATATGGTTTTTTTCTTATTGATTTAAAGTTTCCAAAAAAAATTATTAAATTTGGCAGGGAATGTCGCATATAGTTCTTTTTGGAAATTTATTTATTATTAATTATTTTTAAAATTACAAAAGGATCTTTATATATTTATCATAAGATTTTCAAACAGTTTTCAAAACTTTAAAAGAAACTCTGCAAAAATGGTCTGTATATATGAAAGTAAAATGAAATTGACTTCTTCATGTGCTTTCTTTTTTTAAGAGAAGATATTTTCGATATATACGTTTCTTATTAATATGGGAGAGTTAAATTTGCGGGAATATGTGGGTATTTTAGCCTTATATTAGGAGAGTTATTTAGCGAAATACATATTCTAAAAAAATTACATTTTGTATGTTGAAAAGGTTTTATTCTTTCTTTATTTTTTTCTCTCTCAAAAAATTAATTTAATATCGTGTGAACTTATGGCTCACATATCAGATATCAAACTATAAGAACATATACTACACTAGATCTTAGTCAAAAGACTTTATTCTTTATGTGCAGTTTATATGGTCTGGGTAGTCAAAGTATCCTCCATTATTAATGTATTATTTTTGTTGATTTAAAAAAAAATACTACTTTGAATTATTCTTTACGATAACTTGGTATTTTCTTGTTCAAATTTAATTTTCAATTCTAATTCTTTGAGATTCATAGAAATTTGCTTCAGCATTGAAGAACAAATACTCCTATTCCTCTCTAAATTCAACACAAACCCTAAACTTAATAACTTAAATTGAAAATATAATTTAATACACTTGTTATATATGTTTATTGATTAACATGTATGAAATAGGTTTAATAGGGAATGAATCTAACACTTTTTTTTTTATGTTAGGTTAAGGATTATAAGAATTTCAAGATGATTAGGAATTATTTATCTTTAGTGGATGATTATATGAATCGAATGACACACCATTGATGGAATTGATGATGCCATCATTGTAGACAATGGAGAGGGAAACTTGAGAGGATTTTGTAGAAGTTGTGATATAAAAGTGTTTTACATTCGAGATAAAGTACAACTTCTAGTAGAGTTGTGTAATGGTGAAGAGTAGGTTTTGAGCGAGTTCATGGAAGAGTGATTAAAGGAGTTATATTGGTCTCCTTAGAGATTAATTAATAGGTTGATTTGAAACACTATGTTATTTTTTTTATTAACAATAAATAAATAAACTAAAATGAATATTTCAATAGTGTTTTAACCCTTATACAAATAAAAAAAATCTCATCACTAAACTTACAATCCAAAAGCATTATAAGGAAACATAAAAAACTTGGAAAAGACTAGACTTTAGCACTCCCACCACTCCACCTGCTAAAAACACTATGTTAATAGGTTGAACTCCCCACATTGCCCTATACCTAAAGTGAAAGGTGTGCTCTACATAATGTTTGTCAAAACCAAATTTCATTTACTAGTTCATGTATAACATACAAATGAAATAATTTTGCAATTAGAGTTTTTGTCTATTCGACTATCGGTATTTAGTTTGAAGTTAGAAACATTTAATCATAGGTATTCATATTGCCTTAGAGAAGATTGTGTGACTATCCAATTGAAAATATTCAATTTCTTTTGAATGCTTAGCATGTGATAGTCGATACTCTTCTTTCCATATGTTACATTGTTGGTTAATAATGTCAAAAAAATAGTAAATATTTTGTAGTAATTGAGCATGACAAGTGAGGTTTATTATCAAGAACCTTGAAAAAATAGCATTTCACATATGGATTGATGTTGATGTATCAGTGTTACATACCAATATTTAAATATATATGTAAATATGCATTATGTACAAATATTTCTATATATAAGCTAAATTACTTACATATAGAATTTTTAACCACTATACCAAGAAGTTTGTTTTTATACTTAAATTCTAATTCAATATTATAATATTTTCATATACATTTAAGTTTCTCCATATTGAATACCTACTTGATACCTTCAATTAACATAGTCATTTCTAAATTTTTAACCACTATACAGTTGGTTTTTATACTTAAATTCTAATTCAATATTATAATATTTTCATATACATTTAAGTTTCCCCATATTGAATACTTATTTCATACCTTCAATTAACATAGTCATTTCTAAGTTTTTATGACATTTTAAATTAAAGATACAATAAAACCATTAAATAAAAACCAATTTTAAAAATAAACAATAATTAATTATTATATTAACTAAATTAGATACTATATTAATATCTAATTTTTATTTTTCTCAATCCTCTCTTGAAGGAAATTCTTCTCTCTCTTTTACCCTCTTTGTAAAAAAAAAATCATCCCTCCCACTACCAAAGCCATAAACTTGAAGCTTAAGCCTCCACCTTTAGATACCAAGACTCAACATTTTCTGGTTTCTTTTCATCTACTATCCCTCTCGCAAACCCCCTTTTCCACCCTTTCATTTTTGTGATAGGTTTTTATTTTACTTTCATTTAATACAAATATTGATCTTCTTGAAAAAAAATTTCTATTCATGGTTTCATGACAAAAACAATTTATTTGAGATTTTGTTCTTACTCCCTGTTTTGGAACATTGGAAATTTTATTTTTTAAGGAGTTGTATTGCCTTCTTTTAGTTTCTACTTTTGTGTTCCTTTTCTTTCTATAGCATCACATTTGAAACAAATCTTATTGGACTTAGGCTCTGTTTTCTTCCAGCCACGAATTTATAAGAAGCCAAAAAGAACACAAAAATTAAGAAATAAAAAATCAATAAAAACCAGAAAATGAGACAAAAAAAGCTCGATTAAAAACATATAAGTATATATATATATATAACAAACTATTAAAAATATATATATATATATAATATTATATTTTTATATTATTAAATCATTAATATTATATTTATATTATATTATAATAAAATAAATATAATTAATTATATAATATAAATAATAATAATAATTATTATTATTAAAATAATAAAAAATATTAATAAATATATAAAATGATAATTAATATAAAAAAATATTAATAATAAATTTATAAAATAATAACTATAATAAAATAATTATAAATAACAAATAATAATAAAATTAAATAATAGTAATAATAATAAAATTAAAATTATTAACTAATTATAAAATTATTATCTTTTATTTAGTTAAAATTAATTTATAATAATACAAGTAAATTAATTATTATATATATTATTTTATAATTTTTTTAAATTTATTATATCTAGCAAATCATTAACAAATTTATATAAATTTTCTTTCCATTCTTTATTCTAATTACCTTAATTAAAAAAAAAATCCACTTCATCAAATTTACTTTCTAATCCAAGAAAAATATTTAGGGTGCGTGCATGAAAAGTTGAAAGAGTTCCTTCAAGAGATCAACACCTCGAATTCATATTGGAAGACTTTTAAACAATATTAAGGAACCTTAAGAACTAACAAATCTGAGTATTTGCTGAAAATTTATCTAACTTCACTGATTTAGGGTTCAAGTTCATGTTTTTTATTTTTGAAAGTTTATATTTTCCCTTGAAACCTCATTGTAGTGTTGTAAGCAAAAATAACAACTCAAATTAATTAGAAATATCTTTTCTCAAATTAGTTATATATTTGAAGTTTTGTGGTTGTTGTTAACTATTTTATTTTTAAAATCTATTCCATTTGGGTTTTAAACTTGTGAACATTTTTACGGTGGTACTAGATTTGAAGGAGTGTCTTTTTTCCTTTAAAATACACTGAACAAGAAGAAAATGACAACTGAAATATTAAAAAATATATTTTTAGATTTAGTTATAAATTTTTAATTTATGGGTACATTCTACCCTTACTAAAATTTCTAGAATATGACCAGTCTGTTACAGAAAAGTTAGCATTTTTTTTACTAAAAATATGATATCTTATGAAAACATGGCATTTGGAACTTTAAACAATATTTTTTTTCTAGAGTTAATTTTGAATTTTGATATTTTGGAGTTTTTCTTCTAGGATAAAACTTAAAATGATTTTTTTTTTAATTTGTCTAAATTTTAAGGAAAAGTTATGACTAAACTATAACTTTTGTATGAAAAAAATAGTTAAGGTAAATTGGTACATGTTAAAACTATATTTATATAACTAAATATAATTTCTTAAGATTTTTGTTGTTGCCTAATTTGAAAGTGGCAATTATGAGGAAAATTTTAATTTAATTTCAATAACCATTAGATAACTAAATAAGATGATTATTTCATACAAAATATTAAGATGTTCTAATTGAAATCAAATTAGAACAATTTTTTTTTTTTGAATTAATGATGAATTTTCTAATCAATATATTAGTTTGGGTAACATAACAGTAAAGGAATTACAAGAGATAAGTTTAAGTTTAACAATAATCACTCTTAAAGAATGAGATATCTTTTTTTTTCCAATGATATTGGAATTAATTAGGAACTCACCAGCTAGAACCACGTAAAGGATTTTTATAGAATTGGCTATGTTTTTTCAAAACTCTAGAATCTCTACTAAAGTGTTGATTAGTTAAAATATTGATATAATATTGAAATTTAATTTGTACTTTGATGTATGCATTGAGATTACTTGGTTATTTTATAATGAAATTGTATTAGTTATTTTTCTATGGAATTATAATTCTTTATGAGAAAAATGGAAGTGAAATGGGAAGAAAATAACTTCTTTAAGTTAACTATAAATTTTAACATCTTAGTGGTTGTTGTTAGAGAGTTGATATATATTAAAACATTAAACCATCTTAAATTATTGTCTATAATTATTGATGTGTAATTGAACCTAAGTGTTATTTTTCTTGTAAAATTGGATGTGGCAGGGATAATTAGATTCAGAAAGAGACAAACACAATTTTTTTTTGTGTGTGGAATTTGTGATAGAATTTTAAAAATACAGATTGCTGGTAACATATTGATTGCGACAGAAATGTAGTATTCACAATTTTCTGTAATTGGCTTATTGAACTTGATTGGTATTTCTTGTATTGAAATATAGAAGTTTAGGATTAATTAGGATTTAGAATAAGTTAGCAATTACTCTTGAAGTATTAGTCATAATTTTATAAAAAAAATATACTTTTTAATAAAAAATAATATTATATGCAGTATTTAGGGTATTTCATCATCAATCTATATACGCTATATATAAATTTCTAGAAGATGTTAGATATTCTAAATAACAATTTTCATCATCAATCTAATAGTTCCAAATATCTTGGGATAAGGTTGTGGAAGAGGTTGATTTATGTAATAATTGAAATGTGGCAAGATCATGATAGATTTGTGATATTAACTTGGTGAAAATTATCTACAACATTTATAAATAATTATTTTTACTTTTCAGTGGTATTCACTGATAAATATTGTGAGACAAAATTGATTTTTTTTTTGAATTTATCATAAAATTATATTATTAATAGTTCTCAATTTTTATAGATTTTATTAAGAGTAATTAACACTAAAATTTATTGGGAATGAGTTTTTATGAATTAGTTATGAACTTTTTAAGTTAGCTTAGTTTTGGTGAAAAATATTTATCACTTAATTATCATGAATTGTCATATTATTTATAAATGTATGTATGATTTTATGATTATACATAAATAGATTTGTGATGTGATGGTATTGCTAGTGGATTGGTTAGTAAATTGAAGTGTTTAGTTTCAGTTAATGATGAAGATATATAGTTTAGATTATAAAACTTACTATTTATTTTTCATGTTATGAAGATAGTAGAAGTTAAAAAAATATGAAATTTCTTGTATTGTTTGTCTAAGAATGTAAGAACATATATTTAAAAAGTGATGGTGTATGTTGTATGCTTAAACGTAATATTAATTATAAAAAGAGTTAGACAATGAATTCAAGTGATGGTGTATGTTGTATGCTTAAACGTAATATTAATTATAAAAAGAGTTAGACAATGAATTTGAATTCAACATCAACCTGAGGTATTATAGGTTTGAGTGATTGTAGATTGAACATCAAGGTGATGTGATGAGATATCATTACTTGAGTACAATAGACTTAGGTGTGTGATGACAAAAGATTGAGTATTTCATTTGTGTAATGCGGTGATCAAATTTGATGTTGACTCTAAATACTTATCATGTCAATAGTGACTTGAAGGAGATATCGTGCATCAAGAGGATGGTAAAACTTGACAATTGATTTATGATAACTATGAGTATGATTAAGTGATGGTGGAATTGGGTTGACAATGATAAGGTACTCAAGGGATTTTCACTGGCTAGAAGTCTTAAGGGTGTGTGGGGTATCGAGTTGTGAGAGCCTTCAGCTTAGGGAAAATCATGTAGTTGGCTTAATAACTCCGACAAAGGTGGAGCATCGCCATGATTGGTTGAGAAGGTCCAACCTATGTATCAGTTCAAGATTAGCACTTCCAATTTATCATCACCTAAAAGAGAAAAAATATATGTCATGTAAGTCCTTAAGTTGTCAAATTGTTGTGATGGTGAAAGAATAAGAATCATGGTGAAGAGAGTCTTCATACTAGTTTATTTGTTGTATTTATATGATATGATGTATAATTGTCTATTGAGTGCATGAAGTCTTAGAGTTGATTAAATCACCTCTATATATTTATATTAGACGACAATGTTAGGATTATTTGTCTCCCTTGATGTTTAGAATTGTAATGTGACTCAAACAAATATCAAGGTACCTAGGATGACTTGTTTGAAGAAGATATATTTAATGATATCATGTAGTTTGACTTTTCATCATCAATGAAGGGAGGTAGCATGAGACCTTATTACATATACTTGTTAGCAACCCTAGTTCAATGATTGAGATGTCTGATAACTCATATCAATGTATCTACGATGACTTGTTTGAAGAAGATATATTTAATGATATCATGTAGTTTGACTTTTCATCATCAATGAAGGGAGGTAGCATGAGACCTTATTACATATACTTGTTAGCAACTCTAGTTCAATGATTGAGATGTCTGATAACTTATATCAACTTACCTACGATGACTTGTTTGAAGAAGATATATTTAATGATATCATGTAGTTTGACTTTTCATCATCAATGAAGGGAGGTAGCATGATACCTTATTACATATACTTCTTAGCGACCCTAGTTCAATGATTGAGATGTCTGATAACTTACATGCTTTGTCATCTAGTTCTTTCACATGACGCTTCCAAAAATGGTATTAGAGTAACTGAACATCCTGATATCAAAATCCAGTTTCTACTCTTTTATCCTTACATGATGTGTGTTTTTTGTTGCTTGGGATATAAATAAACTAGAATATAGTGAATAGTATCTGCTTCAAATGTTTATGAGGAGGAATATCAAAAGGAAGAAACACGTGTAAAAGAAGAATAGGCTAAAAGAATCATCGAAAGACACCACTTAGAATCCAAAAAATTCAAAAACTCAAAATCACTCTCACAAATATCTCAAAAAAACTCACAAATTTCATTAATAATCCAAAATTAAAATAATAAAAACTATTTATATCTTTTATATTTTAAGTATTTAACGATTTATTACCTCAATCACTTATTTATTATATATGTAACAATTTTTCACACTGATCACAATGATATATAAATGATATATACTTTAGGATTTAAGGAATTTTTTTTTTACCAATTACTTGTAATGTATGATTGTATTTAATACCAAAATACACATCTCCAATTCATTATGATTATTTTTTTCTCATTTTTATCACTATCTTCATCTTTATTCACTTAAGAGTTTCGAAATATCTAAAAATGCCATTACTAAACTCTTCTGACTATAAGATATACCATGTTCAAAATAATAAATAATTTGAGGATGAAATTTAGAAATATAGTTTTCTTAAAGGTTAGAGATATTTAATTTTTCTTATAATGGTCCAAGTTTAATATATTTGAAACATAATTGTCTGGAGAGGAAGATATGCAGGTGGTTTTAAAAAAATCTCAGGCTTTTTAATGAGATAATAATGGTAATTAGGCTATGAGAGAGAAAGAGAATTGTTTCATTGTGATTCATCGCAAGAACGGCTCTGATAGCGTTTTGGTGCAGGGAACGGCGTAGGAATATCACAGACAACCCACTCGTGCCTCTACCTCATCACACCGCTCATCACCACCACAAACACAACGACCTGCATACCATACCAGGTGAAGCTCAGGTTCTTCTTCTTCTTCTTCTTCCTTCTTCTTCTTCTTCCTTCTTCTTTCTCACTTACCATTTCCTGTTTCCTCTAAACCCCATTTCTCTCTCACACTAGATCCAACCGCAGGCACCGCACCGCACCGAACCTACGGCATCACAATGATCCAACCTTAATCCTTCCGTCTCTTACCTCCAAGGTCTTCTGTCTTCTCAATTCTTCTTCTTCTTCTTCCTTCTTCCATATTCCCTCTTTTATTCCTTCAATCTCTTTTTTCTTCTTTTCGTTACATATATCAAAAAAATTATTCGTCTCTTTTTCGCAAACTTGTACTCGCCTAACCCTAATCGGAAACACTTAAACACAGTTTCCCTTCATTTCGAGTTTAATTCGAGTAATTTACCATGGGTTATCCTTACAATTGTGGTCAACCCTCTGTATTGGATCTGGGGTCCTTCTTGTTTGTGATGAAGCTAGGGTTTACGCCCAATTTCGCCTCAAGTTTTGGGGATTTTCGTTTCTGATTGTTAATTTCGACGCCCTACTCCCCCTCTTACCTGGGTTTCTTCGATTTGTGGTAGACTCGAGTTTTTTGGTGGAAAAGTTTTTGCTTTCCTTTTCCTTTGTTGTTTCCCTTTCCCTACAATTGAAATTTGCAATAAAGGAAGCGTCTTTCTGGTTTGGTGATTGAAGCTGCGATGGAGGAAGAGACCTCCGATGCAATGAACCTTGATTTGAATCTGGGTCCAGGCCCAGAACCTGAAACTGGCCCCATAAGCAATGAAGCTGTGAACTTGGATGATTGGATAGGAGAGCCTCTTCAGAGAATTAGCGAAGCTGTGAGGTTTAGGGCACGGCAACGGTGGCGATGGCGGCATCTTCCGCTACCGCATCCTGAACTTCATGTTCACATCCCAACTGAAGCTGCGCGGCATTTTCATATACCTCCTGAGGCTCACAATATCTCCATGGAATTGAACCAGTTTCTGGTCAATTCTGGAAATGGAACTGCCTTACAGGCTGGAGAAGGCAGTGTGGCGGCGGAGGAAAGAATGGAGGAGGCGCCGAAGGCGTGTGAGAATGTGAATGGTGTTGCAGAGGACGAGGCTTCGCAGAAGAAGGATGATGTTGAAAAGGGTAGTGGCACTGATGGGGATTTTTTTGATTGTAACATCTGTTTGGACATCTCTAGGGATCCTGTTGTGACTTGTTGTGGGCATTTGTTTTGTTGGCCTTGCCTGTATAGGTGGTTGCATCTGCATTCGGATGCGAAAGAGTGTCCAGTTTGCAAGGGAGAGGTGACTCTCAAAAGTGTTACCCCAATATATGGCCGTGGGAACAATGTCCGAGGTCATGAGGAGGATTCTGCTCTTAAGATCCCTCCGAGGCCCCAAGCAAGGAGGGTTGAGAGTCTGAGACAAACCATTCAGAGAAATGCATTTGCACTCCCTGTGGAAGAGATGATTCGGCGTCTCGGGAGTAGAATTGATCTTACTCGTGATTTTGTTCAGCCACATGAAGTGGATGGTGCCCGTGAAACTGCAGAGAGAACTACTTCCTTGCTAAGTAGGTTCTTGACTGCTCGAGGGATGCGGAGAGAGCAGAATTTAGGGCCACTCCCAGAGGATGTAATGGCTTTGGCTCAGAATAATGCTAATACTGCCGAGGCAGGGGATAACCGAAGTAGGGTGCAATCCCATTTGCTTCGAAGAACACAATCACACAGAGCAACGCTTTCTACTCTTTCCTCAGCACTGACTTCTGCTGAAAGGTTAGTTGAGGCTTATTTCCGTAGCAATCCAATTGGTAGGAACCAAGAACAACCTCCTCCTCCAGTCGATGACAGGGATTCCTTTTCAAGCATTGGTGCTGTTATTAATTCAGAGAGTCAAGTGGACACTGCTGTAGAGATTGATTCCATGGTATCCTTGTCAACATCCTCTTCTAGGAGGAGGAATGATGCTTCAAGATTGTCTGATGTGGATAGTGGAGATTCTCGTGCTCCAAGACGCAGACGTTTGAACTGATAAAAAAGTCTTATAGATGTTCAACTTATTACTATTCTATCATGTACCTCATATGATTAATAATTTTCCAACACCTATGTAAGTGCTTCTTGCTTTCGCGTTACCTTATATTTATGAAGTTTTCACCGTTTACAAGTTTTGGTAGATTCAAGATGGTTTCACATTACTGTCATTCGTGGTTTAAGAATCTCCTTTAAGTATTGAGTCGTTTATAGAGTCTGCATCCAGGAACTAAATTTCCCTATGGAATAACCAAGGTGCCAAGCTACCCTAGCATTTAGGGGCATTACATGGAGCTTATTTTACTTCATGAAAAGGGCTATATATGATTTGTTTTTTTTTCTCAAAAATCTTATTTCAACAAGATTCATAATGAAGTTCATCGAACCAAAGTCCTTTGATTTTCATTTTGTTCAAGTAGGAGTTCAGCATACAATGAGCTTATCAAAATAAGTAGTTATAGTCAACCTTTTGTTTAGCAAAAATGCATTGCTTTTAAAGTCATAATCCAGAAATCTCTTCTATCTCAACGTACGACTTGTATCAAAGAAGCAATTTATCTGCCGATGTAAGTTAGATTGCATAATCTGGTTCCTCATTATCGCACGAGCTTCCGTTTTATTTTTACTTTAGTTGAGTTGTTCTGACCATTCTTACCCACGATGGTAAGTGGGTATTTTTAAAAAAAAATAAAAAGGTTGTACTTCAGCGTTCATGAGATCTTTCTTCAATGGATCATATTGAAGCATGATTTTAAGACCATAACATCATGCCACTATCTTTGCTGATATTGTTTTGATTTGGATGATTTGTGTATAGTATTTATCTATCTATCTATCTTCAGATTCAGTCGTTGTTTTAGGGCAAAACCAGTTATTATAATGCTTACGTTTATTCTAAATGGTTTGCTTCTTACGTGTATCATTTTCTCTCTGCATCTTCTAGGCTGCGTCTAATCTGATAAAAATGGTCTTGGGTTGAATTTTTTTTGTTAGATTTTTTATAATAGTTTTAAAAAAATAGTATATTATTGACAGGCCTCTAATTCGATTATGTCTTTAGTAATTTATCAGAGACTAGAAAAGATGGTGTGCCATCATAAATGTGGTTTGGGGTTATATTTTAGCAAACATATATTGATTATGATCTAGTGTATAATCAATTATTTTTCAATACATAATCTATTTAAAGCAAGTCATAACATAATTGATTATATGATAAAGAACTATCTCTTCGGTCAACTTTGAAAAAAAATGTGTTGAATTTGTTGTTTTAAAATTTAATAATTTTTTTGTTATTAATAAATTTTATTGCTAGTATATCAAATTTTATAATTTTACCTAATCAAATATTCAATTTTCCTAATAAAACGAATATTGAAGATTAAGTTGTAATATTGCTTTCATAATTTTTTTTAGTAAACATGCATGTTTAATTTATTATTTAAAAATAACCTTAATAAAATAAATCCAAAAATATTTTAGTAAATGATTAAATTAAATATTAAATTCTTATTTTCTTTTCATTTTCATCAAACACATCATTTATTAACTTTGACTCAGTCTTCCTCGTCTTTTCCTCTCTCTTCCCCAATTTTTAAAAAAAACCCACAGATAGAAATTTGGTTTCCCACTCCAAGTGTTTAACCAGCCACTTTACTACTTTTGAGATGGATACGTCAAGTGAGATTACGATGGTGTTAACCAAAAGCCTTAATTAAGTTTTAACACCAATCTTCTTTTAATATTATTTCACTAAATTTGTGTAGATGATTAGTTTAAATTCATTCTTTTAAATATTTAGTTCTTACACAGTGGCAAGATGATCTTTGTATGATTTAGATATTAAATCTAAATATTTGGGACAACTGTTTCCAACGACTCCATAACTTTTTACTATGCCTCGTATTGTACAAGAATAATATTTCAAAATTCTTACATTTTTATAAAATGTAATTTAGACCTTTTTTCGCAGTTCAGAAAAAGCATAATCCCATCAATATTATAAAATAAATAATTTAAAACAGATAGAAGGAAACAGTTAATAACAGTGTAATGAATTACAATGTAACAGAAAATGATTAATCAATTTATTCCCAGTATATGTTCCTGTTTAGGAAATTTCTGGAATCAATTTTCCTCACGGTAAAAACAAGATCTAACAAAAATTGTGAAGGCACATCACACTCCGTTTATAACTTATTATATCTAAATTATTTTTATTTAACTTAAAAAAGAAATGAGCACTAAATGTATACTATATATTGGGTATTAACAAGTTTGGGTTCAGCTTTTTAGCTTCGTCACTAATTAAAATACAAAATTTTTAATACACAATTATAATCAGGTAAATTATACTTCATAAATAAACATAATAATTATACACAAAATTATATTAATATAAAAACAATAACAAATTAAATAAAAACAGAACTTCAAACAATTTATTAAACTATTAAACATATACTATAAAATTATAAAATAAATACAAATAGAATACTGGTAATTAAAATACTAAAATAAAATTATAAAAATAAACTAAATCATATTCATATAAACATAATAAACTAAAATATATTAATATATAAACAACACAAAAAATTAAATATAAACATAACAATAATATTTTTTAAACATTAAACATAGGAAATAAAATATAACCAAAATCATATAACCAATAAAAAATAAATTTAAAAATAAACATGCAACTGCAATCAGATCAAGATCAGACACAATTTTTTGTTAACAAACTATTTTAACTTACTAGAAATATGAAGAGTAATTTGAAAAATCCAACACACCAAAGGAGCAACAACTCCCACAAATACAAAAAAATCAATGGAAAATACATTATTGCATGCAAGGATGTAAAATCGATTTTGGTACACATACAAGAAGGAGTGTATGTGTACCAAATCGATTTAGGTGTAAAAGGTTAAGAGAAAATCGATTAAGCTTGTTATTTTGTAGGGAACACAATCGATTCAGTGGGTTCAGACAGAATCGATTAACCTGGTTAATATACATGGAGGAGAATCAATTATGCTTGTTGTGTAAACATGAAAGCAAAATCAATTACGACTCTTATTATACAAGTAGCAAAATCGATTATGTAAACAATATATATACAACAAATTGATAATGGTGCACATATAAGCAACCCATAATCGATTATTCACCAACAATCGATTATTTTGATTGTGTTTTAAGTATCAAAATCAATTAATTTTAGCACAAAAATATCTCCAGTACTCACTTGAGAAGAAGAAACAAAGCTCTGAGAAGAAGCAAACAACCTCTGAGAAGAAGAAACAATCTGAGAAGAAGCAAGTAAAGGGAGTGTGAAAAATAAATGTCCACACACTTATTTCATTTAAATTGCATTCAACTTCCAGCTACCATGGTCAACTCCGAAATAAGTGCTTGCTCAAGAATCTCTTTGTGCCCTCTCGTGTCAAAGACTGCATGGAATCTCTGATATGCATAGTGCAAAAGCTCAAATGCACCTGAAAAATGAAGGGCAAAAATGTATTTCCAAGTTGGTGACCTGGCTTCCTTGCTATGCTACCCCTTTCTTTGCACTTCAATGTGGATGAGAAGTAGAAAGCAGACCGCAAATTCACGCTCTTCTTTCCTTGCACAAGACTTGATCCAGACAGTGAATGTTCTTTCTCAGCTACAGTGCATCCCTCAATCCGAACACAACATAAAGGATGGTTAATAATGACCTATATGGTGTGTGTGTAGATTAACACGTAGGTCCAATAAAATTATATATTTTTTTAATTTTAATTTAACTTTTTATTATATATTGATGGATCTTTGGAGAAGGATCCATTGAAAATATACAAAACACTTGAGGTAAAATATAATAGATTCACACTTTCTCTAAGTTAAGATCTTCAACAATAAGTTTGTGGATTTCTTTTTCTTATATGGTGTTTAACTTTCTATATAATGCGAAATTTAAATTCACACTAAAATTCCCTAACAATCTTATGTTTGTTTGAACTTTTGTTAAGAAAAAAGATATTTGATACCATTGATAGATTTTTCGAGGAGATTCATAGACAAGAATCAACAATAAAATATGAGAAACTAATACTATTTCCAACCTAAAATTTTAAAGCAATTTATAAGTTTTCTTTCTTATACTATATTCAACTCTCTCATTTCTACTCAATGTGTGATATTTAACCTACACTAAATTTCAAACATATGGTTTGTAATAAAATAAAATAAAATAAATGATAATTACTTTTACTATAATATTGGAACTATGGGTGTAAAATTTTGTGTTGTCTCAACTCTTCTTCTAGGTATCAAATGTTACAATAAAGGAAAAGAATGGAGTTTATAATAATAAGCTATACGGCCAATAAGGGATATACAATGAAGAGTTTATATGGATCTTGTAATTCTCCATCATCCAATTTAGTCCGAAGTCAAGGAAAAAAGGTGAGGAAATTTTTTGTGAATCATTTCACGCATTTTTTTTCTTACAAATTCTTTAAAATTATGTTGAAATAATATTTAATGTGATTTTAGGTAAAAATAATTATAATTTGTTTGTATGCAAAAATTGAGGGTAGGTTTATCATTTATTTCTTTATGTATAAAAGTTCAATATCACTTAAAAAGTTAAGATCAAAACAATTTATAAATATATATTTTTTCTCTTAATCCACGTGTGTGACTTTTAAAAATAACATCTGTACTGGTATGGGCCGAACGACCAAATCCATGTCTCGGCACATATGATTGGGTCAACCGACAATGTCCACATCCAGGTGGGCCGATCGACACTCTCGGTTCATTAACGCTCAAATCAAGGTCAACAAAGCTAAACCATCATTAGAAATTAGGTAATACACCTCTAAGCACGACTCATCTCACTAATCAGACCCAACAATGTAAGTCCATTAAAATAATATAAATAGTGCATATTCCAATAAACAAGGTACGTCATTAATTACTGTACACCTTCGAGTGCCAAACGCCCTTTGCTGACTTGAGCGTCTGAGTGCCTTCTGCCGGTATCCCCATTCGGCATCCTCGTCAGAGACTGAGTAATTAGGCGACCAAGACCTAAATGAGGAGCTAAAGAAAAACTGAAGGAGTAGATTGAAGTGTAAGTTGACCAACTGACAAGAGGGAGAAAGACAAAGTCGGTCAACAGTTCTCTAGGTCTCATCTCCCTAGCAAGAACAACATCGTTTGGATATAATTATTCAAATGGACAATATGTATATGAGACTGATTAGTTTCAATCCATTTTGTATATGAATTGAAGGATTTATTAGTTTTTAAACTTTTGTGTATATAGATTGAGAGATCTTATTTTTATTGATAAAAAAATCTTAAATATAAGAATTTACCTATAATATTATCTAAATAGATTTGAGTTAACATTCAATATATCTTATACCTTATTTTGTAATCTATATATAATTTATTAAGGTATTCAATATATCTTATATCTTCTTTTGTAATCTATTAAAGAGTGAGAACAAACTACAAAGGGAACAAATTTAAATTTAAATAACTTTATATTAGATAAAAAAATTGTACTAAATTGTGTTACTAACTTGCTTTTAATAATAATAAAAGCACCAAACAATAATCATATTATTTCTAAATTAATTTTAACCAAGTTCAAAATTAATTGTGTAAATTCTCATCTAATAGCACAATTTATGTTTAGATTCAGATCTTGTAATTCTATTTAAAATTCATATTAAATAACAAATAAATGTATATACAACACATTCTTATTAATTTCACTTCTAAACCCATCTAACCATTGAAGTTATTATATCATGAATATTCTTAGAGTATGATTTCATTATAACAAATTCTAACTTATGAACACTTTCCAACATAAACTCAAAGTAAAAATTAATAAACTTGAACAAGTATTATAAGACGGTAGTCAAGGTAATTGGTAGAATTTTATAGATTATTCTTTAAAGTTTATTATGATTAAATTCATTAGAAAAATTAGTTTTTACATAATTAACTAAATAAAACATTATGGTAAACAAAAAAATGAACTGTAACCACTAAAATAAGTTTTTGGGTGACCTCTGTTTTTAGAATGAGCTTTCAAGGTGAAGAATCTATCATGTTGGGTTAGGAAGTAACAATATGCATTGGATTATAGCTTGTGCTTGATTTTTTTTTCTTAGCGATGCTGGTGCTCGATGAATATGTGATGTTTTATATAAACATTTATGTATTTGTACAGGGTCTAGATAGTACCCGCTACAGGCTTGAACAATTGTTTCTGGTCTTTCAGTTGTTCATACTTCTTTCTTCTCGTCTTCGTTCCTTGACACTTGTTCTTCCTTCTTCTTCTTTCTTGTACTTGTTTTATGATACTCGGTCGAGAATTAACTTGTAAAAGGTTCTCCAATGATCGAGTAAATACCATGTATAAGAGTGAATGATATATTGATAAAAGTCTCTAACTCTTTGTGTGATAATACTTATTTATAGTGCTCATAATGGACTATTTTGTTTATGGATGGTACTTAATGCTTATCTTTTGCTAAAACAACATTACTTAATTTATCGATTGTTATCGAATTTATAACATATTACTTTATTTATCATCTATCTCTTTATTTTATCTTAATGTATTGAATATATCAGTCAGTCGACTTCTCATACCAAGTGACTTAGTCAACTCGGTTCCGACTGGTACTATTTTTGTTTTAGGAGGCAAAGCACATCCTTTACTAAGTGCTATTAATGTGACTTTTTTTTTTTGTTGGTTAATGATATTTATCCTTTTTTTTGTCATGTTTAGGAATGATGACATGATGTTTTGGCTTGATGGTTAGGTGTTGCTCTTCTAACAAGGTTTTAGTGTATCATTTATGTATATATAGACACTTTTTTATATACGGATTGACATCTCAAATGATTCATTTATAAAAAATATTTTTATATTTAAAAAAATATTATTTTAATTATGGTGAGATAAATTTTAATCTAAACTAACTAATAGAGGCTAGGTGATTTATAAGCTTTTCACATTCTAAAAATAAATTGATATTTTCTCAACAAAGAATTGAATGCAATATTTTCCAATCTAGTAAACTGATATTTCAATCAATAAATATAATCTTATTGAAATTTTTCATGATCAATGAAAATTTGATGAGATTTGAAATATTTTTATAATCCATGAATCTTTATATGAAAAATTTTCTCCAAAAGTTATCCAAGTTAAAATCAAGATTAGAGAAATGTGTTAATTTATTTAATGTAGCTCTTTGATCAAAGTGGAAATAGAGGCTTGCAACTGAAGTAAAAAATCCGTGGAAAGAAGTTCTGACGAAATATTGGTGGTGAAGAGGTTTAACAAAGGGGAAAAATGTAAAATAATTAGATATGTTTGGTCTCTTTAATAAGTGAATAGTTATTGATAGAGTAACACATTATCTAAGCACAATCTAAATCACTTTTGTCTAATGGATATAAATAATAGAAGGAACCAAACATGTACATATATGTGGATAGTTATTGTGTGGTGTATATAGAATCTTAGCAATAATGTAGTATTTAGCAATGCAAAGGTGGATAGAGGTGAAGTTAAAGAGTGGGCTTGGTCACTAACAAAAATCAAAAGACCTTTTTCTCATTTTCTAATTGGTGTTTATACTCTAAAATGTTCATACAATATATTTAATCAAAGATGGGGCATATACAACACTACTAAGTCAAATTAAAGTATATGATACATAAAAATAAATTTTAGGGATTAAAATATGAAAATTGAAAATATTTTAGATAGATCTCAATTGTCTCAGCATTAATGCTAATAAAATATAATAATAATAATAATAAATATTAATGGAGAAGAAATATACACTAATATTAATAATAGTTCTATGATTATTTATGATTTATGGGGAAGAAATATTCATTACTATTATTATTTATAATACGTTTATGTAGAATTTCAAAACTATATTTATAATATTACTATTAAGGGTTTATGTAAAAATAATTATTAGAAAAGAATAATTAGTATTAATTATTAAAAAATTATTAAATAACAACTAATTTTAGACAATAAAAATAATTAGTTGTCGATTAAATTGGATATTATTTTATAAACTAAAAAATTATTAGTATCTAAAGTAATTTCTTTTATTAATAAAAGTTTAAGTAATTTTTTTTCCATAACCTATTTAATTGTTCGTGAGGTCGAGTAGAACTTTATATCTCATTTAGTATGGTGAGGTATGCTAGAGCAAATTGAATGAGATCACATGTTCCACTAGTAGTCCCAATCACATAGATTAAAGCACCAGGTGGTGAGGAGCCATGGAAGGATACTAGAGACATGCCCTTAGACTAGAGTGAGGTAGACCAAATTTGGATAGTGTCAACAATGGTCCTAGCCAGAGGTAGTTGGAGTTATACATAGAGTGATCTACTACAATACAACTAACATATGTTAGTCTTTATGTACGAACATAACAATTATGTCTTCCAGAAGATATTTTGATTGCATGTTATTTATTATATATGATATGATGAATATACATTGAAATTATGTGATTATATGTATTTATAAATAATAATTATTACAAATTGTTACTTTTAAATTATTAATTTATTTTATGTATGATGTTTGCCTTGTTATGATTATTCTTATTGAATTTGAATAAATATTTTGATAAAATCTCGTACTAATAAATAATTTTTTTATAACTATATATATATATATATATATATATATATATATTATAAATTCCTAAATAATATAGGTAATATTATCAACACTAATAATAATAAATGTAGATTTGCTTACAAAAGAGTAAATATTATCTATATATAAAACAAATCTGCTAGTTTAGGGTTTACCCTTTTATTACAACTATCATTTTTTATTTTAAATATGTTTTCTTGATTTATCAATTTACTTATTTCATCTCATTTTAAAGTTATATCATTAAAATATTAATTCACTATAAATGAAGAGATTAAAATAATATAATTGCAAATTATCTTATGACGCGCAGGAAGTCACCAACATTATGTCATATCACTTATTAGTGTTACAGTAAAAAAAATTGATAAATATTTTTAAAATGAAAAAAAATTAAATAATTAAATAACTTGATTTAAATAATTAAAAGTTTGAAAAAAAAGGTGTACTTAAATATTTTAATTTTGAAACTCTCTAGTAGCATCAAATGTTATAAAAAAAAAGCTACAAAATCAGTCTTACCAATTTAATATTCAATGAATTGAATCATTTTACAAAATTTAACCATAGAATGTAGTTATCCTAATTTTACACATTTAAAGATTAAATAATTTTTTTTAGAAGATGAAAACTACAGTGATTTATAATTTTACGAATTAAAATAATCATTTAGTATTCATTTTATTTATTCTCATTCATTAAAATATTAAGAACATTTATCATTATTCTGATACGTAAGTCTGACACTTGAAAAAGAACACCCAAAACAAAATGATGAATTGCCTGAAAGGGCGTGGTTGGGCACACGAGTTACTGTAGCTGGAGTCGTCACATTTACTTTTTAGTACTATTATTATTTATATTCTTCTAAAAATATTTATTATTTTTATAACATTAATTATCTTTATGTATATATAATGGTCAATTGTATTTCATTTCATCTTTAAAATTGTTATGACCAATTTAATTGATTCCTTAATATGAATTATAAAAAGAAGCATACAATTGGACCCTTTTAACTTCAGAGACTAGTTTAATCTATTGCAATAATTTTAAAAAATAAATTAATTGATAATTGAATTTTTTATTTATTTTAAAAATGAATTTGACTGTTAATTTATTGATAATTATAAAAGATTGATTGATTAAATTGAGTATATAATTTGTGTGTTTTGTTGTGAATGTGTGTGGTCACTCTCATCATGATTCTCCAACATCATCCTTCTTTTCATGGCCAATTGCTTCCATCATCAAAGTCAATATATTCCCTCTCATCCTTTCCATCATTGTTTTATTGGACCAACTTATGTTATTGTTTATCAATATTATCTTAATCATCATTGTAATTATTGCAATTATATAATAATCATCCCTTTTCAAACACAAGCATGCATTTATTGGTGAATTTACTAACTCCTTCTTTTTTTTTTCTCAATATTCAAACTAGTCTTTCGATAAGAAGACAACCACAAAAAAATTATTCTATATATAACCATCTATAATACATTATATAATACGTTTTTGTTTTGTTTGGATTAGGAGTGAAAAATTGAGGGTATGAAGGAAGAAAGTATGCAAATTTAATAAAAAAAGTTAAGTACGTTTGGATTGAGATAAATTAGAATGGATGTGTGAAGAAAGTTGATTGAAATACATGAGTGATATGATGATTGTAAAAATATTTTTAATTATTTTTAATGATATAGATTCTAAGATTACAAATTTATCCTTATATATAAAAAATAGAAAAATAAAATATTAATTGATTTAAATCCCGTTTTAGTTAATTAAATTTTTTTGTATTATATATATATGAAGTATATAATTTTATTCATATAAAAATATTAATATTAATGTATGAAAGTTTTTATAAAAAAAAATATTAATATTAATGATGATTTTCATAATTATTATTATTATGAAAAAGTTAAATATTTTAAAAAGTAAATGAGTATTTAAAATTTAGGTTAGAAATTTTTTGTGTATGTTTCAAATTTAGGGTTTGGAGTTTAAATATTTAAATTCATTTTTTATTCTTATTAATAAATCAAAATCAAGATTACTATAATATATAATTGAATTTTGAATAATATAATATAAATAAAATTATTAAAATAATAGTCTATAATTTTAAATAATGTATTTTATTAATTCTGATTAATAAAAAAAATATTTTTAATATTTCTAAAAAATATACAAACCAGATATTAAATTAGAACAAAAAAAAACTTAAAAAATCAAAGGAAAAATCATAAAAAATAAAAATTGGAAAATCTGAAGAAAAAAAAAAGATGAACATAACCAATTATGCTTTGTATTAAAAAAAATAACACAATCAATTATCCATTGTTTTTAGGAGTCTAATTGACTATGTATTCTCTTAAAAAAATAACCTAATCGATTATGTTAAATTTCTAAATAACATAATTGATTATGTTTGTTTTAACACACAACACATAATCGATTATCCTCCTAAAAATAGAGGGTAATCGATTATGTTGTATGCTTAATCGATTATCAACTATTTTTTAGGACATAATCGATTAAGTTTTATGTGTTTTTTCATGCATAATCGACTAGGAATTGTGAAAAATCTTGAAATGAAATATTGTCTTGTTGTGCATGACATGTGTATAGTGGTGCTCTTGTCGTTGTGCATGGCGTGGGAGTGGAACTACTAGTGTAAGATAAATTCACTTTTAAAAAAGTGAACAAAAGCAAGGGTAGCATGATATTTTTTGGTCTGTGACGTGACTTTTTTACTTAGAAATCTCTCTTTTCTCTTCATTGTTGAGAGCGTCAACAAACCCCCGCAAATGTGCACTGAACCAAACGAGAATGACACTCTCTCATCCGTCTTCAACTACAGTGCCACTCCAGAACCAAACAGTATGTAAATATTAAAAATGTTAACATTTTCACTACTCACATGCAACTCCAACTTTCAATTTATCAAGTTCAATGTTTATGTTTATAGTCCTCTAACATTATATTTAGATTTTCTTTTATCCTCATTTAATAATAAAAATCACTTTATTAACTATAAAATTACGTTATTTAATATTAATATAAAAAAAGATAATTAAATAAATTATTGAAATAAGATATAATAATCACATAATCAAATTAACAGAAAAAAATAAATAATAAGAATTCAATATAAGACGACAAAAAAAACTTCAATAAAAACTCAATTAAAAATACACAGTTTATATATATATATATATATATATATATATATATATATATATATATATATATGTGTGTGTATATATAATTTTGCAAATTAAATTCAAGAAAATCGAGAAAAAATAAATACATGTTCCCAAGCAAATGATATTATTATGTAGGTTCGTGTGATTTGTTTTAAGATGAAGCCTGTGTAATTTTAAAACATAATACTGAGGATTAATAAAAGACAAATATAAGTATACGAAAGCAAATTTTTTCATAAAATATTTTACATTAGAAATTTAAACTATTTTATTTTAAACGATGATTAGAAATATGTATTACGTGCGTTTCTCTTTCTAGGTTCTTCACAAAATTTCTATGAATATTATATATATATATATATATATATATATATATATATATATATATGTTCAAATTTACTGAACTGAAATATAAGAAAAATTCAATCAATTCTTATCTACAAGTTAATTTAAATATGTTATAACATCATCTCTTTTGAACATGATTAAATATAGTTTAAAGAAATATAGCTTTTTCATAAAATGAAACAAAATAAATGAAGTCAGTTGCCATTTTAAGTGTAAAATTAGATGAAGTTACTTATTTTTTAATAAATATGAAAAGAGGTTATCAAATGATAGTAGTACCAAAGAAGATAGAAGATAACTGGAAGTAGAAAGAAAATGATACAAGAGAAAAAGAACTGTAGTAGTCACCAAGAATTAAAAAAAAAACCATAAAAGTTATAAAACCACATTAAAGAAAGTGAAAATAAAAGGAAGAGACGCGATGAAAATATATTTTAAACATTTTCTACATTAGTTTTAAAATTATCACTATACTATTTTTTACATAAACCTCTACAACTCGATATTATCTAAACAACATAAAATCAACATTTTCCATTAGTGTTTTTTTAATCTGAAAAGTGAAGCAATATAGTAAGATTTCAATTTTTAAAAAGAACTAGACACAATTTGGCTAATTTTTTTTTAAAACTATCAGTCAAAAATTCTCAAAAAATAGTTTATCTTTATCAAACCAATGAACAAATATGGTCGAAATCAGAGCAGATAAATTTTTAATTTAAAAAGAAGTTTTAAAATAGAAGACTTCATACATATATGAAACTATATATCTTGATGTTATAATAAATTTTACAAGTAGGACCAACTCCATAACCATGGAACAATGAATCAGTACTTTTTACCTGTTTATAATAACCTATCCCATGTTAATTTTGAAAACATTGTTCCTTTCATAAGTGCATATATGTAATTTTGAAAATCTGAATGGAGCCTCCTGAAGACAGCCTTGTAATTAGGTCACCACCATTTGAGATGCAATAATTTCCACTATAAGTTTTAATGATTCCAAGCCAAGATAGTGTTGAAGAAGGGTGAGTTGAGAAGTGTGTGGTGCAAATATTTTAGGAAGAGTTTGTCGCATACTTTGGCAGCAGCAGATTGAAGAAGAAGAAGAAGAAGAATGAGAAGAAGAAGAAAATGAGATTATGAAAGTGAGAATAATGATGAAAGGCATAACTAAGAAAAGGAAAGAGCATGAGAAATGTCCCATGATGATGTCTGGTGAGGGGAGCAAAAGTGTTGCATTGCATGGCTACTCTCTTAATTAATTTAATTGCTTTGTCTTTTAATTTCACACTCTTCTCTTTCACTTCGTCACTCATTTGCTTTGTTTAGGTAGCGTGCAATCATGCATGCGAGTACAACCATGCCCTCATCATTCTTTCTAAACCCTCTCCTTCTTTCAATTTTTTTTACTATGTTTTTAAATCTCTATTTTGGACTCTACCGTCCTACCATAATTTTAACATAATTATTATTATGTTACGTTCATTTGCCATATATTGTTTAGGAATTGGGTCTGGGATAATTTAAATACTTATTTATTTCAGATGCGGTGATTGATCCTAATAATGATATGTCAAAGGATTTGAAGTAGAAACAATGACGACGTCTGTGTGAATCGAAAAGAGGTTCCAAAAACGAATCCTCTTTCTCTAAGAGAAAAGTGGTTCCAAAGATCAACCCTTGTTCTCTTAGTCCTCAATTAGGGAAAATTCGTTCCCCTTATTCCACAATTAGGGGATTCTTTTAGCTATTGATTTTAGAATTTAAAGTAGTTGGTAACTAAAACTTTGATTGTTAATTAGATTTAAAAACTAGTTTATAAATTTATAAACTACTTTGGGTACCAACAATTTTTTAGTCTCTAAAGTATAGTATCTAATTTAGTCAACATAGTGATTAATTATTTTTTGTCTCTAAAATTTGTTTCTATTTAATAATTTTCTAATTAATAATGATATTGAAAATCAAAACCTAATTTTCTTTATTAAATTATCAATTCATATTAAATTATCGATTCATTGACTAACTTACACCGCAAGAAACTTAAATATAAACCAATTGTAGAGACAAAAATTAATTAATTGTTATATTGACTAACTTACCACTACAAGAAAATCGTCAAATAAAAACCAATTTTAGAGACAAAAAATAATTATTTGTTATAGTGACTAAATTAGAGACCATTTTAGAGACATTTTGGTTTCTAAATTAGTTTCTACTAATGTTAAATAGTTTCTAAATTGGTATCTAACAAGATTTTACACTATCAATTATTTAGATTCTAAATTTGCTAGAAAAAAATCTTGGTAACTAATTAGATACCAATTTAGAAACCATTTAACAATAATAGAAACCAAAAGTATTTTTAGTTTTTAAAATGATCTCTAATTTAGTCACTATAGCAACTAGTTATTTTTTGTTTCTAAAATTAGTTTATATTTCATGATTTTATTGTAGTGAATCATTCACCATCACAACAAAGATACCATAAAAAAGTACAAAAAATAATTATTAAATTAAGTAATAACTCGTTTTTATTTTATTTAGTAATTGAAATACTAATCAATATTTTATATTTTTTCTATAGTGTGTGGAAAATTACATTTATTACAAATCTTAACATAGTATATTCATCACAAATTGTGAGGTCATGAATGTTCACAATTAGTAACATGATTTTTTTTTAATAACTATAAAAAATAAAGAATTTAAATAAATTTGTTTATATAATGGATATTTCAGAACAAATGATGGACATTCTTTTGTCTAAAATCGTAACAAACAAACAAAAAAGTTTTTGAAAATGTTTGTAATACTTATAGTTGGATATTTAGATAAAAGTTCAAAAACTACCTTATGATCCATAATTTGTGTGGATGTGAGTTTGTATTTTTAAGTTAAAAAATAAATGTGGAATTTTAAAACTTTATCTACATTTAGTTGCAAAGTTTGTAGTTATCAATATCTCATGTAAAATAAGTTATAACATAATGCATTTAACTTTTATATTTTTTTGTTGCCGGTCTCCACCTCCACATTTGAAAATATGTTTTTGGAGTTCACCTCTTATTTAAATATCTAACTTCTATAACATAGTCATATATTGTTGAGAATTTCTCCTTAATTAATGAGAGACCATGATCAATGAATCTTAATAATTGATCCATTTAGTATATTTAATGATGGACATCTCAAAGTCTTGGAAATTACATCTCTCTTGAAAACTATGAAGTTCAACCTAGAAAGTTGAAGATAACATTTTCAAGGTATCTTGAAAATATAATAAACATTAATTATCAATTATCTCTTTATGAAGAAATATTTATCTCCTTCTCTATATGAAGGGAACTTGTGAGGGAAGAGAAAAGCAAGCAACACAGAAAGTAGATTGAAAGCTGATATCCACGATAGTATGAGATTAGAATTTCTAGTGAGAGACTACATAAACATTGTATTTCATCCTTGTTGGGTGACTCATAAAGTGAGAGAAACAAATATTATAATCTACTTTCATAATGGAGACATTTTCAGGACTAGATCCCATGAGTTTTACTTCTCAAGTTAAGGAGGTTTTTCCATGTTAATTTTTTTTTGTCATTATTCTATTTTGCTCTATCTTTTGTCTACTTGTTACTTTCACAAGTACCTATTTTGTATTTACACCAAGAAGGAAAATTGGTTCTGATTTTTTCAAGAGATATAGTATAAACAAAGGATAATGGTAATTATAAAGGGCAAGTCATATAAATCTATATTTTTTGGAGTTTTGTATGATTTTACATTAAAGTTTTTAGTATATTATAATTTTGTTATTTTTTTGTGATGAACTAAAGTGATTTTTGTTTTCATATTATATTGTAAATTAAAAGGAGAGAACTTCAAATAGTGAAAAATTGGAAATGTACTACATCAATGATAAAATATAATGGATAAATGAATTTGATGTTATTATGTCTTGTTTTGGTATAATTTTACATTAATGTACCTTGTATTTAAATTTATAATTTTTATTTCAAGTATATAAAAAGTATTTATAAGTGTAGGTAATTCCATATTACGAACGAGTTTTGTATGACAAATATGGTATGTTAAAATTAAGTTTATTTAAGATGTAGATTATATGAGAGAATTTTTTTAATTCAAATTTATGGGAATAGAGATTTAAATAGACAAACTCAACTACATACTGATTTCATTATACCTAATTTTGTGACATTTTTTTCATTACAAAATTCTATACTAATTCTTTTGTGACAGAATTTTCTTTATCTAGTAATGAATTTGTTCTGACTTTAAAATTATTCTTTCTCATACCTTTTATCACTATATAAATTATATATTATAAAATTATAAATATTTATGCCATTCATAAACTTGTCATCTAAAATATTTTAATTTAATTTATATATTATTTAAAATTTCTCACAATTAATGAAGAAAATTGTTCCAATGAGTTTTTCTACGATTAATTAAAATATTTTTAATTTAATTTATACATTAAATAATTTTCTATTTTCCTCATACACTGAAATCAATTTAATTTCTGCATTCATACTTATATTTATATTGTGTTGTCTTGAATGATGGTTTTGTAAGAGAAATAGTTCTTTGCTAAAAAAAATCGTAATATTACAAAGGAAAGAACAACAAATTAATACATCTTTGCTATTTTCTGCGAAACTTTTTACTTGTTTTATACGACTACTTTTCAAGATTCTAAATATATTTTAATTAGTTATTATCCATATGTATAGGTTTTGATCAATCAATTAGAGAGTGTTAATAATTTCTCTTTGCTATATATATTCAGATTCAATTCAAACTTTTGTACATATTTATTATTTAATGAAATCCATCAATGCAGCAAGATGTGTTTGTATATGCTGTGAATAACACACATTATGGTCCACACATGCAGACTCAGATTTGAATTGCTAATGAATAATGATGCTAACTGGTTACTGCACCAGATTAATCTCTTCCCAAAATCACAACACAGCACAAAAGTGCTTCACAAGTACTGCTCAAACCCTCAAACCTTAATCGAAACATTAATAAATAAAAACAAATAAAAGTGCATGATATGAGAGATTAAACTGCACTATGCATAGCCAAAAACTTTGAACATACTCCATATAATAAGTGTTGAGGGAAATGAATTAGAGTCTTCTCTTCTATTACCTTTTCTGAATGCGGTAAAAAAAATAGCAGAAAGAAAAGGTTGATATTTTGTGACAGAAAGACAACAAAGAAAGTTGGTTACACTACAGAGGTTCTTCATTTGGGCTATACATTCCCTTAGCAATGATTACATGATGTTCACTTTCTGCCATTGTTGGTCTTCTCAAAGATTGTCCTAACCAATAATTCAAGCATCCTCTCTTCTCTCACTACACCTTATCATTAAAGTCTGCATGCATGGCTTCAATTATTGCAATCATCTCAAAAGCATCGTATATTGCATCTCTTCACTTTACAAATATAAATATTTTATGCAACCTGCAATCTTTATCTGTATTTTCTGAATTGCTGCACGAGGTTATGTCTGATAACACAAGAAAGAAAAATATATAACAAATTAATAAAAAAATTAAAAAGTGCATTTAATAGTTCTAAGAAAAAATTATGGAAATATAGATATTTTTTATTCTAAAATGATATTTTAAACTAAAAAACGTATAAAATTATAGAAATATAGAAATCGATTCAAAAAATTATTATCCAGTTACTATGATACAAAAAATTATTTCAAATATATATCTGTGATATTATATACTTTTGTTATCACAAGTAATTTTTTTCTATATTAATTAAATAAAGAGAATAATTAAGAAAACGATGTTATTTTAAAATTTTAAAAAATAGCATGTAAAAGAAATATTTTTATTAAAAATTTGACTGTTAAAATGAATTAATTCGGTATTTTTATAATATCTTAAATTATATATAATACAAAAATATTACATGATAGCATGAAAAGAAAAATTAAAATTATTCCTATTGAGCAACGTGTTTATACATGACTATCCGTATTTGAAAACAGTGGAATAAATCACGTCAAATAACATTATAATTAATAAAATGTAGTTTTATGAAATTGATGTTTGGATTGATTTTTCAATTCTTTTTATAGTTGATTTTAATTCGTTGCTGAAAACAAAAATAATGAACAGTTTTATTATTCTTTTAAATGTGATTTTAAAGAAGACTAGATTGTAGTTATCTAAATAGGTATTTTATTAACCATAATCAATTTTGATAATTATCCAAAAAAAAGCCTAAAGATGCCAAAAATCATACTTCTCTATACACTGCACGCATACAAAGTTGATGTTGATGTTTTTGTTTAATGAAGGAGCAAAGGAATAACTCTCAAATCCACTATATCAACACAAACAATTAAAAGATCATAATGAAAAATTTACAAGAACAACACGAGGATTAAATAAGAAAGAGTAAAAAAAAAAAGACAAAATTAATGTGATTTAATTAAAATGTGAATGATCGAACTTTAATATATATATATATAGTCAAAAATTCATTTATAATAAATATTACTATCATAATGAAGTCTCAACTCTGGGATTAATTGTTAACACTTTAATAATTCACACGTCAAAAACAGTTGGAGAATAAACAAAGAAAGTTAGAACTAATGCTGAGGTAGGCTGTCGAATAATACTTGATGCTCTAAAAGCAAATGCATGAAGTAAAAATGATAATTGAAGGCATGACAAATGTCGTTGAAGTTACCTCCACATATCAAGAATGCAATTCCAAAGACACACGCACATAGAACAGGCAAGAATCATGCATTTTCTTACAAAATAGTTTAGAATTTCAAATATTAATTAGTTAAAAAAATAGTTGATAGAACCAATGAATTATGTTGATTATAAAAGTGACATAGAAAACAATTAATAGTATTTATGGATGTAGTAGGACACAGTGATTATTGAGAGAGCAATGTTTTGAGGCCCGTCCTTGTTTTATAGCATCATCTAAGGGAAAGAAAAAGAAAAATGAAACCGTTGTAAGTCATAGTGTTGATTCTTGCACCATTCTGGTGTGTGCCTTTTCACACTCTCAGTTTCATTTAAAAACCTTCATCAGTATTCATTCTCCCTTCATACTTTCTCAAACCACACAATCTTTTTCCATTACCAGATATGGAGTTGGCTTTGAGCTTAGGCCACACAGACAATGCTTCACTAGGTTTCTCCATACCAACACCTTCCTCAGATCCACCCCTTCACCTCCACCACCTTCTTCCTTCAACACCAGTTCTTCCTTCTCCACGCCTTCCCATTCCATGGCTCTCCCATGCATGTAAACACCCTTATCATATCCCTTCATCTTTCTTCTTTCTTTCATTCTCTCATCTGTCTGCATGTTTCTTCCTCACAGTAGGCATGGAAGAGATACCGGTGAGAACGCTTGATGACACGGACGACGCTGCTGCAGTCTCATCCCCCAACAGTGCAGTATCGTCATTTCAGATGGATTTTTGCAGAAACAATAGAAAGTTTTCTGAGGGTGACAGCGAAGAAGACGAAAATGGGACAGCAAGGAAGAAACTCAGACTCTCCAAAACACAATCAGCTTTCCTGGAAGACAGCTTCAAAGAACACACCACTCTCAATCCCGTTAGTAACTCTCACTTTCCTTCTCCCTATCTCTTTCACTGTTTCAACCAAGGTACTGTTAGTTCTTATTTGTTATGTAAAAAAAGTGCAGAAACAAAAACTTGTTCTTGCAAAAGAGTTAAATCTCCGTCCCCGTCAAGTGGAGGTTTGGTTTCAGAACAGAAGGGCAAGGTAATTGAGAACTTCTGAAACCATGTTTGTTGCTTTTGTTTCTTCTTCTTTTTTCTGATAAAAAAACACAATGATGACAGAACAAAGTTGAAGCAGACAGAGGTGGATTGTGAGTACTTGAAGAGGTGTTGTGAGAGTCTGACAGAAGAGAATAAGAGGTTACAGAAGGAACTGCAGGAACTGAGGGCTTTGAAAACTTGTGAACCTTTTTTCAAGCAGCTTCCGGCTACCACCCTCACCATGTGTCCCTCCTGTGAACGCGTCGCCACCACCACCTCCACCTCCGCTGCCGCCACCAACAAAGGTGGTGTTTCTCGGGACAAGCCCAGAATATTGTCAAGCCCACCCGCAGCAGGCCCACATGGCTCATCAGATTGCTTCTTCATCTGATTGACCTATTTTTGTCGTTTAGCTATCATAAAATTGATGTGCATCTAAGAGCACAAAACACTTTCAACTTCATCTCTTATTTTCCTTTTGTATAAAATGTCACATTTTCTACAAATTTCACTTAATTCTTTCTTTCCATATTTTTTTCTTCTTCTCTTTATTCTATGGGAAGAATGATCTTTTAGATCTATGGAACTATCAATTATTTAAGTTGTAATTCTTATAATGTTTTTCATCTCACACTCAACTTCTTTCTCTCTTCTTTTAATTTGTAAGAAAACAATGTACAAAATTTATATCAAAACCTATGGATTATAGAAAAAACATGTTTGGTTAGGAAGGGTATTTGTTGTTGAATCTATCAGATTGGATTCATTAGTTTTTCTGGACTCAGATTTATACTTTTGTTGGATTTATCTATGTTGGGATGAGAATCAGTTAGTTCTTTATTCATGTTTTTACATCTTTGATCTGACTTTAGTTTTGTTTGTATAATTCTAGGTTGGGTTTGGATTTGGTTTTTGAATGTTAAGCAAGAAACATAACATTTCTCTGTAATAAGTTGGAGTATCCCTAAATCACATTTATTTATTTTATTTTTAATAAAAAAAAATGACAAAATTTATAAACAAGTATAAGTTCTCTAATTATTTTGTCAATAGAAATGTGCAGTAGATTATAGCTTTATTTTTTTAACATGCTAGGTTGTTTAATAATTAACATACTGCGGTTTAAATAGTTTGAAGGATAGTATAATTCATCTCTCTAAAGTTTTTAACATATCCTGTGAGAAATGATAAAAAAAGAAAAGAAAAATTTTATATAGCTATAAACAATTAAAAGGTATAAAAAATGTCTTTTGGAAAATGTAATTATGAATAACATATTCGATTAACATTTATAGATCCTATAATAAAATACTATTTTCATTAAGTCATTTACTCTATGATTTAGTCATTTAGTCATCAATTTTGATAGGAACAGTTGAGAAAAATGTTTCTCTCAACTTTTTTACCATATACTAAAATTTGGTAATATCTAGATAATTTGCTATAGGTTTCTAAATTTTAGAGTGGTTATCTTGTTTGAGGTAAAATTTCCATAAGTGGAATTTCAGGTAAGGGAAACCAACTTTAACTTTCAATAGCACTCTAGGCTAGAAGATCTGAATGTGGAGGAGATGTGTCCCAAGTTTCAATTTCTCTTACGGGGTTGTTAGTTGAAAAAATTGTTTGATTTTATGTTGTGTGAACATGTATAAATATTATATTTTGATAGTTTGAAAGATAAATATTGTTTTTGATGTTGGAAAAAAATTTAAATGGTATGAATTTTTAAATATGTGATTGAATGATATGTATTATATATGAATGATGAAAATTGTATAAAATTGATGTCATACATTTGGGATAATGTATGAGTTGTTGTTTGATGGTATTAAGTATGAAAAGTATATGTTAACAGATATCATCTAGCTTAACTGATGATTTAAGTCATATAGACTAAGATATCATGTGGTGAAAAGTTGAGAGGGAGTTCATGTACACCGGGTCCCACTGTAGATACTCGGTATTACATGTTTGAACTTACCTTGATCCTTTATCTTGGATTGACTGGTATAATCTTTGGATCAGGTGTTAGTCTCTAGTAGGAGTGTATTTAATTAGTCTTTCGGAAGACGATGAATTCATGTGTAGTCAATGGGATTGAAATGAAATCTAATCATTGTGATTGAAAATAGATCCATGTGTGGTCTATATGAATGATGAAATTAGTATTGAAATTTTATATGAAAACATTTAAAGAAATGTTTATAAATGATTGGTTTGATTGATTCTTTTTGCATGAATTAGATATGTTATGAAAAAAAAATTCGTTAACTTACCCTTGTTTTTCTTGTTATGTTTGAACAGCGAAAATTATACTACGTACACGAGTAAATGATCATATAGGTGTCGAAAGGTTTTAGGATGTATTTTTTAACCTCATATTATAAATATTTGAATTTCTATAAACTCTAATCATGTATTAGGAATCACTAAAGCAAAAATTATGATTTTATGACGATTTATTATAACGATTATAATTTACCCGTCATAATAAATGAGATGATGACAAATTGTAAATATAAATTATTTATTATGTCACTTATTCTTTTACCCATCATAATAAATAAAATAATAACAAAATTATAAATATAAAATTATTTACTATGTAGTTAATTTTTAGATTTTATGTTGGTTCCATAAATAACTATCATAATAAAAAAAATTCACACATCTTACTCTCACACTCACACTGAAATCTTCACTTCTTTTTATTAATAATTTTCGTAATGTTAATTATTCACTTTTCATTTATTAACAATAAATATTTTTTTTAAAGAAAAAATATGGCAATTTTTACATTTTCCACTGTCAAAAATTGTGGAAGATAATTATTATCATTTTCTTTAAATTAAAATTAGATAAATTCGTATAAAGTATAAAATTTATAAATAAAATTTATAGTTTAAAGTATATCATTTTTCATAAATTCTGATCAATAAGAACAATTAAGTTTTTAATAATTCAAGTTTTATTTTAATCAACTATTATAATTAAATTATAATTTTGACAATGTCATGTAGTTTAGAGACATTATGTTATTTGTATTTAAAAAGTAATTCATGAATATTATTAAATACTAGCATATATAACAATTTGTTGATTTTTATAATTATATATTTTTTATTAGTTAAAAATATAAAAGAAAGTACGCTTATAAATATATCTATCAACAATTGGTTAAAAAATGTTGAAAGGAGAGAATTGAAAAATGTAAAAAATAAATTGGATGACTCACAAAATTTTGAGGGACAATAAATTTTCTCAATAATTACTTTACCTCTTTCTTTCCTAATTTCTCATTCTTTCTCTCCTTTACTTCACTTTTCCGCCTCACACTCTCTATCATTACTCTCCGCACCCCTCTCACTTTCACCTTTTCTCTTCCCACTTTTTTTATTCACTATGCGCCCTCTCTCTCCTCCTGCAGTCACGTTTCCATTCTTTTCATACACTACACCCCTATTCTGTTTCTTTTTCTTTCTAATTATATATTTTATATAATTTATTTGTCGTATTATATTTACTTTTATTCATCCATTGTTCTTCTTTCATTCAATGTCGTTTCATTGCTTTCGTGGAGCTGCCAATGGAAGCGACTGCGACGGAAACTGTCCAGACACCATCGGTTTACCTCGGAAGACCTTTCGCATTCGTCTTCCCTTCCAATTTTGCCTTCTCCATTAAGGTATTCAATCAATTTTTTATTTTTTATTTAAATTTTTGGATTATGATTTGTGTTAGCTAGAAATGTATGTTATGGCTTATGAGAGTAGTGATGCTCTCTTAAACGTCTTAACTTTGTTAACAAATCATTTGGCATGTTGTTGAACAAGTAAATGGATGTACCGATTTGCCTTATTTGTAGAAAAGTGGGTAAGCAATTTGTTTTGCTAACATCTTTCAATTTACTTATGAGGAACTTTCTGCAATAATGTGTGATAAATGACGAGTTCTTTCTTTGATTTCATTAGAATTGTTACATTCCATTCTGATGGTAGATGTTCCTGACACAAATTGTTCCAAATTATTTATAAGGTGATGCATTAAAAACCATGACTTGCCACGTCTTGATTGCTAGGAGAATGATCTAGATACTAGTTCACAGAAGTACTCATTTCCAACTTCTTCAATTCTTCTCTGTCTTTTGAATTGTTGGAGAAAACCCTCTCCCATCCACAACAAAATCAGATTCTCCTTTTCAAATTCATAATTTTTTTGGTAAAATTGCACAATAAACAAAACATCTCTTCAAATGTGATGGGAGATAATAGTAGTTTAATCTCAAAAACCGACAGAATGTTACTCTCAGAATCTTGCAAATGTCATATCTCATTGTTTAGTTTTGCACCATTCTTGTTTATCACTTTTAGACCTCAAAAGTCTTGCAAGTGTCTTCACAGCCAAAGGCAACCCTTTGCACTTCCTCACTGTTTCCCTCCCAACTTTGTTTGAACTTTGATGCAATTGCAAACTAGAATCACGTAAACAAAGGCATCTTTTGAACATAAATTCCAGGAATTTTCATTACACAACTCATTAAGATTATAAGGTGAAATAGTCTCCACGTCGATGTTTTAGTAAATCACATATTAGTCAAATCAAAATAGAGTCCCTTAAAGAAGAGATTAGGAAAAAAATTAAGAACGAGGTATACTCTGAATTTAAGACAAAGTTATTATTAGACATGGGAGCAAAGTTAACATCCATATTTGTTCAATCCTTAGTTGCCACTTCAAAGTTTTTCCCTATTTGTATAAGTCAAAAGGGAGCTGTGATGCTCCAGAAGGATTAGGGGGGACGTTGGTCCTACTATCCTTGCAGACTATAAGTTTTTTATTATTTTGTTTCTTATGTTATATGATTTTATAATTAATAAAATTTTAATGTATGTAACTATTTATAGAGCTATGGAACGGAAGTTCATTTAAGGTTTCAAGGACTTCTCCATGTTATCCGAAAGAAGCTACTAATATAATGCACCAAATGTAAGTCATTTGTCTTACTGGTATTAAATTGTAATGTATAAATTATTATATTATAATATTTGTATTTAACTTGTAGAGTTCACATCAATCAGAAAGTTATGAATGCGAGTATTATGTAATGAGGCATATGCATAAAAGCATATATGCTAACATTAAGGACTCGTGGAAGGAGATAATATACAATTAACCCAAATATATTAAATATGTTGAATGTTAATTTCATCTTCAATTGATTGTGTAGATATTCAGTGATCCATCTCCATTGAAGTACAAAAGGTTCAAAAGCATGGACATAATTTTTTTTAAGTATTTATTGTAAATGATTATGTTAGAATTAGTTAACAAATTTGTATGAACGTTAACATATTAACTTTTAAGTATTTATTGTAAATGATCATGTTATAACTAGTTAACATTTTTGTATAACTTCAACATATTAACTTTTAATCAAGTTTATAATTGTTTATGTGCTAGATCATTAATTTTTTATTATGCATAGTATGTTATCTAAATAGAAAAATAAATATATCACAAAATATTTTTTTTAAAAGTATACTTTTTTATTACAGTTATTGTTAAATTTGTCATAAAAAAATATTATTTTCTATGACTAATTTGTCTTTAATCATCATAAAAAATAATATATTCTATGACAGTTAAAACATTATCTATTATAAAAAACAATACATTTTATAACAAAAAATAATATTTTATGACTGTAATTTTAATCATCATATAATGTATTACTTTCTATGATGATTAAAGACAAATGAGTTATAAAAGTAAATTTTCTATGGTGGTTCCTTTATGTTTGACATAAAAAGTAAACGTTTTATGACAGTTGTACAATCATCATAAAAAACTCATACTTTTCTATGTCGTTTGTATTTATGAAATTTTTAAAACCGAGATAAAATGATATGTTTGAACCGTCATAAAAAAATATTTTTTACACTAGTGAATATTTTAAAAAACTTTAAACTTGTAAAGAAATATGTAGAACTTGTATTGTAATAATTAAATATATTTTCTGAAATATTACACAAATAATTGATTCGTTTAAAAAATGAGCATTTCTCACCTAAATAAAAAGAGTTGATGAACTAGCCTTTGGAATCCAACTCACTTCATCACTCATTATTGTACTTATAAATACTTTAACCAACATCTACTCAAAATGTTTTAAGAATAATTGTAAGGTATCAATTTCTTTGTTTGAGAAGTTACGACATTTCTTAAACATTAAATTTTAAGTTTATTATTATAATACATGTAAACAAAAATACAATTACAATGTGTTTTCACTTCAATGTTTCGTAGTGTAATCAGATTGTTAGAAAAAATCTTATAAATCACATGCATTTCTATTTAAAATATTATAAAAGGAGAAGATATATAGTTTCTTCTTTTTTAAATTCAATCATTTTTCTTCATAATTTTTATTTTAAATATTATATTTTTTTATAGGAAAATACATAAAGTTCATTATGAAACATTAAAATTATAAACTAACATTTAATCTTTCTTGTATTCTCATAAGAAAAAAATTCCTTTTTTCATGGAATAATGAATTATTTCATAATTTTTTAAATTTTATTCTTTTAAGTAAAGATAACCAAAAGAATTGAGAATCCTAATTGAAAATAAGCTACAAAAAATTTAATTATGTTTTCCTTTATTTTATGTGTTACTCTAGATATTGATTTGAAAATACTAATAATGGTGGAAGAGTGGCAAGTCACTTCAACTGTTATTTACAATAGTTGTCTTTTAGAATTACTTATAATTAAGTATAACTAACTTATATCTTTAATTTGATATTATTTTATATTTTTATTAAAAAATTGATTTTTAAATTTTATATTTATCTTTTCATAAATATCTTTTTTGTGTATATCGTCTTTTCATTATCTAGTTTTATTTTAACAAGAAGAAAATGTCCTACATTAACCAAATCATTTATATACTAATAGTATAACAAGATTTAACCATTTACTTTTTCAATGTAAAAAATATTTATACTAATTACATAAATTATAGTCTGTTTTTATTGGTACAATTTATTCTTTTACTTTATGAAATTTAACTACTTGGATAAATATTAAACAGTTAATTAGTAGAGAATGATAATTTCCTTTATTTTGTCCTAGAATTATACAGTGTAATGTATGATAACTTTTTTACTTTTATTTTAACAGGTAATACTTAAATATTAATAAAAAAATACTTATAGAAACAATGTAAAAATACAACAAAAACAAACAAGAATAAGAATATGTGGTTTTTAAATATTAGGATTAAGATTAGCCGTCAAAATTATTACTTTATAAGACCAAACTAAACGGTAATCTATCAATTTCAGCGAAATTGGGATCCATAAAACTCAGGCCTTTCCTATTATTGTTGCAACCTATAAAGTTGGTAATCCCGTTCAATGTTTCTCTTTTTGTTTAGTTGATTTTTTTTCTCACAATTTACTCCATTAATTGTTAGTAATTTGCTTTTATTCTCCTGCCTTTCTTTTCCCACAGTTATTAAAATGCTAATAGTAAATAATATTATATTAAGTTAAAAATATATATTTTCAACTACTATATATAGATTCTTCGAGAATGAGTTGTTATCAATACATAGTTTTATTAGTGCATAATTTTCAAATAATATTGTCATATATCTGATTTGTTTAACAACATTATTTTTTTCATGTTTTGAATTTTGTTTTTGCAATGAAAGAAACACAACATTCCCACCATTCCAGTGAAAGTACTAATTCACAATTACATTAAATGCTGAACAGTCAGTGTTTAAGTTTTCCTAAACAAAAAGTATATAAAGTAAGACTTGCACGAAGAAGAAGCATAGTGAAACAGTTCATACCAATAATTTGATTATTATAATAAATAAAATGTAATTGAATTTAGATTTACAAATAGGAACTGGAGGCTAAAAAGGAAATGAAGATGCAAAAGAAGAATAATTTACAATGATAAACAAAACCACCCTTGTATTCTCTTCTCCTCACCGATTTATGTCATCCATCCATATCAACAAATTTATTGCAGCACACATCTCTTAATCGTGTATATATCGGTTCACTTAATATTATGAACCTTTATATAGAAGCATTTTCTGTATATGGTTCTATGCATGGGAACAAAAATGGTATATATATAGCATAAGTTACTTAACTTTAAATTTTGGTAGTTTATTTGTTACCTAAGTTTTCTTCTGCTCAAGCTGATTCCGATACTCTCTCATTAGAAGTTCAGCATAGAGAATCTCATTCCATATATCAGGAACACCAGGAAGGCACCAGTGGCTGCAGTCTTGGTATCTCAATGGTGATTTTCTTTCCTCAGGACTTAGATTTTGCTTCCTGTATATGGAGGGATGACCATCCTTTCTGAAATCTGTCATTCTAGTCACGTTTTGGTAGATCACACGGTTTTTCATATTCTTTAGCACCTTCTCCAAAACAATCATCTTATCTGGATACTGAGTTAGGTACTTCTCGTTGTCAATTGGATCAGTTTCACTATCACATTGCCCACCTGAATTCCACTGTCCACCGCTGCAGTTTCAGAAGTTTCTAGTTATGAGTAAGTCTTCTAGCACCATAATCAGATGGGGGTGCTCAATAAATGTATCTCTGTACTTGCAAGTAATGAACTTGAAACACAGTATATGATGAGAAAAAATAAGTAAAATAATTACCAATGCTTGTACTTGAGTTTATTTTTTTTTCCTTTTTTGTTGTTATAAGAGTTATTACATATTCAACCAAACGGAAATTAAATTACTTGTATTTTACCTGAAATGGGAAGCAGAATAGCCTCTGAAGAAGACCACTGTCTTGGATGGATTAATGTTGGCATCAACCCACCTGCTCCAAGTTGTTAAAGCTCTTCGGAATGCCTCAAGAACGTTTAACTCAGAATACACATGGCTACCTTCTTGGTAATAGTCCTGCCTGAAAATTGTCAGGGTCAATTTTTAGTCCACCTTCATAACAAGGATTCCTCTAATCTTGGAACTTAAGAACCAGTCATCAATAAGAATACAAGTGGAAAATGATCCATTGCAATGAAAGGGAAGTTGAAGTGTCATATCATACCCTTTAGAGGTTTTATCATGAGTCCACCAGTGGCCAGTGTTGAAGATGATAATATCTGCATCTTTATATTGAGACGAAGATTGACCAACTAAATCTAGACGAAGTGTTTCCTTCTTTGTCCCATTCTTATCAGTCATTTCCCCTTCTTGAACCAAAAATGGAGACACGAAAAGCTCCACAGAGAAGTGATAATCCTAGTTATACCAAACCGAACCAGTTCTGTTAGGCTAAGAATAACAAATCAACACAAATACGGAAGCTAAAACACAAGAGGGTTCAATACTCACTTTGAATATAAATGAATAAGAGGCTTCGCCTCTGAAATGAACTCTTCCATTTGCTTCATAAACCTTCTTTTTATCCTTCACAGCACTTTTCAATATGCAAATCAGAGACTCCCACATGTTCCTATTGAGCGAATCGCCAACAAAAACAAGTTTCTTTCCTCTCAACAATTCCAGCATTCTATGCGCATTCAACCTATGACCAATTCAACCAAATTAGGAGCCCCAAAAAGAAACAACCAATAGATCAATTCTAGTACAATACAAAACAGCAACTTGCCATTAGCCAGACAAAACACCAACACGAAGCAGACAAATGTTGTCAATTTTGGACTAACAAAACCATCCATCAAATTAAAAAACTTCACCGCCTAAAATTAAAAACAAAAAAATTCAATATTTTCCAATACCTTGGGAGGCTGCAACCCTTAGGCTTCCACTTATATGTTAGATATTCCTTGTCGGGCCTTCCATTCCTAATACAATTGAACTGTTCATCTACCAAAGAGCAAGAACCTGGCTTATAGAGAGGATAAGAACCATCCTTAACCCACTTTCCATCAAAAAAATCACACTTCATGAGAGACTCCATCGATTCATCGTTCCCCTTAGCGTGATTCTTCCCATTAATATGTTTCCTAGCCAGAGAAGCCGTGTAATTATCATTCGAAGCAACACCCTTTACCGAATCGGCCTTCACAGAAGAATTAGAACTTGAGTTCTGATGTGGAACTTCCTGAACAGGGAAACTCACTGAAACATTGGTTGCAGATGTTGCAGGTGTTGCAGGTGCAGTAGCATTTGTAGTTTGATTTGTGGTTGTAGCTTTAACTTCAGCCGAATTAAAAGTTTGATTTTTTACAACCCCAGATGTTTCCTTAGCGACAAGGGGTGGTGATGACTTCGCCTCCAAACTTGGAGCGTGAGAATTCGTGGTCTGGTTTGTGGTTGGGAAAGGAACTGCATCTTGGGATGAAACATCCGAGGTTTGTGTTCGGTTTAGAAAAGAGGTTGCTTTGAGTGTTTGAGTTTCTAAGGTAGTGTTGAGATGAGGAGAAGAAGCAGTGGCATTAATATTTGCAGATCTAGAAGTGTTAGTGTTGTTTGGCAGTGGATCAGAGGAATTGGAGGGTGAAGAAGTGTTTGGGAAAAGGAGTGAGAAAATGGCAGGGATTTGAGGCTTGAAGGAACCATCTGGGGATGATGTGGAAGAAAATATGTTGGTGAACCAGGGAGAGGAAGCGTTTGGAGAAGGGGAAAAGGCTAAGAAAACAGTGAAAGCGACGAAGGCAATTATGAAAGCATATGCAAAGGCCACTGTTTTTCTGGTTTTGAGAACGGATGAGAGGGTCTTGAGGTCTGTGGAGAGGTTGGTGCCACCTATGGGAACGTACTTGGTGGCATCAGCCATGGAAATTGGAGGGTTGTGTTTGTGTCCCTATTTTTTTGGAGGAAGAAGATGAGAGTTAAGTGGTGAGAGAAAGGAAAAGTAAAGTTGTTGCTTCCAGTGGCATACAGTTGCAGCCTTCAGGGGTGTTGAGACATGAACATGAACAAGAGTCCTTGAGAGTGTGAAAGTAAAGAGTGCATAGAAGTATGGGTGGGGTTGTTGAGTTATGTATGGCCAATGAGTTATGTATGTCCAATCACTACAGCAAAATCTAGAAAGTCTTGTGTGAGAATAGACTTTGTAGTGTTAAGTGTAGAGAGAGAGTAATGGTAATTAGTGGAGTGGAAGAGGGAGAGAGAGAGAATATAATCAAAGGAAGAAACAGAGATACAGGGTTTGATTGATTCCTTAGCAAAATATATTCAGAGTTTCCAGCATGGTTAATTACAGGAATTAAATACGATAAGAGGATTAAAATCTTGCCAAAATATGATTAACATATATGGATATTAAGATAGATAAGATTTTATTATGATGAGTACAAAAATTAAAAATGTTAATTTGTTATTCATTACCCTTAATATAAGGATTATATTGTTAAATTGAACATTGGAATATTTTTACATGCAGTCATTTTCTTTCAAATATCTCACATCTTGAAGAAGACAGTAGATGTTGAATACTCATAACAGAAACATATGGTATTATTTTGCAAATATAGCATTTATCTTCAATAGATATAAAATAATGTTATATATATTCAAGTTTTGAATTCGATATTTTTTATTAATTTAATGTAATTTATGCTAATTAATTTGTTTATACCAATAAAAAGAATGTTTATTACTATTTTGAAATTTTGTATTTTAAATATTTGTTTATTAAAAATATATTTTGAATCATTTAGAAAATATATATGTGGAAAAGAAAAAAATAAGAAGAACAAATCCTAACCTGCAAACATGTTATAAATGTAGATTAAGAATAAAAAATTAATTTTTTTTAAAGTAGTTTATAAAAATTCAAATTAAAAAAAAATAAGAAAAAAATCATGTAAATTACTGTTAATGTTGGAAGAGATTAAATAATATACATAGTATCTTAAATTTTAATTTCAAAGAAAAATATTTTAAAAATATAAAAAAAAAGCACATATTAATAACTAAAGGTGAAACAGAAAAAACAGAAAATATTTAAAAAACTAATATAACAGTAATTTGTCATATATCTAAACCATATAGTAAAATGATAAGAATAATGGAAATGAGAATACTAACCTTTTCTTATAAGATTTAACAAGGCCACTATAGTGTTTTGTCGGTGAAGCCGCGTTTGCAATTTGGAATATTTGAGATGCACATGTACTACACAGTAACCATACAAACATAATGTTGAATTCAAAATTCAAATTCTTTTCAAATATTTTTATTATATATTGTTTTTATTTCTAAATAAAACTTGATAATTTTATAACAAGTGAACTTTGACTGTTTTAAGAAACAGTGCATAATTTATTACTATATTAAAAAAATTATAATAACAAATTAGTATAAGATGAAATGTACTGAAAAGTCAAGATAAATTTTTCTCTCACTTAATAATGTGACCTAGTTGTTCTGTGAGAAAGATAATTAAAAAAGAAAGAAACTAAATAATTATATATTTGGTGTGTATATTTCTATAGTAAATGTTGTATTTTTTTATTGAGTTTTAAAAATGTATGAGAAAAACTAAATCTAAAAATATTTAAATGGTTAAAGAAAGTGTGTGACTGTACGGGTAAGACTTCCGGACATGACTATGAACGGAACATTTAGCTGTTATATATAATATTAGGACACTTGTTTGTAGTTGTGCATCACACGCGCTTTATTTGACGTTGTCGGTTAGTTTATTTATTTGAAGAAAAAGAGTGGTGTGGATATGTGTGGCCTATGAAAGTGCGGGGTGTATGAGGCATTGCCACTTCATTCAAAGACAACAGTAACATCCTCTGATCTACACACAATTCCCGTGACCACTGTCTTAGCGTGTACTCTTTTCTCTTTCATGTATTCTTTTGAATATACATTTTAAAAAGTTCAAGATGTATTTAGATCAGGGAGTATTTGAAGTAAAAATGAAAAAATAGAAACTGAAATTATTTAGATTAAAAAATAGTAAAAGTAAAAAAAAAAACATTGTAAAAATATTTGAATAATATAATTAATATAATAAATTTAAAAATTAAAATAATATAATTATAAAATGATTAAATAACTCTTGTTATTATACATTAATTTTAATTAAATATTAAATTATTATTTTATTATTATAAAATTAATATATTATTATTTTTATTGATTTTTTTAGTTTTATTATTTGCACTTTTATTATTTTATAATTTTTTCCTTAACAATATTAGTTATTCTAATTGTATTGTATTTATTATTACTATTATTATTTTATGATACATTATTATTTTATTATTATTTAATAGTTATATTATTATTATTTTATAAATTTACATCATTTATTATTATTAAAGATATTTCTTTTATTTTTTTCTACTAGTTTATAAATTTATTATTATTATTTATTTTGAATTTTATTGTTTATTATTAATATTATTTGAATTTTTTTATAATTGTATTATTATTTTATAGTTATATGGTTATTATTTTATAAATTTACTTCTTTTATTATTATTAAAAATATTTAAATTTATTATTTTTAATAATTTTATAAAAAACTTAATACAATCAATTACTTTATGTTATGTAATTGATTATGTCATCTTATCTATTAGTTTCTATACAATACATAATTATGTTATGTTTTATTTATATTTATTTTTATTTGAATAAGTATGTAATATTTTTATATTAGTTTTTTAGTTGGATAATTCTTCTTATACACTTGGCTATAAGGTGTTTAGTTTTCTTTTCGTCAATTTTTTCCTCATCTCTTTGTTTTTTTACGTTACTAGTAAGAAAAAGTTCATATTAACGACGGTTAAATGTTATGTAAAGATGATTTTTTTAAAGATGGTTTTGCACTGTCCTTATAGAATCACATTAATAATATGTATTAAAAAGTATTGTTATTCAACTAAATAAACTATAAAAAATTAAAAAAACATGTGTTTTTAATGACGGTTCTAATGAAGAGTCATCGTTAAAAATGTTTTTTAAAGACGGATTTCAAATAGAACTTTCATTATAAGTGTATTTTTTTTAAAAAAAATATTTTTATTATTATATATACTTTAATTCTGTATAAAATATTAAATTTTCAAAAACAATAATGCATATAATATCATAATTTAAATATGAAAGAAAACAAAAAGTTCTATAAATATATGAAAATTTTTTATGTCATTTTAAAATGTTATACATGGTTACCTTAAGGTGCATCCAAGTGAGTTTCTTTGCATTTACACTTGCACTTCTCCTCCTACTCAATATGTTATATCCATAATGAAATAATAAGATTTCATGTTAGAACACATACATAAAATTATGTAATGTAATGTATGAGTAATAAATTTGTGAATGTAATATAATCATAATGGTTTGATAAATCTCTAATTTATACTAGAAAATATCATGCAAAATTTCATATTTTTCTAACAAGTGTAAGTATGAGAACTAAAACCTCAAAATACTTGGAAAATACCTAAATAATACTTAAAAATAAAAAATAATAGTAAACGATGGATTTTTAGAATTTTGGTGGACCACAATCTCCTTTGGAATTGGTCACGTGATTCATTACATCGTTTTAAGCAACTTTCGTTTTTTACGCATCTCCATCCGATTTCTCTATCAAAAGTCATGACCATTTGAAGTTTTTTCATGTTAATTTTTGCCAACTCCAAATCTATCTCTCTTCTATTCAATGTCAGGACTCCTCCATTAAATATTCACTAAATGAAGTTCCCACAGACCCTAAACTACTAACTAATCAACACATAGGTGCATGCAACATGTTCAATGTATACAAATATTATCTAATTCATTATAAAATAAAATCCAAATTGTCGAGGATCGGATACCCTCATACTCATAATCAACACGTACATTTAAAAAAAGTCAAGAATATTATAATAAAGAATAAAATAAATAAAGAATGTGAAAAATAAAGAATATTCAAACACTAATATGGAAAGAATAGTGACGCGGGTGAGAGGTGATAAGACGGAGCAAAACCAGTGTCGCGGAGGACCAACAGCGCGGCGCGACAGCAACATCCTTCCTTCAATGAAGTGGCAGCGTGTGGTTGTAGTGGAGGGAGGGAGGTGGCGCAACCTTAGGGGTGGTCATGCAATGCAAGCATATGGGAGACGACGCAGGGGCCGCGAGAGGTAGAGGGAGACGGGAGGCAAAGTGAGAGAAAGAAGATAAGTGAGAGTGAAGAAGGTGAAGTGAGGTGGAGAGAGTGGGATTGTAGCTCACGATGGTCGTGGGTGAGGAGTGTCAGTGAAAATGAGTGAGGGAAAGAGAGAGTGGGTTGGGCAGGATTCTATTTTTTGGTTGGGATACACATAATTAACTACAGGGTTCTATAAAGAACCGTATTTATTCTCACATTGTATCCAAATTAATGGCAAACACAAAAAAATTGCAAAAAATTATGAAACTACCACCATCTCTCTTTTTACAATTGTTCTTTACGAACCGTCTTTATAGGGAGTCGTAAATTACATATTTTGTACTAGTGTGTGGACGTAAATTTTCTCTACATTCTTTTGCTTGAACTCAATTATCTCTCTCTAGAAGACTATAAGAAAAGTTATTTGGTCGGTTTCTGTTACTGTTGAATTAGTCATCCTCTTGTTGTTGGTCATGTTCCTTGTAGTTACCATAAAACCTCTTATGTCTTTCTCAGTCTCACAGTGGATGTCAATTGTTTTTGTATGGGTCGAGACTTCACGTCTTCACTATTGTTTGTACTTCTTAGACTTTTCGGTGTCGACTGCTAATAGGTTTCAATTCTTTCTCTTCGATCAAGAGTGGGAAATACTTACAAAAGATCATTTGATGCTTGAATTAGTACCCAATATTTGATGGTTAAAGATAATAAATATTATTAGATCGTAGATTAATATTGATCAACCTATTTATAAAAATATGATCTAGTCTCATACTAATCAACCTAAACTAGTATAAATATTTTATTTAACTCATATATTAATTTAATATTAAATACAAATTCTCAGTAAAATTTATATTGAAGTGTTTTTTATCTTAATTTATCGAAATAGTTTTTACCGCAATAATTGAGATACTAATCAACATGTTTAACCAAAATAGTATCGTGTAGGATATTTTGTCATGTCGTGTAGGATATTTTGTCATGTGTACTACATATTTGATATTTGATAAAAGATTCAAATCACATACATAATGTACTTTTAAGTAAAAAAGATACACTTGAGTTTCTTCAATGCATTTTGTCATTCAATCCCTACATTTTCAAGAAAATTTACGGTAAGAGAAATACATAGAAAGAAGTTAAATATTTAAACATGATGCATCTATTATTTATTATTTATATAATACATTTATAAATTTGTGTACTTTTCCTTGTTTTATATATTAATTTGTGATATATATTTTATATTTTAAAGTGAAAGGTGAACGGTGAAGACTCGTACACAAAAGTAATTCAAAGCGTAAACAAAAATAAAAAGTGAAAGTTTGTTTAGTCATTAGATTGAAAAGGTTGGTATATGTAATATATAAATATATACAAAATTACCTACTAATCACTAACTAAAGCTTCGGTTTCCAAATGTTGCCTTTCCTTTTCAAACACAAATCAATCTATTTCATTTAAAGGTTTTATCCGTTGCAATGCCCACTTTTTACTCGTTATTCTAAAACTATTACGGTCAAATTGTTGTTATTTTTTTTATATTTAAGATCATTCATACCCTTATGGGTATTAATGGAATGTTAAGAATTGAGCTATCTAGATAAACCATAATCGTCTTAAAGCTTTTACTTTATCATATAAAAATGTGATTTGTACGTTGAAAAAAGTTTGATGGAAATTCAGAATCGTAAATAAATTAGTTTTATTATTGATTAATTAAGACTGCGTTTAGAAAATAGATAATAAAAAAAATCAGTAATTGGAATAAATTTGAGGAGATCTTAGTTAGTGTGAAATGTCCTTTTGAACTAGAATTTAGAGCGTGTATTTTTTATTTCTTTCTAAGATGACGGTGGTTGATTGGCACGACGCTGCATTAAACTTGCGTCAGATTCATTCACCAAACTTCTCTCTACCGACTGAAACATAATACTACAACTGTCCCATCTTTAGGTCATGCATGCCTAACCAAATCACTATCAATTTCATTTCCAACTCTGTCATCGCCTTTTGTAGTGTAGTAGTACTTTAGTTTGTTGACCTCTTGCAATTCTTTTTTCTCAAACCCACCTTCAAAGTGCTGCATTCCGACTATTCTCTCATTCCTCTAATATCATATTAGAGTTAGTAAGAGGATATATTACAAAAGCCAACTTTAACTCTAACACAATCTCGATTTATGAGGTGAGATTTGTATTCATTTATATACAATTAAATATTTTAATTTTTAATTGATGTGTCATTTCTAATCTATCTCTTCACATTGAGAGTGACAGTTTGTGTGTGGGACAATATATTATGAGTGATCCGATAACGGTCCGATAGCGGGTGACACGATAAGCTCAACAAACACTCGATATGATGGACTTTAAATGACTCTGATACCATTTTACAAAGTAGACTTTAAACCTAACTCAACTTCATAGATTCGGCTCATGAGATGAGATTTGCACCCAGTTATATACAATGAAATAATCTAATCTTTAATCGATTAGGATCTCCAAACAGTATATTATATTAAGAATTTGTTTAGTTTATCAAATAACTTTAACTTTTATAAATTACCTGTAAAAATATAATTTTATACATGAATTAACAATTTTAATCTGAAAAATATACTAAAAATTTCACATTGATTAAAAATTAAGATATTTTATAATAATAATAATTAAATGTAATTAATTAAAAATTAAAACATTTTATAATATATAATTGAATGCAAGTTTCTTTTCCTATTAGATGTTAAAATTTATTTTCTAATAATAATTGAATGAATTGCGTTGATTGGATTTTCTTTCATCAGATGGAGGAAGAAGAAGAAGTATATACTTAGCCATTAGATATACATGTCTTAATAATATGATTTATTTGAATAAAGATTTATCATTGATTATGATGTAATAGTTTACCCACATCATAAATTCTTGGTCGGTTCAATACTTGTTTTCTCTCATAAATAAAAGTTTAGTAAGGAGCACAGTTCATATTGAAGGGTAAAAAAGGAATAAAAATCTTTAATTGTTTATCTGATTTGTCATTACTATTTTCATGTGAGTGTTGTTTTATTTATTTTTAAAAGGAACCTATATTGTTGGAAATTGTTGGCACAAAATAAGAATGTAGTGGTAGGAGCATGTGATCTGGAACGAGAAAGTAAAAGAGAAAGATGAGAAAGGAATAGACATGCGAGCGTGTAGAGAAGGTGCTACAATATTGCCACCGTCGAGTTTGTTTAAAGAAAGATTTCTTAATCATCTGTTTCAAATCTATGAAAAAATAATTCAAAGTTATATATATAAATTGATCGATTGAAAGTGTTAATATTATAAGACATATATTATCACTCCAAGGTTACTAATTTTTTAGATTGCATACATTAATATCGAGAGCGGTATTATTATTATTCATTAAATTATATTTATTTGATATGATTATTATGAAAAAAATTATTTACTATCCATATTTATCACTTAAAGATAAATATAAATGTATGATATAAGTTTTATAATTTGAATTTTAATTGAAATCTCTTAAAGTTATATGTTTAATAGAGAATTAAAAGTAACCGTGAGTTTGAGGAAACTAATATAAATTTATTATATAGTTTAGTTTTTTACGATAATAGTTTAGATTTTATTACAATAAAATATAATAATCATAAATTTTCCTAATCATACTAAAGAATAGTTTAATCTAGGAATGTTTAGTTCAATAAGAATAACTAGTTTAATGTAAGTGAGAAATAAGAAAAGATAGACATCATATAGATTTATGGTGAAATTTTATCACCTAAACTACTTTCTCAATATGATGTTCCTCTAGTTGCGTTATAGTCAAACAATTGTTGAGTATGATAATATTCAAAATCCACCGAATAACAAATGATAAGTCGACAGGGCAAGTCATAAATAACAAGTGGTAGAAGAGGAACACAAATAATATCAAGAAGGTGTGAATACCATATATTAAGTGATTATATTGTGCATTCACTTGAACATAACGTATAAATTCCTTTAAACTACCCAATGTGGCTTAATTTTATAAAAAGATGGAATCAAGAGATGTCAACAAAGTTTGTGATGCATTTGATTTTCTTGAGGATTTAAAGGAAATTTATTGTAACTTGTAAATGAATATTTAAAACTAAACGTGACTTGAAATGCAATATTATAAGTTATAAATCTACACTCGTGATCAAATGTTTCTTCTTTTTCAAGGATGACATCAACTACAAAGAGACCAACCTTCTCTCTTGTTTTTAGGAAGGACTTTAAGGATTGTTGACTTTGGTGGCTCATTATGATTTAAAGATTTCAAGAAACTCATTTTATATATTTTGAAGTACTATTTGGATTTATGTAAGTATTTTAATTCTTATATATCATTAAAGAGTACAATAAATGTGAAGAACATGTTATCTAAGATTTTTGTAATAATGTTGAATCCTAGAAGATTATACAATACATAAATGTACGTTTATAAACATTGATGAAATTGCCTATAACTAAAATGGACATTTTGGATAGGGATTTTTCATGTTAAAAATATAAAGGAAATAACATTGTTATTCATTGTAGTTTGATATGTCTTCAATCATAAACCAATATATACATTAACAAAATGTTTACATATTATTTAAAGTCTAGAAAATATTATCATTGCTCTATCACTAGTTCTAGTCACTCAACGAATTAAACACATGTATAACTTTGCTTAATCACAATTATGCTAACTTAGTCAAAGGTCTACTTGCCAAGCAACTTTTAATCTACCAACAAACAAAATTCTCAAGGTTTTACTGAATTAAATTTTACTCAACGAATAAATGGTTATCCATCTTAGGTTTTCAAATAAATGAAATCGCACAACAAATAAAATGGTCGTCCAATGACTCTATGTTGAAAATAGTCATGTAGAAATGCATAGATTGCACCAAATTGTTCCAACAATGTTCCAGTTTATTTTTTAAAAAAATAAAAGCTTTCATGTTAGGCATCACTATGCAACTTAACATCTCAGTTATACTGACACCTCAAGTAACAATAATCATTTGCCATCGCATGAAAAAAAAGTATTATTAAAAAAGAAAAAAAGAAAGAAAATACAAAAATATGGGGGGATTGGACCAAAACCCATATGTTAACAAAAAAGATACATAGGTAGACTATACCTATTCATAAAGAATTATAAGAACAGACTAGATGGTAGCCTAGTATACCAATGAAAAGATTCTCTATGAATAAATACTAAATTAGCCAACTTATCAGCACACGCATTCCCTTCACGAAAAATTTGAGTAACCCTAAACCTGATTTTCTCACAGTAATTAAGACAAGTAATCCATCAATTATGTAACATCCAAGGAACATTGGTCATAGTAGTAAACGCAACACAAACCAAACCAGAATCACATTCCAATCAAACATTAGTAAGCTCTATCTTTTGATCTTCCTCCATATAATGTATAACCCCATAAAACTCAGCAACCAGAGCAGTCTGAACTTCAAGAAACGCATAGAAAGCTCCAATAAATTCCCTCATACTCCTATGAAAAATACCTCCACAAGTAGCAAGACCAGGATATCTCCTAGCAGCCCCATCAGTGTTAATTTTAACCCAGCCTGGTGAAGGAAACTCCTATCTAACAGGAAGAGGACGAAGAACTTTACCAGTACGAGTATTAATACAAAAAACTTGATCACATTGAAATCCAACATATCATTCTTCATTGAAGCTTTAGATGAATTACCCACTAGACGAGTTAAATCTTTAATAACTGAAATTGCCGCAGAAACCTCAATCTTATCCTGAAAACGAGCATAATTTCTCATACGCCATATCATCCAAATAGAAAAAGTTATCACAACAAGCTTAATCAATTTAACCAAAGGACTACCATCACTCTTAATAAAATAGAGAAGATTATCCTTATTAAAGAAATGAGAAGTAGGACCCAACTCCAAATACGCAAAGCATTAGAACATTCAAAAAATAAATGTTGAATAGATTCCTTATGCTCTTCACAAAGCGTACACATAGAACAAATATGCAAACCTTTATTTTGAATATGTTAATCTGTAGGAAGTCGCCCATGAAAAACTTTCCAAAGGACAAGAGTTTTGGAAGGCGGAAGATATGAAGACCAAATAAATTTACCCAAACCACATGGAACTCCTGGATCCAAGAAAAAAGTCCTAGCTGATTTAAGAATGAAAAGACCAGACTCATCTAGAATCCAATTAGGAATATCTTGTTCCATCCTAACCATGATATGACTAAAAAGATGAGGCATTTGCTGTAAAAACAATGGAATATTCCAATCACCACCTACCCAAAGCTGAGAGACTGTATCCGGAATGCTAGCACCATCAAATAATCCTACAATATTTGTTAAAGAAGTAGTACCACACCATTTATCATTCCAGAAATTAATAAAAGAACCTGTACCAACAATCCAAGAAGTATAATCAAGTATAGTAGAATAAAACTGCTTAATTCCAGGCCAAAGAGATGAGGATCTATAAACCATTCGAAACTCGTATTTTAATTTAAGAACCCTGGCTTTCAAGAGTAAAGACCAAGGCCTATTGCTATAAGGAAAGTTCCAAACAAGCTTAAGAAGGTAACTGCATTATTTTCATGGTGAAGGTTAATAATCTTCAAACCTCCATTCTCAAAGGGAGAATAAATCGTAGCCCAATTAACAGTAACTATACATTTTTTTCAGAATATCACCAGTCCAGATAAAATTTCGATACCAGTGCTCAACTTGCTTAAGAAGAGAGACAGACCATTTATACAAATTAAAACTATAAGCTAGAAGACCTGTAATCACCGTATTGACCAACTGAACACAACCCATCATGTTAAGAGATTTACCTTTGCAAGAAGCAAGCTTCAATTTGACTTTATCAGGCAAAGGTTGATAAACACGACCCCTTGGAGCACCAACAAAAATAGACACTCCTAAATAAGTGAAAGGCAAACAACCATGACTACAAGAAAGAATACTCTGAATTTTGGTGACAAATTTTGCAGAATTATCCATGGTGAAAAAACTACTCTTAGAATTATTAACATATTGACCGGAGAAGTCACCATATGTTTTAAGAAAAATACTCAAAATTCTTAGAGACTTATTATTTGACCTATAGAAAACAAAAATGTCATCCGCATATAAAATATAAGAGAGAGTGGGAAAACCTTGCGGACTAGCCATATGTAGTATCTTCTTATCATTCACAAGCTTTAAGAGACCTCTACTAAGAACTTCCTCTACAAGATATAAAAATAGAGGAGACAAAAGATCACATTGTCTAACATTTCTACTACAAGGAAAAAAGACCCACCAAACTGTCATTTATTCTGATAGAAAGCATAGCTAACGGGGAATAGCACTAATCCAACCGACAAACGAGGGGTGAAAACCAAAGCCTGACAAAACTAATAGTAAAAAACTCCAACTCAGAGTGTCAAAGGCTTTGTGAATATCAACTTTGTAAGCCACATTACCTTCGTGAACCTTTTTAGAAAGCAAGTAATAGCTTCACAAGCAATACCAATACAATCCTGAATCTATTTGCCTTGCACAAACCCATACTGATTAGGAGAAATAATTTTGGCAGCCATAAGAGCAAGTCGATCGACCAAAATCTTGGAAATAATCTTAAATTTAAAATTGGCAACAACAATTGGCCTATAATCTTTAATGCATTTAGCACCCTGAATCTTAGGAATAAGAAATACCACATTATTGTTCATTCCAGGGAGAATCCAGTTTTTGTTAAAAAACTGCTGGACAGCATTGCAAACATCTGTCCCAATAATTTCCCAACAAGAATGATAGAGAACACCACCAAAACCATCAGAACCAGAAGCATTATTACCATTAAGGTTAAAAACAACATTCTTGATTTCCAAAAAATTAGGACATTTAATCAACATCATATTCTTCTTAGAGGAAACCAACTCAGGAATATAAGTACCAATAAAATCTTCCATATTGCATGTATCTTGATCATGAGACATAAACTCAGCATAAAGAGTATTATAAAAGTTCAAACTATGTTCCTCAATGAGTTAAGGATCCTCAATAACCACATTGTCAATTCTTAGACGATGAATTCCACTAGAATTATTTCTCCTCTTGACCACAACATGGAAAAAAGCAGTATTTATATCCTCATCTTTAAACCAAAACATCTTAACCCTTTCTTTCCAAAACAAATACTGACAGTGAAGAGCCTAATCAAACTCCTCCTTAGCGATCTTTTCTTGACAGAGAAGCCCATAAATATCAAACATACTAGCAATCTCTAAGGTTTGTTGAATACCAAGGAGGAGACCCTGCTTAAGAAGAACTGCTTTGTGAACATTACCAAAAGAATTTTTATTCCAGTCACAGAGCTCAATTTTCAAAAAATTTAACTTATGTTGCAAAATAAACATAGGACACCCAAAAACCTTATTATCCCAAGAATCGTGAATAAGCTTCAAACATGATTTTTCCTAAAGCCACATAGAAAAGAAACGAAAATTACTAACCTTCCTCAAATAATTACTAGCAAGACTAGCAAGTATAGGGGAATGATCAGAACAATTTTTAACAAGAACCTGATAAGTACAAGAATCTCGTGCATCCAGACACACTCCGTTACATAACGCTCTATCCAGTCTTCTATGAATACTATGCAACCCTGTCATTCCATTACACCAAGTATAACAAGTTCCAATAAAAGTCATACAAGAAAGATCATTAAAGTTAATCCAATCAAGGAATTCATTACAAGAAACCTGATTAGGAGTCACCCCCCTTTACAGTCATCTACCGAGAGCACAATATTAAAATCTTCCATAATACACCAAGGCCCTATGAAGGAACTAAGATTCCTCCACAAAAATCGTCTAGCCACGTATACGTTAGCACCATAAGCACCTGCAAAGTTAAAACATTTATCATGCAAATGGCAAGTTACAGAAATAAATTGTTCATTTACCAAGAAATTTCAGACTAGATTAGGAATCGACAAACACCAAAGCTTAGCAACTTTATTAATAATAGGAGACGTAGCCACCAAATGCATATTAACATATTTGAAAAGGACTTCAAAAGCATTAGTGTACGACACCATAAGTTCAGCAAGAAAAACCAGAAGGGGTTTATGTAGTTTAAGTAAACTAATCAACATCTCCACAATTTTGTGGTTTCCCAATCCTCTAACATTCCAGAAAAATGAAGAAACCTTCATTGTGACGTTGTGGAGAGGACTGTCTTAGCAGTTTTTTTGGATTTACCAGTCTCCTTAGGTGGTCTCCCTGGTTTTATTTTAGTGCAAACTATTTCCTCCCCAATATCATTGTCATCCTCATCCATCTCATTAGGATCAACCCCAAATTTAGAAACAACATTTGTAGTTTCCAAACCATCAAGAGAGGAAAAGTGATTTTGCAAGATCAACCATAGTGCTTTAACATTCCCAAGAGGTTTAGCCTTCCGAGGGGAGGTATGAGGCAATGAAGGTGGTACAATTACAATAGCAGAGACCTCCACATGATGACCATCAATTAGATTTGTAGTTGGTATGTTAGAACCTGCCGGTGATTTAGCCCTCCGAGGAGAGGTAGAAACAACCACAGGAGTAGAGACCTCCACATGATGATCATCAATAGGAGTCATAACAATATAAGGATCGCCTCCCACATCTGTGGAGTCCAAACCCTTGAGAGAGGAAAAATGATTTTGCAGGACCAACGATGGGGATGGTACAGTCACAATTGCAGAGATCTCCTCGTGATGACCATCAATTGGAGTATTGATTGGTGTTGTAGAATCTCCGGGTGATTTAGCCCTCCGAGGAGAGGTGGGACAAAACGAAGATGGTACTGCCACAGGAGCCCGAACCTCCACATTATGATCCTCAATAGGCTCATGAGACTCTGAGTCCTTCGCTTGCATAATAGCAGGTAGCATCTTCTGATCTGGGAAATCCGATGTGTGAGGGGACAACCCCTGCCTGGATTCATGATCTGAGGCATTCTCAAGAGGAGACATATCAGCAAAATCATCCTCCACTCTGCCTGGTTTATTAGAAGCAATGTGGCCCAAGGGGGACCCTGCATTAGCCCCGTCAGGAACATCAATGTTCAATGTGAGGCCTACCACGAGCTTCGGTTGCGGAACTTTCTTCCGATACTCTTTACGTTGTTTAGGAACCGTGGTCCTCCCCTGATTTCGTTCATCAGAAATTATCTTCTCAGAAGGTTTATGTTGAGGCCCAGAAACACAACCCTGAGCATGAATCACCCGACACTGAGCGAGCTCATGTCCTATCATCTTACAATGAGAGCAAAAAGGAAGGAGTCATTCATATTCTACACCAGCTACAAAAGTATAGTCTGGACGTTCAACCCATATATGATCGGGAATAGGGGACAACATATCAATATCCACCAAGACTCTAGCAAACATACCCCTATTCTTTCTCGTAGTACTCTCATTCAAAGACAAAGGAGTACCAAGACCTCTGATGATGGAAAAAATCACCCTTGGTTTCCAATACTCCAAAGGCAATTTGTGGATTCGAATCCAGACCTGAGCTTTGGTACTCTTTATAATAGCCAGAATAAAGTCTTTTGTCCAGGCAAACAGTCTTAAGAAACCCGAAGATAACTTTAAGGAACCCATTCCGAGAACCCATCGCATGTCTTCTATAGAAGCGAACTCAAACTCATAAAAACCTTTTCCAAAAGGGATTGCTTTCCATGGTCCAAGAACCTTCCACACCAACTGCAACTTTTTAGTTAAATCATGGTGAGAGGTTTATCTCCCTTGAAAAGAATAACTTAACCATGTAGATGGGTCTTGCAATCCTCAAGGTCAATCAAGTAATTTGTCTCATCGTTCCGGACCACAATCATATCTTCATTAATAAGAAAAAAAATATATAATTCCCAAAACATGAACAAATATTTTCTATAAGAACATATTTGACGTAATAGGACAGTAGGAATAGGAATAAATGAGTAACTGATTAAAAAAATATATTCGAAAGCCACATAATATTTTATGTAGTTTAAAATAGTAATTATAATTTTTTAATATTTATATTAAAACTTTAGACATTACGGAAAGAAAGGAATGTATAAAAAGGTGTGGCGGGAATTATTTTTTGATGGAAAAGCGTGCGAAGATTTGAGGAAACATAAAGCTTTGTCGTAAATAAATAATAGAAAAAATATGCCTACAGTGTTATAGATAATATTACTAATGTTTTCTTTAATTGTGTTTAAAATTTTATTTTTAACAATTACAACATATTTAATAAAGTACATAGTATTAAGATAAAATTTTAAATATAATTAAAGAACAAAACCTACAATACCAATGATTTTATAGGTAAGTTTTGTTAAAAAAAACAACAGTTTCTAGACATGATTTTTCTGCTAGATCGGAAACGAAGTATATTATTAATGAGAAATTAGAGACGTGTGAGATTTCTAAACCTTCACATGACAACAGAAGCAATGTTAGCAGGAACATATATAAAAAAATAAAAGAATTTATAAACAAAAATTATTTTAGATATTAAAAAGTAGGTTATACATAAACTAACTTATAAAAATGTTAATATTTCTTTATATTTATATTTGACTGTTACTCAAATAAATAAATTTACTTTTTATAAATATTTATAAAAAAGGCTATTTCATGTGGTTCAGAAAAAGTAACAGCCAACTGGACTCCACCATGTTCACTTTTAGAATTCAGTTTTTTTTTTTTAGACCAAATTCAAAATATGAATTAGCATAATTATAAAAGAAAGAAAAAAAAAATAAAAGGTAGGTTGATCCACCGACCTTATTATTTCTAAGAAAACACATACTTCTCACTGACTCTTTCACTCTGAGTCAGACCAAGCATGCTCAAAATTACTACTATTTTTGTTCTTGCATTTCACCCAAACTTACCAACCAATGCTTATGCACTTCCCATTCAGATCTTAGGATAATAGTTATGGTATATAGAGAATTGATAATTATTTTAGATTACAACTGCTAAAAAAAATTAAAAAATTTGGCTGCAACATATGATAATTATTTTAGATTACAACTGCTAAAAAAAATTAAAAAATTTGGCTGCAACATATCAATATTGATCTGCAACCCATCATTTATTTTTAAATTCAAAATTATCTGTGATTTTTCTGGATTTTAACATCTAGAAGACATCATTATGCTTCCAGAAGACACATTTTAGTTTTGAATTTGTATATCCAAAACTGTCTTTTATTTATTTGTGTTGTAGATATAAATATCAAAAAAATAAGAGTAAAACAAATATTTTTTTTGTCGTGTTGGGTGTAAGTCATAATTGATATGGTAAATTAAAAAAAAATGGTGTTTTTGTCTGAATAATTGTCGAAGTAACATTTTTTTTTTATTTCAAGACAAAATTTACCAATATATCACTAATGTTGCATAATCATTTTATTCAAAAACCTGTTTTTCTACCTTCCATATTATAATTATGAACATGGTTTAAGAAACACAAATAAATAAGTATTTAATTTCCAGAATATCATCTTTCCTTTTTCCTCCACACCAAAAAAGAAAAGTTGCAAAAGGCCTAGGGCATTGTAAATAAGGAAAAAAAAGACTTACACAAGGTTGAAAAAGAACCAATTAGGTTATTGATTTCCCATGTATCTTTGGAGAAGCTTCGTGTCTTTAACTTTTTCCCTTTGGCATCACAACACTGCTTTATAATTCTTGGACTCCGCCCAAACATTTTCTTATTATCTCTACTATGAGATCGATACCTTAATAACACCAAATCATAGTGCACAAAGAAGTTTGAAATTATCTAGATTTTGTCCCAAAATAAGTTTTATTCTATAATAATTGCATGTTAAGAGAGTATGGAGATGAGAGAAGTTTATTTGTAATGATTGAATTGCGATATAATAAATACAATACTAACAGACAGAAGGACCACTGCTGTTCTGTCGTATAACCTAAAATTGATCACGGGTTTGTAAACTATGCAATGATTTGTTTTTTTATTTTATTGATGATTCAAAAGGTATTAGTGATATTGTTTATTATATATTATTCAAATATTTTAATACAGTCAATAATTCATTGTCAACTAATCAAATGACATCAATCAGTGTTTGAAACTACTAAATGGACTAAGTAATTATGCATTTGACTCATTCTAATTCCAAAACAATCTTCAGATTCTATTGGATTGATTTTGATTACACATAATTAAACTCTCACGATTCCAGATAAGTTAAATTACCACAAATATATCTTTATAATAAACAAACAATTAGAGTTTAGAATCTTCAAATGTTTATTTATCATCAAATTTCAGTCATCTCTATGTTAATTTTGCATGTTTATAATCTTGTATCGCTCTATGTAATAATTTGATGTATAGTAATTTTTATATCAAAATTTATATATTTATAATTACTTTTAATACACTTTCGTAAAATATATAATAAAGTTTAAGGTTTAGAGTTTAAATTTTAAAGCTAAAATAGTGGTGGAGAAGAAGGTAATTGTGTACGGGAAATATTCAACTTTTGTAAGAGAATGAAGAGAATAAAAAAAAGGTGCAAGATGAACCCTAATTGAAAATAGAAGAAAAAGACAATGAACATGAAAAAAGATAAAAGTATTTACTATTCAGTGTGTTTAGAAAATACAAGGTACATTATATAAAAGGAAAAATAAGCAAACAGAAAAATACCCAAAATAAACTAACTTGAAAACAAACTAAGCTAACCCAAAACCAAACTAACAAATAATAAATAACAAACTTTATCAAGATAACTTATGTTAAGTTAAATTGTCATTTCCTTGACTGAAATATCGATGGTTGTATAATTTATAATTATGACCAGTTTGATCTAAAAAATCAAGTCCAACTTTTTTATGCTTCTAAGCTATACGAATTTTGATATATTAAAAGTATTTTAAATTATTAAAATTGATGTAAATTAGAAGCATAAAAAAGAACATTAAAAAAATTAATAAAAGATTCAAATAAAAATGAGCAAGTATAATTAAAAATAGTAAGATATCTTACACAAACTACTTTTATTTTATATATATCCATTAGAAATCACGGAATGAATAACTAATTATACTAAAACTTTTCATTCTCCGGAAGCTAATATATGCTCTCACTTTCTTTTATGATAAAAGAAAACGATAAAAAAATATGTACATAAAAAATAGTCAAAATAGTTACTAAAATATCGGTTAAAGTTATAAAAGATATGTACATAAAAAAAATAGTCTTAAAATCAAATTATATTTTGTTAATCGAAGAGATATCTATTTACAACTATTTTTTTTATAAATAATATAATAAATAGTAGAGTATTGAATTACGTATTCTCTCTGGTATTTAAGACTAAGTAAAAAAATATTTATAAATAAACAAATACTTGAATACTGACTTTTGAATTTGAAATTCCGAAAATTATGAGTTATAAATAATTATTCAATTTTGATATAGATGACAATTGGGCATATTCATTATACATTAGGAGCACTTACAATATAAAATAAAATGTGTATAAAGGTAGTTACAAAAATAATTCAGATTATTAATTGTTATAAGTGAGTAGTTTCCTGTATACAATAAAAAAAAACAAAATATGTAAGAAATAATATGTATGTAAAAAAGTTAAAAAATCAAATTATAGGCAAACACTATTATATATATATATATATATATATATATATATATATATATAAATCGATAAGTGAGCTGTAGGTTAAAAATAGTGTATGAAGATACGTAGTTTGAAAACAGATAACTTAAAAAAAATCCTTAATTATGTTTCTAATCGGAGTTATCAAGATAAAAATAAGGATGATATTCTTATCGTTATTATTCTATGTTCTTAAGATTATATTATATATTTGAATTTAAGGGTTAACATGAATAAGACGAATGAATTACAAAGAAAAGTTATACTTTTACATCTTTTTAATATAGCATCTATTTAACAACTTCATTTAATAATATAATATGATTTAATTGAAAAAATATAATTAAAGCCCATTTGTAGTAGTTATAACAGCCCAACTTCTTACACTTCAGTGAAGAAAATTACTTTATACACCTTCATATTTTCTTCCCACACTCCTAATCCTTTTGAAATACTCATTTTACTCTTTATAATTTATATCTCTTGCCATATTTTTGCTTCATTTTAGATGCAGGATTGGCTATGGCACCATTGTGAACATGCATACCTGAACATGACACCATTCAAGGCCATGGCTATATGCATACTTGAGAACATGCATATTTTTGTCAAATGCTTCATTTTCACACTGCTTTGTGGACAGGAGAAAATAGGCTTTCGGGGTGAACAAAAAGTTAATTTTGAGTTAATTAATCTTAAAAAAATCAGATTGTACAATTTAAAAATAAAAAAATTAAATTTAAATTATGTAATCTCAAATATATTTTCGAATTAATTCGAAAATTCTTTACAATATGAACCCAAAGTTTAAAAAAAACTGCGTTTGAGGATTTTTTTTTTTATATTTCTCAATATTAATGGGAGTCATATTTATTAATAAAATTCAACATGGAATGAAGGTCTTTTCTTCATATACCAAAAAAAAGTGTGAAATCATAAAATAGTTCTTAAACATTTTCAAACTTGATCACTCATATCCTCCTTAAAGGAGAAGTAATCCTTTTTGGGAATACTATAAATGAATTAACACTTTCCTAATGTTTTTGTTTGAATTAAAAGTGAATGTGTAATAATTTAAGAAAGTGAATTTGAAATTATTTTGAGAGAAAAAATAAGAAAAAAAATAAGGTTGTTTGAATTAATGTATTTAAAATGAATTTGTGGGTAAAATTTGTTAAAGTTTGTAAGTGATGTGATGGTTGTGAGAAATTTTTAATTTTTATAAAATATTTAAAATGTAAGTTAAAAATTTCTTAAAAAATTAACATAATATTAATATAATAATATATATCAAAAAGTTATAATATTATATAAATATTAAGAAAATATAATAAAGTTATAATTTAATAAAACTAAAAAAAAATTAAAGATAACATAATATATACATTTTTAGCATTAAAATATACCATAAAATTATAAAGAAAATGTATAAAACTTGATTGCATAATAATGTAATGTGTGTGAGAGAGTAACTAAAATTAAAAAAAGTGAATAAGAGGTGGAACCAAGAGGTGCAGGAAATTGGGAGAGAGGTGGAACCGAGAGAGAGAGAGAGCAACTAAAATTTTAAAAAGTGAATAAGAGGTGCAGGAGAGAGAGAGAGAAAGAGAGAATGAGAAAACCAGAAATGAGAGAAAGTATAGAAAGATGATTTGGATAGAATAGAGAATTTGGATTGGAAATCTAGATTTTCTAATTTTGAACATCCTTATAAACAAAATGGATATCTGCTATGAAAATATAATAAAATATGGATCAAACTAAAAATTGGATTTAAATAAATGGATTTTTAATGGATTAGTGTAGTGCAGAAATGGAGCAATTTGACAAAAGTGAATTTTTTGCCCAGCCCTAATTATAAGACGATTAGAGTTAAAAGTTTTGTCAGTTTAATATTTTCAAATATATTTATTTTATAATATATTCTATATATGGCGAAACAATATTGGTGTAAATTTTACTATCTCATTTCCATTTTTAAAGTAAAAAATTATTATAATCTTCATATTTAATGTCTATGATTTTTTTTTTGTTATCCTCATTTGTACCAGATATGTGTACAAGGCCCTTTACTTTTAAATACTAATTAAAATATTTATAAAAAATCATAATAAAAGAAAGATTATATTATCAAATATTCAATGTTAAAAAAATATGTATTTTCTTTTTTTTCAATTTTGAATATCAAGAAAAAAAATTACTCTTAGAACTAATGGTCTAAACAAGATGGGGTAAATTGTTTTCACAAGATTTCCGCAAAGTTTGAAGATAAAGGGAAAAATTCTGAAAAATCAATCAATTGGTTTTATGTTCAACTCAATAAAATTTTTGTTTTAAGGTATTTCTAGAAAATCAACCTGTTGTTTAACCGGTTGTAATCAAGTTAAAACAATTTGCTAGAGATAGAGAAAATCACCCAAGAGGTTTATACTGTTTCACTCTTAATCAAGAGCTACATTTCGTCATCAGCTAACCATTGAGAATTCACTTTGTAATCAAACCTAGATTACAAAACACACAACAAGAGTGATTATCTTAACCCCTCAAGAACACACACCACTCCTTGGTAATACCATAGTTTTCAGAAATGCTTTTCTGAAACTGCCTTATACAAGAACACACAGAAATACAATGTCCAAAGAGAAGAGAATAGAATACACCTGGATATTACAAAGCTTATACTTCAAAAGTATACAAACCTCAATCCTATTCCACACACTTGAGATGATCCAAAGCTTTTGAATTCTTGAAAAACATTTTAAGTAATCTCTCTTTCTTAGTGAATTCAAAAGAATGTTAAACAACCTTTATATAACCTCAATCAATTGGTCAAAGCTGTTAGATAAAAAACCAGAAGTAGTTGGAAACATTTAAAACAGTTTAAAGTACATAACAAAATTTTGTTATGAAAACAACAGGTTGTTTCCCAAAACAATCGATTGAAATAATTTTCCTGTTAAGGTTTTCATAAAAACAACCAGTGTTTTATCTAAATAACCGTTGTTTCTTTTTTTTTTACAGCAAAGACAAAATTAAGCAAAACTTTTCCAAATCATTTTGAAAATCACTAAGTCTCAAACAACAGGTTGTTTCGACATTTCAATAAGTTAAAATTTCACAACCCTTTTAGAAAACTCACCTTTCATAAAGATAAACATTAAAATGAGCTTGGATCATCTTAAGGAGTAAATTAACAAGTTAAAAACTACTAGACAACACACTCACCCAACAAGAAGGTCTTCAAGCTTTTCACATAAATTTGGAGACATCAAAACATCTTGTTCAACAATTACAATTGTATAAATATCAAATGAAAGTATCAAATAACAATTGAATAAAAGTTGAATAATTACATAAAAGAGTACAAATGATTAAATATATATCATAGAAATAAGTTTTAAAAAAAAGAAAAAAAAAGAATTAATGTAAGTATTTTAGGTTACTTAATAAATTATTAAAGATGTTTTGATAATTCTAGATGAGGATGAGTAATATAACCGAAAGAGACAGCAATTACTCATATTTATACCATTATGCAACTCATAAAAAATTAGGACATGCTTTGATAATACTCACATGGACAAGTTGGATTGTCATCCTATTCTATATTGTTATTTTTAAATAGTTGTGTTAAAATAAAATCTATTGTTAAATATTAAATATCATCGTCAAAAACAAATATTTAAATAAATATCAATTTGTACTAAGTAAAACATTATCAACGAATAAGTTTGTCAAAAAGATGAATTATTATGTGTCAATAAAAAAAGTAATGGTAACAAGGTGTTTTATTTTTATTTTAAAATAAAAAGCATAAAATAATTTTCTATTTCGTTAAATGGTTATATAGTCTTGATTATGGAGATTTTACTAGCATACCTTAATTTTAAAATTAATAAACATTTGATAATATAAACTGCTAAAATTTTAGAGCAAAAACAATGTAAGGAAAAATAAAAATTACATGAAAAAAATGTAATGCACACAGAATAATTTTCCATTGAAATGCCTCATAAAATAAGGATCGGAGCTTTATCCGAAATGCTTGGGCCAAAAATTCTTTACCCTTCGGATTTATATATATGTATATAAGATATTTTTCTCTGTCTTTCTTAACACACCTTTTGGATAAGCCTTCTTCCCCTTGTGTTGCGCCATTTTTCTGAACTTTTTTTTTTATAAAACCAAACATTATTTATTGATTTTCTCAAACCAGCTTCACGGAATCTGAGACAACAACCTAAGTCCATGCTCTGTCCCCTAAACCTAAGGAACCTGGGAGAACGATTGTGTTCCTTTTTCCTTAGCAATAAACAATATCATTTTCTTGATTGGCTTGTGTGTTGTAAAGAGGAAAGCTTGGAGTGCAAAAGGGTATGTCTGTAATAGGGGCGTGTTCACAGTTTGTGTACAGAGAGGTTTATCAGAGAGATGAACAGTGGACACAGTGCTTGGTGAGTGGGAGAGGGTATCTCTTTTGTCACAGGAGTGGTGGGTGTGAGAACATATGGGTTGGAAGCAGACACAGAGAAAGAAAGATGAAAAGGAGAAATTTGCGTGTGGAAGCGATGTGGCCAGATTTGTCAAAATCAAGTGAGTTGCAGATGGAAGAAATCAATGATTCCGACCACCTTGATCAAATTCTTCTTCTTGCCCACGACAACTCCCAACCTATCCTCATTGATTGGTTCGTACTTTCTCTCTCTGCAGTTCATCTTGTCTGCAACTTTTTCTATTGTTAGTTCCTTACTCAATAACTCTCTCATCATTTTCTCCCTCAAGATTTTGTTTCGTGTAATTCAGTTAGTAAAATATAGAATCATTGATAACCACTAAATATTTTAACTAAAGAATTAGGAAATTTTAATTTTTTAAAATATAACAAGATATACAATGATTTTGAGGATATATAAGTTGATTTGATTACTTGTGCTTATTTTTGTAATGTAGGATGGCTACTTGGTGTCGGAAATGTATCTATTTGAAGCCCAAGGTGGAAAAATTAGCAGCTGAATATCAAAACAAGTAAACTGCTCATTGTGTCTTCTTCAGTTCTTTGATATTTTCCTTTAAAGCAAAACTATATTAATCTAATATCAATTCTGCATAGCTACATATAACACTTGAAGTGAGCACTTGGAAATCATGAATTCTAGCTTAATTGTTCGAACATTATACACATAATAGTTATGACATTTGAAGAGACTGTGTATAATATTCTATTGTCTTTGTTAATCCAAAGCAAACGTATGTTGCTACTCATTCATTTGTTTTCTTATCCTTGCATGTTTCAGAGTCAAATTTTACTGTGTGGATGTGAATAAAGTACCCCAGACTCTAGTCAAGAGAGGCAACATATCTGTAAGTATGAATTTTCATTCTTAATTATTTCAGTAAAAGCGTGTTGCATAATGTTGTGTGCTCATTTTGACTGTTGTTTGTTTTGTTGTTCTGCATTATGCAGAAAATGCCAACAATTCAGGTGAGTCTCCCACTAAGTTAATTTTTGTGACTAGAAAGGATGATTTAGACATCCAATAGTAGGAAAATAAAAGGGAAAACGTGAATTGTTTGCAGCTGTGGAAAGATGGAGAGATGAAAGCAGAAGTGATTGGAGGCCATAAGGCCTGGCTAGTCATTGAAGAAGTCAGAGAAATGATCCAAAAGTTTTTATGATACTTCTGTTCCCTCAACAAAAATAAGAGACAACAAAGTTACAATTGAAAAAACTATTTTTCCAATGTATTTTTGTTAATACTTTTTGTATGTTGGCAACTGCATGTAGTTGTATATCATATTTATCAATGGAATTGTGTACCATAGCCATAGCTGAAAGAAATTGGGAAAGGATGATGCTCAGTGTTTCTCCCTCCCTCTCAACCATTAGAGGATGAAAACACTGATTTTAATACCAATTTAAAACTTACAATTGTTTTCAATTAATGACAGAAAAAGATTATTAAATGATGCTTGTTACTAACTATTCATTTTTTAATAATTGGTTTTTCTTCACTTATATTTTAAGGGTCGGATTTGGAGCTAAATAAGGTTTTGGTCCTTAGTTTCAACTAAGGAGATATCTCTTCTAGGTCGCTCCAGTTGAAAGTATCTTGAAGTCTAAAGTAGGTAAATTGTGTTAATAAAAGATAGTAAGAATATCATATCAACAACGTCGCTTTGGCCGAGTGGTTAAGGCGTGTGCCTGCTAAGTACATGGGGTTTCCCCGCGAGAGTTCGAATCTCTCAGGCGACGGATAAGTTTTTTTTCTCCAGGTTCGAGGATTATTATTTTTATTCTTATTTATTATTATTATTATTTTAATTATTTTATATTATGTGAGTTATGAGAAATAACACAAAAGGGTTATACATGTTGATAAAGTTAATCAATTGTGTGATTTTGCATTGTAGAGAGTCGAATCTGCAACATTGGTGGAATTGTCACAAACCTAATTAGGGATTTTGTGAAGAAAGAAATGAGAAAAAAAAAACTAACTGATGAGTGAGACTTTTTACGAAAATAGAAAATAAAATAAAAAATTCTAATGAATATTCTCATGGTTTAATCATCTATGTTTCTTCTTTATTTATTTTATTTTATTTATGTAGATAGAAAGAATTAAAAATGGATTTTAATTCAAGAGCAAGTGGAGTGTTGTATTTTTACTTAGATAACTATAGTAATAAGGATCGAATACTCTTTTTGGGTGATTTCTTCTGTTTTTGGAATTTATTCTTACTTCTCTCTCCCTCTCTCTTTGGACACTGTCCCACGACTTTTATTCTTGAATTAAGGATTTTTTATTATTTATTAGGTATCACGGTTAAAGTTTTTGTTTTGCCATATGACCCTCAAACATTATTTCATAATTCAGATTTATGGAGTATTTGTTCTGTCTCCATGTAACTGTATATAATTTTGATAAATTTAAATAGAGAATTAGCTAAGGTTGGCCACGCTGAATTAAACATTTTATTGGGTGGGTTTTATCATGTGACGTGGTGTTTCTGAAGTACCTATAATATCAATTATTAACCTGCACATTTTGTGAGTAATTGATACATGAGAAATTGAGAACAATGTGTTTCGGATACGATTACTCAAGTTTGGTGGACAAGGCCATGCATTTGCTTTATTATAATTATACCTATATTTAAGGTTTGTCATTTATGACCTATTTGTTTTTGTCATTTGCAATGAGAAAATGACTATTTTCCCATTATAAGATTGTGAAGCAATTAGGTTTATATCTATTTGTTTTGGCTTTTTTTTTTCAAGCAACTTATAAGTTCTCTCTACTCTTAATTATATCCTGTAGTGAAAATTTACTTGACTCCTATACTAAAACAGGAATATATGTTAAGTGTCTATAAATATTTTTATTCATTAAGCAACTTAATGTTATGTAAATTTTAAAAATGTTATTGTGAATGAATGTTGTACAACTGCAAACTCTCATTTTTCTAATTTGTGTCCAACATATTTCTAAACTACAATAAGAACTAAAAAAAATTAAGTATGTCAGCATGGTGAAACTTTAGTGTCAAGAAAAATTAACACATAACTGTATGCACTCATCATTAAAAAAATGTGAGGATGTTAAATATGTTCTAAAACAAAAGTGGATAATTTCTGTACTTTGACAAAAATTTAACTCATACTTAATTTCATACTAATTAAGAATGTTAGTGATAGTTAAATTAATTTAATATTATAGATTTAGTAAGATGCAAATTATATTTTCTAAATTATCCTAAACTATATAATTATTAGAAATTATGCCTAAATTTAGATATAAGAATATTTTGAAAATTAGTTATAATTAAGACACTAATTAAGTAATTTTTGAACTTTTGATGAAAGAAATAACTAGCAATATAATTTTAATATATAAAAAATATATAATTATAATAAAAATAAAAATTACGGATATATCGACACAACAATGTCTCTGTTTAGTTAGTAATAATAAAAATATAAAAAAATAGATTTTTTATTTAATTTCCGTATACTAATGAAGATATGATAAAAGTATAAAAAGAGATACAAAGAATATGTTCCAAATAAAATGTGAAAAAAAGTAATTACGTGTTTATTATAATCTATTACATATTATTATGAATAGTGATTATTTTAAAAATCACCCTTTATAGTTTACACCATAAAAATCTATATAATAAAAGTGAGTGAAAGTTAATAATATATAATTTAAAAATATCACTTATTATTTTTTGGATATATAGTTTGACTACTTCTTAAAATAATATGATGTTTTATGTTCAATTCATCTGCTTTTGTGGGAAGATTTGGAAGGGGGAAGATTTGGAAGGAGGAGATTCTGAAAAAACAGTTAGTATTGAGTGGGCAGAACCATAAGTAAGCCTGACATAGGTAACCATGTGTAAAAGAATTTGAGGTTCTCTCAAAAAATAATTGTTACTAAGAGAAAAATAATATATTTAATATCTTATATCTTTTAGTTGGGATCGTTTTTTGTTTTTATACTCTTTTAGTTTAAGAAAATATTTTTTTCTATTTCTCATGGGTGGGTTGTGTCTTTTATCTTTTTTTAGTAAATAGGAAAAATGTTATATAATTTGTTTGTTTGAATGTTATGTATTATCTCCATGTATTTTGTTCTATCTGCTACTATGTAACTCTGTACAAAAAATCATAAAAGATGAATGGCTTGAAAAGTATGTTATTCCTCTGTATAACAATTTTTTTCAGTTCAAATTAGTAAAAACAAAGGATACTTCCTTCGACATAATCAGTATTTATACGGAAATAAACGCACTATTAGTGATACTGATGAGAGAATTAAGAGGACGAAAACATTTATTAAAAGTGGTATACAAACATTAAAAATACGTAAAAGAACGTTTTCTTGCATTTTAAGAAAAAGTCTTCGCATAATAATTATAAAGTACGAGGAAGAAAGTTAACCTGCTAGTCCTAAAATCAATTATCGAATTGCTAAAATAATATTTAGTCAAGTTATGTCTCTTGAACATATATTAATCCTGGATTGTCATATTTAGAACAATGTGTGGAAAATATTCATGTACAATATTTTTTTTTTTTAAATCTCTTTTAATTCCATATCCAATCGTACGTTGGTAATTATAGTGTTGTTTTGGAATTGAACATTCATTTTGAACGGGGTATATATTTTACCCCGTTACTTAGATTGATAAAATTTATTTAACATTTAACTATAATTGAACTGTGCTCATGTTAATCTGTGTGACTAGAATAGACTTTAGATAATACGCTGTCATATGTGCACTGAGATTATATACAACATTCAGAAATTGCATAACTTTAAACAGAAGAAGCGAGCTGATTATTATTGAAAGAAAGATGTTCTTCCGCAGACGTTCTGCACCATCATTCAAAAGCAACATGACAGAAAAGGGCCTCTTTATTTCATTACCGAGGATGATTCATACCAATTAACAGTGTTTAGTATTGCGTAAAATTCTTATTTATATACACTCAGGGCATTAAAACTATGGTTCTAACAGAACGTCTCCAAATATATGCACTGGAAATTTCTAAAACTCAGTGCATATCCAAATACCACAGAATTCCCATTGGCTAAACATGCTTATCTCATAAAATGATCCAGACAATCTTTGCAGCACACTTCAAACATGAGTACTAAGGTTCATGGTAGGTGACAAACAAAAACACAAAAATTTTACGAGTGTGATATGCAATTCGAAAGAAAGGTGACTTCTCAGATTTCAATTTATTCATTGTCCGACAACGGGCATTTGTCACAGACGACACTCAAACCAGACATATCATGTTGCACAACCACATATGCATAAAGTATTGCAGTCCACAATATCCAACAATGTCAATTATCCATTAATCTTTCCTTACTAATGAATATCAAATCAAAATCCGCTAGCTCCATAACACAGGGAATACAATCACAAAAATCTCAAATTCCAAAACCAAAAACAGCGCGTATCCTCTGGAAGATAAGATCCCGCCACCCCCTTTCGGTGTTCTCAACCACAGTTGCATTACCATACCTGCATCATTAGGAAACCAAACCACCTCAGCAAATCAAATCAAACCAAACCAACTCAGCAAATCAAACCAAACCAAACCACCTCAGCAAATCAAACCAAACCAAACAAAATAAAAACATAACTTCCACAGACCAATCCCAAGCAAGCAAACACTCACCTATCCTCTTCAGGCACATCAGTATGAGTTAGCTTCACAACTGTAACACCCGATTCAGGCTCCTCAAACACAAGCCTCACCTGCAAATACACACGTATTACCATACTGTAAGTTAGGTAAAAATTAATTGGCTTTTTTTCCTAATAGTTAACATAAAAGGCAAAACACTTACTGTGGATTGAACTCCATCGCTCCAACTTCCGAACCTCCACTTCTGCACAATTAACTTACCCTCCTGCAGCTCCAAATTAGTTCCAGTCACCGATCCATCAAAAATGCTAAACTCACCACCAACCTCTTTACTAATCCTCGCATTGCTTTGCGTGAAACCCTTCCACCGATTCTCATCCATCAATATCTCAAACAAGTTTTTCGCCCTGCAATTAAACCTCTCCGTCATGCTAATACTCTTCACCCCCTTCTTCTCCTTCTTCTTCTTCGTCGCCGTCGAACTCTCCTTCTTCGGTGCAGCCGTAGTGGATGGCGACGGTGACAGAGACGGCGACGGAGACGGTGATAAAGACGGCGCCGGTGATGGCGATGGAGACGGCGCCGGTGATGGCGATGGAGACGGCGCCGCCTTCTTGTTGTCCAATTCTTCCATAACAGGACCGCCTTTGGCCATGCTCTGCACCCAAACCCTAACCTTCTCCAAGATCAAGGGCTTCCCCTTGGAAAGCATTGCGTCCTTGATCCTCTTCCCTACCGGTCCTTCGTCGTTCACGGTGATTTTAAGTTCGGGATCCTCGTCGGCATTCTCGTCGGAGATATAGGGGATTTCAACGGTGCCGTCGACTTGGAGAAGTGAAGCTCCGTTGGAGTCCTTAGCCTCGCCGTGCCAATTGAGCGTGAGGCTGATCTCGTAGCCGGGGATGATTTTTCCCTTGCGGATGTTGATGTAGGCCTCGCCGTCGAGGGAGCGGAGCGAGGTGGTTTTGACGAAAAGATTTCCCTCGCCGTCGAGAATTGTGAGGTTGGAGAGAAGGGAGGAGAAGAAGGTTCTGGACCATTCGAGACAGTTGGTCTCGGACCAGTGCCAGTTGTGGACGTTGGTGCCGTCGGGGCGGTCCTCCACGATCCACCGCTTGTCGCCCTCGCCGTAACGAGCCATTGTGATTGGATTGAATAGTTAGAAAATAAGGGTTTTCATTGTTATGGTTATATAATGTGTTGAAGTGTGGAAAGGTCTAGAATGAGAAGAGAGAAGAATCTAGAAAGACAATGAAGGATGAGTCTGTTCTATTGGGCTGGGTTTCTCCAGATTTAGTGCTGATTTTAAAGTATTATTCTATAACTTTTTTTTTCTTATTTTATTTGGTATTTATTTGAGAAAAAAAAGCTGTTATTATTTTTATTTTTATACGTAATTATTTTAATTTTAAAAAATATTCATATTTATTCTTGTGTAGAATTTTTCACCTAAACTTTAAATTTATAAAGTGGCTTAAACATAAAATTATATAACAAAAATATAAAACCATTTTAAAACAAGTAAAAAATAACATCAAATGATTTCACTAATCATATTTAATCTCATCTGTACCTTCTACCTATATATACATGAGATTTTCTCCGTAACTGTTTTATATATATATATATATATATATATATATATATATATATATATATATTTGCATAACTGTTTTTTATATGTATGACTATTTTTTATTTTTTATATATATAAAAAAGTTAATTTTACTTTTAGTTATTCTGTAATTTTGTAAATATTAAAACAGTTATCATAATAGAATTTATAGAATTTTTGAACCTAAAACAGTTTTGAATTTATTTTGAAATATATCTTTATTTTTTCAATTTTTACTTTCAGTTTTTTTTTTTAATTTGAATTTATATTTAAAATTTTTATTATCGTTTTTTCTGGCCAATAATGCTACTATTTCATAAATTCTTTCACTATTTTACTTTCCCAATTTTTTTACAATTATTATATGTAATAAAAAATAAATTTATACTACAAGAGTTATAGTGTGTAATGTATATAAAAGCTAATTGAATGTTATTTTTGTGAAGTGTGGATAACGTAAAATTGGAAACAATTACTTTGTTCTCTTTTTAATATTGTAAAATATCAAAATATTGGACAATATGTTAAAAAAAAGTTTTTTTTTTCACTATATAAGTATTGACTTGAGAACTTCATCTTATGATTAATTTATATTATCAGATTAGATGAACTACTGTGTTATTTATATAAAAATAAGAAAAAAAAATTATATAGAAATAAAATCCAAACTTGCATGAACAAAAATATATTGTGATATTATTGGCATTCGTGTAAAATATATAAGGAGAGTTTCAGAAGTTTGAATTTTGTTGTCTCTTTATTAAACATTTTCGCATATTAAAAAAAATAGAATATACAAATGGTATTTCAACAATTGCATTTTCTTTTTCTTGATAAGATATTGCAATAAAAACAACCTTTGAATAACAAAACTTAAAAAATTACAATTTTTTCAACACTTGCATTTTTTTTGTTCTTGATAAGATATTGCAGTAAGAACAACCTTTGAATAACAAAACCTAAAATATTACAATTTGAGATGAAAGGTTTGTCGAAGGTAAAAAAATAACAAATCAGTATAATCTATACCAGATTTCCCCAATATACTTCCATAACTGTTTTTGATATATATAATTTATTTTATTTTTAATTATTTTGTAATTTTGTAAATATTAAAACAGTTATCATAATAGATTTTTTTAACGTAAAACAGTTTTGAATTTAGTTTTTTGAAATATATCTTTATTTCTTCAGTTTTCATTCACAGTTTATTTTTAATTTGAATTTATATTTGGAATTTTTATTATCGTTTTTCTCTCCTCTTTCTTTCTCACTTTATCTCTTCTGTTCATATCACTTCCATTACATAAAAAAATTCATTCTTCAAGATAAGAGTAAGAAGAAGAGCACGCATTGTTGATGCACAGGTACAGAGTTATCTTGACACCATTGTTGATGTGGGCATCGACGGGAGGATGAATGCGTTCTGAATATGACATTCTTGTGGAGAGATGAAAGGGGTTAAAAAATAAATATTTTCTTAAGGTTTGTTATGGAGTTTCTCATCTTCTTCTTCTTTTTTTTCTTTTCATTATTATATTTCTCTTTTTTAGTTTTATGTTAGTAACAACAAATCAAAATTGGTTATGTTTATTGTGTTATAAATTTAAATTTGTTTAATATATTTTTTACTGCAACTTAATTATTAAAATAGTAGGTTGAAACTCATAAATGATGAGAGAAAATGTTTCTATCTTATTTTTACTGAGTGATATTTGATATTTAAAAGATATGAATACACATAATAATATATAATATAGTAATAATAAAACAAATGCGGATGCACAGGCACTAAAGCACCTGTGTTTCCGCTAGTCACTATAATATTTATTGTTGTACATGGTACGAGGATCGGAGTATCGAAAAGAAGATGGGAATCGAATGACTAAAAGGTCATTTGGCTTAACGACCTTTCGACAATTCCATCATCTACGTCACATTAAAGATTAACGACTTTAATTCCAATTAAAGAACATAAAACAAGGTTAACAACTATTGGGCCTAGTTTAGGACATTTTAACAGGACAAGACCCATGAGAACAATATAAATAGAGGAGACCCTCACAATGAACCGATAATAGTTATGTATCCTAAACTAGACTATTCACCTTGAATCCCACCTAACTTGAGCGTCGGAGTGTCTTCGCAGGTACCCCTCGCTCGGGATTCTAGAAGGACAGTCAGGATTGAGAAGACAGGAACATATCGATAGGGAATATTCGATCTCGGACAATTGGTAAGAACATTTTGGTGCCCAGCGTGAGACCAAAAGAAAAACCTATCAAGAACCACATGGTGGCTTCAAGAAGTATGACGGGAAACGATAAAGGCAATGATGAAGAACCGCCAATGGATCCAATCACCTTGATGCTAGATATGAAGAGAGAGTTCAAGAGCTTGAAGCAGAAGAACGCGAAGGAAATAGAAGCTTTGAGGGTCGAAAACCAAATGATGAAGAAAAAAATAGAATTGGGGCACATGCCAACAACTGATGAGAACATGGGGGTGCAACCCGTCCGACAACAAGATACATATGCACATGGAGGGGGAAAACAGTTCGCGGCCAAATCACACAACAGTCACGGTGTCCGACGAGGACGTGGGGATGTTGTCACGAAGGCATCCCTTTACGGATGCAATCATTGAGGTATCGTTATCGACAACGTGGAAGAGCCCGACAATAGACAAGTATGATGGCAACACTGACACGGACGAGTAATTAGAAGAAATGAGGGAATCCAAAACAAGGCTAGCAGGTAACAATGATAACAGAAGATCAGAGAGGGAGGCGCCTGGTGGAATGAGTCCACCTAGGCGACCAAGGGAATACCTAAAGCCACTTAGATTCTCGCATTACACCCCTATAACCACCAGACGGTCACAAATATTGGAGGAAGCTCTGAATGTTGACTTGATACTGCCACACAAGAGAACGCCAACCCCTCCAAACGCTGACCAAAACCGTTATTGTCAATATCATAGAAATTTCGACCATACCACGGAGGAATGTGTCACGCTAAAGGACAAAATAGAAGAACTCATCCAAGCGGGTCACTTGAAACAATTTGTAAGCAAGCAAAGGGAAGAAAGGTTTCCTCGTACGGACACTCGCCAAGGTCTGAGAAACACACAAAGAGGTTACCGACCAAGGTCAAGAACCCCCAACTGATAGGTTAACAGCGAGAGGGAGAGGTGTGGTCCTTCTAAAAGGGTAATTAATACCATCGCGAAAGGATTTCTCAGTGGAGGAACGTCGTACTCGTCTCGGAAACGCCACACACGTAACCTGCATTCGATTAATTTCATAGGAAGAAAGAGGACTATGCCGCCAATCACCTTCACAGATCAACATTTCGAAGGAATTGACCCAAACCAGGACAACACTATGGTGATCACGGTCGAAGTAGCAAATTATGAACTTTCCGGCCAAGAACATCCACAGAGCTTTCTATTATGGTACAGAAAAGGACATCTATTATGAACTTTCCGGCCAAGAACAGAAAGATAGCAAGAGTGAAGGTGCATCAGAAAACTGCGCAAGGCTGTTACGCCGCCAGTTTAAGAGTTCCTCTGAGATACAAGCTGGAAAAGAAGGAGGTGAACATGGTAGCAGGAAATTGTGAACTTGATCCCAAGCCAAATGATGAACCAAGAGTAGAGACGAAGGACGAGACTCTTCCATGGCAACTTGGCGGACCCGGATAGGATACTCGGATCAACACAAGCCTTCAAAAAGAGGATTACCAGAAGATCATGAAGGTTCTAACCGAGAATAAGGACCTCTTTTCCTGGACGTCGGTTGATATGCTAGGAATCGATCCACGAGTGATGTGTCATAGGTTATCTGTTTGCCAAGACGCTAAGCCGATATCTCAAAAGAAAAGAAGGTTAGGTGAAGAGAGAATACTGGTTGTACAAACAAAAGTCGAAAAGCTGCAAGAGGTCAGGTTTATTCGAAAAATACAGTACACCACTTGGTTAGCAAGCGTGGTACTAGTCAATAAGAGCAACGACCAATGGCGCATGTGCATGGATTATACTAATCTGAATAAGGCCTGCCCGAAAGACGCGTACCCACTCCCGAACATAGACAAATTGGTAGATGGTGCTACAGGGCAGGGGGTAATGAGTTTCTTGGATGCATACTCGGGCAACAACCAAATTCCTATATATGAGTCCGACCAATCAAAGACGACCTTCATGACCGACAAGTCCAACTTTTGTTACGAGGTGACGCTTTTCGGCTTAAAAAACGTTGGGGCCACCTATCAAAGACTAATTGACTAAGTGTTCTGAGAGCAAATTGGACAAAATGTGGAAGTATATGTGGACGACATGATCGTCAAATTGAGAACATTGGAACAACATGCATTAGACATGGTCGAGGTTTTCAGTTAGCTTCGGAAGTTTGACATGAGACTGAACCCCGCTAAGTGCGTCTTTGGAGTGGAAGGAGGAAAGTTTCTCGGATTCCTACTCATGAGTCAAGGGATAGAAGCGAATCCAGATAAGTGCAGGGCCTTGGAGCAGATGAGGCGCCCCTAGAATTTGAAAGAGATGCAAATACTAGTTGGGATTGAAGTCACTATCAAGATTCGTTCCAAAGTTGGTAGAAAAAATTTAACCCATTCTCAAGTTAATGAAGAGGGCGGATAAGTTTGAGTGGGACGAGATGTGTGAAATCGCATTCATGTCAATTAAGGAAAGCTTGCCGACATCACCCATTTTAAGTCGCAAGATGGAGAACCCATGTTAGCATACTTAGCGGTATTAAACGGAGTTATAAGCGTCGTGATCGCGCAAGGAAAGATCGACTAAAAGCCAATATATTTCGTGGGCCGCATTCTTTAGGGTACAGAAACACGATATCAAATGATCGAAAAAGTCGCCCTGGCATTGTTTCATACGACTAGAAGGCTTCGACATTATTTCCAAAGCCACGAAATAATAGTGAAAACCGATTTCGTGATAAGCAAGGTACTTCAGAAGCCCGAACTAGCAGGAAGAATGATAACATGGTTGGTCGAGCTATCTGAATTCGGCATCAAATATGAATTGAGAGGGTCGATTAAGTCCCAATGCTTGGCGAATTTTGTGTTAGAATTGCAAGGCATGTTAGAGGAGGAGGAATGGTGAACCTTGTATGTGGATGGATCCTCCAACAAGTCGGGTAATGGGGCCATGATCGTTCTCGAGGGACCAAGACGGGTAAGAATCGAGCAATCTTTGACCTTTGGATTCAAGGCGTCCAACAATCAAGTTGAATACAAAGCGTTGGTTGTTGGTCTCTTGCTGGCCAGAGACATGGAGGTGCATAGGATCAAATGCCGGAGTGACTCGCAGTTGACAGTCAACCAGATTCGGGGTGAATATCAAGTAAAGGACCCCCTCCTGCTGAGGTATTTTCATAAGGTATCCACTTTCATAGCCGAGTTCAAAAATGTGGAGATCCAACATGTTTGGAGAGAGGAAAACACTCGAGAAAACACATTATCTAAGATGGCCAGTGGAAGAAGTAAAAGGGGACTCGACACCGTCATACAACAAATACTCCCCGGACCGACAGTAACTACCAATGAGTGTATGAGTATATAAAGACGACACCCCGAGATTGGTTAGCCGAAATAAAAAAAGCGGTAGAGGATCGGGATGCTGGAAGGGACATACCAGATGCATGTTTAAGACGTAAAGTTTACAGATTTATGATGATCGGACAGGACCTATACAAGTGAGGATTCTCCACGCCTTTATTTAAGTGTTTAGGGAAGACGAAAGTTGAATATGTGATGAACGGTTTTTATAACGGTGTGTGCGAGACCCACTAAGGAAGGAGAAGCATGGCAAGTAAAGTCCTCAGGTTTGATTACTACTGGCCGAAACTACGAGCAGATGGCCTAAAATTCAGTCGAACTTGCAAGAAATATCAACAGAATGGACCCCTCATAACTTACCGGCATAACAACTACAACACATCAATGCCCCTTGGCCTTTCGCGGTATGGGGGTATGGACATCCTCGACTCGTTTCCACCCGCATCCGGATAACGGAAATTCCTCCTTGTGGCGGTCGACTACTTCTCATGTGGATTGAAGCTGAACCCCTGGTGCACATAACAACTACTCAGGTCCATCAATTTGTATGGAAAATCATCATATGTTGCTTCGGCATACCCCACACAATCATCACCGACAATGGGAGGCAGTTCATAGACAAAAAGCTGGAAGAATACTTGGAAGAATTCACCATCAAACATAAGGTGACGTCAGTGGAGCATCCGCAAGTGAACGGGCAGGCTGAGACAGCCAATAAGACTATCTTAACTGAAATGAAGAAGTGGTTGGGAATCGCCAAAGGACTATGGGCCAAGGAGTTGTTAGAAGTTTTGTGGACTTACTGGTGCACTCCACACTCTGCTGCCAGTGAAACACTATACGACTTAACATATGGTACAGACGTTATGTTACTGGTAGGGGTTGGAGAACCGACTATTCATAAGCAAATGGCCGACCTTCAGATAAATGAGGATTGTATGCGAACCGAGCTTGATATGTTGCTAGAGTTGAGGGATAAATCTAAAATACGTGACGAAGCATGCAAACAGAGAGCCTCCTGAAGGTACAACACGAAGACGAAGTCGAGGTCATTCCTGGGCAGTGACCTCGTGTGGCGAATGAGAGGAGATGCCTGGAAAGATAAAAGTGAAGGAAAGTTGGTTGCTACTTGGGAAGGATAATTCATAATAACCGAGAGTTTGCACAACGGTGCATACCGATTAGAGACGCTAAGTGAGCAACGTATTTCGAAAACGTGGAATTCTAGTCACCTGAAGTTCTATTTTAGTCAAGTCCTAAATTACATGTACCCTTTTTCATTGTCTATGTTTATTTTGACAAGACGATAATCTCCCAATCAGAGGCATTTTCATGAGCACAACTAAATTTCAACGAGCTACCATCAAAAGATTAATGGTTAAGGACGAATCTGCAAATGGATCCTACCGATAAACTAGTAAAGCAAGGAAGAATCCAAAAAATGGATCCCTTGCGCGAACATACAAATCTAAAGAAACAATAAAAAACGATATGCCAATATAACAAAGAAGTAATAAAATAGATATGCCAATATAGCAAAGACGCAATAGAAACCAACACGACGATATAAAGAGACAATAAAAAGCCGACACACTAAACATGAGGTAAAACAGATAAGGCATAGCAATAAACGCATGCCAAAGCCGAATAACAAAGCATTAACTTAGAAAATATCAGAATGTCAAAGTTTAAGATGGTTACACAGCCGTTGAAACGGTAAACAAACAAATAAAAGCAAAAACTGTCAACATGACAGAAACGTAACCATCATCAAAAAAAGAAGAACGCCTCTGCTAGATGACATCCAAAAAATTGCAACTTGCCCCCACAAATCAAACCTTCCCGCCCGCGTTATCAAGGCCGGGAGTAGCTAGTTGAGTAAATTCCTCACCGCCTTCCTCATCCCGGATATCATCCACCAGCACGAGTTCTCCCTTATAAAAGTCTTTGTTAACATCAAACTTGCCTTCATTGAGGGGTACGTTGTAAAAATAGGCAGCTTCATCCAAGGCCTTGTTGAAGCTGAGCTCGTGCTGATGGAGAACGAAGTCCTGTGTTCGGTGGAGATCATCACCGACCTTGTGTAAAGCTGTCTGAAGTTGTTCGTTCTTAGCTTGCTTAATGGCAGTAACATCAGTCAAATTCTGCTTTAGATCCACGACCTCTGCCGATAGCCCTTTCCCTTTCTGATGTGATTCCACATAGTATAGAATATAAAGGTTCTTGACCTTATTAGGAATCAACTTGAGTTGGACATTAGTTAGGCACTTTCTCTTAGAATTGGATCATTGTTCTAAGTCAAGAACTCTTCCAAAACTAGCACCAAATCCATAGCTCATATGGAAGTTCCAATTATAGTCAAATTGAACCAAAACACAAGAAATGAAGAGCAAGAATTAAAACTGGACAGAATCTAAATGATAGCTACTGAACCAAAACAGAATTAAGAACACAATGCTGGAAACACAAAAATAAACGGTAGAAAAAGAAGTAAACTCTAAGAATCAAAACTACCGAATGGAAAATTGAAGAAAAGGGAAGAAGAACACTTATAGAACAAGATGCTTGCTGGATTTTGAGAATTGGAAGAAGCCATTCACGCCACTTGGAACCTTGAACCAAGATAAGTGATGGAGTGCCACCACTTGAAGCTCACCATAGCTCACAAGATAAGGCAAAGA